>Ga0078972_1013472_pt1 | contig 13470 bp, 12 predicted proteins | sample YelNatPaOPGAMG01_FD_67568 | JGI IMG/M metagenome (GOLD analysis project Ga0078972, IMG submission 67568) | Hot spring thermophilic microbial communities from Obsidian Pool, Yellowstone National Park, USA - OP-RAMG-01 (SPADES assembly) (version 2) | ecosystem: Environmental > Aquatic > Thermal...
AACGGCATCTTCAGCTTTTCTTTATCACTCCCAGATACGATTAGTAACTCCTTTGCCAATTTTATTAACCTCATTTCAGTAGTTATCGTTTGGAGCTGCATTTTCTACTTTCACTGAGGATAAACCTATTGACAAATCTAATTCCCATTGCTCACAGTGCTATCTGCACTCCCTTAGAACCGGAATGCCATTATGTTAATATTATAAACATAACAGGAGATACAATAATGGGACCAAAGCATTCAATTTACTTTTGAAACTAAAACGAAGCGTTTGCGCATTGATTTTGCACGTGAGAGATGGTGGGAATATCACTAATATAGATACTGGAAACGTCCGTGGAGAAAGCTAAAAGCATCCCAGCAATATTTATATAAGATTCATAGATTTAGTGCCAGCCACATAGTACATGATGCAGAGGGATGGAGTTCCCTATGATTGTCTAAATGGGACTGATAACTCCTGAAGGCAACTGATGATTGCGGAAAGTTGCGGCAGGAGTGATGGTGATGGTTTTTAATAGCATTCTGTGGCCTGAACGACAGGCAACAAATCGTAGAGAGGAATATCCGGATTTTTTTGTTGATCTCAACATTGATCAGATCATAAATGGGATAACTGCGGCATATGGAGAGTACAACCTGAGACCCATATTTGAAACCTTACCTAAAAGCATTGATGCCGTGAGATACAGGCAGGAGGTCTTCAGAGATCTCCAGAATCCGGACACAGTTGTATTCCTAAAGGATTTCTCCACAAGAATGAAGAATGTCTACAGAAGACTCTCTGGGATTGAAGGGCTCTATAAATATCAGAAACAGGGCTGGCTCTTGGACGCTGCTCTGCTGTATTTTGAAGCAGTGACAGATCTTGCTGAAAAACTTAGGCATGCTGACCTACGCTCTAAAGGCCTCAGATCATTCAGGGATTACATTCAGGCTTATGTTGATTCTAGCAACTTCAGGGAAGCGTCAGAAGAGGGCACCCAAGTGAAGGCTAGTTTATCTGCAGTAAGGTATGAGATGTCCATTGGTTCTTCAAGGGTAACAGTCAGGAAAGATAGAGGCAGGGAAAACTATAACGAAATCGTGCGTGAAGCATTTGGAAAATTCGGGGCCAATCAGAAACAGGCAGGAAAAATAAAGCGCTTCAATGATCCTTCCATGAATAATGTTGAAGTTTCGGTCCTGGCATTGATCGCGCGTTTATTCCCTGAAGAATTTGGAGCGCTCGTGTCGTTCTATGACAACCACCAGGGCTTCATTGATTTGGTTGTGGCACAAATATACAGGGAATTGCAATTCTACATTTCCTATCTTGAATATATCTCTCCTCTCAGGAAAATGGGCCTGGAATTTTGCATACCTGAAATTGGAACTGGCAGAGGCATATATTGCCTTCAGTCATTCGACCTTGCTCTTGCGTACAAGCTTTCCACTTCAGGCTCCAAAGTAATTGCAAATGATTTCGAGTTATCCGGAGATGAAAGCACTATAGTTGTGACTGGCCCTAACAATGGCGGAAAAACCACATTCGCAAGATCATTCGGACAGGCATTTTTCTTTGCTGCACTGGGTCTACCGATACCAGGAAAGGAGGCAAAAATGTTCCTTGTGGACAATATTTACACTCATTTTGAAAAATCTGAGGATCTCGAGAACCTGAGGGGAAAACTGGAGGACGATCTGGTGGAGATGCGAAAAATTCTGGATTCTGCCACGGAAAGGAGCATAATTATCATAAATGAAATGCTCAGTTCCACAACCTCAAAGGATGCAATCCAGATAGGAAGGAGAATTATAGAGCTAATCAGGAAGAAGAACTCCATCTGCGTTTATGTGACATTCCTTGATGAGTTTGCCAAGATTCATGAAGTGGTCAGCATGGTCAGCCAGGTTGATCCGTCCGCGCCGGAAATAAGGACATTCAAGGTCATGAGAAGTGATCCAAACGGCCTTGCCTATGCCAGAGCTATTGCAGAAAAATATGGGCTTACATATGAAAAGATTTGGGGGAAGATCAAGGAATGAACGTAAATCTGCTTTTCAGGGAAGGGACCTATGCAACATCCAGGAACATCCCGTGGAACAGCAAGGATCTTGAAAAGGACCTGGATCTTGAAACCATATTCAATGTCATGGCGGGAAAAGATACCTATGTATTTGACGTGTGTCAGAAAACGATCCTGAAAAGCCTTACGGACCGTGAGACAATAATATACCGGCAGGATGTATTGAAGGATGCCATTGACAACCAGGCACTCGTTCGGGAAATGTATTCGACTATTGTCAATGCTGTGACTGAAGCTAGGAAACAGCGTTTCTGGATAAACAATTCGAACCCGGAATTTGCTCTCCACGAATCCATATCTGTACTGAAGATTTATCTTGCTGCCTTAGAGAAGATCAGGGAAATGGGTAGGGCAGCACTGCCCTCCCTTCATTCTGAAGGTTTCAGGCAGCTAATCAGCATGATAATTCATGAGTTCAACCAAGAATACATTGGTATGGTATCGGGCCATCTGGAAAGTCTTCATTTTCCAAGGGGGATATATGTGCGGGGCGGAATTGGAATGGGAAATTCTCTCACGGGATATGCACTGGTGGTACCAGATGTTAGGCCAGACAAAATTATGGAAAGAATTGCTCATATAAGGGAGCCCCACTATACTTATGTCCTTCATGACCGGGACGAAAACGGAGGCAAGGCACTGGCTGACATGCGCGCAAGAAGTATTCGGGAAACAGCTGAAATAGTAAGTGAATCTGCAGAAAACGTCCTAGCCTTCATTGATAAGCTGAAGGAGGAAATTGCATTCTATGTTGGGTGCCTCAATCTGTGGAATAATCTGAGATCTATCGGCGCACAGGTCTCATTCCCAGTACCAGAAAATGATACGAAGAGCGGAACCAGCTACGAGGGCATATATGATGTAGCACTCAGTCTGAGGGTTCATAAAACTGCGGTGGGAAACTCCCTCCATGCAGAAAGTGACAGCATCATATTCATAACTGGTGCCAATAAGGGTGGGAAATCAACACTGCTCAGGGCCATAGGGCAGGCTCAGCTGATGATGCAGTGTGGGATGTTTGTCGCTGCGGAATCATTCAGCACATACATTGCAAGCAGTATCTGTACGCACTTCAAGAGAGAGGAGGATTCGGGGATGGTCATGGGGAAATTTGATGAGGAAATGAGCAGACTAAGTGCAATAGTTGACCATATAGCTGTTGGAAGCAGGCTGTTTTTCAATGAATCATTCTCGTCAACAAATGTGAGGGAAGGATCGGAGCTTGCAATGGAGGTCATAAATGCTTTGCTGGCCAAGGGGATGAAGATCATATTTGTCACTCATTTTAACGAACTTGCTGAATCGTACATTGGAAGTGTGCACAGACCAACATTTCTCCGGGCGGAGAGGCTGGAGGACGGAACACGCACGTTCAAAGTTCTCCGAGCAGACCCAATTCCAACGAGTTTCGGGTATGACATATTTTTGAAGGTTTTCGGGGAAACTACTGAATTCGAAGGAATAGAGCAATTAGGGAACAGTGGAGATGTAAAGCCACCCTGAGATAAACGGCCTGATTTATACCGCATTGGCCCCCTTATTATGCTTGAGACTTTCCCGAATATTCCATTTTCCTTAAGGACTAAGAGGATGAGTTAGAAATACTCTTAACCAGCCTGAAGGTCAAATACAGCATTACCACTACAACTGGAATAATGTACAACATCAGTAATCTTAAGCCTATATATTCCAGGGCTGCGCCTCCAAATAATGGGATTATGATGTTTGTGGACATCATTGTTGAATTGAAATAACTATTCGCAACGTTTCTATCCGATGCCGGAAAGGACCTCCCTATGGCATATGCTGCGACAGGCATTCCAAGTCCATGCGGAATGCCTAGAATTACTAACCCAATGATGTATAAAGCAATATTACTGCTCGTGAATATCATGAATAATCCCAACAACGTTATGACCATAAGTGCCACAACATACGGCCACAGTTTCCCGACATTCAGGGAGGAAAATACAATCCTTGTAAGGAAGGAAGACATAAAAAAGAGCATGGAGAGGAGAGTTGCCAGCGAATATGAAGCATGGAACTGGTCAACTGCGAATATCCCCCCAAATGAAATTATAAGGGACGTTGGAAATGAATAGACAATGAATGTGTAAATTGCCACCCTGAAACCTGGTTTATCCCACATTGTTGGCCTTTTTCTGGTGATATTCTCTTCTGGAAATTTAAGAAATGGTGATATCGCTGTTGATAGAATTACCATCGGCAAAAATAGAAGAAACACCTTTTCTAGGGAGAAGTATCTTAATATCAAAGATTCCAGAGCTGGACCTACAATAAGACTTATTGCCAGGGTTAGAGAATAGATGGCCAGCATTCTTTCTCTTACCTTCTTGTCTTCCGAAATACCCGCGGCAGTCATTATGTTGGGAAAAATGAGTCCGTAGGAAAATCCACTGATTATGGCATACGCAACTATGGATAATGATCCAGAAAATGAGAACAGAAAAAAACTAATCGCGTATACTACGTTCCCAAGAATGAAAGAGAATCTCCTCAGATCACCACGCATAATGCCGTTGACTATCATGGCGATCATTCCGGATAACGACATCAGGGCGATAAGAATACCCACGTCGAATTTGCTGTAAAAGAAATCGTACTTTGAGAGAAGAGGCAGGGTTGTTTGGAGTACATTATTGCTGGCACGAACTGAAAGCGTCATCACAGCTACGATAACGATGACTTGAACCATGGAAAGGCCGGTCAACCCTGCGTATCTCACTTTCATTTTTGTTCATATCCTAAGATTCTGTATGCTCTGTCAACGACTTATTTTCTTTTGCCTCAGGCCTCAAGAGGAGTTCGTATATGAAGAACACGGCGGTGACTGCGGCAAATATCCACAGTGTATTCGTAAATCCAATGTATTTCACAGATGCCATGTATCCAACCAAAGGCATCAGGACGGACATTATCATCATGGATGAACTGAAGAATGAAGTTGACGTCCCGATTTCCTCAGGCTTGAATGTTGTATTTGCTATCTGTATCCCGAGGGTCCATGCAATTCCATCAGGTATTGCAGCGATCAGGAATGCGATAACGAAGAATGCAATTGAAACTGAACTAAGAGCCAGAAATACTGCAGAAAACAGTGCGACGGTCACTGCAAAGATCATGTAAGGTCTCCTGTTCTGTATTGGAGACTTAAGCCTAATGATGAATCTGGTTATCACATCTCCAACGAACATCGCAGCGAATAGATAGAACACTGTTGTAGCTGAAAGTCCTAGAACTCCACCATATATCACGCCGTATGAGAATATTATATAGAATGGTATGGTGTATGCAAATGCGGCGATGACAGCCCAGTTGAACTGCCTGTTCTTAAAAAGAGAAGCTATGCTTGTACTGCCCTTATGGCCCTTTGCCTCCATATACTGAAGTGAATGTTTTCCCCTGAGAGAAGCTACGAATGGGATCGCAACAAACGCCATAACAGCAAATATGAGGAATATCTCCTTGATTCCTAGATGCAACAGATAACCGGTAGTGAATGGCGCTACTATTAACGCCAGTGCAACCCAGAATGAGAATGAAGCCTGTTCGACCTGCCTCTTAGACTGGTCCTTTGACGCCATTCCTGCGATGGTCATGAACGAATCCATTACGAGACCTGTTATGAAACCATCAATGATCATCAGTGTGTATACCTCAGCAAATCCAATGGCAACAATGTACAGTGGCATTGTAATGCCAAGTAACAACAATGAGATTATTTCAACACTTTTGAGTTGGCTTGGCCTGAACTTCCTCATTGCGAAAGCTGCAAATGCAAATGCAACCGTGAATAAGGCGAATCCTATTCCTACCTCGAAAGAATCCATTCCAAATGCCAGCCCCAGTGATCCTATGGAGGTCTGATAAAACTGAAGCAGATATCTACCGAGGAACGCAGCAATGATTATCAGCCATTCGGCTCCGCTTATTAGGCCGAAATCCAAGCCGACTTTTCTTAAACTTCTCTTCTGGTCATTTACCATTGTTGACTGTATTGCCAATAAATATTTAAGTATTTTGACTGACCGGTCAATAATGACCGGCTGACCGATTTATTAATATACTACATTGTAATTTATACTATACATGAAACCAAAAAAGAATAAAGAAGAAAAAATACTGGATGCTTCTATCAAAGTTTTCTCCAAGAAGGGTTATGATCTAGCAACGATTGATGAAATTGCAAGGAAAGCTCAGGTAAGCAAGGGCGTAGTCTTCTTCTATTATAAAAAGAAAGACAACCTTATAGAGAAGGCTGCCATTAGGTCTGTTCCTGTTGAAGAAGTTACTAATGCAAACAAAAGAGGCCATAACAGCGCAAAGGAACTTCTCGTTGACTTTGGCATGTCATTTTTAAAAAAGTATGAAAATCCAGATCTGCGAAATCTACTCCTGATGACAATAGCAAACAAGGAAAGATACAAGCAGATTGATCTGGCGTTAAGAGCTATGTGCTTCCAAGAAATGGATAAGATGTTCTCGAGATTAGAAGAACTTATCAAACAAAGTGTCTCGGCTCCCATCAGGAAGGCATTTTTTGGTTCTCTTTTATGTTACGTTGTCTGGTGGAAGGACAATGAAATAAGTCCTGAAGATTACGTGAGAACCCTAACTGAGACATTCCTGAACATGATAACTAAGAAAGACTAAAATGGTGTCGGCTTTTACTAGTAATGCAAAAATATTCTCCATTGTTTAAAAATGTATCTGCAGAACAAGTGCTATGATAAATATTGTTGGCGGGGAGACCCTTGATTAACGTTTTAAGCGAACGCAGCTCTTATTCATTTACAGTCCTTAATTTTTTGAGTAGTCCGTTATAAATTTCTTTTTGTTTCTCAGAACTCAGTCTCGTGATAATCCTGGAGATCATTCTTTCTTATATGGTAAAGATGTAATTCAACTTGATTACACTGTCCTTTAAAGCTCCTTCTGATTTTAGGAGGGGTGTTCCATCCATATTTTTGTTACTCGTTATTCCTGCAATTATAACGTCTCCCAGTTCTTCAAAAAGTACCATTGCGGGTCTGGTTTAAATTTCAAAAGTGTTGGTGAACTGAATCTTAGCTATTACAACGTGCCCTGAATTAAACTTCATGCCAAGCCTCATCTTCTTCATTGCCCCAGAGATCTTTCATTTTTTGTCTTTGTGATTCATGTAGAAACTTATAGTATTGATCTATTACGGCATTTTTTGTCTCATCCTTAATCAACCTTTCAATAGTTTCTTCATAGGTTCCTCTACGGTACCTCTTAATTTCCTTCAGTTTTGATACTAAATCTCTTTTTAACTTTATCGTCGTGAAGTCTCGCTTTTTCATTATATATCGCCTATAACTAGAGAGGGATTACCTATAGTGGATATATAACAATTGCATATAATCAAAAATTTAGAACAAATTCAGTAGGTATATCTAATCCCCTTCAGTATACAAAAGCGATTGTACTGCTAAAGTGAGTGTTATTACAAATTCTAAAGATTAAAAGTAGGTTTGAATACTTATGGACCGGTCGGGATTTGAACCCGAGACCTCCTGCTTGCGAAGCAGGCGATCTTCCGCTGATCTACCGGCCCCTGTTAGATATCACAACATTATTTTTTTAGATTTCTGTGCGAGTTTCTTATCCTCAGACTCGTAGCTGGAATAATTTATCAGCTCGTAATACTCTTTCCTGCTCATAATATTGTTCAGAATGTCTCTTTGTGTCCCCTTCCTGGAGAGTTCGGCGTAAACTGCATCCATAATTTTGAGAGCCCCCCTAAATGCTGTTAGAGGGAATATTACCATCCTGTAGCCTAATTTTCTCAGGTCATCTGCAGATAACAAGGGACTCTTTCCGAACTCAGTCATGTTCGCCAGCAGTATTCCCCTGACTTTCGATGAAAATTCCTTGAACTCCTCTTCTGATTCCAAAGCTTCCGGAAAAATTGCATCGGCTCCTGCTTTCAGATAAAGCCTAGCCCTATCGATCGCTTCATCGATCCCTTCTACACTTCTTGCATCGGTTCTTGCAATTATCATGAAGTCCTTATCTATCCTTGCCTTCGTGGCTGCTAAGATCTTCCCTACCATTTCTTCCTTCCCGATAAGCTTCTTTCCTTCAAGATGCCCGCATTTTTTTGGTAATTCCTGATCCTCTATATGAACTGCTGAAGCACCCGCCCTTTCTATTTCCATTATGCTCCTTTCAACATTCAGAACCTCGCCAAAGCCGGTATCTATGTCCACCAGCAAAGGGAGACGACTCATGTTCGTTATCCTTCTTACCTCTTCCGCAACTTCGCCAAGAGTTGTAAGAGAGAGATCAGGCATGCCCATACTACCAGCGATCCCTGAACCTGAGAGATATATTGCTTTGAACCCATTTCTTTCAGCGATTATGGCACTTATTGCACTAAAGACCCCAGGAGCGATCACTATGTCTTTAGAAATCAGACGTCTCAACTCTGCTGGCCCCAAATTCCTTGCGTTAAATACATTACTCATTTCTCATCTACTCCTTCTCAATCCCCCATCTCTTTCAAAATTCAATAGGTATCCGCCACCCTTAATTTCCCCCATTATTTCTGTAAGGACTATTCAAAATAGTCCATTATCAGTTCGCAGATGTCCGTCGAATATAAGGCTATTCTCTCTGCATCCTCCAGTATTTCTGCAAGTATGATGCCATCACTTGAACCGTGGAGAGATTTGTTTATGCTCGCTCTTGTTTTCTTGAAATATTCCTTTTTGGAAATTTCCTGATTTGCCCTGAGTACGTCCCTCTTAAAGAAATATTCCATCGCCATTCCCATGCTGTCTGTGGCCTCTCTTATGTACTCAACAATTTCAGTATGCTTTAACGTTTTCTCGCCAAGAAGACTGTAGATTCTGACTCCGTGATCTGCAATCCTTTCAAGGATCCTTGAGACCAGAAGATATGAGAGAGCCTCTGCAGAAGAGATATTGTTGAGCTGAAGTACTGAATAATCCTTCAGACTCTGGCTGAAAAGCCTCTGCATATATATGTTGAATTTGTCCACTTCATCTTCTTTTTTCAGGACGTACTCTAGTGGAATTTTTTGAGGGTTTATTGATTCGGCAACTATGCTCCTGACTAACGTAACCATCCTTTTCATCCCCTTATCAAATGTCAGCATTGGGAGAGATATCAAATCTTCCAGCGTTGCCTCATTACCTTTTTCGTCGATTATTTCGAAGCCAATCGTGAAATCCAAGAATTTTCGTATCACGTCATCCATGGCTTTCTTGTCTTCAGATCTAATATTTATTTTCTTTACTCCCTGGATATATTTTGAAATCAACATTCTGAGCTCATTATCCATATCTGAGTCCTTCTTAATGTCCACTGTTGCCGCTGATGATTCACGGCTACTGTCAAAAGGTTGCATCATTATACCTCCCCTCTCATTGTAATTCAACACGACCTTCGATCCAACCTTTAGATCAAAGTTCTGACACCAGGCTTTCGGAAGAGAAACAACCAGCGTGCTACCACCTGTTTTTTGAATTTTCCTTATCTCCACAATATCACATTCTCATCTTATATATCAATGCGTCTATAATACAATCATTCCTCCCTAGTAGCTACTTTAATGCACCAAATAGAGATGTATAAACTTCAAAAATTTATATGTGATTTATTTTACAGACTCTTAATTTAAACAGATTGAAAGTCCCATAATAATTGGAATTTTTGTTTAGTTTTTATGGTTGCAATCCCACTCACAATTGAATTTTATAAACGGTTCGCTGAATAGATTAACCTTTAGCTACGAAAGAGACAATCCCCACTTTCTTAGCTGAAATTAATACAAAAGCTCTTTAATAAGGGCATATCTTGCATGGGTATGGACCAAGCATTCGAATCCATGCTATCTCCGGAATTCGAAATCAGTCCGAACTCCAAAATGAAAAGCCTTGATGAGATTTATGAGAAGTTCGGACATCTGATGACACCCGGAATGCTAGCTATAAGAGTCACGGCATCACTATGTCCAGAGTGTGTTGCAGAAAATAAGTTTGACAAGATGAAGATACCTGCATTGGTGTATGCCGAGGGCGGAGAAGTAAAGATGATTAAGGAATGCCCGGAGCACGGCGTGACGAAGGAAAAATATTGGGAAGATTATGATATGTACATGAAGGCAAAGAAGTGGCTGGACAAGGGTATAAAGCTCGAGAACCCGATGATCAGCCTCGCAGCTGAGAAGATCAACTGCCCAACTCACTGTGGTCTTTGTGTTAAGCATAAGAGCCACACGGGCCTTGGAAATGTAGTTCTGACAAATCGTTGCGATCTTTCTTGCTGGTACTGCTTCTTCTACGCAAAGGAGAATGACCCGATTTATGAACCTACTCATGACCAAATTAGAATGATGCTCAGGAGGATGAGAAATGAGAAGCCAGTTGGCGCAAATGCCGTCCAACTGACGGGTGGCGAACCGACGCTAAGAGATGACCTTCCTGAGATCATCAAGATTGCAAGGGAAGAGGGATACGAGCACGTGCAGCTCAATACGAACAGCATAAGGGCATCAAAGGATGTGGACTTCATCCAGAGGTGCCACGATGCCGGTGCAAATGTCATATATACGAGCTTCGACGGAGTAACTCCAAGGTCAAATCCAAAGAATTTCTGGGAAATTCCGAAGGCTCTGGATACCTATAGGAAGGTTGGAGTAGGCGTTGTACTGGTACCGACGGTGATTGGAGGGGTAAACGATGGAGAACTTGGGGATATTATAAAATTCGGATTATCAAACATTGACGTGGTTAGGAGTGTGAACTTCCAGCCTGTTTCACTAGTAGGAAGGATGCCAGATAAACTTAGAGAAAGGCAGAGAGTGACAATACCTGGTGCGATAAAGAAGATAGAAGAACAATTAGATGGTGCGATAGGAAGGGAAGACTTCTTTACGGTTCCGAGCACAACATCCGTAACAAATTTCGTTGAAGCACTGAAGGGGAAACCTACTTACAGGCTCAGCATTCACTTTGCCTGCGGAATGGGAACCTATATTTTCAAAAAGCCAGACGGATCCATAATCCCTGTTACCAGGTTCATAGACGTAGAAGGATTGTTTGAATACCTCAATGAACTCTCCGGAGAAATTAACGATTCCAAGATTAAGACCCTGAAGAAGGCCTCAGCTTTAACGTCTTTGCTCAGGAAACTCAACACATTCGTAGACGAAAGCAAGGCACCGGAAGGTTTCAAGATGAGAGAAATGATATTCGGAGCCTTCACCGGAGGGGACTACCACGGACTAAAGGCATTCCACTATAACTCAATGTTTGTCGGGTTCATGCACTTCATGGATCCATATACATATGATGTCGACAGGGTGGAGAGATGCGATATCCACTATGCTATGCCTGATGGGAAAGTGGTACCATTCTGCGCATTCAATGTGATTCCAGAATTATACAGGGATGCAACCCAGAGAAGGTTCTCCATGGACCCAAGAGTTTACGAAGAGAAGACTGGAAAGATTCTGAAAGAAGAAAAATTCGTCAGGAAGTATTCTGACCAGGAGAAGGCGGAAATAATATCATTCTTTGAACGGTCAATAGGAAGAAAACTGGCATAAATTACTGAAAAACAACTCTTCTCCCTTCTATTTTATATTTTTTTTCCTTCATTGCCTTAATTGCTTCGACTAGGATTTTATGTTCTAAAGGATGTGTTCTTTCCAAGAGAGATTCTGGGGTATCGTCGTCCCTCACTTCCAATGCCCTTTGCATTATTATCGGCCCCCCATCAATATCGCCTGTGACCATATGAACTGTCGTTCCTGAAACCTTCATTCCGCTGTTGATGATTGCTTCACTTACTTTTGTCCCGTACATTCCCTTCCCTCCAAAGAAAGGGAGGAGAGAGGGATGAACGTTTATGATGGGCCTGATATTTAGAAGGGCCTCAGGGATTATCCAGAGGAAGCCTGCGAGAACGACAAGGTCAACTTCATTGAAAATTGGCCTTAATACTGAAATCATCTCCCTTTTGCTGATAACTAAAGTGTGAATTCCTTCCTTTTTAGCTCTAACCAATGCATATGCATCGGGATTGCTTGAAATGACATACGAAATCTCCACTCCTGAAAGATAACCCCCTTTTATTGCGTCAATAATTGACTGGAGATTTGTCCCGTTTCCGGAAACTAACACTGCCAATTTCATCTGTCATAACAATTTCATCGAATATATATCTGCTTTTATTCTTGAGTCCGAGAGCCATCTGGAGTTCGTAAAACGTGATCACTGGCCTTGAGAATGTCCCGTAATCTTCAATTGTTACCCTAGGGCAGGCGGTATTCACGTAAACTTCAGCGGGGAAGTTCACGAGCTCTTCATTCCTGACAAGGTCGAGTGATATTATAAATGGGGACTTTCCGGCTTCCCGTAAAAGGTTTAATGCAACAGTTGCGAGCGAATATCTTGTTTGACCTATTTTAGTGGAGACAATTATTCCGAACTTCTGAGCCCTTGACGCTAAATCTATCGCATCGTACCTTTGACTCAGGAATTTCCTCTTTTCCTTTTCCATATTCAGATATTTTCCTGTTTTGGGATTAAATGCGAGAACATTCTTATCCTGTAATCCAAGGGCTATCCCTAGGGGGTGGAAAATACCTTCCCCAACAAAGAGAATATTTTCATCACTACTTCTTGCGGAGGAAATATTGCATCCTAGGATCTGGCCTGGATAAAACACCCTTGAGTCCCCCTTTTTAAGTGTGACCCTGATTCCACATTTTTCGAGTCTCTGCTTAATAATGGGCAATTTACCAGAATAAGTAACATTTGATGTTAAAGTCAGGGATTTAAATGGAATCTTATCGCATTCTATTTCAAAATCCATTTCTTCCTGGATCTCCTCAAAAATCACGTTTGGAAATGAGCCAAGATTTGGGATAGAGCTATGACCAAACTGAATGAGCAAATCCCATTTTTGATTAGCGGGAATGTCACATGCTCCCCAGAAGGGGTCGCCAAGAAAAATCAGATCCTTCCCTACGAGTTCCCTGGTAATAACGTCAATTTGCCTTTTGAGTCCTTCAGGGAGTTGGATTGCGATTACCCTTGATTTCTGAAATCGTGAATCATTCTTTATCTTGTTGAGTGCTAACGAGAGATTCATCCTGTAAAAGGTTATATCAATCTCGCTATTAACGGTTAAGCCGTGGTAGCCAAGCGGCCCAAGGCGCCAGCCTTGAGAGCTGGTCCCCTTATGGGGTCGGGAGTTCAAATCTCCCCCACGGCGTATTTTGGATGTCATATTGTGTAGCTTTAAAAGCTGGGATGGATTACAATTCAGAGTAATGTTGTTGGAAGACGCTTAGTTGTGGAAGGAATATTGTAAGGAACAAG
>Ga0078972_1013473_pt1 | contig 13469 bp, 14 predicted proteins | sample YelNatPaOPGAMG01_FD_67568 | JGI IMG/M metagenome (GOLD analysis project Ga0078972, IMG submission 67568) | Hot spring thermophilic microbial communities from Obsidian Pool, Yellowstone National Park, USA - OP-RAMG-01 (SPADES assembly) (version 2) | ecosystem: Environmental > Aquatic > Thermal...
CTTGAAAGGCAGGGATTTTTTGGCCCTTCAAAGGTTATGTGGGGAAAGGATAATGAAATAAGAGATTTGTTAAAAAATGCAATGAATAATTTTTCTCAAACAAAAGAATGGATTGAAAAGTATTTAATTCCATTAATAGATGAGATAGATGGAATGATATTTAAAGAAGAAAATATACTTTTCCCAACCTCTCTTGAGAAGCTTAAAAATGAGGATTGGATTGAAATATTTAAACAAATATCAATAGATGGTTTTGTTTTTATAGAACCACCCAGGGAAGCATTTGAAGCAAAAGATATAATTAAAAAAACCTCAAAGGTTGAGTATAAAGATGGTTATGTTATTTTTCCAACCGGAAGATTAAAATTGGACGAGATAAAATATATTTTCAATTCAATTCCTTTTGATATAACCTTTGTTGATAAGGATGAAATTGTAAAGTATTACTCTGATTCAAAAGAAAGAGTTTTTTTAAGAGCGTCCTCCGTTATAGGAAGGGATGTTAAGAATTGCCATCCGCCGCAGAGTTTAAATGCTGTTAAGAAAGTCATAGATGATCTTAAAAATAAAAGGGTTAAATCGCATGATTTCTGGCTTAATATAAAAGGAAGATTTATTTACATAAGATATTTTGGCGTATTTGATGAGTTTGATAACTTCCTTGGTGTTTTAGAGGTTACCCAGGATATTACAGATATAAAGAAAATAGAAGGTGAAAAGAAACTTGTATGAAAAAGATAGATATAAACTGGACGCTTTATGAAACACTTGAAAAATACCCGGAACTTGAGGATGTTTTGTATTCGCTTGGTTTTGAAGGCGTGAAAAATCCAATTATGAGAAATACGCATGCAAAGATTATGACCTTAAAAAAAGGAATTGAGTTTTTAAAGATTGATAAAAAGAAGATGAAGGAAAAATTAAATGAACTCGGTTTTGATATGGATTTTGATTAAAGGATATTTTGGAGATAATTATGAGAATAATTAAAAAAGAAACCGATTATGCCATAAGGTCGCTTTATTTTATAAATTCCAGAGGCGGGAAGGCCTCAAGTTTTGAGATTTATAATGAGATAGACATTCCAAGACCTTTTTTGAGAAAGATTCTCCAGGTGCTTACTAAAAACGGGATTTTAAAATCATATAAAGGAAAGGGCGGTGGTTTTGAACTTAAAATTCCTTTTAAAGATATAACTCTTTATATGATAGAAAAGATTTTTGCTCAAAAAATGAGACGCGGGGGGTGCCCTTTTAAAAACAGAATATGCTCGAATTTTTCAAGATGCCATTTAAAGATGAAGATTTATGAGATTGAGAATAAATTTATAAACGAACTTTCAAAAATAAAACTCATTGATTTATGGAGATAGTATGGGAGAAAGGTAATTTATTATAGAGATTTTATAAAAGGAGAATCGGTTGAGGATAAATCTTTTAAAACTTTTAATACAATTTCAGTTAATTTTCAACAATATATTATCCGCTAATTTATCAAGCATCTCAAAGTCATCTTCTTTCGGATAGCCCTTAATAATAACCGGTTCAATCAATTCGATTTTCAAATTACCCGTCATTTCTTTTATGATATCAAGCATCTTTCCACCCCAGCCATAAGAACCTATTACAGAGACATATTTTAGTTTGGGACGAAGGAGATTTGCAAGATATACAGCATATAGAACCTGGGGGTGTGGTCCGCCAAGAACCGTAGGAGACGCGATAACCATGGTAGAAGCGTCAACCAGAGACATCGCGAGTTCACCCACATCGGTTTTCGTCAAATTGAAAGGGATAACCTTGATATTTCTTTTGATTAAAGCGGAAATCAGATAATCTACCATTTTTTTGGTGGAATCATGCATAGAGATAAAAGGCAGAATCACTTCGGGCTTGGCATTATCTGAAATCCAGTCCTTGTAGGCGTTTAAAATAAATTCCGGCTTATTATAAACGGGGCCATGGCTTGGAGCTATCATCTCTATATCGTATGAGGATAGTTTTTCAAGATGTTTTTTGATATAACTCCTGAAAGGCATCATAATTTCGGCATAATATCTTTTAGCACAACCGTATACCTTAGATTCATCCACAGCATAGAGTTCGCTGGTCGCCAGATGTGAGCCAAAAAAATCGCAGGGAAATAGAATTTTGTCTTCCCTTAAATAAGTAAGCATTGTCTCTGGCCAATGCACCCATGGCGCAATAATGAACTCAAGCGTTTTATCGCCAAGCGAAATTTTTTCGCCATCATTTACGGTCAAAAACCTTTCCGAAGGTATCAAGAGTAAATCCATAAGCATATCTTTGCATTTTTGATTGGTTAGTACCCTGGCTTTGGGAAATCTTTTTAGTAGTGCAGGAATTGCGCCCGAATGGTCCTGCTCGGCATGATTGGCAATGATATAGTCAATTTTATCCAGCCCCGCTTCATCTAAATTTTCCAGCAATTCCTTTTCCTTTGTGGGGTCCACAGCGTCTATCAAAGCCGTCTTTTCGCTACCCTTTATCAAATAAGAATTATATGTAGTGCCATCGGGCAATGGAATCAATTCGTCAAATAATCTCCTGTCCCAGTCAATAACTCCAACGGCAAAAATATTCTTTTTTATTTCTCTTATCATCTTATCCTCCTTCTATTCTTTATTGTAATGCGGGGCATTTTTTGAATTACCGCCTCTTTTGATTTCATGATAATATGAATATGTCATAGGAGAGGCGTCATTCAAAAATTCGCAATCTATGACCTCTCCTGTAAAAAGCGTATGCGTTCCTTCATTTATTTTATTTATGACTTTGCATTCTATAAAGCCAAGCGTTTCGGCAAGATAGGGGAGTCCATTCGCAGTCAGTTTATAATTCAAATTTTCGAACTTATTTATTTCCCTCCCGCTTCTAAAACCAAAAAGCCCTATCATTTTCAATGGGAAATTTTCAGGCAGAATGGAAATACAGAATAAATCGGTTTCCTTTATAAAATCGCAGGTTAAATTATTATTGTTTATCGCTATTGCTATTTTAGGAGGTCGGGAAGTAATCTGGATAACGGCATTGGCTATCTGGGCATTGATTTTATTCGAATTATTTTTTGAACTGATAATATACATCCCATAACTTATTTTTTCCAGTATTTTTAAATTCATATATATATTTTACAAAATTATGGGATTATTCTCTCGTTATTTCTTTTATGATTTTACCTGAATTATCTCTGATATTCACGATAAATGGCATTTCGCCAGGCAGTGAGTGCGTGGCACAACCGATACAAGGGTCATAAGCTCTGAAAGCCATTTCAACCCTGTTAAGCATACCATCCAAAACTTTGCCGTTTTTCACGAATTCCTTTGCGGCGGCATCAACGCTCATAGAAATCCTTGCAGCGTTATTCTGTGTGGCTACTATAAGATTTGCTTTTTTTATCAAGCCATTTGCTTCGGTTTCATAGTGATGGAATAGGGTTCCCCTTGGAGCTTCAACGGCGTCTATTCCTATAGAAGGCGCTTGCGTTGGCAAAACCCTTAAATCCTTTCCTGTTATATCCGGGTCATTTGCAAGTTCAATCATTCTCTCGGATGCGTAAATTATTTCAATAATTCTTGCCCAGTGATTTGCAAGAGTATAATGCACAGGTTTGCCAAGCGTTTTTATATATTCTTCATACGCCATTTGAGATTTTGGCGTAGCCATACCATCGCAGGCATTTAATCTTGCAAGCGGGGCAACGCAATAAACGCCGCTATCCTTACCTTCCTTAAAACCTTTCCAGCCAATATTTTTGAGATAGCAAAATTTTATATATGTCCAGGGCTCGATATGCTCCGATATATGATCTAAATAGTCCTGTGGTAAAAACCTGGCATATTCTTTCCCTTCGGGATCCACAACTCTTATTTTTCCATCATAAAAATTAGGTCTATTTTTCTCATCCACCATACCCATATAATAGGTCTTATGCATATAAGCAGTGGATGTTATTAAGTTTAGATAATCCTTATTTTTAAGGACTATGTTTTTGAAAGTATCAAGAGTAAAAAGCGCAAATTCAAGATTGTCCCTGGCAAGTTCTTTTATTTTGGGCAATTCATCTTTATCTATCCCTTTGGCAACTCCGCCCGGCAGTCCAAAGACAGGATGTATTACCTTACCGCCCAAATAGGTTATGAGTTCCCTGTTCCTTCTCCTCATCGAAATCAGTTTTTTGGCTATATCCAGTCCGACTTTTTGTATTACTCCCACAACATTTCTCAATCCCTTGGGAGAATCAGGTCCGACGATAAAATCGGGTCCGCCTAAAATATAAACATGCAAGGCGTGGTCTTCGAACATAAAGGCATTATAAATCAATTCCCTTATTTTTCTTGCCGTTATAGTCGGTTCCACTTTATATAATTTATCAAGAACTTTAGTTGATGCTGTATGATGAGCCGTAGGACAAACCCCGCATATTCTGGATGTCAACTGCGGCATATCTTCTGAAGGCCTTCCTACGCAAAATTTTTCAAAGCCCCTTAATTCAGGTATTTGCAAATACGCCTTTTCGGCATTGCCGTTTTCGTCTAAAAATATTTCTATTCTGCCATGCCCTTCAAGTCGGGTTATCGGGTCGATAGTTATTCTCTTTTTTTCTTCTGTTTCCATAAAATTAACTCCTTCTATTCACTTTTCCGCGCAAGAGAAATTTGGAAAGTCCATATCTGTAAAAGGTTCCTAAGGGGTCCGAAACCTGAATAAAATTTTTCTCTATTTCTTTTTCATCTTTGCCGCTGGCCGAAGACGCTATGGCGGAAAGGGCTTTTGCGCCATAATCTCTAACTTTAGATGTGGGACCAAAACAACCGGTGCAGGGCATATTTCCTTTTATGCAAAGCGCTCCGCATCCTTTCCTTGTAGCGGGACCCAAACAAATAAACCCCTGAGTCAGAATGCATTTTTCCGGGTCTATTATCCCCTGTGAGGGCTTTTTGAATTCGATAATAGATAAATCTTTCGGTTTTGAATCCTTTCTCGGACATTCCTCGCAAAGAGAAATATCAGGTGCGAGATTGGTGCCGAAAGGAGGCAATTTACCGCCAAGCAAAACACTAACAGTTTCTTTAATCAATTTAGGCGTAGGCGGACAGCCAGGCAGATAATAGTCGACTTTAACGATTTCATCGAGCGCTCTTACGATGTTTCTGAATTGTGGTATTTCCAATTCATTTCCATTATCCTTAGATTTAACTTCAGGTCTTGTCTTTGAATTTTTTTCTACGCTTGGAGCTTCTTCATAAACATATCTCAATATTTCTTCTCTATCAAATTGATTGGCAAGCGCCGGTATCCCGCCGGAACAAGCGCAGGAACCAAAGGATATTACTATTTGACTCTTTTTTCTTAAAAGATGGACCATCTCCTCCTGTTCCGATGTTCTTATAGCGCCATTGATAAAAGTTGCGACGATAGATTTATCCGCCATAGTTTCTATATCCGTTTTTTTAAAATCCATCGCGACAGGCCATAGCACAATATCCACCGCCTCAATGACTCCAAGAATATCTTCGGCTAAATCCACAACCGCTTCTTCGCAGCCGCCGCAGGAAGCGCACCAGTAAAATGCTATTTTTGGTTTGCTGGACATTTTTCCTCTCCTTTCAATGAACCCTTTCAATTTCTTTTTCAAGTTCGGATATTTCCTTATCCCAATCTAAAAATTTTTCAGGCATATTCAGTGGACCTAATTTTCTTATTTTCTCCGTCATATCGTTTATCACAATTTTAACCTTTTCTCCCTCTGCTCCCGAAATCCACTCCAGACGAAATCTCTCTTCTTCTATTCCAACCTGTGCCAGGAGCTTTTTAATCAAAGATACCCTTCTTAAGGTTTTATAATTCCCCTCTGAGTAATGGCAATCCCCGGGATGGCATCCTCCTATTAAGACGCCGTCGGCCCCTTTTGCAAAAGCTTCAAGTATAAACTGAGGGTCAACCCTTCCCGAACACATAACTCTTATAACCCTTACATTTGGTGCATATTTCAATCTTGAAACGCCCGCCAAATCAGCGGCCGTATAAGTGCACCAATTGCAAAAAAAAGCCACTATTTTTGGTTCCCAATTTTTTTCTTTTTTATCAGTCATTGATTAAAACCCCCTCTATTTCAGAAAATATCTGTTCGTCTTCAAAGAGATTTTGCTTGATAGCCCCGCTCGGGCAGGCGGCGACGCAGGTACCGCAACCTTTGCATAGCCCTTCATTTATATAAGCTTTCTTTTTATCCTCATCATAAGAAATAGCGGAATAAGGACAGAGATTGACGCATGTCTTACAACCGCTGCATTCATCTTCTATTATATAAGCCGTATTCGGTTCCAATTCTAAATAACCTGTATCTATCAATGCCAGTGCCTCGCTTGCCGCCGCTCCCGCCTGAGCCACAGTATCGGGTATATCCTTGGGACCCTGACAGCATCCCGCTATAAAAATTCCATCGGTAAAAGTATGGACAGGAGCCAATTTGGGATGCCTTTCCTGAAAAAAACCTTCAGTAGAACAACCTATATTAAAAATTCGCACCATTTCTTTTGATTTCTTGTCCGGTTCAATTCCTACTGAAAGGACCACCATATCTACAGGGATTCTTCTCAAAAAACCCGCGAGAGTGTCTTCAGCCCTCAAAATAAGTTTTCCTTCCTCATCCTTATTTAAAGCGCAGTCCGTAACCTCAGCTACCTTTCCTCTTATAAAATGAACTCCTTCTTCAAGCAATCTGTCATAAAATTCCTCATACATCTTGCCCGGCGTTCTCATATCGATATAAAAATTATAAATTTCAGCGCCTGTATGTTCTTTTAAAAGATGAGCCAGTTTCAGAGAATACATACAGCAAACCCTTGAACACCATTTATTCGTTTTCTCGCTTCTTGAACCGACGCAATGTATAATTCCAATGGATTTAGGTTTTTTACCATCCCTTAAAATAACCTCTCCGCCAGTAGGTCCAGAAGCATTTACCAATCTTTCCACTTCAAGAGACGTATATACATTCGGATAAATTCCATATCCATAATAGGGCTCTTTATGAGCGTCAAAAATATTGAAGCCGGTAGCTAGTATTATAGAACCGACTTCTATCTCTTTCAATTCTTCCTTCTGATTGAAATCTATGGCTTTTCTATCGCAGGCGGCGGCGCAACTCTGTTTGCATTTCCCTGTTTTGAAATGAAGACAGGTTTGTTCATCTATCAAAACCACATTCGGGGTGGATTGCGGGAAAGGCAGATATATCGGTTTTCTTTTCCCAAGCCCTAAATTGAATTCATCTGGAAATTTTGGCTCTTTGAAAACGCAGGCTTCTATGCATTGATTGCAACCAACGCAAAGTTCTTCTCTCACATAACGGGGTTTTCTTCTTATCGTAACCTTGAAATTTCCGGCAAAACCTTCAACTTTTTTAACCTCGGAATATGTCCAGAGAATTATATTTTTATTACCTTTGACTGCAGACATCTTAGGAGTCAATATACAGGCGGCGCAATCTAATGTGGGGAAGGTTTTGTCGAACATAGCCATATGTCCGCCGATAGTCGGTTTTTCTTCAACAAGATAAACCTTTTTGCCGGCGGCTGCTAATGTCAGCGATGCCTGAATGCCGGCTATTCCGCCGCCTACCACCAAAACATCCTTATTGTAAGGAACCCTTTTTCTCTCTAGCATTTTATGGTACCTGACTCTATAAATGGCAGCCCTACAAAGATCTTTTGCTTTAGAAGTGGCTTTTTCTCTGTCGGTATGTACCCATGAAACTTGTTCTCTGATATTCACCATATGAAAATAGAATGGATTAAGTCCGCCCTTTTCGACGGCGTTTCTGAATGTCTTTTCATGGAGCGTCGGCGAGCAGGAAGCCACGACTACTCTATTGAGATTAAACTCTTTTATATCTTTTTGAATCAATTCCTGTCCAGGGTCGGAACACATATATTTATAATCGCGCGAAACAACCACATTTTTCAGTTTGCTTATATGATTTTTAACATCGACGACATCCACTATGCCCGCTATATTGGTGCCGCAATGACAGATATAGAAGCCAATGCGAATATCATCTTTATTATTCATTTTAAACTCCTTGCTGAAGTAAGGCAACGATTTATGCCAAGCACTTCTTTGGAAAATCCCATTGCCAGACCTATAATCTGAGTGAAATACAAAACAGGAATATCCATTTTTTCATATTTCTTTTCTATCTTATCTTGATAAGCGTCTAAATTAAACTGGCATAGCGGACAGGGCGTTGCAATTATATCAGCTCCTCTTTTTTTGGCTTCCTTTAATAGTATGTAAATAAGTTCAAGTGAAGTTTCAGTCATATTTCCGGTGATAATTCCGCCGCAGCATTTGGTTTTTAGAGGATAATCGACGATCTGGGCGCCGGTAAGTTCTATCAATTTATCCATGGTCTGCGGATTTATCTGGTCATCGAATTCGCTGTATGGTCTTGTAAGCTGACAGCCATAATAGCAGGCAATTTTTAAATCTTTTAATGGCTTTTTTATAGAGGCGCCGATTTTTTCCATCCAGCCATCGTTTACAAATACATCCAGCGGATGCCTTATTTTCAAATTTCCTGAATATGCCATACCTATTTCTTTAAGGGCTTCCCCGATTTTTTCTTTTAAGTCGGGATAATCTTTTAAGGTGTGATTGGTTTTATTTAAAATCAAATAACAGGCGCTACAGGGGGCGATTATATCCGTTCCGCCTTTTTTTTCCGCTATAGCCATATTGCGGCAGGCAAGAGCCATAGATTTCAATTCATCAATGCCTAAATAAGGAGTGGAACCGCAACAATTCCAATCTTCAATTTCTTCCATCTGTAAATTTATTTTTGTGCAAACCTTTAATAATGATTCTTCATACGACTTGCCCATTCCTTTGAGCGAACAACCTGGATAATAAAAATATTTCATCAAATCCTCCAATTATGTTTTAGTTTTTAGCCCTTTGCCATTAGTTATTAACTTTTTAAAATCCCCCCTTTCATTTCCCTCCTTTGTAAAAGGGGGGCAGGGGGGATTTTTTTCAACAAATCAGAGATCTCTAATGGGGTTTATTTTTATCCAGAGACATAAACATCTTTTTTATATCGTCTCTATTTTTCATAGTTTCAGGCAGGACGGAAACTCTTCCTTTTAAAAACATATTAATTCCAAGCCTCGTCATGCCCAGAAGTTTAAACCAATTGGTTCTTAACAATACCAGACCCATCAAATAACTTTCCGTTACTTTTCCGGTAAGTTTTATCATTCTGCCAAATTCTTTAGCCATAACAGCTGTAGGAATATTTTTAGGATAAAAATTCTCTTCAATCGCTTTCCTTTTGATAGCATACATTATATCGGTAATTTTTATTTCTTTAGGACATTGAACCCTGCAAGAATAACAACTTGCGCAAAGCCATGGAGTAAAACTTGATAGGACATCCTTTTTAAAACCTTCTTTTGAAAGGTGAATTATCTGCCTTGGGGTATAATCCATCCAGTGCGAAAAAGGACAGGTAGCGCTGCAGGTTCCGCATTGAATACATCTGTTTATATTCTCCCCGCCCGGAACAGAATGTATCCATTCAGAAAATTTTTTGTCTTTTTGATTTTCGAATTTTATTTCTGACTTCATTTTTACCTCAAATAAATTCTAAAAAATAACCTCTTATGCTATTTTTTATTTTACTACTTTTACTCAATTTTTTCAATATAAAATGTAAAAGGTGTCAATCTTTATGAAAGGCGCTCATTAAAAGAGCGAAAAATATTCCCGAAACAAAATACATTGATGAGTGTTTATGTTCGTTTTCCCTTGCTTCGGGTAATAAGTGGGATGCTGAAGTATATAAGAGAACTCCGCTTACAAATCCGCTTAAAAGAGATAATGTTTTTTCATCAATATTTCTCACAAATGGATATGTTATAAATGCGCCAAGCGGGGTCATAATCCCCGCGAGAATAAACGCGTACAAAAACGCCTTTTTCTTTTCTATGTTCCCTTTTATTAAAAATGTGTAAGTTAAAACGCCATCGGCAAACTTATGTGCGACGATTCCAATTCCAGAAGCGATTCCCGCAAGAAGAGTTATCTTAAATGTCACTGAATATACTATCCCGTCAATCAGCGAGTGAATTCCCATAGCAATCGCGGCGGTAATTCCAAAAGCCATATCTTTATCGTCAAAATGCGTTCTCAATATCTTGCTTGCTGAAAACATAAAGAGAAAGCCAAAAAGCGCGAAAAGCCCGCCTTTTTGAGAGTGTTCTATGGAGTGAGGAAGAATTATCACAAGAGGAGTTGTTATCAGAACTCCTGCCGCGAAACAGAGAAAATAATTCTTTGTATTTTCATTTAGATTTGCTTTTTTATAAACAGCATATATTCCAAGCGTGTTTATTAAAAGAGATATTATGGCGAAGATTGTTATCCATAGAAAAGGGTCTTTCATTTGTTTTTATATTTTTCCTTTATCTTTTCGACGACATAAGGCGGAACCATCTTTGACACATCTCCGCCAAATCCCGCCACCTCTCTTACCACGCTTGATGAAAGATAGGAGAATTTTAATTTTGGCATAAAAAATATTGTTTCTATTTCAGGGCAGAGCGTTTTGTTTGCAGCGGCGTACTGAAACTCGTATTCCAGATCCGAAACAGCTCTCAATCCTCTTATTACGATTTTTATATTTTTCTCTCTTAAATAATCCGTTAAAAGCCCTGAGAAAGTGTCTATTTTTATTTTTTTGTTATTTTTCAGAACATTTTTTAATATGTCAATTCTTTCATCAAGCGTAAAAAGCGCTTTTTTGTTTGTGTTTACAAAAACGCTTACTATAACCCTGTCGAATATTTCGCAGGCTCTTTCTATTATATCAAGATGACCGTAGGTAAGTGGGTCAAAACTTCCAGGATATATGGCAATTTTTTTTCTGCTCATAATTAAATTATACTAAAGTTTTTATATCCAGAATTCTATCTATTTTGAAAAATCGCTCTTCGTTTCTCATCTCGCAATAAGCCGTAACGCCTTTTATTTTTTTGCTGTTAAATACTATTTCCTCTATTTTAATCGGTATTATCGTTCTGACCGATTTCTCATCGTTCGGCTTTAGATATGTTATATTAAGTTTTATTTTTCTTTTTATAGCGTCTTTTATTATCTCTTCTTTAATCTCGTACGGGGACTCTTTTTCTGATAAGGCGTATCTGTAAGATGTAATGAAATTTACGACCTTTCTGTCCATTATTATGTGTTTTTTTTCAATCGGGTGTTTAAGATAAATTCCGTTTAAGTTCGTGCATCTTGAAAAAGCGACATACGCCTGTCCGTGTGCGAAAGTCCCGCTTTTTAAATCTATAAAGACCTTGTTAAAGGTTTTTCCCTGACTTTTATGAATTGTAATCGCCCAGGCTAATTTTAAAGGAATCTGGATGAATTCTCCTGTTACCTCGGTTTTTATTTTTTTTGTCTCTTCGTCATACCTGTATTTAAACAATTCCCATTTATATGGCTCAACCTCGACTATTTCCCCGTCTTCAAGTTCTACTATAACCGTTTCTTCAAGGTCATCGTTTGTTGAAAAATCTATTACGCTTCCAAGCGTTCCGTTAACCCAGCGACCTTCAGAGTCGTTATTTAAAAACATAACCTGCGCGCCCCTGGCGAGTTTTAAGATATCATCCGAGGGCAAATCGTCTAAATTAAAATCTCCGTTTACAATAGATTTGAAAGGAATTATCTTTTTTTTAAGGGCTAATAACTTCTGCTCGTTTATCTCTTTCACTGTCCTGTTTAACGGCGTCAGATAAACAATATATTTTTCATCATCATTTATTTTATTGACAACTCTCTTGTTTATCTCTTTTATGTCCGGCTCGGTCACCGTATTGTTTCTTATTCTATTTAAAATCTCTATGAAGAGTTTATCTTTCTGTCTGTATATTTTTTCAAGTTCTATAAACTCAATATCAATTTTTTTAAAAACATTAGAATCAAAAAAGTATTCTGATTGATATTTATCTTTGAAAATTTTAACCTGATCCGATTTAACGACGGGCGGTAACTGGTAAAGGTCTCCTATAAAAATCATCTGTATCCCGGCAAAAGGATTATTTTTCTCTAAATTCTTTCTCAAAAATATATCAATATAGTCCAGGAGGTCTGCTCTCACCATTGAAATTTCGTCAATTACGATTGTTTCTAAACTTTTATATAGTTTTATTCTCCATTTGCTAACCTTTTCTATTTTATCTTCCGTGATATCCGGACCGAATCTAAAAAAAGAGTGTATGGTTTGACCACCTATGTTTAAAGCGGAAACCCCTGTCGGCGCCAGAAAAACCGCCTTCTTTTTCGTTGTTTTTTTAAAATAGAAGAGAAGAGTTGACTTCCCTGTGCCCGCTCTTCCGGTGATAAAAATATTCTTGTTTGTATTCTCCATTAAATCAAGAGATTTTTCAAACTCAGAGGTAATTTCTATTTCCTTTGTTTCCATTCAGTCCCTTATGAGATTAAATTAGTTTTAAAACTTGTTAAAATTATTCCTTACTTCCGCAGCATCTTTTATATTTCTTTCCGCTGCCGCAGGGACAGGGATCGTTTCTCCCGACCTTTGGTTTTTCCCTTTTGTATGTTTCTACCTTTGGCGTAGACATCTGAAATCTGTGGGCGTTTTCTTTCATCCATTTTTCAACCGCTTTTTCATTTTTTACATCGACTCCATCCGCAAGCATATTTTTATAAATATCTATTATCATCTTTTTCATCTCAGGCGTTTTCGCCTGAGCGAATATTCCGGGCGCAAGATTATTTAATTCTTCGATAATTTCTTCTTCCGATTTCTCTTTCTTTTCTTCTTTCGCTTGAGTTGTTTCTTTCGGTTCTTCCTTTTTAACCGCTTCTTCTTTTATTGCGGTTTGAAAATTTGGTTGAGCTTTCTCTTTTTTTTCTCCTTTTTTCCCGATGACCTTTTCTATTATTTTCTTAAAAAAATTCATACTTTTTCCTCCTTGGTTTGAACTTAATATGAATTAGAAATCCAACATCCATAATTCATAATCTACTCAAGCGCACTTTGGAAGAGATTGCTTCGTAAGTTCCAGCAAGAAGATGTCTCGCCTGCCTGCCGGCAGGCAGGCAATGACTTGAGCGTTTTGGTTATTACGACCCCGACGGAACGTCGAGGGGCTACGCAATTCATCATCCATAATTCAAAATTCATAATTTATAATCCAACACTTCTCCCTTTTCACTTCTCACTTTTTAGGGTGAATTTTTTTATCTCATTTTCTACTATTGATATCGCTTTTTCCGCTTTCACGAGGAAATTTTTCTCGTCATCTATTATAAATCTGTTTGGATGTTTGTGCCATGCTTTTAATGTTTTAGCATCTAATTCAAGCGCCAATCTGTGATTTTCATTCCTTGTCGAGGATAGTTGATATA
>Ga0078972_1003740_pt2 | contig 13468 bp, 10 predicted proteins | sample YelNatPaOPGAMG01_FD_67568 | JGI IMG/M metagenome (GOLD analysis project Ga0078972, IMG submission 67568) | Hot spring thermophilic microbial communities from Obsidian Pool, Yellowstone National Park, USA - OP-RAMG-01 (SPADES assembly) (version 2) | ecosystem: Environmental > Aquatic > Thermal...
CCGGTGCGTGCCCAACACATCGATCGTGGGCAGTTGGAGCGGGCGCTGCCCCGTCGAGTTCACAAGTTACGTCCCTCTCGGATGAAACAGTATCTCCAAAATACAAGCGCCGGAGCGCCGGTCACCACGGACGCGGCCGTTGTCCGTCGACTTACCGTGGATGGAGCGGCATTCGCGTGCCTTTGTGCGCTTGTATTTGCGATCCCCTGGTCTGAGCAGTTGCCGCTGCTTGCGGGTTTCGTGATCAGCCGCTGGCTCGGCCTTTTGGCCGTGGGCGCGGCGTTAATGCGGCTGATTGTAGTCCGCCGCATCAGGATGCCTTCGCCTCTCCATTTTGTCCCGGCCGTCTTCGTGGCCTGGAACGCGTTAAGCCTCCTATGGAGCATCGCGCCGGACAGAACGATCGTTCGCCTCGGAACTTATGCGCAGTTACTGCTGATGCTGTGGATGATCTGGGAATTAGCCGCAACATCGCAGCGGTTGAATCAACTGCTTTATTCTTACTGTTTTGGGACTTACATATCCGCCACCAGCACGATTCGAAACGCGATACTGGGCATAGATCCGACGCTGAACAGCGGTGTGGGGAGAAGATATGGAGCGGCCGGCTTCGACCAGAACGAACTCGGGTTGTTACTTGTGTTAAGCATCCCGATGTCACTCTATCTTTTGACCCGCCGGCGCTCCCGAGTCCTTGCATCCCTATGTTGGCTGCAGTTGATCGCATGCATAGTGGCAATTCTGCTTACCGGCTCGCGCGGGGCATGCCTGTCCCTCATCGCCGCGTCGACGATGTTCATTTCCGTGTTTCCATTTCTGTCGAAACGGCAGAAGGGTGCTTCGGCGCTTGTGATTGTAGTCCTGGCGGTGTCCTCGGTATATCTGATCCCTGCCGCAACCTGGGAGCGGATTTTCACGATCCCCTCGGAGTTGGCCGGAGGCACGCTCAGCCACAGGACGAGCATCTGGATGGCGGGTCTGAGCGTGTTTCGGGAACAGCCGCTGTTCGGGGTGGGCGGCGGCGCGTTTGGCCCGGCCATCATCAGCCGGCTGGATATTGACTATGTCGCGCACAATACTTACCTTTCCGTGCTGGTCGAGTTAGGAGTAATCGGCGCGCTGGTGTGCGCTGCCCTGCTCGCGGGTACGGTTTATTCAATCATGCGCATGCCGCGCCTTCAAAGAGGCCTGTGGATGGCGCTATTTCTGGCCTGGGGCGTTGGAGTCGCCGCTTTGACCTGGGAGTATAGCAAACCGACCTGGCTTCTGTTCGGTTTGTTTACCGCGCACGTCAGATCCCTTCGAGACGGCTTTCCGCGCCCGGGCAGGAGGCTGGCGCTTCGAGCTGAACTGGCGGCCGCTACTGCGGCAGCAGGACGCGCGTGACGCAGTTGCATGCCGCCATCCATCGTGAAAAGAAGCCGGAGGTAATGTGACCGATATCGCCGAACGGAGGGCTCAGGTGCTTCACATCCTCCCGACACTGGGTATGGCCGGGGCGGAGCATGTGGCGGCCTATCTATTGCGAAGACTCGCTCCACGTTTCGACATGGCGGCGGTCAGCTTGTACGCGCGCGGGGACAGTCCTATTGAGAAATCCCTGGCACAGTCCGGGATTCCCCTCCGCCATTTGGGTAAACATGTGGGATTCGATCCGCGGATGTTCCGGGCGATTGAGCGCGCCCTGGCCGGATTTCGGCCGGATATTGTGCACACTCACCTGTACGTCCTTCCCTATGTTGTTCCGGCATTTCTGCGATGGCGGCCTCGTGTCTGGATCCATACCGTTCACACCCTGGCGGAACATGAGACGGATCGGATGAGACGCTATCTTCAATTCGTTCTGTTCAGGATGACGACTGTTCCGGTCGCGGTAAGTGAGGCGGTGGCGGAAAGTCTTGAACGGAGGTACAAACTTGGTCCGGTCATAATCATACGGAATGGTATCTGCGTAACTGAGTCCCGGAGGAGTTCCGCAGAACGCGCGCGATGGCGCCGGGCAGAGGGCTTCGACGAGCAGGATATCATCGTGACCTCCGTCGGGCGCCTGGACGTTCCGAAGAATCCGTTGCTGTTGATCCGGGCGTTTGCCGAACTCTCGGCGCCGCGCATCCGTCTGGTGTTGATCGGCCAGGGACCCCTTCGCGAGCAAGTGGTACGGGAAGCTGAGAGGCTTCACATTGTGGGCAGGCTCCATCTGCTGGGCGAGCGCGACGACATTCCGCTGTGTCTTGCCGGGAGCGACATCTTCGCCCTGGCCTCGGATTGGGAGGGCAGCCCGCTGTCGGTGATGGAAGCCATGGCCTCGGGCTTACCGGTGATCTGTACCGCTGTGGGAGGCGTTCCGGAGCTCATAAGATCCGGCACGGAGGGCATACTTGTCCCGCCCGGCGACTGCGGAGCGCTCAGGGACGCGATCAGGCGCCTGGTGGAGTCTGCGCCGCTGCGCGCCTCGATGGGGCGGGCCGCGCAGGCCCGAGCCGAAGCCGAGTTCGATGTCACCCGAATGGTAGAGGCATACGGAGAGCTGTACTCCCGATTGCTTGCCGGACGCGGCGCTCCCGGGGCGGCGTATGCGGCCCATGCGTGAGAGCCGCCCGTACACGACATGAAAATCCTCTACATCACGGGAAGCATGCCCTACGGCACGGGTGAGGCATTCCTTATCGCGGAGGTACGCGAGTTGATACGCCTGGGCCACGAGGTGGTGATTATTCCGCGCTCGCCTGGAAGGCGTGCGGTGCACGGCCGGGATCTGCTGACGTTTACGAGACGGGAGGGCCTCTTGTCCTGGCGCGTCATTGCGATTGCGCTGCGCCAATGCCTGGCCGCCCCCGCGAAAGCCGCTGCCGCGGTCCGGCCCATTTGGCGAAGCGGGCGTTGGAACGTCATGCTCAAGAACCTGGCCGTCATTCCCAAGGCGTTCTGGCTGGCGGAGTTCGCACGCCGGGTTGGCGCGGACCACATTCACTGCCACTGGGCGGGAACCACCGCCACGATGGCGCTCGTGGCGAGCAGATTGACGAATATCCCTTGGAGTCTTACTGCGCACCGGTCCGACATCGTGGGGAACAACTTACTCGAGACCAAAGCGAGAAGTGCGGCCTTCGTTCGGTTCATTTCCGAGGATGGACGGGCAATGGCGCGCGCACTTGGAATGACATGCGGCGCCACGGTGCGCACGCTCCACATGGGCGTTGCGATCCCGGTTTCCGCAAATAGCAAGAGGCCCGGCAATCACGTCGTGCTCTGCCCGGCAGATTTTCTCCCAATCAAGGGGCATGAGTATCTCATTCAGGCTTGGGTGCGGCTGCGAACCCGGGGACTCCGGGGGGAGCTGTGGCTGGCCGGAGAAGGGCCGCTTGCGCGGCGACTGCAACGCCTTGTCCGCAGCCTCAACATCGGCGATTCAGTGAAATTCCTCGGCCGCTTGGAGCACGAAGCGCTTCTCCAGTTCTATGCGGCGGGCCTGGTCTCCGTTGTGGCGCTGCCCAGCGTTGATCTGGGTGACGGCAGCCACGAGGGCATCCCCGTGGCGCTGATGGAAGCAATGAGCTTCGGGATTCCGGTGATTGCGACGAATACAGGCGGAATTCCCGAGTTGGTCATCGAGGGAACCGGCCTCCTGGTGCCGCCCGCGGATCCAAATGCGCTCGCCGATGCAATCGAAACGGCGCTGGGAGACGAGACGCGGTGGGAGCAGCTTGGGCGATGCGGCCGCAGCCGCGTGATAGACGCTTTCGGCGTTGCCCGGATCGCTGCCGAGTTGGCCGGCTGGCTTGAGACGGCAGGACGTGAAGCAATCCGGAGTATGTGCGAAGCGGCGATTCAGGATGCCTGAGTAAGTCCGCCAGAGATCCGGTTTAATGGCAACAGCACGGAAAAGCATAGCGGCGGATATTCTGCTCCGGCTTGCAAGGCCCTTCTGCGGCGGCTTCATCCTTGTATTTCACGAAATCCCAGCCAGACAGTTTATTCGGTTTGTCGAGGCGCTTGATGGATTTCACGTTGTCCACCTGACGGAACTGGTGAAAAGGGTTCGACATCGGAAGCCGACGCGCGGCCTCTTCGCGATCACGGTGGACGATGGTGTGGGCGAAAACGTGCGCGCGCTCGCCAGGGCCATGCAGGAGAAACACTGGCCAGGTACGTTTTACTTGCCGTCGGGCTATCTCGACTCGGGAGTGGCGATGCCGTTCCAGTGGTTGCGCGCGGTCGAGCCCTTCCTGCCGAAACGCGCGATCAGTCTGACATCGGGCGCCATCGATCTGTCCGGTCCGGGGGCGTACGAAAAGCTTTGGCGGAGAATGGAAACGCTGTGGCGGACCCGGCGCCCTGACGCATATCTCCCGTTCATCATGGAACTCGTCGATGCCGCCGCGGCCGAGCGTGGCCTGCCGAAAACCGCCCTGGAGCCGCCCGGGCCGATCGGTTGGGAAGAAGTGCGGCAACTGAGCCGCAGCGATCTGATCAGCTTCGAAAGTCACGGCGTCTCACATGTGGCGCTTTCGAGCCTTACCGAACAGGAACTTGAGTGGGAGTTGGAGCACAGCAGGAATCGCATCGCCGAGAACACTGCACGGCCATGCCGCCACTTCTGTTATCCGTTTGGGAGCATCGAAAGCATTGGCCCGCTTGCGCCTGCAATCGCGCGAAGGTATTACGACTCGGCTGTCACAATGTATATGGGCCACGTAGACGGCGCGAATCCCTGGGTGCTGCCGAGGATTCCGTTCTATCCCAAGAACTCGATGTTGTTCGCGGGGCTGAAGCTGGCCTTGAAGTGCACTCCGATGGCGACTATAGTCGTGCGCCGCTCCTTGCCTCGGGACCTGCCGTTGCCGGCAGGCCCCGAAACCTCGACTTAGTGGATTGTCTGCAAGTACAGCGACTTTACTTCCTGCGGCGTCAGCTCCCGTCCGTATATGCGGACATCGTCGATCAGGCCCTTGGCGCAGTTCTGCAGGCTCGGGTCGGCGCCGATGAACAAGCCGTACTGATACGAGGGCAAGACAGTGCCGGGCGTGAAGGTGTTGAACATGAAGCTCTGCTGAACACCGTTCACATAACCGTTCACGACACCCGATGAGTAGGTGAATACAACATGCTGCCACGTCCCCATCGGAAGCGAGTAATTCAGCGCCGCATATTCGCCGCCGGCTGTAAGTTGCGGGACATGGGCGCTCCCGTTCAGCTTGACGTCCCAATCATAGTTCTTCGAGACGATTCGCTGATCCACATTGGGCACGTCACTGGCCTTAATCCAGAACGACACGCTGAACGCGTTGGAGAATTCGAGCGAGCTTCGCTCGCGTACGGAGACGTACTGCCCGGCTCCGCTGAACGAGAGCGCGGTGCCATAGGAGCCCTTTGTCCAGGTCGGCCCGCCGACAAGCCGGCCGGTGTTCCCGTTTCCAGACGAATCGTACGCCTTGGTTCCCCACCCCTCATCGAATTTCCACCAGGCGGCGGCGCCGGAGACGGTGTTGGTGATTGCGAGCCCCACGGTGACGGATTCGTCAATCCCGGATGCGGAACCGTCCACGGTAATGTTCGAATTGCCGCTCGGTGCGGAACTGGAACTGGAGAGCGTCAGAGTGGTGGTGCAAGTGGCGACGCAGGACGCGGGTGAGAACGCTGCCGTCACGCCGGACGGCAGGCCCGACGCGCTGAAGGACACGGTCTGAGCCGAGCCGGCGCTGAGCGTTGCCGTGATTTTGGCCGACGCGGATCCGCCTTTCACTATCGTGAGAGACGACGGCGATGCGGAGAGGGAGAAGGCAAAACTCGGGTTCGACGTTGAGGTCTGTTGGGCTGTGGTGAAGGTATAGTCCGTCGAGGAAGACAGCTCCCCGCTCGCGTTTCGGGAGTCTGCGCGATAGTGATATGTGGTCCCAGGCGCCAGATTGCCGAGCACTACCGTGTGGCTTGTAACGAGAGTCGTGTTGAGCGGGCTCGCGGAGCCATAGGCGGTACTGAGGCCATACTCCACCTGCGAATCGGCCGGTTGATCGGTGGTCCAGGTGATGGTTGCGGAACTCGTGGTAATCGCTGATGCCGCTACGCCGGAGATCACCGGAGGAGCCGGGGGCGGTGGCGTGGCGGTTGAGCTCGAGACGTATTCATACGCGCCAATGTCGTACCCGAGCCCTTGGGGACGCGACACTCCATTGAAATCCGTGGTGACGCCGGCAAGAGTAGCGCCAGCATCTATGGCCGGGCTTCCCGCCTGCAGGCTGAAATCATAAGGCGTGGTTGTCGTATTCACCAATTTGGGATCCGCAAAAATGGTGTTGCTGACGTTGCACCCGGACCCGTTAATGACGGTGCTTGTCCCATAGATCAGGTTGTGATCGATTGTGCAGGAAGTGGGGCTGAAGCCGTATGTAGTGATCGCGGTGCTAAGGGGTTGATAGAAGATATTGTTCCGAATCGTAACATCGCCGTTCACATCCCAAAGCATCAATTGGCCGACCTGCGTGCTCATCGGAAACGCGAACGTGTTGTTCTCGATGACGCCTGAAAACCCGGAGGCGGTCTGCACGCCCCAGCCGCTGGGCAGCGAATAGAACACGTTATTTATGATCGTGCTGTTCGAAGAGTGAAGGTACAGGCCGTGATCGTGCGCCATCATGTTAGTCGGGCCGGTTCGTCCGATGTCATGGAACACATTTCCGTCAAACGTAAGGTTGTAGTGTCCCGGACCGGCATAGATTCCACACATTCCATACTCGGAAGCGGTGTAATACCGTCCGATGTTGGTGAATACGTTTCCCTTGAACGTCAGGTCGTGTGCAGCCGGCGTCGAATTCATATCAACGCCTGCCGAGAGGGCGTTTTCGAACACGAGACCCTGGACCAGCCAGTAAGCTGCCCCGGAATCGAAGTACAAATAGCCGGCGCATGTGTTCTGGCAGTCCAGAATCGCCGCTCCCTTGTGCTCGGCTTTCATCGTAATCCAATTGCTCGGGGTTCCGGCTTTGGAAATCCACACGAGGAATCCGGTGTTTCCGCCTTCGTCCGGATAAGTCCCGTCCTGGAGGACGATGGTATCTCCCGGGTTGGCAATCTGCACGCCTTTGGCTACCGTACGGAAGGGCTGCGTGTAAGTGCCAGGGTTGCTGTCGCTTCCGCTGGGCGATAAGTAATAAGTCGCCGCACTGGAGAGAGCGGGAAGAAGAAAGACAGCGAGCGCGAGATCGAGACCTCTGCGGCTCCTTTGATCGAAGGAGGCCGCGGACATTAATGCTGCAAGGGAAGTGAACTTCATTTGGTAACTCCTTTTGTACAACTGAACATGCTCATCCCTGGGGCGCCTCAAGGCTGCGGCGGCCCGCAGCCTCATATGCCAACTGTTATCGGTGCCGATACAGTCCGCCAGCCGAAGGGTCCCATGCGGACTGGCGGAGTGGATGAATTTCCCTCAAGAAGCCGGCGAGGTTGGACTTTCGAGTGAGGAGGATGCCGGCCACCCGGGGCGATCAGACTGCAATTGACTGACCGACTCCGGCAGCGGCCCAGGCCATTGTGGAGACAGTGGCTTCCGGCGGGCGGAACGGCAACGGCCGCCGAGGGGGGTGTAAGAATTTCAGTGCTGTTGATCTTGCTTTTGCGAACTCGAGGTCCCGGAGCACATTGCAAAGTGGTACTGGGCACCTGCCGCTGCAGGCACGGGGCTTTTTCCGATTGGGGGAGATGGGAGAAAATGCGGGTGACGATACCCACACGGGAGCGCTACAAACTCATGATGGACTCGAAATGCGGGCAGCCAAACAGCGAAGACTGTAACTCTTGCCAAGGGCTCGCAATTTCTTCCGCCCTGCCCGGCGGCGCACAGGTGGTGGGTGAAGGCTACAGCACCCCGCATGTGCGCATGATCGATTGAGAGGAAGTTCCCGCGGTGCGATCCGGAATCCACGCCGGCGTCCTCAGTTGCGCGCTCCTGCTGGTCTCTTCCGGCCTCCTCGGTGCCGCGACCCAGTACGTGTCGCCTGCGGGGTCGGATCGTAATCCCGGCACGGCGAGGCGTCCGTTCCGCACGCTGTCCCAAGCGGTCCGGATCGCCGCACCCGGCGATACGATCCTGCTGCGCGATGGTGTGTACGGTGCGGAGGGCGTCGCTAAGGGAAGCTTTGCCGTCTGGGTGTCCAGATCCGGAACGGCAAGCGCCTGGATCGTGGTCAAGGCGGAGCACAAAGGGCGCGCCATTCTCGATTGCCAGAATAGATGCTCGGGTTACTTGTACTTTGATACAGGGGCGGCGTACTGGCGTATCGAAGACCTTGTGTTCGATCATACCGCAGGCGCCGCCATCCACATGAACTCCACGCCGGCCGCGCACGACCTCACATTTAAAGGCAATGAGATCCGTAACGTTGGACGGCATTATTCTGAATCGCAGTACGGGATGAGCGGGGTGTACGCAGGCGAGGGGCATTACAACCTGACCTTTGACGGCAACGTGTTCCACGACATCGGGAGGATCGGCCCCACCAACATGCAGGCCCACGACCATGGGTTATACCTTCACTCCTCAAATACTAAGATCGTCAACAACATTTTCTACGGCCCGATTAGTGGTTGGGGCATTCAAACCGCGAACGGCTTTTCAGGCCTGATCGCCAACAACACCTTCGCGTTTCCTATGAGCAGTCAAGTCGGGCAATTGACGCTCTGGGGGAAGAACGGCGAGGTGACGATCCGCAACAACATTTTTTATAAGCCGGCAGAGACCGCAATCCATGTCTGGGAATTCACGTCGCGTTCCTGCATAATTGACCACAACGTCGTGTACGGGACGGATCGGATGATCGACCGCTCCGGCTGCGTGGTCGGCGTCCAGACGTTTCGGGACCCGCTGTTCCTGAACGCCCTGACCGCGCCTTACGATTTCCACCTGCGGTCCGGCAGCCCGGCTATCGATTCCGGTGCGCCGGTGCCTGGCATTGCGGCGGATTTTGACGGGGCGCCGCGCCCGGCGGGCAGCGGCTTCGACGCGGGCGCATATGAGAGCCGGACCGGCGGCAATTCGCGTGCGCTGCCCGGTGAAAGCAATGGGCAGTCTCAAACCGGCGTCCCAAGGCCGCAGCGGCATCCACGCACCGCGCGGCGGGAGTTATGGCGTGAGCGCGCTCGCGAACCGTAGCGCGGCAGGGGGATTACTCATGCTTGGATCGGCAAAGCACGCACTGTGGAGCGGGCTGCTGGCTTGTATCCGGTTCTGGAACAACCGGCGGCTTCGTAAATACGTTCGCGGTGGAATGAGGATAGGAAAAGATGTGAACATTCAACCCGGGGTCATAATCGATGCAAGTCACTATTGGCACGTCAGCATCGGGGATCGCGTAACGATTGCTCCGGGGGTTCGGATCATCGCACACGATGCCAGCACGAAACGTCATCTGGGTTTTACGCGCATAGGCAAGATCCGGATCGGCAACGGCGTTTTCATCGGAGCCGGATCGATCGTGCTGCCGGGAGTGACGATCGGGGATGAGGCGATCGTAGGGGCTGGAAGCGTCGTGACCCGGGACGTCCCGCCGGGGATGGTTGTGGGCGGGAATCCTGCCCGCGTTCTGTGCAGCCTCGACTCTTTTCTCCAAAAAAGGCGCGAAGAAATGGCCCGTTATCCCTGTTTCGGCGCCGACTACGCACTTCCGAAGGTCAGCCGCGCCATGCGGCGGGAAATGAACGGCAAGATGACGCGCAGCGTCGCATATATCGTGTAGCACTCTATCCCATTGATCGCGTCGGAAGGGAGGAGCACAGATGGATGTGGCGACAAAATGCCTTCTTGTCGCGTGTGTTTCTCTGGCCAGCGGATATGGTTCCACATACTACGTATCGACATCGGGATCCGATAGCAATCGTGGAACCTACGATCAGCCGTTCCGCACGATTCAAAGCGCCGTCAACCTGGCCATGGCGGGCGATATCATAATCGTCAGGGATGGAACTTATGGCCACGGTTCCATCACTCATCTCGGGGGCGACGGGACAGGAGCGATGTACCCGCAGACGGCCATCCGCAATAAGAACGGAACGGCCGGCGCATACATCACAATCAGGGCGGAAAACAAATGGGGCGCAACTCTGGATTGCGAATACGTTTCCGACGCCAGTCCGGGCTGCGATTCCGTCTTCAAATTTACGCGCTCATCTTACATTGTTATCCAGGACTTCGTCATAACGCGGGCGTATTGGGTAGGCATCTATTCGGCCGAAGAATCAAGTAACATCGTCGTTCGCGGGAACAGGTTTGAGTACATTGGTAACCGCATCACGACTACACAAACCGGAATCGGGGGCGTCTTTTGCGCCGATGGAGATCATGACTGGACGTTCGAAGGCAATATCTTTCATGATATCGGCCGGACCGGAGGAGGGGCGTTCTCTCACGATCATGCGCTGTACCTATATGGCCAGAACCATACAATCGTAAATAATATCTTTCACGGGCCGATCACCGGGTGGGGAGTTCAGACCGCAAGGGGGTTTTCCGGGCTGATCGCGAATAACACGTTTGCATTCGAAATGCGCAACAACGGCGGTCAGATCATGTTGTGGGATATGAACTCGGATGTAACTATTCGGAACAACATCTTTTACTATCCGACCGGCAACTATGCAATCAACTCATACGACCTGAGCGGCACATGCTCCATCGATCACAACATGGTGTATGGCGGCGTGATCGGCGCGCCGGCGGGATGCGCCGTCGTTGACAACCTGTCGGCCGATCCCGCGTTCGTGAACGCCGCGACCGCGCCCTATGACTTCCGGTTGAAGGCCGGCAGCCCGGCAATCGGCGCCGGTGTCGATACGCCGGCCGCGGGAGTGGATTTCAATGGCTCGCGGCGCGCTCCGGGCGCGTACGACCTTGGCGCCTACCAGTATGTCACCGGCCCGAGCATCAGCGGAGTTGCGAACGCGGCTTCCTTCTCGAGCGCCATTGCGCCGGGGGCCATCGTGGCGATTTTCGGCGCCGGCCTTGCCACGTCGGCAGAGTCGGCCCAAGCGCTCCCACTGCCCCGCAAGCTCGGAGATACGGTCATCACCGCCCGGTGCACGCCGAATGCCGCTGAGCGATTTGATCTGCCCTTGCTTTACGTATCTCCCGGCCAGGTCAACGCCCAACTTCCGGCCGAATGTACCGGCCTCAACGCCCTGGAGATTACTGCCGTCGTAAACAACGTCGCCGGCTCTCCTTACCTCACGCGGCTTGTCCGCACTGCTGCGGGGATTTTTTCAGTGGACGCAAGCGGTCAGAGTAAAGCGCTCGTGTTCGATCCTGAGTTTCGGCTGCTCGATTCCATACAGCCGGGCAGCCCCGTGGTCTTCTACGTTACCGGGCTTGGTCCGGCTGTTACCGGAGATGCTCCCCGAAGCGAAACGAGCCTTGCCGATCCGCCGCGCGTTTACATCGGCGATTCGGAAGCCGAGGTCTTGTGGGCCGGTGTGGCGCCCGGGTTGGCTGGTGTGTACCAGATCAACGCCATCCCGGGCGAGATCAGGACCGACCGGATGTTCATCCGCTCCAACCGGAAAGCCGCTGATGCTTCCGACCTTGGACACACCGACGCGTGGCAGAGTAATGTCGTGCAGATACCCTTGGCGTCCGGGAATAACGTAGAGAACTGGAGCGGTTCGATTACCTCTGTCTACCCGGCTGCCGATTCGTGGACAACGTCCTTCTCTCCCACCGTCCTGGTCGCGAAATTCTCGGCCCGTTTCACCATAAAACCCGGAGCCGGAAAGTTCACTGTCGCAGCCGTCAGCGAGGCGGGTGGTTCCTTTATAGAATTCGATCCCGCGCTGGGAACCTTCGACGCGTTCGTCACGGTTCCGGCGGCCGAAAGGCGGAGCTTTCAATTCGGCCCCGGAACGGAAATCATTCCCATCGATTTTGCCGGCTGCCCGCTCTCCGATTTTGCGTGCGGAGCATGGCGATTCGCGGCCGACACCGTTCCCGCCGCCCGCATCGATCCACTCATGTCGAATGTCTTGAACTCCTTGCCCTTACCGAACCAGGCGACGTACGCCGGCGGCGCCGCGAGCGCGAACGCGTGGCTTCATGTGACGGGAGCCGCGCCCGCGGGCGCCGAATTTATCATCGATGAGGCGCATTATCCGGAATTGTCCAGATTCGGAGGATTTCTTCAAGTTGCGCCCACTCCGTTTCAACAGGCGCGGCCGACGGATTTGAAGCTATTCATCGACGGCAAATTGATCGCCGTGGCCAGCGCGAAGCACAGACTGGCGCCGCTGCGGTAGAAACGTCCGGCAGTCTTCAACCAAGGGCCTGCCGGCGAGGCCGGCGGATCGGAGTGCAGTCCAGCCTTGGATGCGGGCGCCGGAGATCTGAGGCGGAAAGCCGCGCGAGGAACGTGTTGAGAGCCGTACTGGAGAGGTTGGCGGCGGCAGGCGCGCTCCTGCTGTGTGTCCCGGTTTTGGTTGCGGCGGGCGCCTGCATCGTGGTGGAAAGCGGTTTTCCTGTCCTGTTCCGGCAGCGGCGCGTAGGCAGGCGCGGCAGACCTTTCACGCTGCTGAAGCTGCGCTCGATGCTCGATTCAGACCGCAAGAGCAGCATCACAAAGTCCAGTGACCCGCGGATCACCAGGGTGGGCGGATTTCTGAGGAAATACAAGATCGACGAATTGCCGCAACTCTGGAATATCCTCGCCGGCGACATGCAGTTTGTGGGGCCGCGTCCGGAGGTGCCGTCGATGGTCGATTTCACCGATCCGGCGTGGCGGATCGTCCTGTCTGAAAGGCCCGGATTGACCGACCTGTCGACGCTCGCCTACCGCAACGAGGAAGGCGTCCTCGAGGCCTATCCGGATACGGACCGGGCGTATCGCGAGATCGTGCTGCCGGAGAAGCTCAGGCTGAGCGCGCGGTACCTCGAAACGCGCACCGTCTGGAGCGACTGCAAACTGCTGGCGCTCTCGGCCTGGTACAGCTTCTTTCCCGCGGGATTCGATCCGGACCGCATTCTGAGGACGTTTGCCGCACCGCAGATGAAAGGAGTACGGAGGGGCTGACACATGGGAGAGCGCGAATTCATTCCATTCCACCGCCCGTCGATCGACGAGTCGGAAATCGAAGCGGTGGCCGCTACTCTTCGGTCCGGCTGGTTGACGACGGGCCCGAGGACGGCGCATTTCGAGGCCGAGTTCCGGGCGTACGTGCAGGCGCCGTACGCGCTGGCGGTGAACTCGTGCACGGCGGGACTGCACCTCGCTCTGGCGGCTCTGGGGATCGGTCCCGGCGACGAGGTGATCACGAGCCCGATGACGTTTTGTTCGACCGTCAACTGTATCCTGCACACCGGCGCAAGCCCGGTGCTTGCGGATGTGGGCCCGGACGGCAACATCGACCCGGACGGCATTCGCGCCGCGATTACCGGGCGGACACGGGCGATCCTGCCGGTGCACTTCGGGGGCTTGCCGTGCGACATGGCTTCCAT
>Ga0078972_1013474_pt1 | contig 13468 bp, 11 predicted proteins | sample YelNatPaOPGAMG01_FD_67568 | JGI IMG/M metagenome (GOLD analysis project Ga0078972, IMG submission 67568) | Hot spring thermophilic microbial communities from Obsidian Pool, Yellowstone National Park, USA - OP-RAMG-01 (SPADES assembly) (version 2) | ecosystem: Environmental > Aquatic > Thermal...
CACTAAAGAAATGGCAAAAATATTACGACGGCTAAGAGAAAATGCCAATCTCACACAGAAGGAAGTGGCAACAAGAATGGGTGTTAAAACCAAATATGGTCAGAGTCTCATTGCCCAACTAAAATGGGGAAAGTGAAGAACCCAAGCCTGCGAACAATCTTTGACTATCTTTGTGCCTGTGGTGCGTCTTGGGTAGTCCGCCTCAGGCGGATGAAGTTAAGGGGTGAAATAAAAACCGAAAGGAATCAAATATGGGAGTTTAACTTCTTTAATAATTTAAGGAATTTGGTAACTGGAAAACCAACCACATTGGAATAACAGCCATTGATTGATTCAATAAATAAACCGGCTTTTCCTTGAATGCCATAACCCCCTGCTTTGTCATAAGGTTCTTGCGTCTTAATATATTGGTTGATTTCTAATTTGGTTAGTTTGCGAAATTTTACCTTGGTCGTTTCATAACCCGCGCAAGAGTTTCCATTTGGCAAATGCAATAAGTAGATGCCAGTAATTACCCGATGCGTTTTTCCTGATAGCATCTTAAGCATCTGTCTTGCTGATTTTTGATTCTTTGGTTTACCCAAAATCTTTTTGTCTAAAACCACAATCGTATCCATACCAAGAATTATACCTTTGGTTATTCGGTGTTTAACCGAATCCACTTTCATTTTTGCTAACTGAATCGCATATCTTGCTGGTGAAATAATTGAACCCAGACGAGCGGAATTAAATGTTGGTGCGGAATCCTCAATTAATTTAGGGGTTAGAACAGTAAATTTTATCCCCAGCCGTTTAAGAATCTCTTTTCGGCGGGGCGAAATTGACGCTAAATAAAGCCTTGCCATTAGGCTACGATTTTAGGGTAACACAAAGTTAAGGATTCCTTTGCCGATGCTTACCTCAGGAATCTTTTTGATGCGTAACTTGAAGTCATAAGCCCAGCGAGTTCCCATACCTGAACCGGTGATAAGCAATTCCCAACAATGGAGGTCTTTAACGATACTTAAATTGATATCGGCTGGTGGCCAGGGTCGCTTTAAATTAGAACCGGTCGCAATATTGAAAGCCCAGCCCGGTAAGGTAAATGCTAAATTAGCGGTTAGCATATTACTTTGGGGATTTAAGAAATGGGTTAGATTAATACTAAAATTTCTGAGACCCTTGCTTGCCGTATCGCTTCTAGACCGGCTGAGCGAATAATAGAAATTAGTTTGGGTTGAATAATCGGTAATCCGCCTAAGGCGGACTAAGGAATCTAAATCAAAGACCGTGTTTATATTAACCGTTAAATTAAGTCCGGGTAATTGGAGGATAAAAAAATCGGCACCAGTGCCAATGGGAGCAAGTTTTTGTTGCAAAAAGTCGTAACTGGAATTGAAATTGATATAACAGAGGTCACGCTTGATCTTATCTTCGCCGATTTTACCTTGAAATAAATTGGCAATACTAAAACTTAGTCCACGAGTTTCAGGTATTGTGTCAAGCCGAGGAATGCCCAAGAACCCCTTTTGTCTGACCCTTGGCGTTACGGAATAGGCGATACTGGGCGTAACCTGATGTAAGACACCGTGTAAGCCTAAACCTTCAATGCCGAATATCTTGTAAAGGGTAATATCGGCACCAGTGGAAAATGAATATCGGCTTTCGTAGGCAATAGTATCGCTAACTCGGATATTTTCATTAACGCTGAGATTTTCTTGTAGATTCAAGGACTGAAAAACCTTTTGTGAAGAACCAAGGCCAGTTGCACTACTTACCCCCCTCTTTAAATCAATTGAATCGGGCGCAAGTTGTTTATATTGCTTGGTCTCATTGTAACCAAAACTCTGACTTATGTCTAATGGGCCAAAGGGTAAGGGCGGTGGGGCAATCCCTAAATTTAAACCAGCCGAACGATTTTCGGTCTTAAGTGAATCGGCTATGGTTAGAATATTATTATTAAAACTTATTCCAGGCGAGATATTCCAGGTACGAAATATTGGTCGGGAATAGAAACCAATATTTATCTTCGGTAAAAGAATTTCGGTTGCATTTAAAGTAAAATCCCGCCGGTGTTGGACAAAGACCGTGCCTTTGCCAATGCGCCGGAAGGAACGAGAAAGTTGGGCATAAGAGAAGAGTTCTTTTTTTAACCATTCAATTCGGTCTTCGGTATAATCGGAAATTAACCGCTCATCGCTTTGATAATCAGCATAGGCGGTTAAATCTGAATCAAAGAAAAAGACCGATGAGTGCTTGCCCTGTAGACTGTAGCGAACCTTTTTGGTATCAAACTCGCGAATGTAAGTTAAAAGCAGTTGGCCTTGGGCAAAGGGATTGACTATATACCTTCCTTCCATCTTGGGATAGAAACCTTTTTTCATCATAAAGTCTAAGCCAAAGGTCATATCGGAATAATCGTTAATCACCCAATAGTATGACATCCCTTTGGCGTAATAGCCAAAAACATTGGATTGACCGACCTTGAATGGTGAAAGCCCGGACTTTCGGTTTTTGCCAATCGGGAAAAACCAAAACGGGGCAATGGCGATTGGCACTTTTCCAATCTTTAAGACCACTGGTTGGGCAATTACCATATCATCCATTAACACTCTAACCTTAGAGCCAAAAAAGTGGTAATGGGGTGGCGAGCGGTCACAAGTTGTATAATAACCTTGATTAACATTTAAGGTCTTCTCTTTCACTAACCAGATTTCTTCGCCTTGAAAAAAACCATTGGTCACCTCGGTGCTGGCTCTCCGCATCATCCCTTTTCGGCTATTAACATTATAATGGAGTTCAAAACCGATTATGGTTTCAGCGGTAGTCTTAAAAGTAACATAGTGGAATTGACCTTTACTTGAATCGGGTGCGTTCGGACTTATTTTGCGGGGAAAGGCACTAATAAGATGCCGTTTGGTATCATATTCAATTGAATCAGCAAAAAGGCTCATCTCCCGATAACGAATCCAAGCCGAGTCGATAATTATTACCTTTTCTTCTTGGGCAAAGTAGGTTAGACTTTTACCACCAAAAAGGACAATATCCGTCGTATCATATTTCAAAGAATCAGTTGCCAATTTGGGCTCAAGCAATAAGTAAATTAAAATGAATGCAAACAATAGTTTATCTTATTGGGTAAGTTGAAAAAGTCAAGAAGATCCGTCTCAGGCGGATTGCTTGGCAAACCCGATTCGCCTCGTTGCACGAGAAACACGCTCCGCGTTGCGGGTTGAACTCCAGTTGTAGGGCAAGGCTTTAGCCTTGCAAAAAAGAAATGAAACCCTGACTCGATTTGTCTGCCTTTGGCAGACATACGCTTCGCGTTGTGGGACAACCCGGGGAGATGAGGGGTAATCAGCCTTTGACCGCCGAAGGCAGTCACATGCTTTGCGCGTTTTCCCTTGATCCGTGGCTAATTAAAAATAAATCGCAGTCTTGACATTACCAAAATTTTTGTTATAATTATTTTTAAGGAGGTGTTAAGATGCGAGTAAGGAAGGTTCTTTTATTTATAGCCGCAACCATAATTACTTCCCAATTGGTTGGACAATCGCTTAACGAATCTTTTTCAAATGCATTCCCGCCCGAATTATGGAAAGTCTATAATTGTGACGATGGTCAATTCGCCTGGACAAAAAGCTATATTAGGTATTTCACCTGCCCGAGTTGTGCGCGCGTCCGTTTTGAGGGAAGAAATATTACGAATGACGATTGGTTAGTAACCCGCAAGGTCTTCCCAACTCCCCAGGACCATCTTTTGCGATTCTTCTACCGTAGCCACAATCCCCGAAGCGAAAGTTTAGAAATCTATGTTTCAACTACTGGTCAAAAACCGGAAGATTTTCAATATCGCTTAACCGCATTCCGATTTAATAATTCAAGTTATAGAGATGAAACCGTTTCTTTGGCTCAATTTGACTCTATTCCCATCTATATCGCCTTTCGTTACCCGAAGCGGTTTGGTCGGGCAGTTTATCTTGACGACATAACCGGTCCTTCTTATATCCCCAACGATGTCGGAGTTAAATCAATTACTGCCCCACCGCGCTATCTTCCTACGGGCAGTAATGTTTACCCACAAGTTCTGGTTAAGAATTACGGCACATTGCTCCAAACCGAATTTCCTGTCACGGTTTTAATTATTGATTCAGCATCCGGACTTACCACTTATACCAGTCAGCAAACGATTGATACTCTTTTAGCCCAAGATAGCATCTTGGTAACTTTCCCTTTGGTCTGGCAGGCAACAGAAGGGATTTATCAGGTTAAGGCATTCACTGGGCTTTTGGGCGATATGGATTTAACCAACGATACTGCGACCCAGAGAACCGAGGTTGTGGTTTTGCCAATCAATGATGTTGCTGTGACCGAAATCAGCGCACCCCGCGGAACCCTACCGCCTGGCACAATTACTCCCCAAGCCCTTGTTGCTAATTACGGCACAAATACCGCTACCTTTTCCGTAGTTTTTAACATTGTCCAGCAAAATAACGTTGTTTATACTGATACGGTAAGTATAACTGTAGAACCGAATGCATCCGCTTTGGTTAATTTTTCGGTTTGGAATGCAACAAGTGGTGTCTACCAGAGCATAGTGTGTGCAATAATGGAAGGCGATATTGATACTACCAATAACACGCTAACGGATATTTTTGAAATCGTGGATTACTATCGCGATGTTGGGACAACCCAAATTCTTGCCCCGCACGGTGAATTGCTCGAAAATTCATTAGTTACGCCAGAGGCTTGTGTTGCTAACTTCGGTGACCTGACCGAAACCTTCTGGGTCAAGTTTCGAATCGGCGCTACCTACGAAGATAGTATCAATCTTGAACTTGAGGCCGGCGAACAAAGAACGGTCACCTTTGCCGAGTGGCAGGCAAGTGAAATTGGAACCTTTGGGACAAAATGCTCAACCAACCTAATTGGCGACGAAGACCCACTTAATGATTTTATAACTGATTCGGTAATTGTAGTTCCAGTCACCGGTAACAGCCGACAATCCCAAGACGAAAAGAAGACACAACTGGAAGTGATTCCTAATCCCTTCAGGAAAAGAGTAACCTTCTTGTTACCAAAGGAAATAGCACAAACCGAATACTTCTTGACAATTTACAACGAGGCTGGCGGTTGCATAAAGCGAATCGTAAATTCCAATATCTGGGACGGAACGGATGCGATAGGAAATCAGGTGCCGAAGGGAATTTATTTCTTAAAACTTAACTCCGCCGGTTACAAACAGGTGAAAAAAGTAATCTACCGTTAAAAACTAAAGGGAGGGGCTTTTTTGATGCCCCTCCTTCCAATTTTATTAAAACAAAGTAACTGGTTCAGAACTTCCCCAAAAACCGTGATTTGAACCACGAACCAACCGAATAAAAGCAAATTGCCTTTTTGGAAAAAAGCGAACTGTTACAAAACCAATATTCACAATTGACAAGAGCCCTTATTTTACTTATATTTGCGGTGTGAGTGCGTTGGCAACCGTTGATTTTCAAGGTTTCGTCATCGGTGGAGTTGATGTGCCCTTTTTAAAAATCGGCGATTCCGGCGCACCATTGATTAGAAAGGGGGTGAAAAAGTAAATGACTAAGGAAGAGATTATTGAAAAAATCGCCAAAGAGGCAAAAATCTCCAAAAAAGCAGCAGCGGTCGCACTGAATAGCTTTACGGATGCGGTAAAGACAACACTCAAAAAAGGCGGCAGATTATCGTTAGTCGGATTTGGCACTTTTCTGGTTCGGAAGACTAAGGCGAGAATCGGCCGCAATCCTCAAACTGGAAAGACAATTAAGATTCCGGCGGGTCGGCGTCCAATCTTTAAGGCGGGCAAGGCATTAAAGAATGCGGTCAAATAATAACTGACCCTTATCTACTCATTCTTTTAGACCGTATATTTGCCTGTTAAGCCAGACACGATGAGACTCAAAGCGTGCAGCGGGTCCGCCTTAATCGGATGAGTTTTACGAGGTGCCAAGCGAAGCGTCCACCGCAGAGCGAAGCGAGATGAACGAAATGGGGTGAACAGGAGGGATTTTCCTTTAGGTTTGCATCTCCTTTCAAGGCAAGGCTAATCCGCCTAAGGCGGACTTGCCCTACAATTGGGGATTCAAAGAGGCAAAGTCCCTTGGTTAAGGAAATCCCTCCTCTCGAGAATTAGATGCTTAAAAGAATTCGGCGAAGGGTAACCTGCCCGAGGCGGATAAAAATGATAAAATTGAAAGACATAACGCAAAGCGTCCGTTGAGCGAAGCGAGACGAATACCACGAATTACAGCGAATTTTGCGAATACTTTTAGAATTCTTATTATTAACTATCATTCGGATTATTCGCATTTATGAGTGCGAATGACCCGTAACTCGGAGAGGCCTTCAAGGATGAAGGGAAAAGCCGTAAACTGTAAACGGAAAACGGATAAACTTAAACCGGTCGTCTTTCAACATAACCGGCTTAAAATCCTTGACCAAACAAAATTGCCCCATCGGATTTGTTACCGCAACTTAGAAAATTACCAGGCGGTAGTTAAGGCGATAAAGACTTTACAGGTTCGGGGCGCACCTTTAATTGGGGTTACGGCAGGATTCGGTTTAGCCGTTGAGGCAATAAGACAAAAATCAAGGAAAAATTTAAAAGCGTATTTAACCAAAGTGGCTGAGATTTTGAAACAGACCCGGCCGACCGCGGTCAATCTTGCTTGGGCAATTGACCGTTGCCTGAGCACGATTTGGGTAAAGCAAGCAAAAATTCCTGAAGTTATAATAAATGAAGCAAAAAAGATTTATGAAGAAGAAGAAAAAGCTTCTTGGGCAATTGGAGAAATTGGGGCAAATTTGGTGAAGGAGAATAGTAAGATTGTGACAATTTGTAACGCTGGGAAATTAGCCGCGCCTGGTTTAGGCACTGCTTTGGCTATAATCTATATTGCGCACTCCCAAGGGAAAAATCCGCAAGTTTATGTCTGCGAAACACGACCTTTATTCCAGGGTGCACGACTTACTGCGTTTGAGTTAAACCAGGCAGGCATACCAACAATATTGATTACGGATAATATGATAGGAACGGTAGCGGAGGAAATTGATTTATTCTTAGTCGGAGCAGACCGGATTGCGGCAAATGGCGATACCGCAAATAAGATTGGCACATTGACCTTAGCGATTGTTGCCAAATATTTTCAAAAGCCATTTTATGTTGCCGCACCTTTTTCAACTTTTGATTTGACCAAACCAAATGGTAAGGCGATTCCGATTGAACTGCGTGACGAAAAAGAAGTGACGACTATTCAAGGAAGACTAATTGCGCCTGCGGGAGTTAAGGCTTATAATCCGGCTTTTGATATTACGCCTGGCGAACTGATTACTGGGTTCATTACAGAGAAAGGAATTATCTATCCGCCTTTTGCCAAAAATATTGCAAGTGTTTGAGGCACATCGCGGAGTGCTTCAAGTAATTATTCTTTGCTTTTTGTATTCCTTTGCTCAAGAAGATAGTTTACCACCATTACCTAACCCTTATGACTTGGAATTGAAATTGACCCGACCGAGAGAGAAATTAAAACTGGCTGATACCGCAGAGTTATCCTTATTAGGTGGATTAGTTTATTCTTCACCGATGCGGTTTGCCTTAAAGAATAAACTGGTTGTGCCAATTCGTTTTCGGAATAAATTTTTGTTATTGGCGGGAGGTTATATTTCGGATATTGATTATGAGCCTTATCGTTCATTGGTTGCCTTAGGCAACCTGTGGTCTGCTTTAAGCAGCACTCGCAATGCTTTTTTTAAAAATAGTTTGGCATTGGAGCGAAAAGACCGTTTGTCGGCTTTTTTTGAGCGGATTATTTTTACTCATTGGAGTGTTCATCCCTTCTTTTTTGGTGAATTGAACCCTCAGTTGGATTTTCGCTTTAGCCGCTACTTCCGTTATCGGCATTATCCATTTTATAACCTTCAGGGACAAAATAACTATATCATTCCAACTGTTATCGGAAATCTTGGAGTTGCTGGTGCTTTTTTAATTCAGTCCAATACCACTCCAATTGGTTCGGTTAGGGCATTTGACCATATTATTTTAAAGGAATTTGTTTTTCTAAAACCTCAAATTGGTTATTGGTTTGACGACCGCATTTTGAGTTTTGGGGTTAATTCGGGTGCTCGAATCAAAAAGACGGTTGTCTTTTTCCAATTTGCCTATAATGAGAAACAACTTTTGAGTTTTGATTCAATTTATTCGGATGTTGGACCACTCAGAGTACAGGGTTCACTTCATTACCCGATTGACCAATTATCATTAAAAATCTCAATCTTAACCAACAACCAAGAGATTGGTTTATGCGCAAGATTTGACAAAAACCAGATTCATTTCGTTCCGTCCGACTCGGCTGGCGAATTACTCTTCTATCCGGAAAACAGTGGGCGAAAATCGGCTTATTTTAATTTGATTGCTTTAAACAACCTGCGGATTGCTTTAAGTAGTTTGGAAAATCGATTAATGCTTGAATTAAATCCGAATGAACTCTCCTTGGTTCCAATTTGGGCTTTTTCTGATTACTTAACGGTTTCAGTAAAGCAATTTGGTTTTACCCTTCAGGGTGAATTGATTGGAGAAAGGAAATGCGCCGGGCATAAACTTAATCCTGTTTTTCGTTTGGACTGCTTTGTCCAGAACACACTTTACTTAAGGCGGTCTTCTATTGTATTAAAAATCGGCTTTCAGAATATTTTGGGGACAGTTTGGGAAGTATATCCAGATTATAAAGAAAATCATCGTAAGTTACTGCTTGAAGTTAGTCTAAAGCGATTGTCCGCCTAAGGCGGATTGCGGGCAAAGGGTCGATTCGACAATTACTATTGACAAATCGTTAGTTTTTGGTGATGATTGCTTTAGGGAAACTTAATAAAAAAGGAATTAGACTATGATCCTAGAAGAAAAAATTAATGAACTAAAAGAAAAAATTTTAATAATGGCTGACATTGCGAAAGGAATGGTCTTCAAAAGCATTCGGACACTGACCGAAAAGAATGAAGCGCTGGCAAACGAAGTTATCGAAAACGACGAACCAAAGGTGAATAATTTGGAAATTGAGATTGAAGAGAATGCAATAAATCTAATTGCTTTACATCAGCCCGAGGCTTCCCATCTCCGAACCGTAATGATGATTATAAAAATCAATAATGATTTAGAACGGATCGGTGACCATGCGGTTAATATTGCCCAAGGGGTGATGGAATGGCTGATTCATAAGCCAATGGTGAAACCTTTGATTGATTTACCCAGAATGGCGGAAGGTGCCACCAGGATGCTTGCCGATAGTGTTGATGCCTTTATTCGTGGTGACGCTGAGTTGGCACGGGATGTTTGTCGGCGTGATTCGGAGATTGATTCTTTGCTTGACCAAATAACCCGCGAACTCATTACCTATATGATGAGTGACCCTAAAACGATTGACCGGGCATTGGCTTTAATCTTAGTGGCGCGGAACTTAGAGCGAATCGCTGATTTAGCGACGAATCTGGCTGAAGATGTTATTTATATGGTCAAAGGTGAGATAATAAAACACCATCGAGGTGCTTGAAGCAGTTATTAGAAAGGAGGCAATAAATGAGAACAACGATTACAGCACTTTCGTTAATGACAATCCTAAGCTTAGGATTGTTTGGTTTAAATAAGGTATATTCGCAGCCGGTTAGCGAACCGGTGCCTTGTCCCCACCATCAAAAAATGGAAGCAAAGAAAGAGATAGAAACTATGCAAAGCGTCCATCAAGTAAGGGGAGATGAATTCGAAATTAGCCCAGAACAAGAAAGATCGATGCACCAGTTGAAAATAAAACTGCATAAGGAGATCGCACCACTAAGAACCGAACTTGAGATTAAAGAAATGGAACTTGAGGGACTATGGTTGGAAGATAAACCGGATGTGGAAAAAATTGTAAAAAAGGTTCAAGAAATTCATAAAATTCGTGGTCTGATTCAAGAAAAAGAGATTCGGCATCGGTTTGAAATTTACAAAACCCTAAAACCGGAACAGCAAAAGATTTTCCGAACGCACCGCGGAATAGGATTTGGTTTAATTGAAAGATGTTTGCCACCTCCGAGTAAAAAATGCATGGGTTGTGATAAATGCGAAACCATCCATTGAGCGACGACCGTGGACCGCTAGCGGACAACGGAGCACGGATAAGGAATCACCCTCACCTTCATACTCTTCCATCAAGGGAGAGGGAATAAACGGATTTTTGGCTTAATTGTAATGAAAAATTTAGACTTGACAGACTGCTTAAATTTGGTAATATAATAAATTGTTAATATAATAATGATAAGGAGGACAAATGCGTAAAAGCGAAACATTCCTTCTTCTATGTCTTTTCTTATCTGCATTAGTGATTGTAAATTGTCATATCCAAAACTCAAATGCTCTGCGAATTGTTGAAATAAACGATGGAAACCCCCTGTATGTAGATATCTTGGACCGCTGGACATATACTGAAGAAGGGGAAGTGGTAGAAGTAGAAACTTACTCTGATTGGTATGCCAATGTTGAAGTAGTTTATGTCGAAAGAGGAAGCGGTTTGCCAACCTACCCAACCCCCTATACTGCTCGAATTACTGAATATACAGTTACTTTTACTGACATAACGCCTACACCACCGGGTGAAACTCCTTCACCGGTTTCCTTAGCTCCAGTGAAAGGCAATTGTAATTTCTTGATCACCGCTGACCCAGAAGCAAAAAAGGGCGTTGTTCAAAGTCTTAAAATTATTCCCAAAGAATGGTGTGTAATGCACGAAGGCGATGTAGAAGAGGGAAGAGTATTAAAAGCGAAAATTACTCTAAAGGGTACTGATGAAATTTCCGGAAAAGAAGTTAGCGATGAGGGCTATCTTACAATTGATATTGGTAACTATGAAGACGACCCTAACAAACGGGGAGAATAGTCCGCCTAAGGTGGACTCGACTACGAGTAGACTTATTTCTAATGAGCGAGTGCCAAGGAATCTCTGAATTCAGGGATTTTTCTTACTTCAACTAAGTAATGGCTCTACTTTACCACTTAATTATTCTCTAAGCGTAAATTAACCAAAGGGAGGAAACGGTTAAAAATCTATCCGTTGTAAGTCAAAAAGTAATGAAATATAAACAAAAGGAGGCTTAATGAAGTTCTCTAAGGTTTTGATTTTTTGTTTTGTCTTCTGGTTAATACCGTCAATAATGCTTGGGTTACCATCGTTAGCGGGAAACCGAGGTTTATTCCGAGTTTATGACGCCAGAACCGAAGGTGCTGGGATGCTTACTTTTTCAGTTCATGGAATAGCAAGCTGGGAAGGTAGTCTTTCGGATAATCTTTACGGTGATTTTGTCGCTGCTCTTGGCTATGCCCCAGTTAATTTTTTAGAGTTCTATGGCTGGACGGGCGTACTTATGCAAAGCGTCAAAGATGTTGCAGCTGCTAAGAATAAAACCGATTTTGGATTTAATGATAAAGTTTTAGGCGGTAAGTTATCAATTCCTTGGATTCCGGTGTTGAAATTGGGTGCAACCGGTTATTATACGGTTGAGGGCGATTCGGGTTTTGTCCATCCGTTTTCCCCGATAGTTGAAGAATTCGGCTGGAAAGGATTGGCTACCATCCAATTGAATGAATTCTTGCCATCTGCCCCTAATTTTTACTTTAATTATGGACAAACCAGTTACCAAGATAAAGCGGTCAAATCAATGGGCGTTGGCTTGGAACTTGAGGCACGAAATTTGAGTGTTCTTCTTGAAGCAACTTCAAATAACGACTACTTTTATTATCCCGATTCTTCGCTTTTGAGTAGCGGTGCCTATATGAGGCTTACCCCCGGGTTGCGATTTAAAGTGGGTGGCTTTGGAGTAGATGTTGGATTGAGCCTTGGTTTAACTGACCCGGCACCTGATTATGAAGTATTATTCGGTTTTAACCTTACAACTCCATTTTTGCAACCACCCAAAGCTGCGGTGGGCACGATTGCAGGCAAGGTTATTGATTCCCGCACTGGTGAACCACTGGAAGCAACAATCAATTTTCCCGACCTGCCAAAAGTGAAATCGCTTACATCTAACCCTAACACTGGAGTCTTTACTGCTGAGAAGATACCAGCTGGTGTAGTTGTCATTGAAGTTACTAAAGAAGGTTATTTTAAAGAGGCGATACCAATTACCGTCAAAGCCGATGGGATTACAAGTTATGAGTTTAAATTAAAGCCGCTTGTTACCTATGGTGTTGTTGCGGGCAAAGTTTATGATATTACCAATAATCGTCCGCTTCAGGCAGTTATCTCATTCCCTGGCACCGAGATTTCTGCCCTCAATTCGGATTCTGCTACTGGCTCGTTCCGCGTGGACCGAATACCAGTGGGCATTATTACAATTCAAGCGGAAAAAGACGGTTACTTCAAAAATGCCCTGACGGTTCAAGTGGAAGAAGGTAAAGTGGCATCGGTTGATTTGCCATTAGCACCTTCCGTATTTAAATCAACTTTGACCGGTAAGGTATCCGACAAAAAGACCAGTAAACCGCTCCAAGCGACAATCTCTTTCCCTGGCACAGGAATAGCCGATATCGAGACTGACAGTTTAACTGGAATTTACAAAGTTGAACTACCGATTGGCTCCCATCCAGTTGAAGTTAAAGCCGAAGGTTATATCACGCAAACCGGTGTTGTTGTCATAGAAAAGGACAAAATTACCGAAAAGAACTTTGAATTGGTGCAAAAAGGAATGGTGATTACCCTTAAGGGAGTTTATTTTGACTTCAACAAAGCAACGATTCGCCCAGAATCATATTCAGTCCTTGATGATGCGGCAAGGATTCTTACGGATAATCCCAAGATTATGGTTGAAATTCAAGGTCACACCGATTCGGAAGGTTCGGATTCTTATAACCAAAAACTCTCGGAGCAAAGGGCTTATGCGGTAGTTGATTACCTTGTGAAAGTGAAGGGCATTGATATCAATCGACTGAAAGCAGTAGGCTATGGTGAGAGTAAACCGATTGCCTCAAACGATACGAAAGAAGGGCGCGCCTTAAACCGAAGAGTTGAGTTTGTAATCTTAGGCGAAATGGAACAGAAATAACGAACATTTGATAATTCTTGGCGGGGGCTTCTAAAAAGCCCCCGTTTTCTTATTATATTGACTTTTTGGATATTTTTATTAAACTATAATACTAATTTTCCGAATGAAGAATCAAAGGTCAACCAATAAAACATTTGCGCGAATTGAAGAGGCAATAAGAGAGATAAAAAAGGGTAGAATTGTTATTGTTGTTGATGATGAGGATCGCGAGAATGAAGGCGATTTCATTTGTGCCGCATCGTTTATTACACCGCAAAAGATCAATTTTATGGCGAAATACGGGCGCGGTTTAATCTGTGTGCCAATGACCGGTGAAAGGTTGGATGAATTAGGATTGCCGGCAATGGTTGGAACCAATACCGCAAAATTAAAGACGCCGTTCACCGTTTCAGTT
>Ga0078972_1013475_pt1 | contig 13468 bp, 11 predicted proteins | sample YelNatPaOPGAMG01_FD_67568 | JGI IMG/M metagenome (GOLD analysis project Ga0078972, IMG submission 67568) | Hot spring thermophilic microbial communities from Obsidian Pool, Yellowstone National Park, USA - OP-RAMG-01 (SPADES assembly) (version 2) | ecosystem: Environmental > Aquatic > Thermal...
ATGATATTTTAGCTTTGGGTGCAAAATTCTTTCGCATGGACGACAATGATATATTCAAAAGTAAGGAGCGAAAGGATTTCGAGCAAATAAAGTAACTTAATTTAGCATATTTGCCCTTTTAAGCAACGCACCATATTTAAGACCTCTTTTACTGACAATAATTTCTTGCTTTTTTAATATTTCCATAACTGTTGAAAAAATCGCTATTCCTGGGACAATTATATCTGCCCTTTGTGGAGGTAACCCTGGAACGTTTTTTCGCTCTTCTAACGTCATTCGCCTTAAATGACTCAGCAACCTGACGAGTTGATCTTTTTGTAGAATATAACCATGAACATCGCTAAATAAGCCTTCCATATTAGAATGAATCAAAGCAGTGGTAACTATTGTCCCGCCAACGCCGACCAATTCACGATTTCCAACGGATAAGGTGCATAGACGGACATACAAAGCTCCTATTAAATAATGGATAATCTTTTGGAGTTCAATAGGGTCAATAGGATCGGAATGAATGAACTCTTCTGTCAATCTAACACATCCTATATTTACGCTAAACTTGTCCTCAATTATGCCGTTTTGACCTAATATAAACTCGGTGCTTCCTCCGCCGACATCTATAAGGATAATCTCCTTATATTTTAGATAGTCATCACTGCACGCCCCAATAAATGTCAATTCTGCCTCTTCATCGCCAGAGATGATCTGCAAATTTAACCCAGTTCTTTCTGCAACTTTTTTAATGAAAATGTCGTTATTTTTCGCATCTCTTACAGCACTTGTGGCAATGGCAATTACGTCTTCTGCACCTGCTAATTTAGCTCTATTATTGAAGTCAGAGATAGCATCTATGGTTCTATCCATAGCAGATGTTGAGAGTTCTCCGCTTTTGTCAACTCCTTCTCCAAGTCTTGTTGTAACTGTGTGTTCCAATAATACATTTCTTATCTGTTGGTCATCAACATCAGCTACAAAAAGCTTTACAGAATTTGTGCCTATGTCTATTGATGCTAATCTCATTTTATATTCCCCAAAGTGAGGCAATTAATTAATCTATTGCTTTTTCTTTTTCCATTCTCTACTGCCTTTGACTTGGTTATATATTTCCCCAAGTTCAATAAAGAGGTCTCTATATGGATATAAAACCTCGCTTTCCATACGGTTTGCAACATCGCGTATACCTTCTACGGTTTTATAGAGATATTCAAGATTTTCTGAAACTTTGTCTGGTGTATTTTTGAGAAATTCTTTTAATATATCTCCTTTTTGATAGGCGTCTTCTGTGTTTGGTCCTGTAATCTGTTTCATTTTTTCAACCAATGTTACGATAGACTCTACCGCCTCTTTATAAACTTCCCTTCGTCTCTGCATGCGGGAAAGCAGATAAAACATATCATCAATTAGCTCAAAAAGCCTTGCTGGATTGTCTTTGGCAAGATCAGGTTTATCTTTTAATAGTCTTTTAAACTCATCAATAGTTCCGCAAACATCGCTATAATTAGTCTGTCTTGATACGGGAGATGATTCGTCAGGAGAAAAGTTGCCATTTATATATCTTGCGCGAGGCAATTCCATTACTCCGCCGTCTTCAAATACGAGAAGCGGAGGCATATTATGACCGCGTTCTTCTATATGCGCTCTGCCTTTTTTTAAAAACTCTAAAACTGCCTCTTTATGAGGTGATGGCGGAAACCAACGATTTTCTATTTTATCTATATCCATAAACGCTCCTTTTAGCAATTACTCATTGAAAAAAAATGGTATTTGTGAGATAATGCTATCAGATTAGCGGTTAAAAATCAAGATATAAATGATTAAGATACATTGAGGAGGAATCTTAATGCCAGAAGCCAATCTTATGGAATTTGACGGACCTAGAACACCTTATGAACATGAAGCAGAAGCGGTTGGGGAACTTTGCAGATCGATCTTTTTCAGTAACTCGCCGAACTTTCAGACTGGCGCAAGAGGTTGGCCTATGGGTCTTCGCGCAGAGGCAAGAGAAAATTGCTTTGCTATGTTCAATAAAGAGGGTCAACCAGTCTCATTTATAGGTAGATTAGAGAGAGATTTTTCGTTTCATGGTCATAAGTTACGACTTGGCTATATCGGCAGTGTTTGCACAAAATCAGAATATAGAAAACTCGGTTTAGCAAGCACAGTATTATCTGCTACGATGAAACGTTTCCATGAGGATAACGTTGATTTTGTATGTATATCGGGCAATCGTGAGATGTATAGAAGGGCAGGATCAAGATTTGTCGGTGGATTAGATAGATTGATCATAAAAAAAGAAGCAGTGTCAAACATACAAACAGGGACAAATATTAGGACTGCAACGATCAATGATATATTGATATTAGCATATCTAAACGAGCAAGAACCGATACATAGCATTCGCCCAATAAACGATTATGAGATAGTTATCAACTACAGACATTGCGTTGGACGACCTGTTGAGTTTATTATCGCATCTATTGGAGAAGTGCCTACCGCGTATATTTTAATAACAAAATTGTTAGAAAATAATGAGCGTAAATATAGGCGTGTGATGGAGTATGCAGGCGACAGATTCTCAATATCTACTGCGTTAGCTAAATTAGCACTTGATCTACCAGATGGAGGAGAGATAGAGATTGATGTCCAGAGAAACGATAATCTAATCAAAATATTGCTTGCAAGCTATGGTGCTGATTATAATCCGACAACAAGACCCGGGACAAATTGCGTTATTGATTTTGTGAGGACTATGACAAAACTGAAACCATATTTTACAAGCTATCTGCCAGAGGATTTCGTCAATTCTATGCGATTCTCCGCAGGAAATGAAAGATATTCCGCATGGTGCAAAGACGGATCATTGACTATTGAAGGAATGACGAATATGGTTTGGACATTATTGGGAACTCCGCCGGGAGAGGAAGTCAAGAATATTAAAGTTGAAGGGAAAATGAAAGACTTGCTTGATGTGTGCCTGCCGATACCATTGCCGCCTTTGGAGATGAATATGATATAAGGAGATAAATATGAGAATACCATTGGAAAATCCTTCGCCAGACAAAGAAAATTTCAAAAAAGTCATATTAAAACAAACAATACCACAAAAACCACCTTTTATGGAACTCCATATAGATAAAGAGATAATAAGGGAATTAACAGAAGATTGGCTCGGGAAAAAATGGATAGAACCATCTTCAAATGACAGAGAATCGCAGAAAGCATATCTTATGAACTATATTGATTGCTGGTATAGGCTCGGTTTTGATTGTATTCGGCTTACCGCTGATTTTCGCTTTTCAAGTGGCTATCATTTTGAATCAAGGACCCGTGGAGGCAAAGATACTGCACAATTAGCAAGAAGTGAACGCAAATGGACAGAAGAAGGCAAAGGGATTATAAGCTCATGGGACGATTTTGAAAAATATCCATGGCCATCAATGGACGATGTTGACAATTGGGCTGTTGATTTTGTCACAGAAAATTTGCCTGAGGGAATGGGATTTCTTGCATGCCCCAGTGCTGGCATATTTGAAATCGGGCTTAATATCCTATTTGGTGCTGAGACGCTTTCTTATCTACTTTATGACGATCCTAAACTTGTCAAAGCGGTTTTTGATAGGGCAGGAAAGCTAATCTTTGACTGGTATAAAAGCATCATCGGTGTAAAAAACCTCGTCGGTTTCTTTCAAGGTGATGATATGGGATATAAAACTGCAACTATTATATCGCCGAAATTTATAAGGGAATACATCCTGCCTTGGCATAAAAAGATCGCACAGCTTGCACATGATAACGGGCTTTTGTATATACTCCATTCATGCGGAAACCTTGAATCAATAATGGAAGACCTTATCAACGATGTTAAAATAGATGCAAAACATTCTTTTGAGGACGAAATCATGCCTGTTCCACAATTCAAAGCCAAATATGGCGACAGAATTGCTGTTATTGGCGGTGTTGATGTTGACAAAATCTGCCGATTAGATGAACCTGATCTCAGAAAATACGTCAGAAACATAATAGATGAATGTATGCCCGGTGGTGGATATTTGCTTGGATCGGGCAATTCTGTTACAAACTATGTTCCCCTAAAAAATTATCTGATCGTGCTTGATGAGGGGCTTAATTAGAAGACCATGAATGACTTATTGTCAATTTTAGACATCATAAAGCGTCCTTTTAAGCAGGAAATAAGAACCGGCTGTCAAGATATGGCTGTTTATGGCGGGTTCAGGGATTATATTGCAAATTGGGTTAATAGGGCTAATCAATATGCCAACTCAGATCAAAAAGCACTTCTTGCCGAGCTATCTGGATTATTTAAAGACTATAATGAAATACAACCCGGAACAAGACAAGCAAGGCTTAAAGAGGCAATTAAAATAATAGAGCAAATATGTGATCAACCAACTTCTGAAAATCCGCAAGAGCCGAAACTGAAAGTTGAGCAAAAACCGATCCGATATGACCCCGGTCAAGAGACAATGCTATCTATGCCTATCCAAAATGTAGCAGGTATAGGGACTAAGAGGGCACAATTGCTTACAGAAGAATTAGGCATCAGAACTATTGGCGACCTGCTTGAATACTACCCAAGAGATTACCTTGATCGCAGTCGTATAAAACAAATATATCAGGTCGGCAGAACTAATGATTATGAGACTATACAAGGTGTTGTAGTTAATCACATAGAGGCAAATCCAAGACGCATCGGTGGAATGAAATATTCAAAGACAGTGATTTACGATCAGACAGGGACAGCTTCACTTGTCGCATTTGGAAAAAGGATACAATATATAGCAAATTCACTTAAAATAGACACAAAAGTTGTTGTCAGTGGAAAATTCAAGCGAGAATATGGAGAGATACAGACAACTGAATTTACTTATGAAGTGCTTTCAGATGAGGATGCAGAACTTATACATACAGGAAGGATAGTGCCTGTTTATCCGTTGACAGCTAATCTCAATCAAAGAAACTTACGCCGATGGATTAAAAATGTTGTTGATGATTATGTATCCTATGTCCCTGAGATATTGCCACAGGACATAATAGAAAGATATTCATTATTAGATAGATCATCTGCGATTAAGAATATACATTTTCCAGATTCTCAAAAGCTTTTAGATTCTGCCCGTCATCGTTTGGCTTTTGATGAATTATTTTTGTTGGAGTTAGGGCTTAGTTTAAGAAAAAAGAGTTGGGATATGGGCGAAGTTGGCATATCCTTTAAGCGTAAAACTGATCTTGTCCCAAGGTTTATATCATCGCTCCCATTCCAGCTTACATCTGCACAGAAAAGGGTTATCACTGAAATTGAATCTGATATGCGAAGCAATCGGTCAATGAATAGGCTTTTGCAGGGCGATGTCGGATCAGGAAAAACCGTCGTTGCTGCGGTAGCGATGCTTTTGGCTGTTGATAACGATTATCAATCCGCATTAATGGCTCCCACAGAAATATTAGCGGAACAGCATTATAACACTTTAAGCAAACTATTATCCAATATAGACATAGATATAGTCCTTTTGAGAAGCGATATGCCAAAACGAGAAAAAGATGAGTCTTTGGAAAAGATCAGATCAGGAGAGGCAAAAATAATCGTCGGCACTCATGCCTTGATCCAATCAGGCGTTGAGTTTTCAAATCTCGGCATCGTCATAACTGACGAACAACATAGGTTTGGCGTTATGCAAAGGGCTGAATTGAAGAAAAAAGGCATCAATCCTGATGTCTTAGTTATGACAGCGACACCGATACCAAGGACATTGGCATTAACAGTTTATGGCGACCTTGATGTTTCTGTATTAGATGAATTGCCCCCTGGAAGACAGAAGGTAATAACCAGATGGGTATCTGAAAATAAAAGAGACGAGATATATAAATTCATAGAAGATCAGATCAGACAAGGCAGGCAGGCTTATATAGTCTATCCTCTCGTTGAGGAATCAGAAAAGTTAGAAGACCTGAAAGCAGCTACTGAGATGGCAGAACATTTTCAAAGGGATATTTTCCCCCATCTGAAAATCGGCTTAATTCATGGTCGTATGCGTGCTGAAGAAAAGCAAGCTGTTATGGAAAGCATGAAGCGAAATGAGATAAATATACTTGTCTCTACTACTGTAATTGAAGTTGGTATAGATATTCCTAATGCGTCAGTGATGCTAATTGAACATGCAGAAAGATTTGGGCTTGCACAACTTCACCAGCTTAGAGGTCGTGTAGGACGCAGTGAACATAAGTCCTATTGCTTACTGATAGCCAATCCAACGACAGAGGATGCTGTCCAAAGAATGAAGGCGATGGTCAAGACTAATGATGGATTTGAGATAGCAGAGGAAGACTTGGCTATAAGAGGACCGGGTGAATTCTTTGGGACACGTCAATCAGGTATGCCAGACCTAAAAGTTGCCAATATAGCGAAAGATGTCAAAATTATAGAAATAGCCAGAAATGAGGCATTCAAATTAGCCGAAAAAGACCCATCGCTTTCAAATCCAGTCCATCAACGTTTAAAGAAAATCTTACAAGAAAAATGGCGAGATCAGCTTGATATTATGTCCATAGGATAGATGATGATCATGCGTGAATTTGGACATTCTTGAAATAGTGATGAATGACGCATGATGATACTAGTTCATAATTATAATTCTATACCTCCAATCCCGCTTAACTGATTGCAGGTGCAGTCTTGCGTAGCTATCTACATAAAATATGCAGGTTGCGAGTAAGCACATAGGCAATCAGAAGTGGGAAACACACTTTATCAAGCAGACTAAGCTGCAGGGAGAACTTGAATAATCCCAATCATCATATAGATGATAGCGGGTTTTGATTATTTATTCAATACATATTATACAAGGGAGATTTAGAGGGATTTTACTAATATCAAATTTTTGTTGACTTACAGAATAGCAATGATTTATAATCTTATCAAGGCAAAACCACAGGCATAGATAAGAACATCCCAACTTATAATTGTGCCAAAAAACATTGAGAGGGATCATTCCAAGCATTTAGCTTATTGGAGGTAGCAAAGATGAAGAAGGCTTATTTAGCAGTGCTGGTTTTTGCTTTGTGTCTATATGCAATTTCTGCGATGGCTCTGCCTGATGGGGCTATCAGAAGGCTCGGAAAAGGAATTGTTGATGAAGTTGCCTTTTCACCAGACAACAAATATTTAGCTGTGGGAGGTTCTGTGGGCGTATGGCTGTATGATGCGGTCACGTTTGCAGAGGTAGGATTCATTGAGACGGGGGATCGGGTTACTTCTATATCATTTAGCCCGGATGGCAAGATATTAGCAAGCGGGAGTGATGATGGGACAGTGCTGTTGTGGGATATCCATATATTAACCCCCTGAAGCGTGCAGGTTCTTTGGCAATAAATTCAAGCAAACCCATATATTTTCTACATACAAGTTTTATCAATTTACCAACAGGTTCAAAATGCTAAATCCGCATTTTTATTGCCTTTTATAATGAACTTTTCATATTCGTCACCAAAGAACCAGCGTGCAAAATAAGCATTGAGAGACTTGATGGGGATATACACAAGTCAGGATAGGTCAGCCTATTGGGATGGCAGGAACGAGTTAGGCGAGCAGGTATCAAGTGGGATATATTTCTATACCATTCAAGCTGGCAAATATAGGGCAACAGGCAAGATGCTAATGCTTAAATAATATCAGATTACTAAATTGGAGTATCATAAATGCGAAGAAAGATAATTTTAATTATGTGGATTATTACTTTTTTGTTTATATCTATGGCTATATTTGCCCATCAGCCAGTGATCGTAAAAAAGGATAGCTCAAAAGACAAACCTGTTTTGGTAAAAAAGCCCGAGGTCTCTTTTGCCTTTTATGGCGAACTCGCAGGAGAACCGCATTATTACAAGATAGACTCAAAGAAACCTTTTGATCTTTATGTAAATATACTTGTCCCAGATTATTCTCCAAAAACAAAGGCAATATTAAAACATGATATGTCTTTTGAGATATTAAAAGATGATATGTCAATAATTATCATAGACGGAAATGACTTTGAATGGAAACGGTTTTATGAGCCTTATGGCAAAGACAATTACTATATGGGACCGGAGTTTGAACGCAATGTTGAAGCAGGAGTTTATTATATCAGAGTTTTTAATAAGAACAATAACGGCAAATATTCCCTTGCGGTAGGCAAAAAAGAGAAGTTTACACCTTGGGGACTTATTGGAGCATTATTTAAGGCAAGATCGCTTGATAAATGGTTTTTCAAACCCTAAATAGGAGGATTAAAATATGCCGATCCTGACTGCGGATCAGTTAAAAAGTGTCAGCTATAAAATTTTTACGGCGATGGGTGTCCCTTCAGAAGAAGCCAAAATTGTCAGTGAATTTCTCGTAAATGCAAACTTGGCAGGACATGATTCACATGGAGTTATACGCGTTCCACAATACGTAAATCTCATAAAAAGTGGAAATATTCTACCGGGTGCAAAGTTGGAAATAGTGAGAGAAACACCAAGCAGTGCGGTATTAAATGGAAATTGGGGGTTTGGTCAAGTCTTGGCAAAAAAGGCGATGGAAATAGCCATAGAAAAGGCAAAGAGCAAATCCGTTTCAACGGTGACAATGGCACAATCAAATCATATAGCACGGCTTGGCGAATATCCGGCTATGGCAGTTGAGAAAAATATGATAGGTATTATCATGGTCAACAATCATGGTTCTGCACAATATATGCCACCGTGGGGAGGTATTGCCCGAAGATTATCGCCAAATCCTTTATCTATCGGTGTTCCAACAGGAAGGTATGATCCCGTCATTTTGGATATAACAACCGCAGTCGCAGCAGAGGGCAAAATAAGGGTTAAACTCAACAGAGGCGAGAAGTTGCCAGAAGGCTGGATAATTGACTCCGAAGGCAACCCGTCAACAGACCCTAAAAAACTTTATGGACCTCCACAAGGGGCGATATTGCCGTTTGGAGGGGCAACAGGCGGACATAAAGGTTACGGATTAGGATTTATCGTTGATGTCCTCGCAGGAGCATTAAGCGGAGCAGGATGTAGCAGGGCAAATGCTACAAAATTCGGCAACGCCGTCTTTATAACGGTAATTAACGTTGAGGATTTTGTCCCGATAGACGAATTCAAGGCAGAAGTTGACGGATTGATAGATTATGTTAAATCGTCGCCTAAAATGCCCGGCGTTGATGAGATATACTATCCCGGAGAAGTTGAAGCAAGAGAACGAAAGAAACGACTTGAAAAAGGCATATTCGTTGAAGATGAGACTTGGGGTCAGATCGTCAAATCAGCACAAGAACTGAATATTGATATAAACAAGCCTGATTTTCAGCCTTTATAATTGCTTATGATTTATAGGAGGATAAGCGATGAGGTTTGCTGTAATTGGATTGGCAGGTGTTGGTGCAAAACATGTATCAGTAGTTAGCAATCTGGAAAATGCAGAGTTAGCTTGCGTTTGCGATGTAGTTAGCAATATCGCTGATGACTTCGCTAATAAATACAAAACTAATGCTTACTATTCCGTAGAAGATATGGTTGAAAAAGAAAAACTTGACGGTGTGATAGTCGCTACTCCGCCGAAGAGCCATTATCCTATAACAAAAATATGTGCCGAGAAAGGCATTCATGTATTCGTTGAAAAACCGATGGCTAGCTATGTCAGCGATTGTCAAAAGATGATTGATGTATGCAAGGAAAATAGGGTTACGCTTATGGTTGGGCATAAAAAGCGATTTGTGCCTGCGTTAGTCAGATTGAAAGAGCTTACAGAAGGCGAGCTTGGCGAGATAAAATATATGATCCATAGATACCCTCATCCTTGGATGTCATCAAAAGATTGGTTTTGGGCAGAAGATGATGGAGGAGGACCTATCCTTGAAAACGCTGTCCATGCTGCTGATATTCTTGGATTTCTCATGGGTGATGTGGATTCTGTCTATGCAGAAGGCGATTCTTTCTTTGCAGAAAATCGTAAACCACAGATTAATTGTGCGGTATATACATTAAGATTTAAAAGCGGCGCGATTGCAACCGTTGGAGCAGGTATGGTATCTGTTCCTGCTTTTAGTTTTGAGGATTTCTTTATTGCAACGGATAACGGCGTCGCAGAAGTTTCTGGTCACTTTGACTCAGTAGAGAAGATAAGATACGCCTTCCGAAAAGACCCAAATAACGCAAAAGAGGAAGTTTATAGCGGAGTAGATGCCTTCGTTGAGGAGATCAAGCACTTTATAGAGTGTTCAAGGACTGGAAAAGAGCCAATCGCAAGCGGAGAAGCTGGCAAAAAAGCTGTGGCAATATGTAGAGCTGTCAAAAAATCCGCTGAGATCGGTGAGCCTGTAAAGGTTGGAAATTAAAAATAATTGTAACATGTAATACCATTTCTCAGAGGTATGTCATTAATAATGTCATTCTGAACGAAGTGAAGAATCTCTTTGAATGAAGTGAAGAATCTCCTTTCTTCAATGATTATGAGATTTCTTTATCTTATCAAAATGACATAATTGAATTGAGAAATTGTATAATAATGCGATCTATCGCACATTATAAAACAACGGATCGCATTATTACGAAAAAATCAATAATTTAGTAATTAGATTTGATATTCCCCCACATTGTTGGCATTTTATTTAATGGCTCAACTCCTGCAAGGACAGTAAGGCTTTGATTCATCGCAGTTTTAAGTTCTGATTCTGACAACGCCTTTGTGAAAAATCCCACTTCATCAATAATGCCTGTTGCTGCAACATCGCCGGGTCTTGCACCTATCCAAAGCGGGTCTTCACCATTCACTAAAATTTTGCCTTTTGAGTCTGTTTCGCCATCCATCACACCATCAATATAAAGCCTAACTTTTTTGCCGTCATACCATTTAGCTATGTGATGCCATGTGCCATCAGCTATGATTTTTTTCCCATCAAGCCTCCCTTCTCCACCTTCCGCATGCCACATCAAGACGGGATAATCTGCGTCATGCACCCAAATATCTATATGTCTTTTCAGATGCTGTTCAGGCCAAACAAGACCATCTTTCCATGCGATATACTGCCAACTTACCGCCTCAAGTTTTGTCCAAGCGACGAAAGTATAGGCATCTGCGTCCATATAATCCTTATGAGGAATACTAACATAGCTATCGCCTTTGCCCGGAAATTTTATTGCATTGCCAAATTTCCCTTGTGTCCATGATACGCTACCTTTAAGTTCACCGTTCAAGCCTCCGACAGAATCTTTTGCAATTTTGCCTGTGCCTTCGTCAAAACTCCATGCACCAGCAAGGCTCATCTGTGCAGAATAGACAAAGCCTGTTGAAACAACGATAAAAATCAAACCGAATAAAATCATAAACGTAGTTCTCATAGAAAATTCTCCCCTTGATGATTGTTAGTCATTAATCGCTGATCAATTTCTTAATTGCTCTTGGTAAGAAATCTATCAGATCGCCAGCGATTAGCCCACATTCGCCTCTGTCAATGCTTGCCAAATCACCAGCTAACCCATGAATATAGACACCAAGTATAGCAGAATCCTTTTCATTTAAACCCTGTGCTAAGAATCCTGCTATTGTCCCTGTCAGGACGTCCCCTGTCCCGCCAGAAGCCATTCCCGGATTGCCTGTTGTATTTAAATAGGCTTCACCATTCGGATAGGCAACAACTGTCGGAACGCCTTTCAGAACTAATGTAACGCCATATTCCTTTGCAAAATTGACAGCTACATTGATACGATCGGATTGGACGTCGGATGTCGTCTTGCCGATCAATCTACTCATCTCCCCAGGATGAGGTGTCAAAATAGTTTTTTCGCCGAGTTCATTAAGACTATTTTTATCCTCTGCCAACGCATTAAGTCCGTCAGCATCTATCACCTTAGGTATATGTATATCTTTACATAATTTTTGCACTAAGGCTATAGTCTCACGATTTCTTGATAAACCTGGACCTATGGCAACGACATCAAACTTGTCAATCATCTGCATAATTATATCGTAAGACTGCAAAGACAATGTTTGATATTGGGTCTCTGGTAAAGGCAATGTCATAGCTTCTGTTAGCTTAATTTCCATGATCGGATTAAGGCTTTCAGGCGTGCCTAATGTGACAAGACCTGCACCAACTCTTAATGCTGACAAGCTTGCCATTGCACCTGCTCCCGTTAATCCGATAGAACCAGCGATCACTAATACTCTGCCGAATAAACCTTTATGACCATCGCGAGGTCTTTTAGGCAATATATTTTTGATATGATCGGACTGGATCAAATTAACAGAGATATTTTGTGAATCTATAGCGGTTTGAGGGATACCGATGTCGGCAATATTAAGTTTTCCGACAAAATTTGCCCCAGGATAAAGTAAAAGCCCCCTTTTCGGCAATGCCATTGTTACAGTTATTTTAGCTTTTATGCAAGAACCTTCAACTTTGCCAGTATCAGAATCCAATCCAGATGGGAGATCAACCGCTATAATTGGTATTTTTGTTGAATTTAGATAGTCTATTACATTACTTGCAAAGCCTCGCACTGGTCCACTTAATCCAGTCCCAAATATAGCATCAACAATTATGTCATTTTGCAATATATTGCCCTTTTTCTCGTTCAATTGCTCATCAGAAAGTATGTAATCAATGTTGAGTCCGATATTTTGTGCAATTTTAAGGTTTGTCAAAGCATCACCGGAGAATTTTTCGGGTTCTGCCAACAGATATATTGTAACATCATATCCCTTATGTGCGAGATAACGGGCAATTACCAAACCGTCACCACCATTATTGCCTTTTCCAGCGAAAATAGCTACATTGCGGAACGTTGATAATGGAAAATCGCGCTCAATCACATTGACAACAGCTAATCCGGCATTTTCCATAAGCACGATGCCGGGAATACCGATCTCATTTATCGTTTGAGAGTCTATATTACGCATTTCTCCTGCTGTTACCACTTTCATAATGGCTAATCTCCCATTGACAGATAGCGAGTTTCTCCGCTGTTAACTACGATAGGTCCTTCTGCTGACAAAGGCAAAAAGCCTTCTTTTGTAGTTGTTTTTACTTTAACGCTGTTATATATCCCCGGCGGAACAAATTCCGTTAAAATCTCGCCGTCTTCCAATACTTTTGCTGAGTACTGCTCATTATCAATAAAGACTATTGTTTTAGTTACAGTATAAATCTTGACATCTCCACTTGTTGGCAGATGATCTATCGTATATTCGCCATATTTATTCTTCTCTGGCAGACGTGGGACGCCATCTACATATACGACAATTTCAAATTCGCCGTAAAGAGTTGATATTTTTTCCTTTGGGACTTTTCCAGATATTGCACCGTTTAGCTTTAGATTTATATCTCCCAAATCTTTATGACTAGCTTTTGGTATATCAACAGGGATATTACTCAATAGGTAAGGGCTTTTTTGAATCTGTATTATGTAAGACCCAGGAGTTATATCTTGG
>Ga0078972_1013478_pt1 | contig 13466 bp, 13 predicted proteins | sample YelNatPaOPGAMG01_FD_67568 | JGI IMG/M metagenome (GOLD analysis project Ga0078972, IMG submission 67568) | Hot spring thermophilic microbial communities from Obsidian Pool, Yellowstone National Park, USA - OP-RAMG-01 (SPADES assembly) (version 2) | ecosystem: Environmental > Aquatic > Thermal...
CAGTTGGATACGGTGGAGTACCTCCGCCGCGGAGGGCGCGCGTCCAGGATCATGCCGGCTATTGACCGCCTGGTGCAAGCCTTGCAGATCAAACCCCTGGTCACCTTCGTAGAGGGCGAGTTAAGGCTCTTGGGCGTAGCTCGTTCCTACCAAAAAGGAGTTCAGCGCATTCGGGAAGAGATCGTTCGCCTGTGTCCGCTGGAGCGTGTGGCGGTCATGCACACGCGCCGCGAGGCCCTTGCCAGGCAATTGGCCGACGAGCTCTCTCGCTTCACCCATATCGCCCGCGAACAGATCTTCGTCGGTGAGCCGGGTGCGGTGTTATCCTGCCATGCCGGCGAAGGGGTGATCGCCGCCATCGGGGTGAGAGCCAAGGAAGCGGCCTGAACCCTATGGCGAGGGAAGCATCACAAAGTGAAAACGCGCCTGAAAGCGGCGCAGCAGCTTGAGGATGGCCGGGCCAAATAACCAGATCAGCAGGGCGTTGGCTGCGGCCCGTCCTACATCCCACCAGAAGGATGTCAGGACGTAAAAGAGGGCATAATGGCGCAACGTCTGCCCTAGAGACATCCCCGGTTGCCAATAGATCTGGGCTTGCTGTGGCTGATAAACGTAGGGCCAAAACCAGATGTTCATGATGAGCCCGAAAACGAATCCCCACACTACTCCCCAAAACCCCAAGACCAGCGCCTCGCCCTTGCCCCAGCGACGCATATCGGGAAGCCAAGAGGAGGTCAGACCAACCCAGCCGGTGGTGAGCATCTGATAAGGCAACCAGGGGCCGACCCCTCCCCCGATTAGCGCCGAGGCCAAGATAGACAAAGCGCCTAGCAAGAAACCGAAGGTGGCCCCATACACATAACCACAGAGGATCGGCAAAATAAAGACCAGGGAAAAACCCGCCGGACCGGGTACCGCTCGGATCACCGCATTCACGGCGGTTAATACGCCGAGGATGGCCACCGTCTTGGGATTCATCTCCCCGGTGCCCTGTGTGGCCAAGATGGCCCCCAAGCAAAAGACGACGATCAAGATCGTCATCAGGGGAGCATCCTGCGCGTGCGCTGCGTTTTGCACGGGCGCCTGAGGCAGGGTGGGGATGAAAAACGGGTAGAGAAAGGCCACGATCCCTATAAGGCTGGCCAGGGCAAGGATCAGCCTATCCAGAGCGCGCGTCAGCTTCACGACAGGCTCCCTAGGACATCCTCTACAGTAAGATAACGATCGTCACGGAACAGCTTGTTCATCTGCGAGGAAAAGATCAGCGAATGCGTCATCACCTCGCGCACGCTTCCATCCACAACCACCTCACCATCTCCTAGGATGATCACCCTATCGGCACTGGCAGCGACTAACTCTACATCATGAGTCGCGAGGATCACCGTGTGTCCTTTGCTTTGTTCCGCCCGCAGGGCACGCATCAGGGCTTGCTTCTGAGCATAGTCAAGGCCTCGCGTGGGTTCATCCAGGAGGATGATCAGCGGCTCGGCCGCGAGGATGGCCGCCAGCGAGACCCTCTGGCGCTCGCCCACGCTCAGGTCGCGGGGGTAGCGCTCGGCATGATCGGCAAGGCCCAACGGCTCAAGCAGCGCTTCCCCGCCCTCAAGAGGCAACCCATGGCTGCGTCGGGTAAAGGCCAATTCCTCGCGCACCGTCTCCGCAAAGAGCAAGGCATTGGGGTTCTGAGGCACATAGCCCACAACAGAGATGATCTCCTCCAGGGGCACGCGCCGCGTATCCATCCCATGCACCTGAACAGCCCCTCGCCGAGGCCGAAGCAAACCGACAAGATGCTTGAGCAACGTGGTCTTGCCCGACCCGTTGCGCCCCATGATGGCCACGAACTCCCCCCGGCGTATCTCCAAGTGCACGCCTTTAAGGGCCATGTGGCCGTCGTAGGCGTACCAAAGGTCCTCGACAAGGATCTCCACGGGAGCATCCGAAGAGCGCGCACAGCGTTCCGTCAAGGGAGCCGGGCGCAAAGGGAGCTCCAGCGCCTTGCGGCGGGCATCTTTGACGGTCAGCGGCAGGGGTTTCCAGCCGAGCGCCTTGCCCAGCTTGATCAACGGCGGCACCAGATCGAGCTGGGGCAACACATCCTGAGGGGCACCTTCTATCGGGGGCTGGCCCTCGCCGGGAAGGTAGATGATGCGATCAGCATATTGTACGACGCGCTCCAAACGGTGCTCCGAGAGAACGATCGTCAGCCCCAAGTCGGTGTTCAACTTCTGCAGCGCAGTAAGCACCTCCTCCGCAGCCTGGGGATCCAACTGCGAGGTCGGCTCATCTAGGACGAGGATCTTGGGCTCCAGGGTCAACACGGAGGCAATGGCCACGCGCTGTTTCTCACCCCCGGAAAGGGTGTTAATGCGCCGGTCACGAAGGTGAGCGATGCTCAGTTGATCGAGCACCTCCTCAATGCGCTTGCGCATCGTGGCCTGCGGCAGGGCATGGTTCTCCATCGCAAAGGCCAGCTCAGCCTCAACCGTGTCCACCACAAACTGCGCCTCGGGATCCTGAAAGACAAAACCAACGGTAGTGCTCATGCCCCGAGGCTGGCAGCGCACTGGATCCAACCCCTGGACGCGAATGGTCCCCGAGATCGTACCGCCGTAAAAATGAGGTACCAACCCGTTGATGCAGCGCAACAACGTGGATTTGCCGGCCCCTGATTTGCCTACTACGAGCACGAACTCGCCATCGGCGATCTCCAGATTGAGATCCTTCAACACCGGACGCTGAGCACCGGGATAGGTGTAGGTGACATGCTCAAAGGTGATCATAGGACATCCTTCTTCCTCGGCCTAGTAAGCATCGGCTCGGCACGGATTTGATCCCACAGGCCCCAGAAACCCGGCAAGGCCAGCAGGATCAGCAATGAGCCGATCCAGGGGTTAAACGCCGGCACAAATCCATAAGGCGGGAAAGGGTAATAGGCCAATGCCAAACGCTCTCTGGCGCGCACGAATAACACGCCCCCCAATACCACCGCGCTGGCCAACGCGACCAGCGTATCCGCCCTACTCCAACGGGTACGCCGATAGTGGCTGCGCCGCACGCCGCGCCCAAACAAGTAAAAGACATAGCCTAGCAACAACCCGGCAACGATCATCACCCAAGTCCCCACCAAGGGAGCGCTGGCCCAATAGGTGCGCAAAAAGAGGCCACACAAAAGCAACGCCAAACCCAAGAGCATAGCGAAGCGCAACCCGTTCGCCTGTCGCGGGCTCAAGCCGGTGAGCTGCCCTCCGAACCCTCGTGACTCCATAGACTCGGCCAGTTGGATGGCGCGCTCCAGGCCCGTGGTAAGCAGCGGAACCACCAAAGGCAAAAAGTCGCGCCAACTGCGAAAGCGATGGCCGCGCACTTGCTGTGCTTCACGGATCTCCTTGGCGCTGGCGAGCATTTGGGGGATGAACGTGAGGGCAATAGAGGTCACTACACCCGCCTGATAAAGAAAGGGGGGCAGGAGCCGCAGCAACTGCGAAGCATCCACAGCCACGTTAAAGCTGCTAAAGACCAATAGGAGCACCCAGAGGGCGAATCCTGAGGTCAAGCCATAAAGGACGGCCTCTAGGGTGATGGCTCCTCCGACCAGCGGCCAAGTGAGGGGCAAACGAAAGAGCACGTGCTCCCCTTGGTGGAGCATCAACGCATTGAAAGGGACGGCGAACAGCCAAATCACAGCCCCCAGCTTGATCAGCCCGCCCCAACTCTGCGCCAGGCTAGACCCACGCCCCACGGCGAGGTAAACGAACCAACTCGCCAGGGCGATGATCGCCAGGTAAAGCGGGTTACGAATCAGGAGCGTGACCACGGCGGCGCTCAGCCCCCAAATAAGCCAAGCAAGGGTGCAAACAGGCTCCGCTTGACGATAGCCAGAGGCATATTCGAAATACGGCTGGCGCTCCATCAGCTTTCTATGCCTCGTCTCGCCATCACCCCCCGTTGATAGGGGTGTTTCACTTCCACCATCTCGGTCACCAGGTCGGCCTTATCCAGGAGGGCCTGTGGGGCACGGCGTCCGGTCAGGACGAGCTCCACTCCCGCAGGGCGGCGTTCAATGATCTCCAGAACGTCCTCAACCCGCACCAGTTTGAAATGGAGGGCAATGCAAATCTCGTCCATGATGACCATGTGATAGGCCCCACCGGCCAATATCTCGCGGATGCGCTCCAGGCCGCGTTGAGCCAGGGCAACATCTTGAGGGGAGGGCTCGCCCAGCCAGTGGAGATCCGGCTGGCCGAACTGTTCAATGGTCACAAGAGGGGCGAGGCGGGCAAGGCTATGGAGCTCCCCACAATCCTGCCCCTTCATGAACTGCCCGATGAAGACGCGATACCCCCAACCTGCCGCTCGCAAGGCCAACCCCAGGGCAGCCGTCGTTTTGCCCTTCCCATCACCGGTATACACTTGAACCAAACCCATCTGGTTGAGGGGCTCGCCCTCCCCCGCTTTGGACACCGTATCTCCCTCCTCGCGGTTGCATGACAATGAAAAGGCCCCTGCCCCGAGGAGGCAAGAGCCCTCAATCCTCCTGATCCTCTCTCTCGAAGGCCATCGGAGCGAACAGCAAAGGCGGGTAACCTGGCTCTCTCGGCAAAGCACCGAGAATACAGTTGCGGGACAGCGCCGGACTTACACCGGACTTCCCCCATTATCGTCAAGGCATCCGGGCCACAGACGACCTTTGCATGGATTCAATTAGAAAACTATTATAACCTCATGGCGGCACCTGTCAAAACTCCCTGACTCCTCCGCCTGAGGAAGAAGCGCTTTTGACGGATCTTGATTCTCCCTGTAGAATAGTGCCGTTATTCGTAAAGCACACAGCGAATCGCGAGTATGTTCGACTCCCTTGCAGACAAAATCCAGGAGACCTTCCGAAAGCTTGCCAGAAAAGGGCGCCTCTCGGAAGCGGACGTTACGGAGACGCTCCGCGAGGTGCGCCTTGCCTTGCTAGAGGCCGACGTCAACTACCGTGTCGTCAAGGATTTCGTCAAACGCATCGGTGATCGGGCCGTGGGGACAGAGGTGGCCCGGTCACTGACGCCGACTCAAACGATCATCAAGATCGTGCACGAAGAACTCGTGGCTCTCCTGGGGGAGCCGGTCAAACTCAACCTGAGCGGAGAGCCTCCCGCCGTGTTGATGCTCGTGGGCTTACAAGGCTCAGGTAAGACCAGTATGGCGGCCAAGCTTGCCGTCCATTTGCGTAATAACGGTCATCGGCCTTTGCTCGTAGCCGCCGATATCTACCGCCCCGCGGCTATTACCCAGTTAGAGACTCTGGGGCGACAGATTAACGTCCCGGTCCATAGCGAGGGGGATCGCGTTGCCCCGCCGACGATCTGCGCGAATGCCGTGAAACGCGCCAAACGGGAGGGTTTTGACGTCGTCCTGCTCGATACGGCGGGCCGCTTGCAGATCGACGAGGAGATGATGGCAGAACTGGAGCAGATCCGCAAGGCCGTTAAGCCGAGCGAGGTGCTCCTAGTCGTTGACGCCATGACCGGACAAGAGGCCGTCTCAGTCGCAGAGGCATTCCACCAACGCGTCGGCCTGACGGGCCTGATCTTGACGAAGGTAGACGGCGACGCAAGAGGGGGCGCAGCGCTTTCCATCCGCGCCGTAACGGGCGTGCCCATCAAGTTCATGGGCGTGGGAGAGAAGCCGTCGGACTTGGAGGCATTTCACCCCGACCGGTTGGCCTCGCGCATCCTAGGAATGGGCGATGTGCTGACGCTTATCGAACGCGCCGAATCGGCCATAACCCAGGAGCAGGCCAAAAAGATGGAAGAAAAGCTGCGCACCGCCAGCTTTACCTTGGAGGACTTTATCGAGCAGCTTCATACCATCAAGAAGATGGGCCCGCTCTCCGAGTTGATGAGCATGATCCCCGGCCTACAGCAATTGGCCAAGCAGTTGCCCGCCGAGGCCACCGATAGGGGCCTCAAAGTCGCAGAGGCGATCATCAACTCCATGACCCCCGAGGAACGCCGTAACCCCAAGATCTTGAACGCGAGCCGTAAGCGACGCATCGCCCGGGGTAGCGGCACCTCCGTCCAAGAGGTCAATCAACTATTGCGCCAGTTCACTCAGATGCAGCAAATGATGAAGCAAATGCAGAGTGGGCGCATGCGTGGCATCATGTCCTTGTTCGGTTAGCGTTGAAACCGTTTCCGGTGTATACTGGATATCCAAGAACTCAGAAGGGTGATGTGTAGAGTATGGTCAAAATCCGATTGTCACGTGTAGGTGCAAAAAACCAGCCCAGCTACCGCATCGTGGTGGCCAACTCGCGGTCGCCGCGTGATGGACGTTTCATTGAGATCATCGGCAACTATAACCCACGCACCGATCCACCAACTGTGGCCATCAAGGAGGAGCGGGCATTGTACTGGTTAAGGCAGGGCGCCCAGCCCACGGAGCCTGTGGCGCGAATGCTCAAGAACATGGGCATCCTGGACAAACTGGCCAAGGCGCAGTCGGAGACAGCGCCCACCGCCGAGACCGTATAACCCCCAAAGGCCAAGATGCGAGAGCTTGTGGAGTATATTGCCAAATCCTTGGTAGATAACCCCAACGCCGTTGAAGTGACCCAGCTTCGCGGCAGCCAGGCCATCATCCTTAAATTGCGCGTTGCCCCTGAGGACAAAGGATGGGTCATCGGCCGGAATGGCCGTGTGGCGAACGCCATACGTTCTCTATTACATGTAGCCAGCGCTGTCAAGGGAACGCGTCGGGCTATCCTGGAGATCGTCTGATGGGTCGCTCGCTCAAAATGGCGGGTGGCGCTCCAACAAAGCCGGCGTTTAGTGCCCGCACAATCGTATGAGCCCGGTGTCCCCTCAGGATTTACACCAAAAGTACTTGCTCATCGGCCAGGTACGCGCGCCTCGGGGCGTCCGAGGAGAACTCAAGGTATGGGTCAACCTTACAGATGCAGAGCAACTGGAGGCCTTGCGCGAAGTCTACCTGGGCGATGACCTGGTGCGCTTTGAGGTCAAGCGCGCGCGCCTGATGGCGGGCCAATTGCTCTTGCGCCTGAGCGGCATTGAGGATCGCAACGCTGCCGAGCGCTGGCCCGGCGCTCCGGTTTACGTGCTGAAAGAGGCCCTTCCCTTGGGTGAGGATGAGTATTACTACCATCAGATTGAAGGGCTTAACGTCATCACCGACGAGGGCGAGACTCTAGGGCGCGTAACCGAGATCTTGACCACTGGAGCTAATGACGTCTACGTGGTCCAAGGCAGCGAGGGCGAGATCTTGCTTCCGGCCATCAAACAGGTTATCCTCCGCGTAGACCCGGAGGCAGGGATCATGGTGGTCAAGCTCCTTGACGGGCTACGCTGATTGAGGCCCATCTTTTGATCTGAGGAGCCTGGCGATGAGCGACATCCGCTACTGGCTTGGCTTCAATTTAATCCCCCGCATCGGCCCTGTGCGCTTGAACGCCTTGCTCACCTATTTTGGCGACTTGGAGCAAGCTTGGCATGCCGATTCCACCTCGCTTAGGGCCGCGGGATTGCCCCAAGATGCCGTTGAGCGGTTGCTTTACCTGCGCTCCCGGCTCGATCTGGACGCCGAGTTGGCCAAGGTTCATGCCCAAGGCCTACAGCTCCTCACCTGGGAGAGTGAGAACTACCCTCCCTTGCTTAAGAACATCGCCCAGCCCCCTCCTGTTCTCTATGTTCGCGGCGAGATCACCCCGGCCGACGAATGGGCCGTGGCGGTCGTGGGCACACGGCACGCCAGCGCCTACGGCAAAGAGGTGGCCCGGCGTTTAGCCTGGGGTTTAGCCGAGAACGGCGTGACCGTGGTCAGCGGCTTGGCGCTAGGCATTGACGGCATCGCCCATCGCGCTGCCCTAGATGCCGGCGGACGCACCCTGGCCGTCCTAGGCTGCGGCTTGGATACCATCTATCCCTCGGCACACCGTGAGCTGGCAGAGCGCATTGCCTGCTCCGGCGCGCTGATCTCGGACTATCCCTTGGGCACCAAGCCGGAGGCGAACAACTTTCCACCGCGCAACCGCATCATCAGCGGGCTCTCCTTGGGCACGCTGGTCGTTGAGGCCGCTCCCGATAGTGGCGCGCTCATCACGCTGCGGTTTGCCCTGGAACAGGGCCGAGAGACCTTTGCCGTGCCGGGCAATATTTACAACCGTGCCAGCATGGGCACAAACGCCCTGATCCAGCGCGGGGAAGCCAAGCTGGTCACCTCGGTTCAGGATATCCTGGAGGAGCTGAACCTAACGATGGCAGCCCAACAAAGCGAGGTGCGCGAAGTGGTTCCCGAGACGCCCACCGAACGGGCGCTATTGGCCTACGTGGGCACAGAGCCGATTCACCTGGATGAGCTGGTGCGCAGTTCCGGCTTGCCCACGGCCACCGTCTCCAGCACTCTCTGTATGATGGAGTTGAAGGGCATGGTACGACGGGTGGATAACATGAGTTACGTCCTGGCCCATTAGGCCAATGAGACAGTGGATTCCGCGATCTCATCGTTTGGTTTCCTCGCATCCCAAGAGAGGAGAGCGGTTTCTCCCCATGAACGATCTGGATCTGAGCGATGTCCATGTCACCATCCTGGCCGGCGGCAGCGGCACCCGCTTGTGGCCACTGAGCCGCCAAGACCGGCCCAAGCAATTGCTGAATCTCGTTGGCGAGCGCTCCATGCTACAACAGACCGTCGATCGCGTTCTCCCTCTCGTGCCCCCGGAGCGGCTCTATATCCTCACCGGGCCGGATCATGCGGCGCTAATCCACGAGCAACTGCCCCAGATACCGCCGGAGAACATCTTCATTGAGCCCTCCCCTAAGGGCACCGCGCCTTGCCTGGGTTTAGCGGCCATGAGGCTGGGCCAGAATCATCCCGCACAAAGCGTCATGATCTCACTTCATGCCGATCACCGCGTCGCCCAAGAGGAGCGCTTCCGTCAGGCCCTGTTGGCTGCTGTGAACACGGCCCGTCGCGGCCACATCGTAACCGTCGGCATCATCCCCAACGCGCCCGAGACCGGGTTTGGCTACATTGAACGTGGCGCCCTTCTAAGACGCGAACAAGAGTTAGAGGTCTACCACGTCATCCGCTTCACCGAAAAGCCGCCCTTGGAACGCGCCAGGGAGTTCGTGGCCAGCGGGCGTTTTTATTGGAACACCGGCTACTTCGCCTGGACCTTGGAGCGCATCCTGGGCGAGTTCAAGCGGTTACAACCCAAGCTACACGCTCAATTAGAGGAAATCGTTGAAATGGCGGATGCTCCTGCAGCCGAAGCGTCACGGCGTATCTGGGAGGATATCACGCCCTTGACGATTGACGTCGGCATCATGGAACGAGCCTCGGACGTAGCGGTCATCCCTTGTGATTTGGGTTGGAGCGATGTCGGCAGTTGGGCCAGCTTATTTGACATCTTGCCTCATGATAGCCAAGATAATGTGCTCGTGGGAGAAGGGCACCACCTTGGCCTGGATACTTCCGGCTCATTGATCTACAGCGCGGGACGCTTGATCGCCACGGTCGGCCTCAAGGACATGATCGTGGTAGATACGGGCGATGCCCTTCTCGTTTTACCCAAAAGCCGTGCTCAGGACGTGAGCGCCCTAGTCAAAGAGCTGCGCGCTCGCGGATTGAAAAGATACCTTTAGGAGATCAATACCTTGCAAGCGGAAATCATTGCCATCGGCACCGAGCTGCTATTGGGCGAGATCGTGGACACGAATTCAGCCTGGATCGCCCAACAGCTAACCAAGATCGGTCTGAACCACTACTATACCTCCACAGTGGGCGATAACCAGCAGCGCATCGCCGAGGTGCTGCGTCACGGCCTCCAACGCTCTGACGTGCTCATCACCACCGGAGGGCTCGGCCCCACCGTAGACGACGTGACCCGCGAGGCCGTAGCCGCTGCCACCGACCGCGAGCTGGTACTAGACGAGGCCCTGGTTGAGGAGATCGCCTGTTTCTTCGCCCGGCGCGGCTTCAAGATGACGGAGAACAACCGCAAACAGGCCTGCTTGCCGGCAGGAGCTCAAGTCATCCACAATCCTGTGGGCACGGCGCCGGCCTTTGCCGTGGAACACAATGGTCGGGTGATCATCTGTCTACCCGGCGTGCCCCATGAGATGCAGTACCTGATGGAACATGAGGTCTTGCCCTACCTTCGGCGGCGTTTCAACCTCAAGGGGATTATCAAGAGCCGCGTCCTGCGCACTTGCGGCATCGGGGAAAGCGTCATCGGCTCCAAGATCGCCGATTTGATGCAGCTCTCCAACCCCACTGTGGGCACGGCTGCACACCCCGGCCAGACCGACGTGCGCATTACCGCCAAGGCGGATAGCGAGGCAGAGGCCGATGCGCTCATTGCCCCGATAGAGCGAGAGCTACGTGAACGCCTCGGAGAGTATATCTTTGGTGTGGATCAGCAAACCCTGAGCGACGTGGTCACCGAGCTGCTCGCCGCCCGAGGGTTGCGCCTGGCGGTGGTCGAGACGGCCACTCAGGGCGAGTTGGCGCAGCGGCTGATCGGCAGTTCCCAGGGATCGGCAGCTTTCGCCGGGGCCATGATCGCCTCCAACGTTCAGGTTCTGCAAGGCCTGTTGGACCTGAGCGCCGAGACAGTCAACCAACTCGGTTTCCCCAGCCAGGAGATGGCCGACCTAAGCGCCCAGGCCGTGCGGCACGCCTCCCATGCCGACTTGGGGCTGGCCATCATCGGGCCTGTAGATCCGGGTGTGCCGGATGCGCCACCGGTCTACTTCAGCTTGGCCGTGAAAGATGGCCGTCTCCTCCATGGACAACCCGCCCGAGGGCGCTCCGGCCCCAGCGGTCGCGGTTGGCTGATCCACCTGGCATTGGATTTAGTGCGGCGGCATCTCTTGGGCTTGCCATTACCATGAGAATGGAGGTAACATGTTCTTTGAGCTCCGACAGTATCGCCTTAACCCTGGGCAACGCGAGAGATGGGTCAAATTCATGGAAGAGGTGATCATCCCCTTCCAGGTTTCCAAGGGGATGGTCATCGTGGGTAGCTTCGTCGCCCAGGAAGACCCGGACCTTTACGTCTGGATACGCCGTTTTGAGAGCGAAGAGGAGCGCGAGCAACTCTACAAAGCAGTCTATGAGAGCGATTACTGGAAGAACGTCGTTCGCCCTCAAGCCGGCGAGATGCTCGATCCCAAAAACATCCAGGTGATTCGCCTGGAAGCGACCCCCAAATCGGTCATCCACTAACCGGCCTGCTCAAGGGAGCGTGGCGGCGGGGATACGGTGCGGAAGATCGCTTCCCTAGTGCGCCCAACTGGTGATCCATATGAGCATCCGGCTCACGATCTGCATCGCGGTGATGGCGGCTCTGTGTGCTTTGCTCTTGATCCTGCCGGCCGAGGCGGTGATGCCTTTATTCCCCGTTAACGGGCCAAGTGCGGCTTCCACAACCCTCTCCTTCTGGCACATGCCGCCGAGAGACACGCCCAGACCCTATCAGAGGTCCTTGGCCACCGCCGATACGCCCACCGCGACCAGCACGCTCACCCCATCGCCCACACCCACCCCCTGCGAAGACCCTTATGAGCCGGACGATGTGATCCCCAACGCCATCGGCGTGGGCGAGACGCAGAATCACACCTTTTGTCCCTGGGGCGATATGGATCAGGAAACCTTCCTGGCCAAGGCCGGGCATGCCTATCGCGTGTATACCTCAAACCTCGCTCCAGGCGTAGACACCGAGCTGACCGTCACCGTCCCCGGCATACCTGATCCGCTCTACAATGACGACCGCCAGCCCGGCGATCTCAGCTCGTTTGTTGAGTTCATGACCCCTCTAGGGCCTGACGTGACGGTCCTCGTCGTCGTGAACAGCCGCGGGCCATACGGCCCCAGTTATACCTATCAGCTCAGCGTGCAGGAGTATATCCCCACGCCGACGATCACACCCACCCCCGACCTACGTGACGCCTACGAGCCCGACGAGACGACGCCGCCCCAAATCGTCGTGGGCACGACGCAGCGCCACAACTTTTTCCCCTTCGGGGACATAGATTACGTGTGGTTCGCTGCCGGCGCGGGGCGCCTCTATCGCGCCTCTACCACAGGGGTAGAGACCATGTTGATCCCCATGCTGGTAGAGGCCATAGCCCCAAGGGAGGAACTCCGAGCGCAGGCGCCGGCCTCATACTCGGAAGTGTTCATCCGCGTGCCCGCAGATCGGGATATGAAAGCGATCATTGAGATCCGCAGCCGAGGGCCATACGGCGGTGACCAAGTGTACGACCTCACCGTGGAGGAGGTCCCTCTGACGGCCACACCCACCCGCACGCCCGTGCCCACTTTGGAGGGCACACCGGTTTGGCTGCCCCTGGCCCTGCGTCCGGCCCCCACGCCGACACCGACCCCAACCCGCACCCCGACGCAGAACCCCTACCCTGTGCCGACCGAGACCATCACGGCGACGCCCACGCGCACCCTTCCGTCCACCATCACGCCCACGCTGACGCCATCGCCCACCGCTACGCCTCACCCCACGCCGCCAAACTGCTATGAGGCCCTCCGGAACACGGGATTTGAGACGGATGAGGCCTGGCAATGGGGCAATACGCCCCATCCCGGTGCCTACACGACCGCCATGGCCTTCAGCGGCGCCCGAGCGGCCCGCCTGGGCATAGAACCGTGGAGCGCGAACATAGAGAGTTTCTCTTCCGTGCGCCAGACCTTGACCCTGCCAAGAGACGCCACCTCTGTGACGTTAAAGTTCTGGTGGTGGCGACGCACGGAAGAGACTGTGCTGGCCCATAGCATTCTCCGGCCAACAGGCGCGCTCCATCCTGAATGGCTGGCTGCAAGCCGTCCGGCCCCCGATGTACACGAGGTCGTCCTGCTGAACCCCCTGACTTACGAGACGCTGAGGACCCTCTGGCAAGGTAGAGCCAACGACAGGACATGGGTGCAGATGACCTTTGACCTCACAGAGTGGCGTGGTCGCCAAGTGGTACTCTACTTCAACGCTACCAACGATGGTCTCGGTGGCCGAACCTGGCTATACCTGGACGACGTGACCGTCCAAGTCTGTTTGCCGGCCGCGGTGGTGGAATAACCCATGCGCTTTGACATCCTGACCCTTTTCCCGAACCTCTTCACCAGCGTTTTCCAGGAAAGCATCGTCAAGCGGGCGATCGACGCCGGCCATGTGACGATCAACATCCATAACATCCGCGACTATGCCACCGACAAGCATCACGTCACCGACGATGCCCCTTACGCCGGCGGCGGGGGTATGGTGATGAAGGCGGAACCCATCGTCCTGGCCGTGGAACACATCCTTGGCGCCGACTTGGTAGCTCGACAGAAAGCGACCGGGCGCATTGAGGTCCCTGTGATCCTGCTCACCCCGGCAGGACGGCTCTTCACCCAGCGTATCGCCCGCGAGTACGAGCGCTACGGGCATATCCTGCTGATCTGCGGACGCT
>Ga0078972_1013479_pt1 | contig 13466 bp, 15 predicted proteins | sample YelNatPaOPGAMG01_FD_67568 | JGI IMG/M metagenome (GOLD analysis project Ga0078972, IMG submission 67568) | Hot spring thermophilic microbial communities from Obsidian Pool, Yellowstone National Park, USA - OP-RAMG-01 (SPADES assembly) (version 2) | ecosystem: Environmental > Aquatic > Thermal...
CTTCTCCCGCAGCCAGCGGCATACCTCCTCGTTGGCCCAAAGGTTAGCGGACCATTGCTTGATGAGGGCCTCGCGGATCGGCGGGAGCGGCGGCTTCTCCGGTTGTGGCCGGGGCACCCCCAGGCGGTCGCCGAGATCGAGAAGGACATCCTTGAAGCTCAACCCAGAGGTCTGCATGAGGTAGTCGAAGGCGCTGCCCTTGCCACAGCCCGCAAAGCAGCACCATTGGCCGGAGTTGCGGTTAAAAGCGAAGGAAGGGTCTTTGTCCTCGTGGAACGGGCAGAGCGCCGTCACCCACCCGTTCGTGGACGGCCGCTGCTTGGCGAGACCCTCGAAGAGTACTGAGAAGTCACTGATTCTCTCCAAGACCGCCTGCTTGTAACGCTTCCAGAGGTCATCCCGATCCGGCATGCGCGTCTCCCTTCTCGTAGCGCCAGAATTTCTCGAGGAGCTGCCGCGTGAGCGCGTTACCGTGACGCCTATCGCCGGCGAAGAAGATGCAGACGCGGTACTTCACGGACCAGGCAATCAGGGAACTTGCCGCCGCCCTGGGGTTCATGTGCGAGAACGCCGGCGCTTGAAGGAACTCAGGCAGCGAAGACTCAATCACGACCGCCGCATAGTCGAAGCGCGAAAGACGCTGAAGCTCGCGCTCAAACCGCGCACGCCTTTGGCCGAGGGAAGAGTAAGCGTCCTCCTTGGTCTTGCGCTCGATGGCAATCCGATCTTCCAGGCCAACGATGGAATAATCTCCTGTCGGGAGTGTCCTCACCTCCGAGCGCGGGAACCGGTAGGGCTTGTGCTCCCGGGTGTCGATGGCCACGACCAGTTCGGAGGGCTTCATGTGGCGACCTCCGACAGCGGCACCACCTTGATGTCGTGGCCGTTGTGGAGCAAGCGGTGATCTCGTCGAGAGAGGACCGCAAGGTTCTCCAGCCGGTTGTCGCCTCGGTCCTCGTTGATGTGGTGGACCTCCTCATCCTCGGATAGCTCTCTGCCGAGAGCCCTTTCCGCAATGAGGCGGTGTTCGAGGATGTAGCCGTTGGGCTGCTGCGCCCTGGGATGATCCGGCATGTAGACCAAGCGGTAACCCCGCACGTCCACCACCACACCGCCGTTCCACTTACCGTTGCCAGCCCCGCGGTTCATGTGCCCCACCTTGAACTTCGGAATGCCCCGGTTGTGGTGATGGCGCTTGATCACGATGGGCTGCTGGCAGCCGCACTCGCAGAAGTGCTCCCCCTGGTGATGAGCGATCCAGTCTTTTACTTGCTGTTTCATGACAGTTCGCCCAACATCGCGGCCAGTCGCGTAAACCGGCGTTGTTGTTGATTGCGCGCGATGATCTTGGGCACCTCCTCGCGCTGGCCGACCAGGACGCAGACCTCCCGCGCGCGGCTCACCGCCGTGTAAAGGAGGTTTCTCTGCACGATCAAAGGCCCGAGGCAGCGGTGGATGGGGACCACCACGATGCGCGCCTCGCTCCCCTGAAACTTGTGGACCGTCACTGCGTAGGCGAGCTCCAGGTCATTTTGATGCAGCGGGAGCTGGACCACCCGCTCCGGGTTCTCGAACGCAACCGTGATGGTTCGCTCCCGCACGTCGATATCGCGGATGTACCCGATGTCACCGTTGATGATGTCGAGGTCGTACTGGTTCTTGGTCTGGATCACCTTGTCCCCCACCTTGAACCGGACCCCGTCGATCTTCGGGCTGGGGTTGAGCCGCTGCTGGAAGAGGTCGTTCAACGCCTTGCAGGAAAGTGCGGTCTTCTCCCGGAGCGGCGTGATGACCTGGACCTCCTTCAGGGGGTCGGCCTTGTATGACTCGGGAAACCGCCGGGAGACGAGATCCAGGATGGTCTCTTGGAGCGCCTCTTGGTCCTCACGCTTGAGGAAGAAGAAGTCCCGCGCCGTGGAGTTACCGAGCTCGATGTCCTGGCCGTTCTTAATCCGGTGGCAGTTGCGGATGATGAGGCCTTCGTCCTGTCTCTTGATGATCGTGAGCTCGGTCGAGGGGATGGCGCCCGAGGCGATCAGGTCCTTGAGAATGTTCCCCGGGCCGACGGAAGGGAGTTGGTAGGTGTCGCCGACCAGGATCAGCCGTGTCCCCGGCGCGACCGCCTCGAGGAAGCGCGCCATGAGCGGCGTGTCCACCATGCTCACCTCGTCGAGGACGATGAGGTCCGCCTCGATGGGGTTCTCAGCGTTGCGCGTAAACACGAACCTGTCGCCAACCATCTGCGGCTCGAGAAGCTTGTGGATGGTGACTGCGAGGCGCCCGCTCTGTTCGTAGATGCGCTTGGCCGCTTTACCCGTAGGGGCGGCCAGCGCTACGCGGGCCTCGGGGAACGAGCCGATGATCCGCTTGATCGTAAAGGTCTTGCCCGTCCCCGGCGCGCCGGTCAGGATGAAGACGCCACTCGCCACTGCATTGGACAGCGCTTCTCTTTGGTCGCCGGCCAGCCCTTCGAAGTCGGGCTGCCCGGGCGGGAGCGTCTGACGGGCGAGGATCTTCAGCTTCTCCGCGATCAGCTTCTCGTCGTCGTGGTAGCTCTTGAGGTAGACAAAGCCATCGACGGAGACGACCAGGCCGTCTTTCTCTAACGGCCCCAGCTCGGCCGCGATCCGCTCGGACGGGACCGCCAGAATCGCCTCGGCCTCCGCCAGGAGCTTCGCCCGGGGAAGGCACGTGTGGCCCTGGCCGAAGGCTTGCTCCTTCAGCGTGTGGATAACGCCCGCGCGGATGCGGGGCGCGCCGGAGAAGTCGTAGCCGATCTTCCGGGCCACGTCGTCAGCCGTGAGGAACCCGATCCCGTCGATGGCCTCGATGAGCGCGTAGGGGTTCTCGCGGATCAGGGCCGGCGCGTCTTGGCCCCACTTCTCCAGGATCTGGTTCAGCGCGCGGCGGGTGACCTTCGTGCCCCCGAGGAGGTCCTTGAGGGCGAGTTGGAGGTTCTCGTTGGCCTCATTGTTCCTGAGCATCGCCGCGATCTCCTGGGCCCGGCGGAGCGTGATGCCCGGGATCTCGATGGCGACTCGTCCCGGGTCCGCTTTGCAGACGGCGAGCGTCTCCTTCCCGTAGGCGTTGACGAGGCGCCTGGAGATCTCCGGCCCGATCCACTTGCAGTTCTCCATCAAGTAGGACCGGATCGCGTCGAGGTCGGTGGGATACGACACGCGGTAGTCGGTGAAGGCGAACTGCTCGCCCCAACGCGGGTGCCGCTCCCGCCGCCCGCGGAAGGTGTACTCCAGGCCGACCTGTGGTGAGAGCATGTTGCCCTTCACTGTGGTTCCGTCGTCCAGAACCCCGATCAGAAAGTTCGCCTGGTGGAACTTGATGGTCGATAAGACTCCCTGGAGTTGCTCGTGGCCGTCGCGCATGGGTCCCTCATGAGTTGGGCAGCCGTCTGGCAAGGATTCCCAGGAGGATCTCCGTGATGTCCGCATTGCGGATTCGGACGATGCGCCAGCCCATGCTGGCGAGGACCTGGTCCCGCATGCGGTCTCGCTCCTCGATGCGCGATTCGGCGTGCTGCTTCCCGTCGATCTCGACGTCGATCTTCAGCTCGGGATGACCAAAGTCGAGTTTGTAGGGCGGACCCACCTGACCCGATAGAACGCAATACTGCCGCTGGAACCCCAGAGGTTCGAGAAACACCCAGGCAAGGTCCTCATAGGGCGGCGGGGCCTGCCGGTTACCCATTGCGCCCAGAGGACTCTTCAGCACTCCCGCGCGGTACAGAGCCTTGGTCTTGGCGGAGAGGTGCGCTCGGAGCTCCGGATGCTCTCGATACTTCTGGAGCGCCGCCTCGCGCATCCGCTTCCGCCATTCGGGACCGTACCGCGCCTCTTGCTGCCTGACAAGGCGCATGCGGGCGGCTTTGGAAAGAATGGCGCTCCAGGGCCGGTCCGGAAGCGCCCGAAGTAGCTCCTCTGGCGCAGCGGTTGGGTATCGCACCCGAAGAATAGCCTCTTCTGCCGAAGTCCATGAATGCCGCATCGCCGACGCCTAAAAAGGCAGGTCCGATTCCGAATCGTCCTCGCCGCCCGCCTGCTTGGCCTTCGGCGCTGCCGTCGCGGGCGCACCGTCGGCGCGGTCGTAGCCGGCGAAGGGGACTACGTTGCGCTGCTTCGTGTTGCCTTCGTAGTCCTCGTACTCCTCGGTCTCGACCGTCACGTAGCAACTCCGCCCCTTGATCAGGGCCGGCGTGAGGTCGAGTTCCCGGGAGACGTCGAGCCCAAGACGGGAGCAGATCAACTTCACCCGCTTGAGTGCCGCGTCGCTGAAGACCATGTTGTCGAAGATGTAGCGTCCCCGATGCGGGCCGGACTCCACCACGAAGCGGAGCTTCCACATCTCGTCGCCGTACTGGGTGGCCGCTTCCTCGACCTCTGCCAGACGGCAGAGGTATCGCCCGTCGGGCAGCGGGGAAAAGTCCTGGACATCGTCCACTCGATTGAAATCAATCCTGGGCATGCTCATGTCTCCTGAATCGAAGTTGTGGCCCCGCCTTTGGAGGCGGAAGCCGATCGAAACTTGGCGAGGATGATCCGCGCGTTCTCCTCGGTGAGTTCGTCGAGGCTCTCGGCCTCGTAAGCGGCCAGCCGCCGGGCTACCTGCTCCGGTGTAATCCCGAAGCGCGCGATCTCGTCGCGAATCTGCCGCTTCTGTTCCTCGGTGGCGAACAGAGTGGGCCGTGCCTTGCGCGCCAGCGTCTTCTTCCCGAAGATCTCCTCCAAGCGGGCGAACGAGCACTCAAATTCACCGGGCGGGAGGCGGTTGGAGCGATCCTTCAGGCACTCGCCCAGGAACCGGCCCTTCTCATCGCGGTAAAGGCGCACGATGGTATCGAACAGATAAGGCAGCGACTTCTCGCCGTCGAAGGTCTCCCCGATGGCCTTCATGAAGGCGCCGTCCGCGTACTGGACCTTCTGCCGCGCGGTGACGATAACGTTCATGTCCAGCGCAATGAGCTTGCGGATGAGGTCCTTGAACTCCGCCTTGACCGTCATCCAGTCGCGCGGCTGGAGATCGTAGAACTCGAACTTGTAGCCCTTGGAGCCCTTGTTCCGGCGCAGGAAGATGTCCGACCATTTCTTTTGCAGCGCGTCCCAGTAGACCGTGATCGGGTCGATGACGAGCGTCCGGTACGAGTGCGGGTGCGTCAGCAGCCACTCGACTGCCCCCATCACCTCGTCCGCTGTCGAGGCCCGCAGGACGTCGAAGTCGAACGATTCTCCGTAGAGGTCGGTTCCGCCCTCGAGGTCGATGACCACGGGTTTGGGGAACTGCAGCGCTAGCGTCGTCTTGCCCACGCCGGAATCGCCCCAGAGGAACAACTTGAGTCGCCGATCGAGCGACCGGGCCTTCTGGAAGGGCGATTGGGCGTGTTGCTTCTTGGAGAAGTCCACATGAATGGGCCTCTCCTTGTTCGCCGCAACCACGCCCTCCGGTGCTTCTGCCTCCTGCGCCGCGGGCGCGGGCTGCGGCTCATCAGGCAGCGTCACGTTCGTCTTCACGATTTCACCTCCCGTCTTTCCGTCCCATGCAGCGGCCCCAATAGCCGCAATAGCGCGGGCTACAGTGCCAGCCGTTGGGGTTCGGGTAGAAGATCCCCGAAGCAATGGCCTTGCCGGCCTGCTCGATCAGATTGAGGAGCCAACGGCAGTCGCCGTTTGTGCGCCTCGTGTGGAGCTGAACCGCCCTGGGGTTTCTGGTCTTGACGATGGCGTCCATGCGCAGCCCGGGTTCAATCACGCCGCGAGTGGCGCGGAACCCGAGGGCGTAGATGGTGAACTGGAGGTCCTTGTCCAAGTCCTCCTGTTGCGGCATCTTGCCGTAAGCCTTGTTGTCGGCAACGGTCCCGTCGCGTTCGACCAGGTCCCACACGCCCGTAAGGTCGAAGGGGAAGTCCTCGCCGAGGTTGACGGTGAACTTCTCCTCGACAAGGAGTGGCCGCACCGCCGGCGCGATGGCTTTGTGGTGCGCGGCGACAATGGCGGTTCCCTGGTCCTTGAGCTTGCCGGGCTTTTCGCCCGGCTCGAGGGCGACCTCTTCACTTGCGAGTGCCGCGTCGAATTGACTCACGAAGAACTCTTGCATTTCTCCGAGAGCCAGGTCGCAATCGGAGTGGATCTTCTGGCGGTAGTTGAACTCAACGGTCTCGTGCCACACCCGGCTCTGGACCATCGCTCCCGTGGGAGGAACCTTCAGCCCGTGGATGTAACGGTACTCGTACTGCCGGGGACAGCGCAGGAACATGTTGAGCTGCGTGTAGCTCAGTTGCCGCTTCTCCGGACGGCCTTCCGCCGGCACGGACGCGCCGCGATTGACGGCCGCCTCAGCGAGATTCGTACTCGAAGGCGGCATTTCGTTCATGTCCTTGCTCCTGCCTGCGTTTCGGCGACGGCTCGGGATCGCAACTGCCCTTCAGGTAGTTCACGATTAGATCCGCCACGGCATCCACCACGTCGTTGGTCTCTCGCTCGGAGAGCCTGTGGTAGTGGCGCTTCCGTTCGATGGAAGTTGGCGGCACCGGCTACGTCCTCCTCAACGCGAGGAGAAAGTCCTCAATGGCCGGATGGGGCTTGAGGTTCGTCCGCCGGGGCGGCGTGCCATCCCCATCGCTTGGCGCCTTGTCCTCGAGGCGGCGGAGGACTTTCCCCCGAATCACGTCGAGGTTCTTCACCAGCCGCCAAACCAGGTCGTCGTCGATCTGGCGGACTGCAACCAGGCCACCGATAACCAGGGCCTCCTCCTCGAAGAGGTCGTTGATCAGTTCTCTCGCTTCGGCTTTGCTGATCACGGCGTCGGTCACGTCACTGGCTCCCGAAGGCTAAAAGGGGGAAGAAGCTCCCGCACGGGGACAGGCCGGCGTGGGCAATCACCGCTGTGCCACTTCAAACCGGCGAATGATTGCCTCTGCCCTCTGGCGGCGCTTCTTGGCGACCTGGTAGTCGAGCCCGGCACCGCGAGCATAGTCCGCGATGGACTGGCCGTAGACGCGGGTACCGGCGAGGAGCAGGAAGTCCGCCTCGGAGATGCGACCCGCTTCCATGTGCTGCCGCAGGCGCTCGATCTCTTTTTCCTGTACCTCGCGCAGCTCGATGCCGGAGGTGTCGATGCCCTCCGTGCCGCCGGCAAGCGCCTCGATCTCCTCCGGGCCAGCGGCAACCTCACGGTCAGCGCGTTGCCAGACACGCCGGTACTCGTCGTGGAGGCGGTGGACCGTGTCGTTGTAGACTTTCTGCACCAAGCGGTCAGGCCGCCGCCTCACGTCAATTCGGCAGAGGACCTGGAGAAAGGTCCAGATGATGTTCTGCCACCGCTCGTCTGCGTCCGGGTCCCAGCCTCGCTTTTGGAAGTGGATCGATTCCAGACCGGGCCAGAAGATCACCAGAAGGATCGTGCGCCAGCGCGGATCTCCATCCCGGGCGTGGGCCTCGAAGATCGGGCGGAGGACCTCGTCCTTGCGCGGATCGATCGAGGTGCCCTCCCGCATGAAGGCGATGACGTCGGCCCAGGTGCGGAAGCGGCGGAAGAAAAGCTGAGTTCTCTGCAATTCGTGGAGGAGCGCCTGGTAGGCGCTGCCACGGAGTTCCTGTTCGAGTTGTTCACGGTCATCTCTTTCCGAGCGCATGAAGCGCTCGGGTCAGAAATCACCGTGAAGGCTTTAAAGGTGGGGCAGGCGCCACAGCGCCCGTGAGCAGTAGCCTGAAATCTCAAGGGGTTATGAGCTTTTCTTCGGGGATCAAGAACCGAAGATGGCAAAAGCTGCACTCGGTCAGAAATGACCCAGCGCTATCGTTCGGAGGAGGCCTGGAACAGCGCGATCCACTTCTGGCTGCCGGCAGCGTAATCAAGCGGGGAACCGGTGATCCCGGCCATCAGCTTCGTAAGCACACCGCAGAGTCCGAGCATCGCCTCGTCATCGGCAGGCCGGGTCGTGACACCATCGCCGCGGAGAACTTCGATCAGCGCCTTGCCGATGGCGTTTGGCCGACCGTTGCCGTCGGCGAGTCCCAGCATTCGCAAATCGTACTCGCGCGCCAGGTCGGACGCCCGTTCGGCCGCCTCCCACTGGTGTACCTCGCCGTCTCCCGCCTCGGCATAGGCCGAGGCCGCGAACCGCTCGGATGCCGGAACGGAGATGCGGATTGCGCCAGAGCGCAGCAGGGAGAAGGTTACGTCCGGCCATCTCGCTCCACCCGGCACCGGGAAAGCGATGCCGTCCTGAGTTGCGATTTTGAAGGCCATCCTATAGCAGCGCTCGCTCTTGACGTGGGGCACAGGGTCGCCGTCGATGCCGGGGATCAAGGCTTGCAGCCGCTGCCGGAGCACGCTCACGTACTGCTTCAGGTTCGTCCGGGTCTTATGGTCCAGGCCCGCCCCATTGAACGGGATCTCGCCTCCGCGCATGGCAAACACCTTGAGGAGAGCCCAGATGGAGTCCGGCACTCCGCGCTTCCGTTTCTCTTCGAACCCGGCCGCCTGGAACGAGAAGTCCCGGCTTCGGCGCTTGGCTTCAACGGTGATCGCGGACTCCGTCACCCAGACCATGACCTCTTCCCACCGCGTGCCTGGCGGCGTCGGGAACGACTCTTGCGCTTTGACCGGCGCCTTTCTTCGGTTGCCCGCGAGCAGGCCCTCCAGGTGATCCCGATCAAACCTGAGGCGATCCTCTTTCAGGCGGGCGACGAGTTTAAGTGCCACCACCGCCGACGGTTCGCCGGTCCACGCGTCCTGCGGCGGCACTTGGCCAGGCACCAGAAGGAGCGCACCCTTGGAGCTGTTCAGCCGCTCGCATGCCCCGAAGACGCCGGGCGCATCGATCCACGTGGCCCCTCTGGCAAGGAAGACCTCCCGCGACCTGCCGCCAATGGTCGTCTTGCCCAAGAACCAGAGGCGTGCTCGCACGATTTCTTCAACCTGCCCCGCGAGGTCCAGGCCTATCGCCGCAGCCCTGGCCAAACCATGAAAATCCACGACCCACTGCTTGAGCCTGTCCAGAGGAACATTGACGCGCCCAGCTTCGGGGCAGTGAATGTACGAACGAATGGGAGATCCCGGAGGGCTCTCGATGAATACGACTTCCTCAACGTGCCCCTCGGGGCAGGCCTCGCACACAACACTGGTAGCGTTGTCATCCCGCCGGAGAACCCCAGCGGCGGCCAGCATGTCCGCGTGCCCTTCCGGCCAGGCGGCGACCTCATCACCCGAAAACCGCGCCTGCTGTGCATCCGCGCAGGCCCAGATCTGCGCCATTGGATCAGGCTCGCTCAATCTTCCACTCCTTGAGGTATTTCTTCGCGATCAGTTCCTCGGGCGAGTCCTTCAGGTTGCAGGAGTTGGGATGAGACACACGAAACGAGAGCGCCTTGGAAGGGCGGCCGCGGCCGTCCGTATTTTCAAAGACCATTCTGATCACAACAGAATTCACGCGGACCATGGACATTGGCAGTCGCCGCTCGTGCAACGCTGTTTCGATGAGATCGTGGATGTCATCTTTGGCCCCCTTGGGGTCAACCTCGAACGTGATCCTCTTCTTGTGATTGCCGACCAGCGACACCTTGAGCGCGCTGATCTTGACCTCTTGGACGCGGTCTGCCGGGTCCGTCGGGAAGGAGAAGTCCCGGCGCTTGAGTCCATCCAGTTCATACGCGACGGCGTTCCGCACCTCCTGGCCCAGTTCCTCGTGGAGAATCGCGCGCCCGAACAGTTCCTGAAGATCGCTCACGATCTTCTTGTCGCCTCGGACATAAAGCTCCAGAGTGCCGTCCTCGGGATCGTAGACGTAGATGACCTCGAAGGCCGGATTCTGGGGCCGTCGTTCGAAGTGGCCGTTGTCATCGTAGCCGATGAAGGTGTCTGAATAGTCTTTGGGGTAGACGAAGACGTAGTGGTAGCGGCCCGCCCGCAAGTACGCCTCAGCACGGCAAGGGCTGCCACGGCCCTGGTGCTCCCAGTAATAGGCAGAAATGGCGTTGGCCAGTTCTTCCAGCGCCCCCGGAGAGACGTCCGGCTGCTTCTTCGGGATGTCCTTCCGCTTGCGCCAATACCGGTCGCTCAGTTGGTCAGCGCGATGCAGCCGCGCGGCAACCTCAAAGACCTGGTTGTGGTGGACGAATACCCAGAATGCTTTGTTCAGATGTCCGTCCAATCGGTCCAGGTTCCGCGCCAGGTCCAGTTGATGAAAGCGCCCCTCTTCGATGAGAGCGCGCGTCCCTTCCGGCACACCCATTGCGTGGATGGAACGGAAATCGCTCTCGATCCCCTTCCGAACAAGCTCCGGCAAGTCCCGCCACTTCTGGTAGAGCGGTTCGATCTCTGTTTCCTTCAAGTTGTCCCAATCGACGTCGCCCAGCACATTGCGATGGGCGAAGTACTCCCGCAGGAGTGCATTCAGCACTTGCCGGAGGAACTGCCTCGGTGCGTAATCATTCGTCATAGGGTGCATCTCCTTGCTAAGATCTTGCGTTGACTTTCAACTCAACAAATAGATCAAAAAAAATCGCGGCCCCCAATCAAAACCCAAGTCTCCCTTGTCCCGAGGCGGCATCTCTCGATTCGTAGAGCTTGCCGTCCTTGTCCACGTAGAGCAGCCCCAGTTGCTCAAGCCGCACACGGAGCGCGGAAATCGTGACCTCGTACTTCTCCGCCAGCCGGTACAGGTTCGGCCAGTGCCTGCGCTCGATCTTCATCGCGTCCGCCCGGATCATCTCCGCGGGCATCGAGAGGGCCGCCGCGTAACGATTGACAGCCCTCGCCTCGTCGGGCTCGTCGGCATGGGCTTGGATCTTTCGCAAGAGCTCACGGCCTTCCGGGTCGTTCGAGAGCGCCTTGATGACAGCCACATCGCCCACCGGGGAGCTTCGGTAGGCAAAGGCGCCGTCGCCTTCGACATCAAACAGCGTGGGATGGTCCAGCGAGCTCTTGTCGATGAAAAGGTCCCAGTGGCCCATCTCATGGCCCTTTGTCGAGCGCTCCAGCCCCGGCTTCTCCGTGAAAAGTGCCTTGCGGTTCTCGTTGAGGACGATCAAACGCTGCTTGGCGATGAGCCCACCGAGGATCTGTTCGCCTGGCAGTTCGTCGATCGGCTCCCAAAGGAAATCAAGGCCGAGAACTTTCTCGGCGATGAGATCGATGGGGATCGGCGGCGATGGCGGTTGCCCGAGCAGGCGCTCGAGTTCAGCGAGCCGTGACGCCGCGATGTCTTCAATCTCCTGATTTCGGAGGATTCTCACCGGCTTTCTTCCTACGCTTCAATTCCTGCAAGAGTCTGTTCCAATCTTCTTCCGTCAAGTCCCTGTCGAAGGCCGAGCGGAAAAACGCGCGTGCCGGCTCGCTCTCCTTCAGAGTCTTTTGCAGCCCAGGCGGGACTTTGCCCGCAAGCGTAATCAACTCGTTGGGGTCCGCGTCAAGCACGTGAGCCAACTCGGTGATCAGCGCGACAGATGGCGGCTCGGTCTTGTCGTTCTCGATCTTGCTCAAATAGGTGAAGTCGAAGCTTCGGCCCTCCTTCCGCAGGCGCGCCGCCACCCTGTCAGCCAGTTGACGCTGCGTGAGGTTCTTCGCCTTCCGCAGTTCCCGGAGCCGCTGCCCGAATGTGACCTGCTGGCCCATCAAGTGACGATTATAGCCGAGCTTGAGTTGAAATTCAACAACAAAATCACTCCGTCCCCCAGGCGACGCCCGATCTGGCCTTTTCCCAAGGTGGAGTTAATCTCTAATCGATTGGAAACAAAGAGGATGGCCTTGCTTCGGGACGGCCCACCGAGGTAAGGGTGTCAGCGTTGAACATGCCGGGCTCCAGCAAATCAGGCAAGCACGGACGGCCGTTGGCCGCCGGGCCCGCCGCGAAGGTGGACACACCGCGGGTTGCCTTCTACACCCGCATCTCCACGGACGAGGACCACCAGAAGTATTCGCTCGGCGCACAGAAGGAGCGCCTCGAGGCCTTTTCGAAGGCCCAATGGGGCGACGCCTGGCAACTTCACAAGGTGTACCGGGACACCGAGAGCGGCACCCACATGAACCGCCCCGGCCTCGAAGAGATGCTTTACGATGCCGGGAACCAGGCCTTCAACACGCTGCTGGTCTTCCGCGTTGACCGGCTCTCCCGCAAGGTCCGCGAGCTCGCCCAGATGGTGGACGAGCTCACCAAGAACGGCGTCACCCTCAAGAGCATCACCGAGCCGTTCGATACCTCGAACGCCGCCGGGAAAATGATGCTCCAGATGCTCGGCGTCTTTGCCGAGTTTGAGCATGCCACCATCGTCGAGCGCACCAAGGTCGGCATGGAGAAGAAGGCTAAGGGCGGGAGCTTCGTGGGCGGCAATGTGCCCTACGGCTACCGGCTCGACCCGGAGAAGGGTCTCGTCGTCCACGAGGAAGAAGCGGTGATCGTCCGCAAGATGTTCCAGATGTACGCCCTCGGCAGGGAAGGCGCCTCGGCCATCTCGAAGCAGCTCAACGAGGCCGGCCACCGCAACCGCAATGGCCGCAAGTGGGGCCGCCGCGTTGTGCTCTACATGCTCAAGAACCCGGTCTACGTGGGCAAGATCCGCTGGCGCGAGGTGCTCTACGAAGGGCACCACGATCCGCTCGTGTCGGAGGTGCTCTTCGAGAAGGCGAATCAGGTCCTCCAGGAGCGCCACGAGGATCTGAAAGGCCGCCAGTGGCACAACGGCGATGAGCGCCTCCTCACGGGCATCGTCAAGTGCAGCCGCTGCAACAGTCACATGTTCGGCGGCGGCGGTTACAAGAAAGGCGTCCATGTCCCGTACTACGTCTGCTCGAAGCGCTACAACGACCACGATTGCGAGCAAGACTACGTGCGGGCCGATCTGCTGGAGTCGGCGATCATCGAGGACATCAAGGCCATGTTCCGGGACGAGCAGTTCATGGCCCGCGTTTGGGCGGAGGCCAACAAACGGTTGTGCGCGGAGAAGCCGAACCTGGAAAAGGAGATCGCAAAGGTCGAGGCGGAGGCCGCGAAGGCTCAGACAGCCCTGGATCGCTACTTCGAGGCGTTCGAGGCGGGAACGCTCCAGGCCGAACTCTGCAACCAGAAAGTGCGAGACCTGAGGGCCCGGCTCGAAGAACTGGAGGCCGAAAAACGGGAGCTGGAGGCCCGGCGAGACAGGCTGGAGTTGCCGGCCATCGACCGCCACATGTTGGCGTCGCTCGTGGAGAACTTTGAGCGGGTCATGGCCGAGGCCCCGAATCCGCAAAAGAAGGATCTGTTACGCCGGCTGGTGAAAAAGGTGCTGGTTCACAACCGCCGCACCATCGAGGTCTGGTACGGGTTACCAAACTCGCGGGGGATCGAAGACTGGAACAATTGGCTCCTCAGGCAGGACTCGAACCTGCAACCCTCCGGTTAACAGCCGGATGCTCTACCATTGAGCTACTGAGGAATTGCGACCGCGTCCGGGTCACTCTCATTTAAGCAAACAGCCACC
>Ga0078972_1001251_pt1 | contig 13459 bp, 12 predicted proteins | sample YelNatPaOPGAMG01_FD_67568 | JGI IMG/M metagenome (GOLD analysis project Ga0078972, IMG submission 67568) | Hot spring thermophilic microbial communities from Obsidian Pool, Yellowstone National Park, USA - OP-RAMG-01 (SPADES assembly) (version 2) | ecosystem: Environmental > Aquatic > Thermal...
TTACCGTGCAGACCGACACCGGCAGCGAGTTTGGCGGCGCTTGGACCCGCCGCCGCACGCCCCCGGCCTTCACCCGCCTGGTCGAGCAGAAATACCGCTGCCGCCGGCACCGTTTCAACCCGCCCCACCGCTCCACTTACAACAGCGACGTGGAGGCCGTGCACGGCCTCATGGAGCAGGAGTTCTACCAGCTGGAACCCTTCCGCGGCGACCTCCAGAGCTTCCTCAATCAGGCCTGGACCTATCAGCTCTGGTTCAACTACCTCCGCGAGAATTCCGCCAAGGGGCATCGCACCCCTGACCAGCTGCGGGCCGAGCGCGCACCTTGGGTCCATGCCAAGGTCTATGCCCTGCCGCCTGTGTTATTGTCATCTCTCTCAGCCCAAGATCTGCCCTCCCCCAGGCAGATCCTGGGTCACCATCTACCTGGGCATCTCACTTGACGGCCCCGACGTGTTCCCACCGGGCGTCGCGCCCCAAGGCGCCCCCTCAGAATTGCAGCCGCAAGGAAAACTGGATGATCCTCGGCTCGTTGGTGCTGACGGTCAGATCCTGAAGACCCGTGGTGCCATCGGGATAGGCGTCGTTCGGGTGATTGAAGAAATTGAAAAAGTCCGCGGTGAACCGCAGTTTGAAGCGTTCGCGGATCTGGAAATGCTTGAACACGGACACATCCGTGTTCCAGGCACCGGGGCCGCGGTAGAAGGACCGGGCGTTCCAGTTCACGGTGTCGGTGATCGAAGTCAGCCGGACCGCGCCAGTAGCAAGCACCTGGGGGATGCGGTTGTCGAAGGCAGCGCCCACGGGCCGCAGCACTCGCTGACCGCGGTCCATCGGCACCAGTTGCTGGAGCTTCTGGGCATCCACTCCGCTGGCCAGGCGAGGGTCGAAGTCCCCACGGAACCAAAGTCGCTGCCGCTTGCCGAAGATCGTCATCTCCAGCCGCTCGTCAGCGCTGAGGGTGGGATCGCCGAACAGATAACGCGCGGAGCTGACGCCCCGCCACAGACCGGAACCCCATTCCCCGATAGTGGCAAGCTGCCAGCCGCCCGCGAGTTGGTTCAAGAGCGGCGACACGCCGGAAGCAAAGCGGCGACCCTTCCCGAAGGGAAGATCCCAGATGCCATTCCAGCGAACCCGGTGCGCAGGAATGTTGGTGTTGTTCTGGTAGCCGAGGCGCAGCCGCTGGTCGTAGCTCAGATTGCCACCGCCCAGGAGCTGGATATTCTCGGGCACCAGGAACTGGGCGTCGGTGGAGTTGATGGCGCCGTTGCCGCTGGTGAACCCTCCCGCATCCGATGTCGTCAGGGCCCGCGTGAACACGTAGAACCACTGGAAAGCCAGTCCGTTCGAATAGCGACGCTCGAGTTCGGCCTGGAGGCTGTGGTTGTTGGAGTAACCCGTGTGGTTGGCCACCTGGGAGAAATTCCAGTCCTTGTTGACGCGCATCAAATCGCGATTGCCGGGCGGGGCCTGACGCGTGCGAGCCACCCAGTTGTACTCGGCCTCGCGGGAATTCAAGGCGAACCGCTGCTCCAGGTCGCGCCCCTGATCGCCGATATAACTCAGGCGGAGCGCCGTGTCGCGCATCAACTGTCGCTCGACGGTGAAATGCCAGCTCCGGGCGTGATTGTCCCGCCAGTCCCGGTAGTCCCAAGGCATCATGGGCCGGGCCGTGGAGGGCAAAGTGACGATGCCCTCGGTATCTATGCGGACGTTGCCCACGACGAATTCCGGACGCGGCGCCGTCCGCAAGGCGTACGTTCCCGTGCCGTCGTAAGCGGCGATCGGGTTTTCAAAGCGAAGGTTGAAAGGCGGATTCGTACGCGAGGTCTGAAGAACCTGCGAAAGAGGCATCGTCCAGAAGTATTCGCCGTAGCTCAGGCGCAGCACGGTGTGCTCGGTCAGCTTGTAAGCCGCTCCCAACCGCGGTCCGAAGTTATTGTTATCGCCGGGCAACAAGTTGTCCGGAAGTCCCGCCTCACGCGCCGTCCGCCACGAGAGCCCGCGAGCCCGCCACGAAGCCAGGACTGACGGCGGCACGCCTCGAATAGACTCCATGCGCACGTCCTTGGGCGTGATGACTTCGAACCGGTTGGCGAAGTTATCGAGATCCACGTTGACCAGCCGGTTCAGCTTTTCGTTCCAGGCTGTCCACTTGTCCCAGCGTACTCCCAACTCCAGCGTGAGCCGCTGAGTAATTTTCCAGGTGTCCTGGAAATACAGCCCGAACTCTTTCTGCTGGAAATAAAAATAGCCGCGATTGTATTGCGCAGAAAGGTAGGTCGGCAGGCCGAGGGCCAGGGAAGCCAGCCCGTCGCCGGTAAAGGAAACGAAGTCATCGGCCACCGGGTCATACTGCCCCGTCCAGTCCGGGCCGAAGTCGTGCGAACCCTGCGTCTGCTGGAGCTCGGCGATATTGTTGTACTCGAAGCGGAGCTTGCCGCCGAACTTGACCGTGTGGCGGCCCCGAATCCAGGTGGCGTTGTTCTCGACCACGTAAGCGGTGAGCATCTCCGGCTTGCGATTGTCGGCGTCCCAATAAAAGTTGCCGGCGCCCAGGCTGGGCCAACCCTTGGCCCCGAAGGGATTCGGGAAGCCCAGCTTGGCCGGCCAGTCCGTGAAGTCCGCCAGCGTGCCGGAGTCCTTGGGTGCGCGGTGGCCCGCCAGCAACAGCTCGTTGAACGACGTCGGGGTGAAGATATGCGTGTGGCGAAGCGTCGCGTTGTAGATCCGCGCGTCCGAGCGGCCGGTTCCGAAGGCGTCCGGGACGTCTATGCGGGGCCCTCCGAACCTGCCGCCCAGTTGTTTGAAGTTATTGCGCGAGCGCGTGAAGCGGCCCGACAGAGTGTCCTTGTCGGAAAGCCTGTGATCGCCCTTGAGCGTCAGGTTGTCTATGTTCTGGAGCACCGGATAATACTCGCGCATGTTGATGCCCTGATAGGGATTCACGGGCAGCGTGGGCGGGTGCGTGACGGACTCCATCACCTTGTAAATCGGGTGGATGCGGCTCTGCGGGATGATGTTGCCGGGGAAAGGCGTCCGCATCCCCCGGGAATCCGTGGTGAAAGGATCGAATATGGTGGTTCGCTGCCCGGAGACGTCAACGACCTGGGTGAAGTCCCCGCGCCACATCTCCGGGGTGGGGACGACGTCCTCATAGAAGGCGCGCGAGCGCTGCCGCAACCCTTCGTAAGCAAAGAACCAGAAGCTGCGATTGCGCCCGTCGTACCACTTACCCAAGTAAACCGGCCCGCCGGCCGAGACCCCGAACTCGTTGCGCACCAGCTTGGCGGGTGTGTTGCCCTCCTGGCGCTGTCGCGCGCGCAGGCCGCCTGCATTGTTGCGGTGCGTTTCGAACAAACTCCCGTGCAACTCGTTGGTCCCGCTCTTGGTCACCAGGATCACGGTCGCAGGACGCGAATACTGCGCGTTCGATCCGGCCGTTTCGATACGGAACTCCTGAATCGTGTCCAAACCGGGCTGGACGCGGGATATGCCCCCACCGAAGCGGTCTACCAACGAAACCCCGTCCAGCAGCATCTCTACCGAACCCACTTTCAGACCGTGCACACGCGGGTTCCCTCCGCCTTCCACGCCCGGCGTGAGATTGAAAAGATTCGAGATGAAGCGGCCATTCAACGGGAGCTGCTCGATCCGCAACGCGTCTTTCACGTCCCCCACCTCCATGCTCTCGGTGGTTATCAGAGGAGCAGCGCCGCTGACCTCGATCACGGCTTCCAGGGTCCCGACCTCCAGCACGGGCTCGACCACCGCAGTCTGTCCTACCTCAAGGGTCAGTGAGCCGGACCATTTCTTGAAACCTGCGGCCTCCGCCGTGAGTGTGTAGGGCCCCGGCGGCAGAGCGCCGAAATAAAAAATGCCTACCGACGAGCTTTGGGTTTCCCTGGTCAACCCGGTCGCCCGGTTGATCAGGGTGAGCTTGGCGTTGGGGACAACCGAACGCGTGGCGTCGGTAACAGTGCCGCGCAGGACTGCCGTGCCGGTCTGCGCCATCAGGGAAGCCCCGGTCAATGCGAAGAGCAGCACAAGGGCTGCGTTGCGGCAGTAGCGATCATGTGGGATCATGGTTGACCTCCGCCCCCCGGCTTGCCATAGCCAGGCAGTGCATGTCGCGTCTATCCTATCCAAGCCCCGCCAGAATGTCAAGGTTGCGTTGCAGCCAACCTTTCCTGCCCAGGCACATCCTGATCCACTGCGGTGGCACACTCTTCGCCCCCTGCGTGGTGCCTCGGGCGCTCGAAACCTAACAGAGAGACGCGCGGAAGCTCACATGAACCAGGCCCCGCGGCGGTGCACCACGTCTCCGAACTCGCGCATGAAGGCCATCTCCTCATCGCTCAAGGGACCCTGCTCGAGTGCTCGCAGGTTCTCTTGCAATTGCTCGACATTGGACGGCGCCGTCAGGCAAACGTCTACCGCCGGGTGGGAGAGCGCGAACTGGTAGCACATGGCGGCGTCGGGGACGGGACGGTGGCGCGGCCATTCCCTGGGCCTGCGTAACAGCCGCCTCCAGCAAGTCGCGGTGTAGCTGATGATCCGGGGACCATCGGGACCCACATGAGGAAACACTTCCTCTTCGGCGCCGCGATGCGCCGCATTGTAGCGAACCATCAACACGTCCAGCTCGCGCGCCGCCGCCAACTGACCGGCGAAACGGCGATCGTGGCAGGACATGCCCACGGCCAGAACCTTTCCGTCCTCTTTCAGCTTCCGCAGCTCCTCGCGAAGATCCGGGGGAAAGTGGGCGGGCTTCATGACGCCCAGGAACAGGAAAACGTCAATGTAGTCGGTCCGAAGCTGCCGCAGCCGCTTCTCGAGGGTCTTGCGCAGGTTCGGGCGACCCAGGCGAAAATTAAAGGCGCCCGTGGCGATCACGCATTGCTGCCGCTGCGCGGGAGACAATTCGCGGAGCACCCGGATCATTTGCTGGTCCCAGCCGTAGCAGAACAGAAAATTGATCCCCGCATCGAGCGCACGGCGGACCACGTCTGCTCCGGGGCGGTAGCTCGCCGAGAACCCAAGCCGTAGTACGCGCGGCGCGTGCGGGCCGAACTGACAGTGCGTGAACCTCTCGTCTAACGGCTGCATAGACTCACCCCGGCGGCAGAGGCCCAGACGCGACCTCCCCCTGCCGTTTGTCTATAATCGCAAAGTGTCAAAGGAGCGGATGAGCTACGTTCGCTGGTGGACCCTCGCCCTGCTGTTTTTCGCCACCACGATCAATTATCTGGATCGCATCGTTCTTTCCGTGCTGGCCCCGGTCATCCGCGAAGACATCCACATGCCCGAGAAAGTCTACGGCTACGTGACGGGGGCTTTCTCCTTCGCCTACATGATCGGTTTTCTGTTCGCCGGCAAGTTCATTGATCACGTAGGTACGCGGATCGGCTACGCCGTCGCGATCGCCTGGTGGACCATCGCCGCCGCATGCCACGCCCTGGCCCGCAGCGCTCTGAGCCTGGGATTCTGGCGTGGCATGCTGGGACTGGGCGAATCGGGCAACTTTCCCGCGGCCATCAAATCGGTCGCAGAGTGGTTCCCCAAGAAGGACCGCGCCTTCGCCACCGGCATCTTCAACGCCGGCTCCAATGTGGCTGCGATGGCTGGCCCGCCCGTGCTCGTGTGGATGAATGCGCACTTCGGCTGGCGCGGCTGCTTCTTCATCACGGCCTCGCTGGGCTTCCTGTGGCTCGTGCTGTGGCTCGCCACCTACCGCCCGCCCGACCGTCACCCGCGGGTCAGCGCGTCTGAGCTGGCCTACATTCGCAGCGACCCCGACGAGGCCCGCGAACCCGACATCGGCTGGAAAGCGGCCCTTCGCTACCGCGAAACCTGGGGCTTCGCGATCGCCAAGTTCCTCACCGATCCCGTCTGGTGGTTTTACCTCTGGTGGCTGCCGCTGTACCTGACCGATGCTCGCCACCTCACGCTGAAGCAGACAGGCTGGGCCTTGCCCGTCGTTTACCTCATGGCTGATTTGGGCAGCGTCGGAGGCGGATGGATATCCGGTTATCTGCTCGGGCGCGGCTGGCCCGTGAGCAACGCGCGCAAGACGGCCATGGCCCTTTGCGCCTGCGCCATGCCCATCGCCGCCACAGCCGCCTTCATGCCTACCGCAGCGCTGGCCGTCGCTTTCGTCAGCATTGCGACTGCCGCTCACCAAGGCTGGTCCGCGAATCTGTACACCACGGTTTCCGACGTGTTCCCCAAGCGGGCGGTGGCCTCGGTGGTCGGCATCGGCGGCTGCGCGGGAGCCCTCGGCGGCGTGCTGTTCTCTTCCATCATTCCCGGCTACGTCATCGCGGCCTTCGGTTACAAGCCGGTGATGGTCGCGCTGGGCTTCTTCCATCTGACCGCGCTCGCGGTCGTTCACCGGCTCATGGGGCGCATACAAAAGATCCCGGCCGCCTGACGCCGTGGCTGGCTCAAATCAGCTTGACGATGCGGTGCTCTTCGGCGGACTGGCGGGCAAGCAGAACGATGCGGTTGACTCGCAGGATCTCTTCCAGACTCAAGCCTGGCCGTTTGCCGAGATAGACCGATTCCAGAAAATCTACGAACAGAGACTGCGCCGGGGGTAGCTTTTCGATCACCCGGGGCTTGCTCGATTGCGAGACCACCGTAACGCCCGTGGCGGCCTGGTATTCCGCCACGCCCTTCGACCCGGCCAGCCGCAAACGGTCGTCGCCGTGCGTGGGCGCCGTCTCCGGGCGCAGGTAGTCCATGTGCAGGAGCCCTGCCCCGCCGTTGTCCAGACGGAACAGGGTGCCCGTGACGTTCTCCATGTCACCCAGATCAGGCAGGAAGAGCCGGGCCTGGCAGGACACCGCCTCGACCAGCTCGCGCCCGCTGGTCCATCGCATCAGATCCACCGTGTGAATGCCGATCCAGGGAATCGTTCCGCCGTATGTGGATCGCCTGCGATACCAGGCGGGGCGCTCCCCCAGCTTGTAAGATTTCTGCGCGGTGATCATCGCCACCTCGCCGATCTCGCCCGAATCCACGACCTGCTTGAGGGCCAGGTAAGGCGGCGAGAAGCGCATGGGCAGCAGCATGCTCAGTCGGACGCGATGCTTGCTCAAGGCGCGCTCGATGCGCTCCAGCTCGTCCATCTCGATGGCCAGCGGCTTTTCCGCCACCACATGCAGGCCGCGCTCAATCGCGGCCAGAATGCGTTCGGCGCGTCCTCCGTTGGGTCCGCAGATTGCCACCACGTCGAGCTGCTCACGCTCGAGCAGACGGCGGTAGTCGGTGTAAACGCGCGCCCCTTTCAGTCGCGGGTTTCGCGTGGCCGCAGCCAGCGCCTTTTCGTCTTCATCGGCCAGGGCGACCACCTGGACGTCGGGCAATTGCGGCAGCGGGCGCAGGATCTCGCCCGTGTGCCCCTCCAGACCAATCAGGGCGATGCGGACAGGACGGCCCAGCCTGACCGCCTGTGTGGAGTCCTGCGCCCCGGCCACGGCGGCGCCCATGAGCAAAGAGCGGCGAGACAAACGCGACATGACAGACCTCATTTTGGGATTCTGCCACAGCCGCAGCGGGACTGGGTCGGCTCGTCAACCCGCGAGATCGCCGTCCGCTTCCAGGTAGAACTCGACCACGCGCCGGCTGATGTCAATCGCGCTGACGCGATACTCGCCGCGCGCCACCAGCTCGCGCAAGCCCTCGATGCCGGCTTTGGCTCCCGCCGAGAGCAGGATTTGGGAAAGCCGCGACAGGTAAACCGCGTCGCTGAGGCCCTCGGATTTCCAGCGCTCCGCTTCGGCAGACGTTTCCCTCTGGCCCGAGGAATGGGCCGAGCGCACCGCTGGCGCGTAGAGGTCTTCGATGCGCATCACACGCCGAAGGAGCTCCGCTCATCATATCGGCCGCCCGTCCCGCCCTTTTAGTGACACCGTGGCCCGCGTACACGCTCACCGCACCCCGGCCTTCCGCCGCGCCAGCCTTCTCCGCTCGTCAGGAACCCGAACGCTCGCTACAAGCACCTGCCTGAAGTCCCTGCACGATGAGATCGCGCAAGCCCAAACCGCCCGCCCCCGCGAGCACTTCCGCCAGATGCTCCTCCGCAATCTCGAGCATCGAAGCCGAAGCCTGATCCTCCCCGGTACCCATCCAGCCGCGTTCCTCGCGCATCGCTTTCAGCAACTGCGCCAGTAGCAGCGCCTCAAAGCCCGTCGCCGCCTCGCGCAAGCGGCGCGGATCGGGACACTCCGCCGCGCCCGCGCCGGCCTCGATCCGCCCCACCATCAGATCACCTCCAGCTCGGCCTCCAGCGCCCCCGCCGCCCGCAGGTTCTGAAGGATGGCGATGATGTCCCGCGGCGTGGAGCCAATGGCGTTGAGCGCCCGCACCAGCTCCTCCACCGTCGCTCCCTGCTTGAGCACCACGTTGCGCGCCTTGTCCTCCTTGACTCCCACGCCCACCTGCGGCACCACCTGCGTCGTTCCGCCCGAAAGCGGCGCCGGCTGCGACACGGCAAAGGCGGTCTGGATCTCCACGGTCAGTGAACCGTGCATGATCGCTACCGGCGAAATCCTCACTTCCTTGCCCATCACGATCGTCCCCGTGCGCTCGTTGATGACGACCTTGGCCGGGCGGTCCGCCTCCACCGTCAGATTCTCCATCTCCGCCAGGAACTCCGCCAGCCGACTGGCATACGGCGCAGGCGCCTGCACCGCCACCACCGCGGAATTCTCGGCCCGCGCTACCGGCGCATCGCCACCGAATTTCTTGTTGATCGCCTCCGCGATTCGCGCCGCCGTGGTGAAGTCGGCATACCTGAGTTGCAGTCGCAACTTGCCGCTCGGCGCCGGAGTAGGGGCCGGCCGCTCGACGATCGCGCCGTTGGGAACCCGGCCCGTCGTGGGGTGATTCACCGTTTGCTGCGTCCCCATGCCTCCGGCCACGAACCCGCCTGTCACGACGGGACCTTGCGCCACGGCATAAACCTGCCCGTCCGCCCCCCGCAGGCTGGTCAGCAACAACAGGCCTCCTTGCAGATTCGTGGCGTCGCCGACTGCCGCCACGGTCACGTCCAAACGCATGCCCGGTTGCGCGTAGGGCGGCAGGTTCGCCGTGACCATCACCGCAGCCACGTTGTTGACGCGAATCGCGCTCGGCGGAACCGACACCCCCATGCGCTCGAGCAGATTGGTCAGGCTCTGCGCCGAGAACACCGTCTGCCGGCGATCCCCGGTGCCCGCCAGCCCCACCACCAAACCGTAGCCGAGCAACTGGTTCTCGCGCGCCCCCTCGATCGTCACCAGCTCCTTCAGGCGCGCCCCGCCCGAGAGCGCCACAGCCAAAATGAGGTAGCAAGCCAGCAGCCGCATCTGTCCCTCAGAAAGGCAGCAAACCCATCAGCAGACGATAAAGGAAAAAGGGACGGCGCACGGCGTCTCCCACGACGCCCTTGCCATTGATCCGCACCTCAAGTTGCGCCAGACGATCTGAACGCACCACGTTGCCCGGACTGATGTCGTAAGGTCGCACCACGCCCCGCACCGTCACCCACTGCCGCTCCGAGTTCACCACCGTCTCCTTGGATCCTTCCACGACCAGATAACCGTTGGGCAACACCTCGACCACCCGCGCCGAAAGCGTGGTCGTCAGCACCGTGTCGCGCGTCGTCGCGCCTTGCCCGTCCAGCGTGCTCGAACCACTGAGGCCGGTCAGGTTCGCCAGACGGCTGCCCGCCTGCACCCGCCCGAACAAAGCGCCCACGGAATGTTCGGATTCGGCCTTGCGCGCCGCCTTGGTGGCCCCGCGCGCCACCGCCGAGGCCCGCTCGGTGACCAGAATCGTCACCAGATCGTTCACCTGGCTCGCCTTGACGTCGCGAACCGCATCCGCCAGAACCGCCCCCGGATGCCAGAGCGACCCCGGCGACGCTTCGCGCGAGGCCTGCAACGCGCTCTGCCGCGCCTCCTCGACGTAGCGATCCAGCGCCGACTCGGGCGCCTTCCCCGGCTTCTCAGCGAGCAGGGGAAGGCACGTCGCCCACAACCACACGCCGGTACGCATTCGCATCAATCACCACCTTTCCCGGCCCTTCCACGCGGGCCGCGATCCGCCGATGGTTCACGGCGCTGCGCACCAGAATCGAGTCGCCGGTGCGCCCGCCCGTCTCGGCGCGTGCCGCAAAACGCAGTTGCGCGCCGCCGCTCAGCACTTCCACCACCACCTGGTCGCCGCGCTCGACCTCGCGCGGCGCCGCCAGCAACCGCGCATACAACACCGCGCCTGCCGGAATCCAGCGCCGCGGCAGCTTGCCCACCGCCGCCTCGAGCGACTCCAGCGCGGGCTCCGCAAAGGGAAACCATTCCCCCTCTTCGAGGCGCACCTCGGAAGCCTGAATCGGTCGCCCCGGCGCCAGATTCGCCGCCGCCACCACCCTCCGCCCGGGCGCTTTCAGGCGCACCTTGGCCCACACGGGCAAAGTACGGTTGCCGTCATACCGCAGCCGTCCGCGCCATAGGGAAACGCCGCCCGGCGCCGCGGGCGCCATCAGGCCCGCACGATCGAACTCCAGCCGCCCGCGCGGCAAGGGGCGGCGGTAGAAATCCACCAGCTCAATCCGTACGCCCTCGCGTCCTACAGCCCGTTCGAGCGCTTCCATGACCTGCTCATCTACGAGCGGCGCCACGGCCCGCTCCAGGCAAATCGCTCGCCGCATGACTTTCAGCCCGAAACGAGCTGCCAGGCGCTCCAGCTCCGCCGCACTCACGGCGCGCCTCACTCCCGGCGCCGGCGCCCAGCCCAGCTCGGTCTCGGGCGCCAGCCCCCCGAACGCCGGCTCCACCGCCGCCAGATCCGCCGCGCGCAGCCGTTCGCCTTCCACCGCCACGCAGCCACCCTCGCCCGCCGCCATCCACAGCCATGCCAGCAAAAACATCATCGCGTCAGATTGTTCACCTGCTGGTACATCTCATCCGCCGCCCGCACCACGCGCGCATTGGCTTCGTAAGCTCGCTGCGCGATGATCAGGCTGATGAACTCTTCGACCACGCTGACGTTGGACTCCTCCACATAGCCCTGAAGCAGCGTGCCCAGCCCTTCCTGCCCGCCGGGATTGCCCACGATGGGATCGCCCGAGGCGTCCGTGGGCGTGTACAGATTGCGCCCAATGCTGTTCAGGCCCGCAGGATTGGGAAAGTTGGCGAGCTGGATCTGCCCGGCAATCTGCGCCGCTGTCTGACCCGGCTGCGTGTAGCTTACCGTGCCGTCAGGAGCGATCGTGATCGTCTGCGCATCGGGCGGCAAGGTGATCTGCGGCTCCAGCGGATCCCCGTCCGCCGTGACGATGTTGCCGTCGCGATCCAGATGGAAGGTCCCGGCGCGCGTGTAGGCCAGCTCGCCCGAGGGCAACCGCACCTGGAAAAAGCCGCGGCCCTGAATCACCAGATCCAGCGGATTGCCCGTCATCTGGAAGTTGCCCTGCGTGAAGATGATCTCGTTGGAGGCCGGCCGTGTCCCCAGGCCGAGCTGGAGGCCGCTCGGCACCACCGTCTGTGCGCTGGCCGAGGCCCCCGGCTGCACCAGATTCTGGTAGAGCAAATCCTGAAACTGCGCGCGCCGCGCCTTGAAACCCACCGTCTTGGCGTTGGCCAGATTGTGCGCAATGTTGTCCACGTTCATCTGCTGCGCGGTCATGCCGCTGGCCGCACTGTACAGCGCTCGAATCATTCGCCTCCCTCCTCAGGGATTCACCCGGGCCAGTTCTTCCACGGCCCTGCGGTTCATCTCGCTGCCCAGCATCGCCGCGCGCTGCAGCATCTCGAACTGCCGCAAAACGGCAATCAGACGCACGGCGGATTCGGGCGCGGAAACGTTGGAGTTCTCGAGTTTCCCCTGCTCGATCACGAAGCCCGAGGCCGGCGCCGGGGCCTCTGCGGACCGGAAATAACTGTGACCCACCTTTTCCAGGCGCTCGGGAGCAGCGAAGCGAACGATCTCGAGCCGGCCCAGCACCTGGCCGCCCTGCCGCAAGACGCCTTCAGGACTGACCTCGAAAGCCCCCTGCCCCGTGGCGCGAATCCTTGCCCCGCCCGCAGCCCGCACAGCATAGCCTTCCGAGGTCACCAGCACGCCGTCGGCAGACCAGCGAAACGCGCCATTGCGCGTGTACAGCGGTCCGTTCGGTCCCTCCACCACGAAAAAGCCCGGGCCGGAAATCGCCAGGTCCGTCGGATTGCCCGTCGCCACCAGCGGCGCCTGGCGGAAATCCGTCCAGTGCCGCTCGATCACAGGCAACCAGCTCGGCATCGGCGCCTCGCCCGCCAACGCCGGATCCAGAGCCTCGGGCGCGACATATAAGGAATAGGATTCGCGATCCAGCTTGAAGCCCGCCGTGGCCGCGTTGGCCAAATTGTTGGCGAGCATCTCGAGAGCTTCCATCCGCGAGCGCATGCCCGCGGCCACCGCCATCATGAGCGGGTCCATCGGAGAACTCCGCCCGCAACCAATGCAATCGGCGGACCGCGCACGGCGAGCGACTAAAGCTTTCTTGCACCTGCCCGAAGAGCTCGAACAGGGGGGCTTGCGGGCGTCAAAATCCGGTCACGCCGGCGCCCGCGACGAACTCTTGCACGCCGGCTCGCCTCCAACTCTTTGAAATCTGGCCACCCCGCCACGGCACTTCGCCTGCACCGAGCGCTGGCGTGAGCGATCTGGCCGCCATGGTTGTGGCGCTTCCGACCGCGGACCTGGCGCCGATTGCGCCGTTTGCTGCCGGCGGCGTGGCGGGGTTCGATCAGCAAGCCGCGGCGGTTTTGATGGGTGATGCCGGCGAGGCCGTGCCACAACCCGGCCAGCCTGTGATTGGCTTCGTGGCTTTGCTCAACGAGCTGGCCGGCGCATCTTCGACGCAACTAGCGCCTGCCGAAGTAGGCCGGCGCCAGCCGCAGGATCCAACCAGGCAAGACAGCGACGAAGACACCGACAAGGCGGCCATAGTCGCAGCGCCCGTCTGGCTGGTGGAGTCGCCACTGCCGCCCCTAGCGGTGCTGCCGGACGAGCCGGTGAGCGCCCAAGCGCCGCCCAACGTTGCGGTCGAGGCCGTGTCGCTCGCAGCGGACTTGGTCCCCGCCCCAGCGGTCTCGGCCGCACCGGAGCGGCTTCCGGCAGCCACAGCACCCATGGAGGCCGCGCCGGTTCCAATGACCAACCCCGAGGCGCTGCCTCGTATTGAGCCGCCTCCGGGCATCCGCCTGGGCGAGGAACCGCAGAACGTAGCGGCAGGACGCATGGCGCCGGCTTTCGGTCTCGCCCTCGAACCGCGGCCTGAATCCGCGACGCCTGGGCGAGCCGAGCCTACGATCGCCCGTCCTGTCGAGAGTTCGCCGCGAAGCGAGGCGCCCGGGCAAACAATCCCTGCAGCGCTGGAGAAAAAACCGCCCGCGGCGGAGCAGGCCCGCAACGAACCGGTTGCGCCGGA
>Ga0078972_1013483_pt1 | contig 13458 bp, 10 predicted proteins | sample YelNatPaOPGAMG01_FD_67568 | JGI IMG/M metagenome (GOLD analysis project Ga0078972, IMG submission 67568) | Hot spring thermophilic microbial communities from Obsidian Pool, Yellowstone National Park, USA - OP-RAMG-01 (SPADES assembly) (version 2) | ecosystem: Environmental > Aquatic > Thermal...
CGGGCTGTGCAGACCTCACCCCCTCGTTCCCCCTCTCCGCGCGCGGAGAGGGGGAAGCCGAAGGCTGGGGGTGAGGTGCGCGCCGCCACGCCCGACTTGAAACGCCGGGCTGAAGGGGCGAAACCTACGGGCGCATGTCCGGCCGTAGGGGCGACCCGCGGGTCGCCCCTACGCCAGGCCCAATACCCTTCGTGTGGATTCGTGTTATTCGTGGATGACCACGCCCCGCAGGATGGTCCCGAACGTCTCGCGGCCCAGCAGCGCCTCGGTCAGGCGGCCGGGGATCTCGCCCGAGAAGAAATGCACGCGCAACTCCGGCTGCTCCTCCACCAGGGCCGCCAGCGCCCGCACCTTGGCCAGCATCCCGCCCGTAACGTCGGTGCCGTGGGACCCGCCAAGCCCGCCCAGCCCCTGCGCCAGCGTCGCCGGCGTGATGACCGGAATCCGGCGGGCGTCGGGATGCCGCAGGGGATCCGACTCATAGACGCCATCCACGATGCCCGCCATCAGGATGCGGTTCGGGGGGATGCGCCGCGCCAGGTACAGGAAGATGTCCTCGGTGGAGATGATCGCCGTCCCCTGGTCGTCGTCAAACGCCACGTCGCCGTACACGAGGGGCACCAGGGCGTGGGCCAGCGCAGCCTGAATCGGCCCTGTGGCCATCTTGGCCAGGGCCCCCGAGCGGCGGCACGCCGACGCCGACGGCTGGAACGAGAGGACCGGCACCCCGGCCTCCAGGCAGGCGTCCACGACAAGGCGATTCAGGCGCGCCGCCGCGGCGCTCGTCTCGGCCAGGCCGCGCCAGTCGTCCCGCCCCGCCAGCCCCAGGTGCACGCCGTAACGCCGCGCCGCGAAGTGCCCGAACGACCCGCTCCCGTGGCCCAGAACCACCCGCAGGCCGGGTGCGGCATCCAGCGCCGCGCGCACCTCCCGCGCCAGACGGCGGATGACATCCAGGCGCGGCGTGGCTTCCCGCGTCTTGTCGGTGATCAGCGAGCCACCCAGTTTCACGAAGACCGTCTCGCCCCCCGCGTTCATTCCACTTCTGCCCCCTGCCCCGCGCGGGCCACGCGGCGGACGGTAACCCATTCGCCCTCAATCGTAACCTCGTCGCCCGTGCGTATCTGCCCGATGTCTATCCCATCCACCATCGGGATGTTGGAAATAATCGCGCCGACCGCCACGATGGCCTCGCTCGCGGCGTTGATGATGCCCAGCGGAGCCAGGCCCTTATACGCCAGGCGGTACAACACGTAGGAACCCACCGTGCTCCCCTTGCCCGTGGGGAAGACCAGGATCTTGCCCGCCACCGACTGGCCGCGCAGCGGGTGCCCCGCCTCCACCACGACGCCGGTCTCGGGATCCACGCCGCCTAGGAAGCCGATGGGTTCGGGCGAGACAAGCGCCTCGCCGTGAACCGCGCCTTCCTTGATGATACGCCCGCGGAGTTTCAACACATGGGCCTCCTTCGCGGCGCCCAACGGCCCTGCACCGCCGCGTCCAGGCACTCGCCCAGCGTCCCCAGCCGCACCTGCAGGCCCGAATGCGAGGGCGCGTAGAAGGCCGCCTTGGCCGAATTCGTCGCCATGGTCTTGACCCCCAGCGCCTCCACGGGGGCCACTACCAGGCAGGTGTCGCTCACCACATGGCCGCCGGCGTGCTCAATCGCCTGCACCCAGCCCGCCGCCTCGGCCCGTCGCCGCGTCTCGCGCGCCGTGGTGATCCACAACACGCTCCGCACGCGCCTGCCGGCCAGGTAGCGCGCCACATCCCTCAACTCCTCCAGCGACGCATGGGGGCAGCCGATGCTCACGAAATCAATAGACCCCAGCGGGCTGCTCAAGCGCGCATACCCCTCGGCCAGCGAGTCAATGCGTATCTCCTCGGCGTCGGGCCGCACGATCTCGTCCAGTTCCGATTCGGGCGTCATCCCCTGCACGTGGAACAGCGCCACAGCGCCCCCCGCGGCCATCGCCGCCGCCAGCATCCGCAGGTGCAGACCCGCCGAGATTGTCTCCGCGTTCCAGGCCGCGCCATCCGCCACGAAGTAGGGGATTCCCTTCCCCACGCGCCGCCCAACCTCGTAGCCCAGCACGCCGAAATCCACCTCGGTGCGCACCGGGCACGCCACGCGGACGATGTGCGTGGCGCGGCGGTTCTCGGTGAGATGCAGCCCATAGCGCGCCGTGCGCCCGCAGATGGCCGCCGCCAGCGCGCTTGGCCCCCCTTCGCGGTTCGTGCGCGCGCCCAGCACCGAATTGGCAAACGCCACTGCCGACGACTCGCTCCAGGCCAGGTGCGCCCCAAGCCCCGGCACTCTGCCGATGAGGTACGGGGTGCACGTGCAGGTCATCTCAATCCCCATCTGCGCGTAGGCGTCCAGCACCTCCATCTGCCGCTGCGCGAACTCTTCGGGCAGGCCCAGCGCCCGCCACTGCTCCAAATCCACGCCCGCCGGGTTCAACATGGTGGGCACGCGCACCCGCGCCCCTTCCCGCGCCCACTCGCGCAGGAACAGCAGCCCGGCCTCGCCCAGGTTCTTGTAACTCACGCCCGCCACCTGGACGCTCTCCACGTGCACCAAATCTGTCGCGCCGTAGATTCTTCCCAGCGCGGTAACGATCTCCATCGCTTTCTGCACGGCGGGGCCTTCCTTGCCCGCCAGCATCTGCTTCTCGTGCCGAGTTAGCCGCATACCGAATGTCGCTCCCATCCACAGGCGGCTGCCTGCCGCTGCGCCCCATAATATCACAGCGCCGCAGTTTTGCAACCGTCGCGGCTCGGCTCCACACCATCCCACGGCCCACGCGGAGATCGCTGTCTACCTCACCCATCCTCACCCCGGCCCTCCCCTTTCATCTCCGCGCGCGGGAAAGGGGAGGGTGTGGGAGGGGTTAGGTGAGGTCAAACCCGCAGGGCGGCTACCCACAGCCGCCGGATCGGTATCCACGAATAACACGAATTCGCACGAATGGAGGCCAGGGGCAGGTATCCAATGTGCGACGCACTCCCGGAAGTGCGTCGCACATTGGCCGCCAACACAAGTTCGTAAGGCGGCTTCCCATACCTGCCGGAGGCCGGGGCAGGTATGGAAACCTGCCCTGCTGTTCCCCATTCGCGTAGATTCGCGCTGTTCGCGGTTACAGAGGCAGAGGGCAGTACGGAAACCTGCCCTACACTCTCCGGCCCCAGCGCACCTCATCCCCGGCCTTCGGCTTCGGGGGTTAGGTGCCTGTACGCCTGCCTCCATTCGCGTAGATTCGTGTGATTCGCGGATCAGGTGTTGTTCGTGGATGACGTGTACGCTACCCCCGCCGCCTTGACGTACCTCTCGCCCTGTGCTACACTTCCGCCAGACCGATACGACGCGAGGAATGGCCATGCAGTTCAGCGAGATCATCGCGCGGCTCGTCCATCGGCAGGCCCTGGACGAACGCGAAGCGGAGCAAGCCCTCACCCAGGTGCTGGAAGGCGACACCACGCCCGCCCAGACGGCGGCGTTCCTCGTCGCCCTGCGGATGAAGGGCGAGACCATCGCGGAGATGACCGGCTTCGCGCGGGCCATGCGCAGCAAGGTCATCCCCGTGCGCACGCGCCGCCGCGACCTAGTGGACATCAGCGGGACCGGCGGCGACTACGCCCGCACCTTCAACATCTCCACCACGGCGGCCTTCGTGGCGGCGGGAGCCGGCGCGGCCGTCGCCAAGCATGTGGACCGCTCGGTGTCCAGCCGGTGCAGCAGCGCGGATTTGCTGGAGCGCCTGGGCATCTGCCTGACGCTGGACCCCGAACAGATCGCCCGCTGCATTGACGAGTTGGGCATCGGGTTCCTGTACGCGCCGCGCCTGCATCCATCGCTGAAGTACGTGGCCGAGGCGCGCCGCGACCTGGGCATCCAGACGGTGTTTGACATCCTGGCCCCGCTGACCAACCCCGCCGGCGCCGAGGCGCGCGTCCTGGGCGTGTACGCCGGCTCGCTCACCGAACTCCTGGCGGGCGTGCTGCGCGTCCTGGGCGCGGCTTCTGCCTACGTGGTGTACGGGGCCGACGGCATGGACGAATTCTCCACGACCGGCGTCAACAAGGTCAGCCGTCTGGAAGGCGGCACCATCACCACCTTCGCGCTGGACTCGCTGGAGTTTGACTTGCCGAGGGCATCGCTCCACGAACTGGCGGGCGGCAGCACCGACGAGAACGTGGCCATCACGCAGGCCATCCTTTCGGGCGAGCGCGGCGCGCGGCGGGACATCGTCGTGCTCAACGCTGGCGTGGCGCTGGTGGCCGCAGGACTCGCCCTGGACCTGCGCGAAGGCATCCAGCAGGCGGAAGCCGCCATAGACTCCCGCGCGGCCTGGCGCAAACTTCAGGAACTCGGCGCCCTCACCCAGAAACTCAAGGAAGACTGACCGGCGCCTCGCCGCGCCCATCACTCACTCGGAGGAGGAACCCCCATGAGATATCGCCCGTTTGGCAACACCGGAGCCACCGTCAGCGCCCTGGGTTTTGGCGCCATGCGCCTGCCCATGACCCCCGACGGCGAGCACGTGGACGAGGACCGCGCCATTCCCGTCATTCAGCGCGCGCTGGAACTGGGCGTCAACTACCTGGACACGGCGCCCTACTATTGCAAGGGCGAGAGCGAAATCGTGCTCGGCAAGGCCATCAAGGGCTGGCGCGACCGCGTGTACATCTCTACCAAGAACCCGCTGGACAACCCCGACCCCGGCGAATTCCGCGCCTGGTTGGAAAAATCGCTCCGCAAACTGGATGTGGACTACATTGATTTCTACCACATGTGGGGCATGAACAAAGTCAAGTACGAGACGATGGTCGCCACGCCCGGAGGCCGCCTGGACGAGGCCCGCAAGGCCAAGGAGGAGGGCCTCATCCGCCACATCAGTTTTTCGTTCCACGACACGCCCGAAGTGCTGGAGCGGTTCATTGACACCGGCTACTTTGAAAGCATGACCGTCCAGTACAACCTGCTGGACCGCGCGAACGAAGCGGCCATCGCTCGCGCCGCCGCGCGCGGCATGGGCGTCGTCATCATGGGGCCGGTGGGCGGCGGTCGCCTGGCCGAGACCTCGCCCGAGATCCGCAAACTCCTGCCGAACGGCGTGTCGGGAAGCCCCGAACTGGCCCTGCGGTTCGTCCTGTCGCATCCCGGCGTCCACGTGGCGCTGTCGGGCATGAGCACGATCCAGATGGTGGAGGAGAACGCCGCCACCGCATCCCGCGAGGAGCCGTTGAGCGCAGACGAGCGCCAGGCCATTGCCCGGACCATGGACCAACTGGCCGCGCTGGCCAACCTGTACTGCACCGGCTGCGGCTACTGCATGCCCTGCCCGAACGGCGTGAACATCCCCGAGAACTTCAAGTACATGAACTACTACCGGGTGTACGGCCTCGCGGAATACGCGCGCCAGGCGTATGCGTTCCTGGGCGACCCGAAGAACGTATGGATCAAGGGCCTCAAGGCCGAAGCGTGCATCCAGTGCGGCGAGTGCGAACCCAAGTGCCCGCAACATATCCCGATCATCAAGCAACTGGAGGAAGTGGCGGAAGTTCTCGGCGGCAAGACCCGCTAGGCCGCTTGCTCCCTACTCTCGGAGGCTACCCATGAACCGCAGAAATTTCATTCGCGCGGTGCTTCTCACCGGCGTGGCATCTTGGCTGCGCGCATGCCTGGGCGTCCGCGTGGAAATCACGCCGCCCCCGACCGCCGCAACGCCATCGGCGGGCGCTCCTGTCCCGTCGCCGTCGCCCGCGCCGCCCACCGTCGCGCCCACGGCCGGCGCGAAGATGCTGGGCAACGAGAACCGCGAAGGGTTCTTCATCCGCTACTATCGTGCCTTCCCCGCACCCGACCGCAATGCCTGGCGGCTGCGCGTGCAGGGGATGGTGGAGAGCCCGGGCGAGTTTGATTATCCGACGGTGCTGGGCTGGCCCAGTGTGGCCCAGGTTTCCCGCATGAAGTGCGTGGAGTGCTGGTCGGCCAAGGCCAAGTGGGAAGGGTTCACCTACGACACGCTGGCCGCCATCGTCAAGCCCCTGCCCACCGCGACGCACGTGCGGTTTGACTGCGCCGACGAGTACTGGGAAGTGGTCTCCATTGAGGAGTTGCGCGCGCCGCGCGTGCTGTTCGTCCTGAAGATGAACGACGAACTCCTGCCCGATGAGTACGGCTCGCCCCTGCGGATGATCCTGCCGTCCAAGTACGGCTACAAGGGCGCGAAAGCGGTGCACACGCTGACGTTCACGGACCAGGACGGGCCGGGCTACTGGTCGTATGTGGGGCCGTACTCCATCAGCGGGGACATTGAGCCTGGGATGGATCACCCGCTGGATTTGGGGGGCGGGGCGCGGCCCATCTCCGGCGGCGAGATCACCGACTACTGATGCCGCGCCGCGGGGGATCACCCCTCACATCCCCCTGGCCCCCTTCTCTCCCCGCAGGCGGGGCGAGAAGGGGAAACGGGCGCGGGCAGCGGCAGACGCCCCGCGTAGGGCGTAATACCTTCGCGTGGATTCTCACGCGCCGGCGGCGAGCAGCCGCGCCTGCTCTATGTATTCCAGCGACTGGTGCCGGAAGTACGTGTTGTACAGTTCCGCGTAGTGCCCGCCCGCGGCCAGCAGCGAGCGGTGCGTGCCTTCCTCAATGATGCGCCCGTTGCGCAGGACGATGATGCGGTCGGCGTTCTCCACGGTGGACAGGCGGTGGGCGATGACGATGGACGTTCGGCCCGCCATGACCACCTCCAGCCCTTCCTGAATCTGCGCCTCGGTGAACGGGTCCACGCTGGCGGTGGCTTCGTCCAGGATGAGGATGCGCGGGTCGGCCAGGACCACGCGGGCCAGGGCTACCAGTTGGCGTTGGCCCATGGACAGCCGCCCGCCCCGCTCGCCCACGTCGGTGAGCAGGCCGTTGGGCAGGAGTTCTACCCACTCGCCGTTGGCGATCTTCCGGGCGGCGGCGCGCACCTCGTCGTCGGTGGCCTCGGGGCGGGTGTAGCGGATGTTGTCCATGACGGTGCCCGAGAACAGGAACGGCTCTTGCGGCACGATGCCCAACTGCCGCCGATACTGGGCCAGGTCAAAGGTGCGGATGTCGCGCCCGTCAATGAGAATCTGCCCGCCCTGGAACTCGTAGAAGCGCGCGATGAGCCGGGCCAGGCTGGATTTGCCCGCGCCGGTGTGGCCCACGATGGCCACCGTTTCGCCGGGGCGAATCTCCAGCGAGAAGTCGTCCAGCACCACCTCGCGTCCCGTGTAGGTGAAATGCACGTGGCGGAACTCCACACGCCCCTCAAGTTTGGGCACCGGCTCCGCGGCCACCTGCACGACCTTCGGCTCGGCGTCAATCAGCGCGAAGACCCGTTCGGCGGCGGACAGGCCATCCTGGAACTGGCTCCAGAACGACGCGATGCTGGTGAGCGGCCCCCAGAAGTGGTACATGGCCTGGACGAACAGGTACCACTGGCCGGGCGTGAGCAGCCCGCGCAGGCTCACGATGCCGCCGTAGTACACGATGAGCGCCGTGCCCACGCCGACGGTGATCTCCAGCAGGGGGATGATGGTGTTCAGCGTCCAGCCGCGGATGAGGTTCACGCGGTATGCCTGCTGGTTCAGGCGCTGGAAGTCCTTGTACACGGCGGCTTCCTGGCGGAAGTTCTTGGCCACGGCGATGCCGCTGATGGATTCCTGGATGAGGGCGTTGACCTTCGCCAAGACACGGCGCGCTTTCTGCGTTACGGAGCGGGCGAATCGCCGGAACGAAAGGGCCAGGCCGATGACCACGGGCACCAGGGCCAAGAGCACCAGCGTGAGCCGCAGGTTGATGGTGGCCAGCACGGCGAACAGCACCAGCACCATGAGCAACTGGCTGACCAGGTTGAGCACCAGCATGACCACTTCGGAGAAGTCCTGCGTGTCCGAGGTAACGCGGCTCACGATCTTGCCCGAAGGCTCCTCGTCGTAGAACGACAGGTCGCGCTGGGTTACGGCGGCGAAGGCGTCCTGCCGCAGTTTGAGCACCACGTCGCCCACGACGCGCGCCGAGATGCGCCACCGCATGTAGTTGAACACCCAGGCCATGCCGCTGAACGCCAGCACGATGCCGACGATGAGCGCGATGGTGGCATTGGACATCTGGCCGGCCACCTGGTCAATGCCCCACGAGATGAGGATTGGGGTGCCGGCGCTGACGGCCGAATCGCACACGATGGCGAGCACAACCACCGCCATGGCCTTCCAGTGCGGCTTGAAGTAGGCCAGCACGCGCCGAACCAGGTTGAGGTCGCCATAGGTTCGGTCGTAGCGGTCGCTTTCCAGTCCATCCATCATCCAGCCCATGGCGTTTCCCTCATGCAGACTTCTGGTCGGAGGCGGGCGCGGCCACGCCGTAGCGCGCGAAGATGCGCCTGTAGGCGTCGCAGCGGGCCAGCAGTTCGTCGTGGGTGCCCTGATCCACCAGCCGGCCGCGCCGCAGCACCAGGATTCGGTCGGCCCAGCGGATTTGCGACAGGCGGTGGGTGATGAGCAGCGTCGTGCGGCCCTTCATGATGCGCCGCATGGCCTTCTGGATTTCGTCCTCGGTGGCGCTGTCAATGGCGCTGGTGGAGTCGTCCAGGATGAGGATGCGCGGGTCGGTGAGGAAGGCGCGGGCGATGGCCAGGCGCTGGCGCTGCCCGCCGGACAGGGTAACGCCCCGCTCGCCGATTTCCGTGCGGTAGTCGTTGGCGAAACCCATGATGAAGTCGTGGGCCTGGGCCTGTTGGGCGGCGCGGCGGATGTCTTCCATCGTGGCGGTTTCCGGCGCGCCGAAGGCGATGTTGTCGGCGATGGAGCGGGAGAACAGGAAGATGTCCTGCTCAATGGCCGATATCTGGGAGCGCAGCGAAGCCAGGTTCCAGTCGCGCACGTCCACGCCGTCCACCAGGACGCGACCGGCGGTTACGTCGTAGGTGCGGTTCACCAGTTTGGTCAGGGTGCTCTTGCCCGAGCCGGTCTCCCCGACGATGGCGACGGTCTCGCCGGGGTTGGCGCGGAACGAGATGTCCTGCAGCACAGGCGCGCCGTCGTAGGAGAACGACACGTGGTCAAACTCAATCTCGCCGCGGATGGGGCGCGCCACGCCCTGGGGGTTCTCGTCCAGTTCGGTCTCGGTGTTGATGAGGTGCAGGATGCGGCGGGCGCTGGCAACGCCCTGCTGGATGAGCGCGAAGGTCCAGATGGAGATGAACGTGGGGAATCCCAGCAGCCGCAGCAAGCCCATGTAGGTAACAACCTGGCCGACGGTGAGCGCGCCCTGGCGGTACAGCAGGAGGGCGTGGAGGAACGCGCCCGCCGTCGTTACGCTGAGCACAAGGAGCGGCAGATAGCGGCCCTCAATCTTGCCCTGCAGGACGTACATGTCGCGGAACTTGCGGGCGTTTTCCAGGAAGATGTTCTGTTCCTGGCGCTCCTGGGCGCTGCCTTTCACCACCTGGATGCCCTCTATCGTCTCGGCCAGGCGCGCGTTCATCAGGCCGAAGCGCTCGCGCCCGGCGGTTACCACCGGGTCTAACTCGCGGACGTAGCGGCGAAGGGTGATGACGAACAGCACCACGAACACCAGCGGCGACAGGAGCAAATCCCAGCGCAGGTTGAGCGGGATGGCAGCGATGGGCACGATGAGGCCCACCAGCGCGGCGAAGATGAAGACCAGCCCCGGGCTGATCATCAGGTTGAGCATGTGGACGTCGTTGGTGGCGCGGGCCATGATGTCGCCGATGCGCTGGCGCCCGTGGAAGGTGAGGCTCTTGCCCAGGAGGCTCAGGTAGAGTTCGTCGCGGGCATCGCGTTCCACCAACTGGGCCAGCATCTCCACGGCCAGGTTGCGCACCAGTTGGGCGATGCCCTGGCCCGCGCCGATGGCCAGGATGACCAGCGCGGCGCGCAAGACCATGGCGGGCGTGGTGCCGGGCGCCGCCACCAGGTCAAACGCCCGCCCCACCAGCACCGAGTTGGTGCTCGTGAGCACGCTGACCAGGATGGCCAGCAACGCCGTGGCCGCGGGAAGCCACGGGTAGCGCAGGATGTGCGAGGCGATCCAGCGCAGAGGCCCGGAGCGGTTGAATCGGTATTCGTTTGCGACCGTGAACTCGCGTTTCTCCAAAGGAGTCTCCGAAAGGCGGGCCGAGTGCCGCGCTTGTGGTCTCGGTTCCAGAATCTGTGGGTCGCGCCATGGGCATCGGTGCGACCCACTTCCGAGAGCGCATCGCGCCTTGGTCGCCGACACAAGACGGAACTGAATCTGCCTGTGCAGGCATTTGCAGGCTGATGTCAGTATACCCCTCAAGTGGAATACGCGCAAAGCAGCAGGAGGGTTCAAACGCGAGCGGCGGGAAGGCGTGTTCGGGCGCGGTCAGCAAGCGGGCGCGTCTGCCACCACCTCATCGGGGACGCCCCACTGCGCCTGAATGTGCCTCACGAAAGCCTCAAACTCGTCGGGCGTGAACGTGTTGCTCCTCGGCGAACCGACGACAGGGTAGCCCATGACCAGCACGGCCACGCGAGTCCCGCGGAGGAAGTCCTGGAGTTGCTGGCGGAACTGGCCGCCGCCCTTCGGCGGCTGGGGAAAGCCGCCCTACGGGTCTGTGGCGTGGGCAGCGTAGGGCGGGTTTCCATACTGCCCTCTGCTTTCGGCGGCTATGGAAAGCCGCCCTACGGGTCGGAACGGCGAAAAATCTCGCGCACGGGCGGGGCGGGAAAACACGGCGCCCCCCAGCCGCGTCGCCGGGGGGCGTGGGACGATGTCAGAGGGCACCTATTCGGGCAGTTTGAGTTCCTGTCCCGGGTGAATCAGGTTGGGGTTGTCGCCGATGAGGGCCTTGTTGAGTTCGTAGATTTCGGGCCAGCGTTTGGCGTCGCCCAACTGCTCCTTGGCGATCTTGGACAGCGAATCGCCCGGCTTGACGACGTAGGTCTTGGGCTTGGCCTGCTCTACGGCCTGGCGCATGGCGGCGGCCATGGCTTCACCGCGCTGGCGGATTCTCTCGGCTTCGGCTGCAGCCTCGGCTTCCAGCGCGGCCTTGCGCTTGGCGGCTTCCTCTTCGGCGCGCTTCTTGGACTCCTCAATCATGCGCTGCTTCTCGGCCAGTTCCTCGCGGCGCTTCCGGGCCGCTTCCTCGGCTGCGGCCTTGGCGGCGGCCTCCGCTTCGGCCTGCTTCTTCTTTGCCTCTTCCTCTTCCTGTTTCTTCCTTCCCAGAATCTTGTCAACCAGTCCCATGATTCACCTCCTGTTAGATTTTGAGTGCCCCGGGGTGGGGCGCTGGGCTGCAACAGGGCCAGCCCCGTCGGGGCCGACGACGGAGCCAGGCCCGACGCGCCCGACGCGCCTACAACCCATTGAGCGCGACAGGTGTCAACTCACTCCTACGAATCCGCCAGGGTTGTTCAGGGGCTGCGCCTCCACACCACCGGCAGATGGAGCCGCACCGCGTACTCATCGGCTCCGATGTCGTAGCCCGCGCCTATGGGTCTAGGGTCGTTGTCTATGTCGCTCGCAACGCGGGCATCCACGCCGGCGTTTATCGCGGCGGAGCCAGGCCGCAGGTGGTAGTTGCCGGCGGCAGGGTTCACGAAGCGCGGGTCGGCGCGGACGTTGATCGTGCCGGTGATGAGGGTGCCATCGCCAGCCCATTCGGTGCCATTGGCCCAGTCGCCGCTGCCCCAGGATGTGGCCTCCAGCGCCGCTGTGCTCCCCGACGCGACGGATATGCCGACGGTGTGGCTGACGAGGATCGTGTTGGTCAACGTTACTACGGCTCCAGAACCCAACAAGAAACCGATCGGACTCGCGTTGCGGGCGACGGTGTTGTGCAGGAATCGTCCGTTCCCACCCACCACGCGCACAGCGGATTCCTGCGGCCAACTAACAATGCCGTTTGCGATGATGTTGTTGGTTGCCGTGAAGGGTGAAACGCTGAAGAGATACAGGCCCGAGGTGCGCGCGCATGCGTTGCCCGAGATGACATTGCGCGCCAGCAGCAGGTCGGAACGGGATATCCCCAGGGCCCCGTAGTCATTCCCGGCCCGATTGCCCGTGAAGGCGTTGCCCTCAATGCGGGCTGTGGCCTTGCTGACCCACAGGGCTGCGGCATAGCCGCCGGAACCGCGGCCTGCTCCGCGGCCATAGCCGTTGCCCACGAAGGTGCTGTCGCGCAGGATCAAGGTATTCTGATCGCCTGAAACGCCCAGGAAGGACAGACCGCTCCCCGTCCAGGCGTCGTTGTCCTGAAAGAGGGAGGCGGTTACGGTGGCGGCCAACGTGTTGGAAATGGCCAAGCCTCCGCCAAAGCAATCCCTCGCAGCCCACGCGCTGTTGTTCCGAAAGGTGGATTTGTCCACCACCAGCGTGCATCCTTCCACCATGACCCCAGCGCCGTAAGCCATGGTGCCGGGCACGTCCCAGACATCAATGACGTTGCTGTACACCGTGAGATGCCGCAAGGTGAGGTAAGCGTCGCGTGCGTAAAGTCCGGCGCCCCCGAAAGTGTCCACACCATTGGTGAGGGTGCAGCCCTCAAGGGTAACAGTGATGTCGCTCCCGACGAATACCCCGCGCCGCGCACCCTGGCCGTCTATCGTCGTGGGATAGAGGGTGGGATTGCATGCGGGCGGCGATACGGTGGAGCCATCCCAACCGCCGCGGACAACAACGCTTCGGGTGAGGGTGATGACGGCGCCTCCGCTGCCGGTGTACAGGCCTCCGGCCAGGTAGATGATATCGCCATCGGTCGCTCGGGCGAGAGCGGTCTGGAGGGCGCACGGGGACGCCTGCGAGCAGAGGCTACCGCTGCCGTCGGGCTTGACGAACAGGCTGCCGGGATTCGCGCGGGCGGCGGGCGAGGTTCGGGCCAGAACCAGCAGGAGCGCGGCCAGCAGGAGACCGCCGGTCGCCACGCTGAGGACAACATTCTTGCACCTGGTGAGTTTCATCGCACTTGCTCCTTATCCGTAGGCTGCCGCGATTGCGCGCGGCGCGGGGGCGTGATCGGGTGCGGTGTCCTCGTCAGGTGGTCTAGGCCTCGCATGACTTTGCGAGGTCTGTCACGAGGCGGGGATTGCGTTGCGTGCCGCCCTAAAGACACATTCGGTGGGCCAACTCGCATGGCCGCTGTGCTGCCATCATAGCCGAGTACTGCGAAGAAGTCAATACGCGCTGCGCCCGACCCCTCACCCTGGCCCTCTCCCCGCAGGCGGGGCGAGGGGACGGCATGGCGGCTGGGGAAAGCCGCCCTACGTGTTCTCCGCAGGCGGGGCGAGGGGATTGCACGGCGGCTGGGGAAAGCCGCCCTACGTGTTCTCCACAGGCGGCGCAGGGGGTGCACGGCGGCTACGGAAAGCCGCCCTACGTGTTCTCCGCAGGCAGGGCGAGGGGGCGGCATGGCGGCCGGGGGAAGCCGCCCACGGGGT
>Ga0078972_1013485_pt1 | contig 13455 bp, 10 predicted proteins | sample YelNatPaOPGAMG01_FD_67568 | JGI IMG/M metagenome (GOLD analysis project Ga0078972, IMG submission 67568) | Hot spring thermophilic microbial communities from Obsidian Pool, Yellowstone National Park, USA - OP-RAMG-01 (SPADES assembly) (version 2) | ecosystem: Environmental > Aquatic > Thermal...
TACGCATTAAGTTAAGGACTTTTAACCCCGAAGGGGTGATATATTTATAGAAAACACATAAACAAAAAACCTTTTAGCTCCGTCAGGAGCGACATATAACCTTTAACTTTTAACCTTTTTACCCATCATATTTCGCTCCGCTTCGTATTTTGGCGTTTATCGTTTCTATAAATATAGTGCTCCTTCGGGGCTAAAAATAACATTATCTCACGTTAAAAATAACGTTTTTTCCCTTAACTTAATGGCTATGGGATAAAGGAGGATTTTTGAAATGCCCAAAATCATATCCGAATCATCAAGACATCGGATTGACAATGACCTTCATACCCTCTCGTCTTTCAACAGTTTGGAAAGCATCAATAATCTGATCAAGAGAGAAATTATGAGAAATATATTTCTTCGGCTGTATCCTGCCAGCAGAAAGCAATTCAAGAGCCATTCTATGATGTCTAGGGACACTACCATGAGAGCCAAATAAATATGCCTCTTTGTAATGAAGAATATTGCTATCCAATACCAATGGTTTTGTTCCCTTCGGAAGCCCTGCGAATAGATTGATCCTACCCCTTTTTTTGATCAAAGGAAGTGCCTGTTCCTGTGCCTCAAGAGTAGAAGTTGCAGTTAAGACAACATCCGCGCCTAATCCATCAGTTTCATCTAAGACACGTTGAGTTACATCCTCTTCGGTTGCAGAGATGACAACATCTATGTCAAAACTTTTCGCCATCTCAAGACGAGTTTTAGACCTTTGCGTGATTATAGTCTTTTTTGCGCCCATAACCTTTGCCAATTCCGCTAACATACAGCCGACAGGACCCGCACCAATAACGACGACGACATCGCCAAGCGATACCCATGATAATTCTAATCCGTTAATACAACAGGCAAGCGGTTCAGCCAACGTCGCCTCATCATAGCTGAGGTTATCGGGAATTTTATGTATAGGACCGAAATTTATCACTAATGGGTCCACTAAGAGGTATTCCGCATATCCACCGGGGAACTGGTATCCCATAGCATAATTTATCATACAGTTATTGCCTATGCCATCTCTGCAAAACGAGCATTCCCCACAAGGCACATCTGCCCCAATCGCAACTCTGTCACCGACTTTAAATCGTTTGACCCTTGATCCTACTTCAATGACATCACCGGCGATCTCATGTCCGATGATCTGTGGATATTTGACCCTTGGATTTCCATAATGATATATCCTAATATCAGAGCCACAGACAGCACAAGACCGAACCTTCAACAAAAGGCTATCATCTGTGACTTTGGGCGTTTCAACTTCCTTAACAACTAACCTATCAATTCCCTCAAGAACCGCAGCTTTCATAAATATACTCTCCTATGACTAAATTACAAACATAACTTTATTAAAAAACTCTCGTTTATTATACATCATATCAAACGCTTTATTAACTTCACTTAGATCAAATCTATGAGTTATAAGCGGTTTTAGATTTAATGCCCCTGAACTCATAAACTCCAATGCTGTTTTCCATTCATTTTTAGGAACGGCGGAAATGCTTGAATTCCATGTCCCATAAATTGTCAATTGTGATCGTAAGATCGTAGAGGCGGTCTTCTCTGGGATAATTACATCTCCGCTTACATTTCCCATAAGTATCACTTTTCCTAATTTTCTTGTTATCCTCAATGACTGCTCAAACGTTATCGGAGTTCCTGCTGCTTCTATTGCAATATCTGCACCTCTACCGCCTGTCTCTTTGATCACTCGTTCAACAGGGTCTTCTCGGATAGAATTTATGCAATCTTTGAATCCGAAATCCATAGCAGATTTGAGTTTTTCTTCCACAATGTCAGTGATGAATATACGTCCAGCACCGCATATTTTCGCCCATTGAGCGAGAATTATGCCGATCGTCCCTGCACCGAGTATGACAACATTGTCTCCTGCATCTATGCCTGTTCTTCGTATAGCATGCAGGGCAACTGATGCTGGTTCAGTCATCGCCGAACATTCAAAATCTACGTTATCTGGCACCGGTATTAAATTATCCAATGGGGCAATGACATATTCTGCAAATCCGCCATTTCGCCTTGATCCGAGATAATCGTAATCATCACATTGTGCATATTCGCCTATCTGACAATAGGGGCATTTTCCACACGGTATCAAAGGAAAAACCGCTACTCTGTCGCCTACTTTTATGTCGTTTTTAGGACTTCCGCATATTTCTACAACCTCGCCAGCAAACTCATGTCCGGGTATCAATGGAAAGGAATATGTCCCTTTTTTCATAACTCTTGGTATATCTGAACCACAGACGCCAGCAGATCGCACTCTTATTAACGCCTCACCATCATTTGGCTTTGGGATAGGGACATCCTCATATCTTATATCTCCAATAGCATGAAGAACCACAGATTTCATCAAATAAATCCTCTTTTTATGTTAATATGATAACATCGGATGACTTGGGACAGATTCAGGTCCACAACAGCAGACGTAATTATCCTTATTCATACCAATTTCATCGGAAAGCTCGTCCCACATCTCTTGGGTTTCCATACAAATGGCAAAAGGCGTCCCATTGCCTAACCTCTTTAATTCACCTATGATATGACGATATATTTTTAATCTCGCTTCATGAGGGATTATCTGTTTGACATAATTAACAGCCCCTTTGTCCGCTAATTCCTCAATGATCGCTCTGTATTCGTCGTCAAACAGCGTAATATCTATTGAATCTATGATCTGTCTTGCTGTCATCCAACCTAAAACATCAATAGTGATCAGATCAGGTTTAACTTTCTCAAACAATTTTTCTATCATCTCGGTATTTTCTGCCTGCCAATTCTTGATCGGTATTATCGGAGAGAACCTAAATCTGACCGTATATCCAGCGGATTGGCACTTTAACGCTGAATTTATCCTATCGTCCATAACTGGAGCTTTTTTCTCTATTAATCTTGAAACTGTATCACAAGAAAGTGTCCAATTTATTATAGTATGACCATTATGATTTAAGTCTAAAAGATGGTCTATATTGTCGCTTTTTGTATAAAGCATCAGGTATTTGTCATCTTGCTTAGCGAAATAATTCACAAGCAATTCCGAAGCCCCATATTCTGGTTCAAAGCAGATAGTATCTGTTTGATTGTCATATTTGTATAGCTTCTGCCATTTCTCACGATTGACAAGCTCGTCAAGATGTTGGACAAACTCTTCAAGATTTATCATTATATTGATAAAATCTTTGACATGACAATAATCGCAAGCATGATAACAACCCCAAGCAGAGTGAATCTCATAAGCAGACTTACAGACGTGACCGGGATAACTTCCCTTATTTCTGAAAGTCCAATGACCATCGCCGAGAAAATTATATCCTGCTAATGACGGATATTGCCTTGCTAAATCTCTGAATTCCTCGTTAGAAGCAAATCTGAAAGTGTTGAAGATGATAGATGGATCAGATTTTCGCTTAATTTCTCCTGTGCGTTTTCCGCCATGACTTAACCATCCGCTTGTCCTTACAGCTTCATTTAATCCTTCATCATCAACTATGCGAAAATCGTCAGTCTCAATATTTTCCATCATTCTATCAAGACGACTTTTAGTGAGATCGCTTTTATAGACGCTATCATGCACAAGAACCATCGGGGGCTTCATTTTTACCATATTAAGCCTCCGCCATCTTTATAATTTTTCGTATCGCTTCCGCAGTAGCTTCAATAGATGCCATACCCGGGTCAACTTCGCTGATTATCGCATTATCATATCCGCTTAATTTTAACTCGCGCATAACCGTTGGAAAGTCAACTCCGCCTTCAAGTAAGGGCGTCCATCTTCCGTTAAGGGCATTTCCTGTCCAATCTTTGGCGTGCATCATCTTTATATGTGAACCTAAAATACGCACCCAATGTTGTGGATATTGAAATACTGCCATATTTCCGGGATCAAAATAAAATCCGACAGCATTGCTTCCTGTCTCATTTAAAAAATTCCTCATCTCAATCGGACTGAACAAAAATCCGTTCCAGACGAACTCAACAGCGATAGCGACGTTTAAACTTTCAGCGATAGGGGCTAATTTTTTAAGCGATTGGACACCATTTCGGTATGCGTCATCATAATATAGTTTCGGATTTAGCCCACCGAGCGTATGCAAGACGCATTTTGCCCCCAACTCTGCGGATATATGCAGACCAGCTATTGTCTCGTCAATAGACCTCTGCTGTGCCTCGCCATCTGCTAATAGATTGCCTGTGCATTGGCTTTGGACGACAGAATCTATTGATAAACCGAGTTCTTCTGCGGATTTCTTGATCTTTTTGAGAGTATCTGAGTCAGTTTGTAATGTTAGTTCGCCTTCTCTTCTCAGACAAAGTTCAACAGATTCATATCCAGCTTTCGCCGATTCTTTGAAAAAATCCTCAATTGATTTTCCACCCATAATTAAATGGCTAATTCCGACTTTCATTATTAATATCCTCCTATACTATCGTTATTCAACTATCAAGTTTCCGAAGTCAACTCGCCCTTCCTCACACACCATAGCTATACAGCCTGAGGACAAAGGTCTGTTTGTATCAGTGACCTCACATATAGCTTTCCCATTCAATATAGCAGTGAGTTCAGATCCCTTAACTTTTAATGCCAACTGATAATTCTGGTCTAATTCCCAGTTAAAAGCCATTTCAGCTAAGATTTTGCGACCATCTAATTCTTTTATCAGTCTTATCTTTTTGTCATTGCATAGCAAGAGGGCATAATATCGTTTAAGCCCTTGAACACAAACAGCGATCCCTGTTGATTTTGCAAGGTGAGGATTGATATTGGCGCTAAATGTGTAATCTTGCCATTCACGAGTTCCTTGAATTAGCATTCCAACGCCCTCGTTTTGAATAATTCTGCAATATGGCATTTCGTGTCCAAAGAATCCGACCGACCCATCAACAGCGTTGACCCATGCCCTTTGCCATATTGTCCCACCAGTGCTTGGTCTTTTAAAAGTAATATTGGGAGTTCCATCCCATGAGATATAGTCAAGATAAACGGTTCCATCTGCACGTGTATCAGAGCTTATCTCAATTCCTATTTCAGCAATAGGAGCACTGTCAGTTGATTCTATTTTCCAATCAAACGTCCATTCTGCCCCTGCGTTTAATTGCCTTTTTTCGCCACGTTTTATCATAAGCCGATCATCCGAGCCATAGAAGCGAATATAAGGACAACATGTAATCGGAGTTTTGTTCTTATCATCAGCAGACAAACGAGCATGGACTGTCTGACCAGAATATAAAGTTGGAGAAGCATAAAGAGAGTATCCACCCATATTTATAGCTTCTGGTGACATAAACGTGGCAGTTGCAACGCGGGCAGTTCTACCTATTACCACGCCCTTATAATGTATTGCAAGGCTTCGCGAACCAATACTGCTATGTCCCTCAACATTTTCAATTGTAGCAGTTCCGCGACTTTCAGGGCTATTCTCCACTATGAATCCTTGGACGGAGCCGGGCAATTCAAAATGATAACGCATTCCATTTTTAGGTGCGACAAAAGGTTTTCCTGAAAGTGTATGGGTTGTCTTTATGATCTCATAGCTTTCACGGACAGCATCAGTAATGGTCCTTCCGCCATCAGCTGTTGGAAGATAAAGACGGTCTGCCACAGGTCCTCGCCAATCGGGTCCGGCGTTGATACCATCTAAACCGACTTTTATCCCCATAAGACAACCTATATTTCCACCGTTGCAATCGGTATCCCAGCCAGACGTATTTGTTATCATCAATGCCTTTTGAAAATCATCACCACCATATAGTAAGCCAAGGATAACCAAAGCATGATTTGGAATTATATGACAATTTCCGCCATATTTATCATAGCCATAATTTGCGACGATTCGCTCCCGAGTTTTTCGCCAATCGTTGTCCTGCTGATGCCAGTTTCGTATATCGCCGATCATGCGATAAATGATTGAATCTTTTGGTATAAAAGATACCGCAGTGTCTAAAAGCTCATCGTTATCGGATTCAACGAAAGCCATAGATTCTAATGCAACGAGGACTTGAGCTCCATAAACTGCCTCCCCATCATGGCTAACGCTACCTGCTTTTTTGGCAAACTCCACAGCAAGTTCAGGGTCTCCGGGACAAGCCATAGCCCATGCGTCAATGAATATCTGGGCCCCTATCTGCTCAGCGACTACTTTGCCGTTCATCTCTATTGATCCGCTTTTAGGTGCAGGAATGCCAGCTTTTAGACGCAGATATGCAGTGTGTTCTGTGGAATTGCCCATACCTCCCCACCAGAGAATGGTTCGCCCTTCTATTAAATAGTTTAGCCAAGTTTGACCGATCTGCTGTGCTGTCAAATTGCGGTCATAATTGTAATCAGCAAGAGCTCTGAAAAATGTAAACGTCCCAGAGATGTCGTCATCGGTTACAATAAGAGGTTTGTTCAATTGCTCGTGGACATAATAATTGACTTCCCCTAATTGTTCCATAATATGCTCATAAGTCCAGCCTTCAAAAGGTCTGCCGACATATACGCCAATAATTTTTCCTAAAACCCCAGCATACACCCTTTCTTTGTAATCATCTAATATTATCATTTAATCCTCCTATTGAAAAATCTAATTTTATAGCATAATAAAATCGCTTATATTTATGTGATTATTGATAGCATTATTATCCAAAACCATATCTTTCTTTCATAGCGTTATATACCATAGTTGACGCGTCTCTTATAACACCTACTCTAATTCTTTTCCATTTCATATATGCTTGGACGCTTTCATCTCTTTCAATTATCCCTATAAATGTGTAAGCGCATAATCCGTTTTCGGTTTTCGTTTCAAGGATAGCCATGTCTCCGCACATTCGGGCAGTAGTTCCGCTTTTATGGAAAACATTAGTTATAGGCAGAATATCGCCAGAACGATCAGGGCTTGCTAATCCCATGAAATATTTTATCTCGTCAGCATAAGGTATTGTTCCATTCCATAAAGCAGTCAAAAATCTGTTATAATCGCTTGCAGATGCACGGTTTTTATATGTTAATCCACCTTCGGGTATATATTCTACAATTTCGGTATATTGAAAAATATCAGGATAGTTATCATGCAGAAGTTCATTGACTTTATTAAAACCGCCAACTTTCTGCATAAATTTATTTGTCGCGGTATTCCAACTATGTTGTATCATCAAACGTAAATAACGTTTGTCCTGTTCAGTATATTCAAGCTCGCCTTTGCTAACTTTATGGAAAAAAGCAAGGGCAACAAAAGGTTTTATCATGCTTGCACTTTGCATTGGGCTGTCAGGGTCTATAGCAATTAAGGTTTCCTTGCGAACAAGATCATAAGCTAACCATGCGGTTCTTTCCTCAAAATCAAGTTTACCAGAGAAATACATATCTGCAATGAATAGTTCAAAATTGGACTGAAGCTCAGAATTTATATATCCTTTTTCTCCGCTAATAGAGGTTTCTGTCACCCGCAGATCAATATCCTGAGAAGAATTAGGCTTTAATTGAAAATCATTGATCTTCTTTTCAAGAAAAGCAAATCCAAGAGTTGTGGCAAAGATGCCTTTGAGAAAATCTCGTCTGGTAAGTTTTAGTTTTTTTTCCTCTATTCTTGGTTTATGAGATGATTTCTCCTTTAAATCTTTTCTATCAATATGTTTTTTTGTAATAATTTGTTCCATAACAGTTTTGAGTCGGGAATTTTTTCATATATTTCTTATAATACCTTTTTCTTTACTATAAAAAATTAGCGCATAAGTAAGATACAACAAAATTATATTTATGTCAAACATTTATGTCAATCAGAATGTAGGATCAGTAACATATAACATTAACATATTTTTTTAAAGATGCTTATATGCTATAATAGAAAAAAAGAAAGAGACATTGCACAAATCTTTAATATAAATCTAATGGCTATTTAATCGCTAACCATTTTTGGAGGATTAATCATGAGTGACGGGAAATCAGTTAAACCGGGGATAATGTTTATCGCAGCACATCAAGATGACGCAGAAGGGCTTGCAGGTGGGTTACTGTCCAAACTCTCTAAAAGGCTTAATCCCAGAGGAGTTGTGGCATGTTTGACTGATGGTAGTGTCGGACACTATCGCACCGAATTCTTAAAAGACCCTAAAAAACTTAATCAAATACGAGACGAAGAGGCGAAAAATGCTGCATTAATATATGGATTTAAATATCAAAGGCTTGTTGATAACAATGGTGAATCATTCAAAGATGGGCGTCTTGAAGTAAATTGGAAAACGAGAGGGGCTGTATGGAAAGCGATCAGAGATTTCAGACCAGACCTTGTCATCACTTTGCCTGTGAATGACTATACAGACCCTTATGGAATGCACAATGACCATACAAACGTAGGAGAGATCGTGAAAAATACGGCTTATCTTATACCTGCTCCGCTTGCATTCCCCGAATATATGTCCGAAAATATAGATGATAAAGATGAGTTTGAATATATTCCTCCACCTATCATCGTTACAGTTCACGATCCATATTCGGGAAAGATACAGCCTGACATAGTGGTCGCACTCACAGAGGAAGAGCTTGATCAGAAGGTTAAAGCATGGGGAGCGCATTTATCGCAATGGAAAGAATGGCTTCCATGGGTAGGGAGATATGACGCCCCGAGTGATACTGAATCGTTGAAAAAAAGTCTTATTGCAAGAAGCCATCGCCTCGCACAAAGCCTTCCTATTAAACCAAAAGAAAATGAGGTATATGAATCCTTCACTATAACGAAATGGGCATTACGCGTGCCAACGCTTGATGAGATAAAAAGATATTTCCCCGATGACGTCCTTGATTATAGATTTGCTGAAAAGAAAATTAAAGAGTTATTATGAAATCTAATATTTATCTAAAACCTTATGAGGTGATTTACAATGTGTATCAAGAAGACATATTTATTATGCCCTATAATCCTTATTTCTTTATTTGTCAATTCCTTGCTTTTGGCTCAAAATATCGTCACAAATTCAGATTTTGAAATAGGAAAAATCGGAGAATTGCCTGACGAATGGCAAGATCAAAAAGAAGACGGAGCAGAAGGAAATGTATTCCTTACCGATAAAGAATCACATAACGGAAAGCAGTCATTGTTTATTGAAAATACAAATGATGAAGGCTATATACATCCAAACAAAAGTGTAAAAATTAGTCCCGGAGATTATATATTCTCTTTTTGGGCAAAAAGCGACAAAGATATAGAATTTCCTGCACAGATTTACAATGAAGCAGATTGGAATATTCTATTTGATACTTCATGCTCCTTAAAATCAAACCTATGGACTAAGTTTGAATTTCCTTTATCATTCACCGAAGAATTTACAGGTTCAATTCAGATAGGTCTGACATCACAGGGTCGTCTTTGGCTTGATGATGTAGAATTGACAAAAAAAACAGAGATAAAACAAATACCTCAAAACATAAAGATATGGGACACAATGACAAAGAAAAGAGATATAGGATTAGAAACACAGGATAAATCCAAATGGCGATTGCTATCTGATGATGTATCAAATATAAAAGGCGATTTAGCAATAGAGAATAACTTCTTTATCATCATTTTTTGCTCAGAATTAGGGGACGTCGTTATCTATTCAAAATCAGGACAAAAAAGGGCAGAAATTAAACCGATCCGATTAAAAGGCAAAGATATAAAACTAACAAAATGTTCAATATTAGGGACTATGAATGATAGTATAGTTGTAGAGACGCATTTTTCCGATGAAGACATAGATTTTCCTGTGTCATTTACAATTAGCAAGAAACAGATCATAGAAATAAAGTCAGCACAAGGTATGGGAGGAATTAGCATCTATAGTCCAATAGAATATGGCATAGTGCCAAATTTTATCAGCGACGATCTGATATTTGATCCAAAATATTATAAAGAGACGATCAACATACCTTCCGAAAGGCTTTTTTTAGGCTTGCTCAATGGAAGAGACAGTGAGTTATTTATTACCTTACCATTGGCACATCAAGACATAAGGCTTGTCCCTGATAACGACAAAAAGCTATTTGAATCTATTGAGATTGAAAACGATGGGCAAAGCATATATCTATCATTATTAGAAGCACCGAATATATGGCATAAAGAGGAACTAAAACCATCTTATTTAGAGGACGATGTCCTTATCAATTGGAAAAGACCCTTTCCTGCCAAATGGGTAACACAATTATATGAGGACGGAGTGAAAACCAGATATACATTCAAAGCAACTAAACCCAAAGATGATGGCTTCTGGCGTGCAGCGGTTGGCTGGTATACTTATCCTGTGTGGTTTGAGGGGGAGAAAGCATTTATAAGGACAAGCAAAAAAGTCCCGCCAAAAGGCGATGCAATAATATATTTCCTTGAAAGGAATGGAACTCCTACATCAATACTAACTCCTGTTGATATTATAAAGGCTACTCTTGGTCCAGATACAAGCGAAAATATCCTTGATCCACAAGGCAGGCGTAACCGAAGCCTAACTCGTCCTAATTGTGACATAGGTACCGCTACATGTGAGGTGACCAACCAGATCAAAAAAGTTTTTGAGGCAGGCAAAGAAGTAGAGAAAGCAGAATACATAAAAGGCGGAACTGAGGATATGATATATTTTCTTGCAAGAGAGAATGAAAGGGCTATGGAATATCAAGATTTCGCAAAAAAAATGCTAAATTTCTTATCAACGGCAAAGATAAATAAACCAGATCAAAAGCAATTTATAGAGAAAATGGAAAAGATAACAAACGAATTGATCTCTGCTTATGAACACGAGAAAAATAATCTAAAAGATGCTGATTATGCTAAAAAAATTGCAGAAGAAACTGTCGCACTCACAAAACAAAAAAGCCCTGATAATCTGTATAAATTTATAAGGCTAAAAGAAGAATGGACAGGTATGGGTGGTGCTGTGGACGATCTTAATAGAGTATTACATACAATAACTAGGAAGCTATTCCAAGAAGCTGGCTATAGCTGTGTAGATCAAACAGAGACAGTGAGATTGGCAGAGGAAATAAGACGATTAGCGATAGAATGCCTCAGAAATCCGGGAGGGTATGAGATTTGGTCAAACTATTAAGCTAACGGTTATTATCAAGTTTCAGAAAAAATTTAATAATTCCCCTTATAAATCTGGTAAGGGGAAAATATTTAAGTTTTTATTCAGGTGTTACATAAGCCGCGGTAATTCCGCCGTCAACGATGAACTCTGTCCCTGTTACATAAGAAGATTCGTCAGAAGCCAAGTAAAGTGCAGCATAAGCCATTTCTTTAGCAAGCCCGAATCGTCCCATCGGTATATGAACTAATCTTCGCTTTTTTTTCTCATCGGTGTTAAGAAATTTCATCAGCAGATCAGTATGCAATGGACCTGGGCAAAGTGCGTTCACACGGATATTCTCGCGTGCATGGACGATTGCAAGTTCACGTGTCATCGCTAATACTCCGCCTTTGCTAGCGGTATATGCTATCTGTGGAGTAGCAGCGCCTAAGATAGCGACAAATGAAGCTGTGTTGATAACCGACCCTCCGCCTGCACGACGTAATGCTGGAATGCCATATTTGCACCCTAAGAATACCCCTTTGAGATTAACTGCCATTGTAAGTTCCCATATTTCCTCAGGTGTGTTGATAGCATCATCATCTTGACTGTGCATAATTCCAGCATTATTGAATAAGATATGTAAGGCGCCGTAAGTTTTCTCGGCAACTTTAATCATATTCTCACAGTCATTAGATTTAGATACGTCAGCGTGGACATAGACCGCTTCTCCGCCTGAGTTTTTGACCATTTTGACGGTCTCTTCTCCTCCTGTATCGTTAATATCCACAACGATCACTTTTGCACCTTCATTAGCGAAAAGTATTGACGTCTCTCTGCCGATACCGCTACTAGCACCTGTTATAAGTGCAATTTTGTCTTTTAACCGCATTTTTAACTCCAGTAAAAATTTAAAAATAAAAAAGGCTTGGAAGATCCAAGCCCTTAGTTGTTTATGTGATGTGATTACTTCTTACCTTTTTTGGCTGGTTTGGCTGCTTCTTTTACTTTGAATGTCTGTGACATCTCAGTCATTACGTTTCCAGCAGCTACACCTTTTGCACCTGAAACTGTAAGTGTATAATCGCCAGACTTAAATGGGGCATCTGGTGTAAAGCTAAACGTCTTTGGAGCTGTTGCATCTTGTGCAACTTTACCAGCGACTTCAGCACCAGTGGAATCAGTAACCTTTATAACCACTGAAGCAGGATCAACATCTTGATTGAATGTTACATCAATCTTAGCTGGAGCCTCAATGCCCTCTGGAGGAGCCATCGTAAAATCTGGGCTAACTGTGGCGGTTACATCTTCATAATAGGAAAAGCCTTTGAATGGAAGTGACTTTACTTTTGCCTTTGCATTTTGAACAACTATGTCAGCAGGACCAGCAACACTGCCAGCAGGGACAGTCGCCTTCAGAGTTGTCTTGCTTATAACTTTTACACCAGTTGCAGGATTGCCACCAATTGTGACTGTCGGTGCAGGATTAGCCTTGAAACCTGTTCCAGTAATAGTGATCTCTGTTCCACCAGCCAAAGATGATTGATTTGGTTCAACTTTTGTGATTGTAGGCGGTTTCTGAGCGCAACCAACCATCAAACCAACTGCCAAAACGATAGCCAAAATAAAGGTCATATACCTCATTTGCATTACCTCCAAATAAACGTTCTCCAAGCAATATGCTTGGTATTACTAAGTAACCCCACTTGCAACAGAAAGCAAGTGCCAACAAGACATTGAACAAGTTAACATTAACCAATTAGGTTAATCTTTTTTTTGAACTACATAACTTAGGACAAAAAAGATCAGCTTTAGAACAAAAAAACCTAAAGCGATCCCAATTACACTACATATAAACCCAATAACTATTTCCACAATTATCCACCATCTATAATGCTTGTCAAATCATGTAAGATTTGCGAGCGTGGATGTTCACATCATAATAATTGAATCTTAACTATGAAAAAATACCATCTGTATAATATAGCAACCATTATGCCAATTTTTGATAGAAATATTTTATACACCTGAATATGAGAAATGTTAGATAAGATAAGGCTTCAACTGATAATAGCAAAATCTTAAAATAAACCTATAAACTCAAAGTGTGTCTAAAATGACACACACAGAGATGTGTCAAAATTGACACACAACATTGGAAGATTATAGAAATAGTGATGAGTGAACAGTAATTGATATCTAATATAAGAATCCATTTCAAATTTTAGGTAAAAGGTTATCAGCCACAGAAACACAAGAAAAAGTGATCAGTGATCAGTAATCAGTGATCTGTAATTGGCGGTGATTTATTCTTGTTAAGTCTGGTAATTCTGAGATGCTATCCGAAACCAGTATTTATCAAGGTTTGAATTAAGTGTTTATATGAAAATGCTC
>Ga0078972_1013486_pt1 | contig 13455 bp, 17 predicted proteins | sample YelNatPaOPGAMG01_FD_67568 | JGI IMG/M metagenome (GOLD analysis project Ga0078972, IMG submission 67568) | Hot spring thermophilic microbial communities from Obsidian Pool, Yellowstone National Park, USA - OP-RAMG-01 (SPADES assembly) (version 2) | ecosystem: Environmental > Aquatic > Thermal...
GGCCGAGGATCAGGCTGAGCCCTCCCGCCAGGCGGCTCAGCCGCGCTGACAGGTTGATGAAAGAGCCCAGCGCTCCCACAGCAGCCCCCAGCAAAGTGTACATGGCGATCCGCGCGCCATGATAGACCAGATGAGCGGCGAGCGGCCGTTGCCGCGCCGCGTGGATCTGCAGCCCCACCATCATGATCAGCGGTCCGCACATGCCCAGGCAATGGTCCAGGCTGCCTACCAGCCCGCTCAGAAAGAGGGCGCCAAGGAGGCTCTGTTGTGGCGGCATGGTCTCCCTTCCTTATCCCTCGGCCGGGCGGTTGGGTTGAGTGCTCTCTGCAGCCGGTTGGTCTGCAGACGGGGCTGCATCGCCGGCCGGCTCCTGCATTTGGGCGGCGACAATCACCCCCAGGCTGGTGGTCGACACTAGGCCGCCCAGCAGGATCAGGCTGGGTTTCATGATCAGGTTACAGGAAGCCTGGGCCGCAGAGCAAGTGCCGATGAGTTTGGTGGGCAGGGCGATTACCGATAGCCCCAGCAGGGCGCCCACCAGCCCCAGGAAACGCCGGCTTCCTCTACGTCGGCTGACGCCTACGGCAAGGGCCAGGCCGAAGAGCGGGATAGCCAGGGCGATCTCACCCTGGGCCGTCCAATAGCAGCGCGGCGGGGTCGACTGGCCGTTGGCCAGGACCAACGCCTGGCCTTCGTACTGGCAGTTGTTATAGTGGGGGACGCCTGCGATCAGCAGGGCCGACAGGGCGAGCACGATGGCTGCAACCCTCATAATGGGCCGACTCCTTCCTTGGTCAAGCTATCTTCTGGCATCAGCAACATATGTGCCATGGCACAATTATCTGGTACGAGCCTACAAAACACTTGACAACCGCTCGATTGTGTTGTATACTATAGCTGAAAGTAACAGATAGCGATATATGAAAGGGGGGCACGATGCCCGGACCCAGAGGCAGACATGGTTGGGGCTGCGGTCGCGGCGTGCAGCGCGGGCAGATCGCTCGCCTGGTAGAGCCTTGCCTGCTCACCCTCTTGCAGGAGGGTAACCGGCACGGCTATGACCTGATCGCCGCCCTGGACCGCTTTGGCCTCGACCCGGCGCTGCTGGACTCGGGGCTGGTCTATCGCATGTTGCGGCAGATGGAGGAGGCTGGCTGGGTTGTATCCAGCTGGGATACGAGCGGCTCGGGGCCGGCGCGTCGCGTGTACAGCCTGACCGAGGCAGGGCGCGGGGCGTTGGAGGCCTGGCGCCGGGAGCTCGGGCGCACCCATGATGTGGTGCACAGGTTGATTGACCCCGACCCATAACGTGTGGGTCGGGAGATGAAGGGATGTTCTGCGCGGATCGCGCAGCATAGTGCCGGCGGCAGATGACATAACTTGCTGGCGGCGAAAGGAGAGGGAGATGCCTAGAGGTGATGGCACAGGGCCCGCGGGGATGGGCCCAGGGACGGGAAGGGGCCTTGGCCCCTGCGCCGGCTACCCGACGCCCGGATACACCAATGCGGGCGGTGGCCGGTTCTTGAGGCTCGGCGCATTCGGGCGCTGGGCGGGTAGTGTGCTGCCGCGCCTGGGGCTGGGGCGTGGGCAGCGGTTGGGCGGCGGCCGCGGCCGCCGCTGGTAGCTTGATGAGGAGGGTGAATATGCCACGCGGTGATGGAACGGGACCCAATGGTATGGGCCCTATGACAGGAAGAGCCGCCGGCTATTGCGCCGGCTATGCGACGCCGGGCTATGCCAACCCGGCAGGGGGCCGTGGGTGCTGGGGCGGCCGGGGCGCCGGGCGCGGCTGGCGCAACATGTTCTATGCTACCGGCCTGCCCGGCTGGATGCGCTTTGGGGCCTATCGGGTCCCGGGCGTTGCCCCTGCGCCGGCGCAGGAGGCTGACTTGCTCCAGGCGCAGGCGGAGAATCTCAAGGCGACGCTCGCGAATATCGAGAAGCGCCTCGAGGAAATCAAGGGCGAAGCCAAGTAGCCTGAGAGCAGAGAGGGCCGCAGTTTCCGTTGGGAAAACTGCGGCCCTGCTGTGTCACGCCGCTGGCAGTGGCGGCTTGAGTGCAATACCCTATCGCCGCCTACGCATCGCCTTGGTCTACTCTTGCGCCGCCGGTCCGTAACTCTGTCCATTGGCCTGAGGCGGCAGCGGCTCTAGGAGGATGCGGAGACCGAGGAGATCGATGCTCTTGATGGAACCGGCCACGATCCTTGGCCTATCCAGAATCGTGGCCAGGCGCACGCCACCCTCCACTTTTTCCACCCAGATCACTTCCCTGGCGATCTCACGCTCTCCCAGGTATACCGTTACCGGGCACATGCTGGCCTCCTCATATAGAACCTGTGCCCCTCAAAGTCGATCTCAACGAGTTGGCCCTTGGCCAGGAGTCCGCGCACGGTAGCCCAATCGGCCCCGGCCCGCGCCAGGAATTGGCTGACCGCCTCTTCACGCATAGGGTGCACGGCAGTGATGCTCAGCAGATCCTCCTCGACGTCGCCGGTCTGCGCAAATGCGTTGCCCTCATACCCGATCAGATACTCGACATGAGTAACCTTATTGCTGAGGATCTGATAGGCGCGATGGATGGCTTGCTCTCTGGGTGCATGCGCCCACTCCTCCGCAGGCGGCCTGGTGGGAAGCGACAAGTAGGCTCTCGCAGGCTTGAGGCTGGCCAGGAAATCGGCGACCTGACCGATTTGCTCGACGCTGTCGTTTACTCCCTCGACAAGCATGGTCTCGGTAGTCAGCTCTCCTTGATAGCCACGGGCAAACTCGATCATCCCGTCGAGGATTGGGCCCAAGCGTAGGGCCCCGTGAGGCCGGTCCAGTTTGCGCCACACCGCCTCCTGTGTGGAGTCTACCTTGAGCGACACCCAATCTGCTTCCAGCAGGTCTTCGCGCACATCGGCCATCCAGATGAGAGAGGCATTGCTGATGACTGCGATTGGGATCCCCAGACCGTGCAGTAGCCCAATCTCGCGGCCAAGATTGGCGTCCAGCGTAGGCTCGCCATCCGGCACGAAAGTGAGATAGTCGATGGCTTCCCCTTGATCTCGCGCCTGGCTCACCTTCGCCTGGACAGCCTGCAGTATCTCCTGCGGCTGGTAGAATGCAGAGCGTGCAGCCTGCATCTTAGGGGTGCGTCCCAACTGACAATAGGCACAGGCGTAGGTACATATCTTGGGCGGGATGTTATTGATGCCCAGGCTGCGCCCGAGGCGCCTGGAGGGCACGGGCCCGAAAGTGATCACGCTATCGCCTCCGCGGATGCGATCCGGCTATTTCTGGGGGCACCGGCACTCGGTGGCATCGTGGCCCCCTGGGCGTTGCTGGCCAGCGCCTTCTAAAGGCTTTTTCCCTCTTCTTGTCTCGCTGCTTGCAGCTCGCTCGCCTGCCACAGGCGTGTTGGAGCGTTGAGGCGCGCGATGAAGAGGATGCCGTCGAGGTGATCCATTTCGTGCTGCAGGACGCGGGCCAGGAGGTTCTCGCCCTCCACCGTGATCGCCTGCCCATGGCGGTCAAGGCCGCGCACCACGACGTGCGCAGCCCGCGCCACCTCGCCGAACAGGCCGGGCAGGCTGAGGCAGCCTTCCAGCCCGACCTGCTCGCCTTCCGCAGCACAGAGCTCGGGGTTCACCAGCACGATAGGGCCCTGCCCGATGTCGATGACGATGACCCTTTGCCCCGCGCCCACCTGCGGCGCAGCCAGCCCGATGCCCGTTTCGTCATTATGCAGCGTCTCGACCATATCACGGATGAGGCGCTGCACGCGCCGGTCGATGCGCGGCACGGCGCGCGCAGTGCGCAGCAATATCGGGGCTGCCGGATAGGTGACGATCTGCAGAACGGCCATGTCGGCTCGAGCCGCTACAAGGGCGCCGCTACGGCCGCGCCGAGGCGGACCGGCCGCCGTGGCCACCGCCCTGCGGGCCATTCGCCACGTTCGTTTTCTGGAGCCGGCCTTCCAGGAAGGCCTCTACCGCCTGGCGCACAGTTGCTCCATTGGGGAGGGTATAGACGCTCACCTGGGCGGCCTGAAGCACGTCAAAGGCGTTGGGGCCTACCTGGCCCGTCAGCACGGCCTGCGCCCCCTGCTCAACGATGAACTGGGCCGCCTGGATACCGGCGCCGTGGGCGCTGCCGATGGCCGGGTTCTCGGCGGCTTCAAAGGCCATCGTGTCGGTATCCACAAACATGAATAGCTCGCAACGCCCAAAGAGCGGGTTGACGGGCGCTTCCAGATCAGGATCATTGGCGGTCACAACGATTCGCATCCCTTTACCTCTTTCCAGAGTTCTCAACGGGTCAAACATGCCGCCCGGCATGTCGATCGGGACCCTGCTCCGTTTCCGCTTCCAGCCACGGTTCCAGGTCGCGCCAGAGCGCTTGCAGGGCGACGGCCGCCGGGCTCGAGCGGTATTGGGTCACCGGCTGGCGGTGCACCATGGCCTCGACCACCGTCGTGTCGAAGGGGATGGCGCCCACCAGCGGCACCTGCTGCGTGGCGCAGAGGGCTTTTACCTGCGCCGTCTGTGCCGGGTTGATATCGGCCTTGTTCACACAGACGACCGCCGGCACGCCGAAATGGCGTGTCGTGCTGAGAATACGCTCCAGGTCATGGACCCCCGAGACGCTGGGCTCGGCGACCAGGATCGCCAGGTTCGCCCCGCTCGTGGCTGCGATCACCGGGCAGCCGATGCCCGGCGGGCCGTCGATCAGGAGGAGATCGGCGCCGACCTCTGTGGCCAGCAAGCGGGCGTTCTGTTTGACCTGGGTCACCAGCCTGCCCGAGCTCTCCTGGCCGGCGTAGAGGCGGGCATGGAACAGCGGGCCCAGTTTGGTCTCGGAGCGGAACCAGCGCCCCGTGGGGGAATCGACCATCGAGATTGCTTTGGCCGGGCAGTGATAACGACAGGCTGCGCAGCCCCCGCAGGCCGTGGGATCAACCCGGTAGTTCAATCCCTCGGCGACGATGGCGCCAAAGCGACATACCTCCGCACACTCACCGCAGCCGGTGCAAAGTTGAGGGTCGATGGCAGCCACCTTCCCGTCGACGTACTCGTGCTCCTCGACGACCGTAGGCGACAGCAAAAGCTCCAGGTTCGCTGCATCGACGTCCGCATCGGCCAGGACGAGCTGGTGCTCTCGCGCCGCCAGGTGGGCCAGAGCGGCGGTTACCGTGGTCTTGCCCGTGCCGCCCTTGCCGCTCAGGATCACCCACTGCTTCCGCGACCGGGTGCGCAGGCTGCGGCGAGAATGGACCCGCGCTGTCAGCCGGGCCAGGGTGGCCCCTAGGGTGGACTTGGCTGTGTCTACCTTGCTGCTCAATGTCACACTCTGTTTCATTGTCCACCCCCGATCTGCGCCTGTACTTCACGGTACAGGCGGCGCAGGGGTTCGCGATACTCCGGGATCGCATCCACCCAGAGCGCACCTGCCGAGTAGGCCTCGGCGATCCGCCTGTCCAATGGGATGCGCAGCAGGATGGGCACGCCGGCCCTGGCGCAGAAATCATCAACGCCGTGATCCCCCACGCCGTCGCGGTTGACGACCACGCCTACCGGCAGCTTGAGCTCGCCTCTGGCCAGCTCGACCGCAATCTCCAGATCGTGCAGGCCAAAGGGCGTGGGTTCGGTGACCAGCAACGCGAAATCGCTGCCGCGCAGGGTCTCGACGACCGAACAGGCGTTGCCTGGCGGCGAGTCGAGCAGCACCAGTGGGTCTCCCTCAGCCTCGCGCGGGATCGCCCACTGCTTGAGCCGGCGGATCACTGGCGTCGCCATCGCCTGCCCCACATCCATCAGGCCCTGGGCAAAGTGAATCTTCCCGGCATCTCCCGCCTCGAGTTGGCCCATGCGCATGGGCTCCTCGCTGATCGCCCCGCTCGCGCACTGCCGGGCGCAGCTCCCGCAGCCGTGACACAGCTGCGGAAAGGTGAGCACCTTTTTCTGCACAACGGCCAGTGCGTGGAAGGTGCAGACCTGAGCGCAGCGCCCGCAAAAGGTGCAGCGCGCCAGGTCGATCTTCGGCACGAGGATGCTCACTTCTTCCTTTCGAGTCAGTGTGGGAGAAAGGAAGAGGTGATCGTTGGGCTCCTCCACATCACAATCCAACAGGTGCACTGTTGCCAGGCCGTCGGCTGCAAGCACTTGCGCCAACCCGGTGGCCAAGAGCGTCTTGCCCGTGCCTCCCTTGCCGCTGGCGATGGCCACGATCATGAGGCACCCCCGGCCATTAGTTTCGCATCAAAATGGGTAGTGGAACACATCACTCTCTGACCATCCGCGTTCCACATTTCGGGCAGGTCCGTTCGGTGCAAGGCTGCCCGGCAACGTGGGGCTCCTTGTGCCCGCACGCCGGGCACACGCACTTGCCGCCCGGGCCGGCTGCCTGCGGGCCGCCCTTGCGCCCGCGGCCACCGCCCCCGGCCCTGCCGCCTCGTGTCATCTCGCCAGACATTTCTCTTTCCCCTCCCCTTTTTCGCCTGTTTTCAGGCGTAACTCATCCTCTGCCGTGCCGGGCCCGGTATCGCCGGCCCGGTTGCCCGCCGCCTGAACCGCCCTCCCCGGTGTTGATCGTATTCCCCCTGCCAGATCCGCGTTCCTGCGGGGTGGCAGCGATACCCTCGAGGATGCGCGGCAGGATCTCCTGCCCCGCAAAGCGGAGCGCACCGGCCAGCGCTGGCATGATGCGCTGCGTCCAGGGCACGGGCGCCGGGCGTGCGGGCAACACGTCGATCGCCGCCGACAAGGCCTGCGGCAGCTGCGGTTCGGCTACCGCGACGGGAGCATCGGTGTTGCTCAAGGCGCCCAGCGGGCATGCAGAAATGCAGGCCCCGCAGCAGCGGCATAGCGCCTGGTCCACTACCGCATGCCCTCCGTCAATGCGCAGTGCACCAGCAGAGCACACTGCCATACACTGCCCACAACCCGTGCATCGATCCAGGTTGATCTCGATCATCGCCCCGGTCCGCCCTTCTCAGCCCACAATCTTGTATCCAGCCTGGATCTGATCATACTATAATACTGTGTGAGCGTCAAGTAAACTGCTACAGAAAGGCGCAACCGGTTCGGCCTTTTGTTTTGTGAAGCGGAGCGAAGAAGAATGATACACCGATTCTCGTGGGAGGCAACCGGTCAGTGTATGTCTGCAATGTCGTACTCGCCGAGCCGCAGCGGGTAGCGGCCGTACTCGCGCACCAATTTGACGACATAATCATAACTCTCACCTGGCACATTGCTGGGCACCGAGTGGTCCGATTGGAAGATATAGCCCCCGCCCTTGGCCGCATTCAGCCGGGTCAGCACGGCGGCCTTGAGCTCTTCTTTTGTGCCCTGCGCCCAGGTGAGCACATCCATATTGCCGCAAAAGGCGATGCGGTGCCCGTAGCGGCGCCGCAGGTCGATGACATCCATGCCGGCCTTGGCTTCGAGGGGGTTGTAGGCGTCGATGCCGGTCTCGATGAAATCGGCGAAAATGCGGCGCACATTGCCGCAGCCGTGGTAGATCACCGGCAGGCCGTAGGCATGGCACAGGTCGACGATCGCCTTGACCCCTGGCTTGAAGACCTTGCGCCAGTACTCGGGAGAGAAGAACAGGTCCTTCTTGTAGGCCACGTCGCCCCAGATGACCATGCCGTCGAGAAGCCCCCCCGCCGCCTTGATCTGCGCCTCGGCGACCTGGAGCATGAACTCGTTGATGCGCTCCACGAAGCGGGCTACCTGGTCGGGGTAGAGGCCGATCCAGAGCAAAACGTTCTCCGAGCCGATGATGCGCCAGAGGGTCTCGTGGCCCTCGCACACACTGCCATAGACCGGGAAATCAGGATGGAGCGCCTTGACCGTCTCGATCCAGGGTGGCAGATTGCGTGCAAAGCCGTCGCCGACCCCGGCGATCTGGTTATCGCCGCCGCTCAGGTAGCGCCGGTCATCCCAAGGGTCGTCGAACTGGAAGGCAGCCATCTTCTCCAGGGTGTCGGTCTCAAAGCGCAGAAAATCAGGCATCGGCAGGGCGAACTTTTTCTCGATGACGGCCTCAAAGCCAGTGCGTACAATGACGTGCTCGTCGTTCTGCGCGAGGACCTCGAACGGCTTGATGTGGGGGTCCATGTTGGGGGTGGTCACGATCCAGTCGAGGTCATAGTAGCGGTAGATGTCGGTGCCGGCCGGTAGACCCATCTCCTGCCGCCAGCGCTCAACAAAGCTGCCCCAGAAGGAATCGCTGATCGGCACCCGGTCGGCCTCTTCGTGGTGCAGGGTCTTGTTCATCCGCGCCAGCTTGGCCAAACAGTTTGCGCTTCTCTCCATGGCTACACCTCCCATCCCTCTCTCATCCGTTCGTCTTGCCTGTGAGGCCCATCGCTTGCACAGGTCGGGCGGCCGCAAAGAGGATTACCTATCACGTACTGTATGGCCGATGGCGCGAAATATCAAATTCGTATGCCAGCCTGGGATTGAGCGCTAAGCTATCTCAGTGTCAGTGTCAGTACCAATGGCTCCTGGTTATTTTGCGTGTGCCCGTCTGCCGCGCGTTTTTTGGGGTGCTCGGCCCCTGGAGGAATGGAAACCTGAGGCGCCTGCGTGGCCTGCGGAAGCGCCAGGCGGGTGAAGCGTTGGAGCCCCGGCTCGAAGACAAAAAAAGGGGCCGTGAGAGCCACGGCCCCTGACAGCGATCACCCGGCCTTGACTTTGATCTCCCTCGGCTTGGCCTCTTCAGCCACCGGCAAGGAAAGGGTCAATACGCCATTTTCGAAGGTGGCCTTTGCCTTGCTGGTATCCACCGGCGTGGGCAAGGTTAACGAGCGGCTGAACGCGCCGATGCATCGTTCCCGCCGGACGACGTTCTCTTCCTTGACCTCTTTCTCCTCTTTGACTTCGCCCTTGATGGTCAGGGTCTCGCCCATCACCGAGACGTCGATATCCTCAGGTTTGACCCCGGGCACCGACGCCTTGACGACCAGGTTGCTGTTCTGCTGGTACATATCCACAGGCACGTTTGCGGGCCCTGCACAGAGCGCCTGGCTGGGCCGCACGAAACTCTCCTCGAACAGCCGATCCATGGCATTGCGCAGGGTCATCAACTCGCTAAAGGGCTCCCAACGGGTGATACTCATGGTCACACCTCCTGCACATTCAATATTTTGTGTGGATAGGGCAACTCCCCATGCCCAGGGGGCACGCGATGGCGATCAACCTGCGGGCACAGCCAGAAGCACGCCGACGACGGCGAAGATGATGAACCCGATCTGTACCCCGCCGATGACGATGGCTGCAGTGGCCAGGTCGTTGCCTTTCAGGCGCCCTCTGGCCCGGCGGATCTCGCTCTGAGCCAGGAGGCCGAGAATAATGGCGGCAACGGCCCCAATGGCGGGGATGATGAACCAGGCTGCTATCGCAGTGGCAAAACTGGCGAGCGCCAGTTCGCTGTTCGCAGCCTGACGGGGCGCCCGTTCAGGGGCGTAGAAGGGCTCTTTGGGCGCCTCCTCTCTTTCTCGCACCATAGGATTGGGGGGTTGCTCGGCCATGCCAGTGCCTCCCGACAGGACGGCCCGGCCTGCAAATCCATATGCCGATGGCCGCCAACCTCCCCCCTGAGCGAACTGCGTGCCACCGCCTTCCGCCGGGCGGCCCGGGGCGCAGGGCTCACTGTATGGTGCGCGTGTTCCTCCCTTGGCCGTCGCGACAGCGACGGTCTGGGTGTTGTGGGCGCGGAAGAGGGCATTGGTGTCGGCTGCGGCGATGGAGGAGCAACGCCAAGTCCTTCCTGTCGCGCGGCAGGCCTACTTCCGACTGCGATGGGCTTGGCCGCCTGCACGTACCAGAAGCCCTTCTCCGATCTGGCCACGGCAGCCACGGCCCGGTCGCGGCCAAGCTGTCCTACGTCGGCGACACGCGCCTGCTCGACGGCACGGCCTTCCTCAATATCCAGGCAGCCGGCGGCTGGCCGGCGCGCGCCTGCATCGTGAGCGAGGCATCGGGCGAGCCACCCCGGTTCTGGCGCGAGGGCGATGTGTTCGTGGGCAACCGTTGGGCACTCCTGGCAGACTTTTCCTCGCAGGTCGAGGCCGAAGGGCTGTCGCTTGGCCCGCAGACTGCGCTCGTGCTGGACCTCGATAAGACGACTCTGGGTGCGCGCAGCCGCAACGACGGGGTGGTCGACCTGGCGCGGGTCGACGGCGTGCGCGCCACAGTAGCGGCCCTCTTGGGCGAACGCTTCGACCAGGCTGCTTTCGAGCGTGCCTACGGCGAGCTCAATCGGCCCGCCTACCACCCCTTCACTGCCGATAACCAGGACTACCTGGCCTACATCTGCCTGGCGGTGGGGGCGGGGATGATCGCCTTTGAGGAGCTGCTGGCCCGGGTGCAGGGGGGCAAGTTGCAGAATTTCCAGGAGTTTCTGGCTGCGGTGGCCCCACAGGCGCGGGCGGCCGAGCCGCGGTTGCGCGCACTGCATGAAGAGATTGTAATGCGTGCAAAGGCGGGCGACCCTATTCCCCTCAAGGAGTTCCGCCGCCGCGAGTACCTGGCCACCGTGGCCCGCTTTGGCCGCCCCTCTGGCGAGGCTCCCATCGAGGCCCGCCTGCGCGACGAGGTGCTCATCACCCAGGAAGTGCGCCAGGCGGCGCTCGCGGCGGGGCGGCGCGGGGCGCTGGTCTTTGGCCTCTCCGACAAGCCCGACGAGGCCTCGTTCCCGCCGCTGGGGGCGCAGGGGCTGCAGCCGCTGCATCACACGCCCACGCATGCCTACGGCGAGAGCCTGCCCGCGCCATGGGGAACGGGTGACCGCACCTGCCGCCGGGCCCATGCCGTTCCGTGTCTTCTCGCGAAAGTCAACCCGTCCGTCCGGCACGTAACGATTCCCTCATTTGTAGTATACCCGCAGTTGCCGTATTATACAGAACGCATCTGCGAAGGAGTCGTGCTATGCGTGCTATCTGACAATAACCAGGGTTGGGGAGAAATGGGGGTTGTGGCCACTCGGGTTGTAACCCTCCATTGTGTGGAAGGCAGAATTGCAGGAGCTATGGAACGGGGAAATCTGTGGCGGATACCTGAACACGCGGAGCGGGTCGTCGATGAGAGGCGCCGCGGGCAGGCGCTACCACAAGGGATATCGTTATCGTCCGATTTGGCCCAGGTGATTGCGGCCACCACCGTTCCTATGCCGGGCGGCAACCCCGACGCAATTCTGGATACCGTGAGCGAGGACAGGCTGCGGCTTCAGTATGAGGGCGAGCTGGCCTACCTGCGGGGCGACTTTGAGCGGACCATGCAATGCTACCGTAGAACCGAGGGCGACGATGCGGCCAGACTGCGCGCCTCCCCTGTGGCGATCGCGGCGGCCATCAGCATGGGCGATTACCGCGCGTATACAGAGATTGACGCGTATCTCAAGAACGTTGTGAAGGCCGACAAGGGCAACGACATATCTGCTTTTGCGGAGCTGGCGCTGGCGACCGCCGCCGTGAGCGTGATTGCCCCGAACATGGCCCCCGACTGGCTGAAGGAGGGCGATTTCGGCGCCCTTGCGCCGCAGGCGAAGCCGAATGCCCTGTATTTGCGTGCCAAGTATTTCCATTGTGTGAGCAAGCTCGAAGCCATGCTGGCCGTGGCGCAGACCGCGCTAACCCTCAGCGCGCCGGAACAGGGTATCACAATGACCGATATTTATCTCCGGGTGACATGCGCCGTCGCATGCCATGCGCTGGAGCGGGAGGACGAGGCCAAACGCTGGCTGCTGGAGACCATGCACCTCGCCCTGCCCCACGGCTTTATCACGCCTTTTGCGGAGCTTGTCACCGCCCTCGGCGGCCTGGTGGAGGAATGCCTGGAGCAGGCGTATCCCGAGTATTACGATGTCGTGATCGGGCAATGGAAGCGCACATGGAAGAACTGGATCACCTTCCATAACCAATTCGCCAAGGACAACATCACGCTCATCCTGTCGCTGCGGGAATACCATATCGCCTCACTTGCGGCGCGCCGTGTTCCCTATGCCAGAATCGCCAGGCAGTATTGCATTTCGGTGGGGAGGCTCAAGAATATCATGCTGGAGATCTACGAAAAGCTGTTCATCTCCAGCCGGGATGAGCTTGCAGAGTACATCCTCTAGCGCGTAAAGACGTGACTTTTTGATCGCAAAAAGTCACTAGCGAAAGTGCGTTTTTGCCCCTATGATAGCAGTGAACCTGCGATCATAGGGCTTTTTGTTTGCCTGCGGGAGAGGAGTGCAAACGCATGGAACCCGAACCCAAGCGGCTATACAAGGTGTTCCGTGCGGGAGGCCACAGCTTTCCCGTCTACTTTGAGCACGACGAGCGGCTTGGCGAGAGCTATCCGGCCTATCCGAACTTTGAGGAACGCCCCGAGTACACTGAGGAAGGGCGGCCCTTTGCCACGGCGGAGCAGGAGAGCTGCCCCCATTGCAAAGCCAACGTTCCGGGGGGGCCTCTGCCGGGCGACTGCGGCGGCTGCGGCTGGTTCTACCGGGAACAAACGCCTTACGACCCAATCGGCATCTGCATGTGCGACGCGCGGCGGCGCGGAAGTGGAGTGCAAGGGGAGAGCAACGAATGAAAGTCACGCGGTTTTTGAGCGCGCTCTTGTGTGCGTCGCTGGTATTTGCGCTCATGCCACTGGCAGCGCGGGCGGCGACAGTCGAAACGACGTACGTAGACGAAAACGGCAACACGCAGACTGTGACGGCCACGGTAGTGGAATCTTCGACGTCTACCTTGGCTGGCTGGTACGTTGTGAACGGCAGCGTCACGCGCACCGGCACGATCACCGTCAGCGGCGATGCGCGCCTGATTCTCGCGGACGGGGCGTCCCTTACGATCTACGGAGACTTTAATAACGCGGGGATCAACGTATCCGGAAGCAATCTTCTTACCATCTACGGCCAGGAGCAGGGCACGGGCCAGCTCGCCGTTACCTGCGGCGGCAACGGCGCGGGCATCGGCGGCGGCAAAAGCGGTAACGGCGGCAGTATCTCCATCCGCGGCGGCACGGTCACGGCCAAAGGCAACAGCGGCGGCGCGGCCATCGGCGGCGGCGCAGGCGGGGACGGCGGCAGCATCACCATCAGCGGGGGCACGGTCACGGCTACAGGCACCAGCGGCGGCGCGGCCATCGGCGGCGGCGCGGGCGGCGCGGGCGGCACCATCACCATCAGCGGCGGCATGATCACAGCCCGGGCTCACAACGGCGGCGCGGCCATCGGTGGGGGCAATAACGGCGCCGCCGGCACCATCGCCATCAGCGGTGGCACGGTCGTGGCCGACGCTTACGAGGATGGCGCCGACATTGGCAGCGGCGCAGGCGGGTCCTCCGGCGATATCGCCATCAGCGGCGGTTCCGTCTACGCGGTGGAAGGCGGCGTGAGCCCCACTCCGCACAATGGCGCCAATGCGCCGGTCTACCACACCCCAATCACGCTCTTTGGCACCGGCTGCAGAACG
>Ga0078972_1013487_pt1 | contig 13455 bp, 10 predicted proteins | sample YelNatPaOPGAMG01_FD_67568 | JGI IMG/M metagenome (GOLD analysis project Ga0078972, IMG submission 67568) | Hot spring thermophilic microbial communities from Obsidian Pool, Yellowstone National Park, USA - OP-RAMG-01 (SPADES assembly) (version 2) | ecosystem: Environmental > Aquatic > Thermal...
GAACTGAACGCCCGGATAATTCTTCAGCACTTCCTGAGCTTTCTTCATCAGCTCTTCTTTAGCTTTTTCGTCGAGCTTTGGCAGCTTCTTCTTCAAGTGGATTACGAGAACCCTAACCATGTTCTCACCTCTTTACCTTTTTTACTTATCATACATAACAACAGTATGCATATAATCCCAAAAATACTCTTTCATCTCTCACCCCCTCCCTCCATCCATAAAGATGATTTTTCAACTTATGCTTTTCTATTGTTACTTTTATGCTCACGTTTTTGTCCAATCTAAGAGTGAATTATCACCACAAAATTTTGTGCAAATCTTCAAGTAGAGGGCTTAGCTCTTCTGGCCCTGATTACTAATGCGACGCCTATTGCTATCATCACCAATCCCGCCATGGAAGCCGCCCACAGAATATTCCCAACAGCTGGAAGAGCAGCTGTTGCCGCATAAAGCTTTTCGCTTAATGCCTGGATTTCCCTCATTTTGCCTGCAGCACCGGTTATCGAGCTTTCGAGCGTTTCTCCAATATGACAGAGCCCCATCCAGGAGATTGCCGGATGGCAGAGGGCATTTCTTATTTTCACAGCATAAGAGCTGGCGGTTTCAAGGGCTATGAGCGTTGAGCGGTACTCGCTTGAATGGGTAACAGAGTAAAGCATTTCTATGTCACTCCTGTATTTCTCAAGCTCTCTGTAAGCCTCTTCAACAACAACGCTCAAAAAGAGGCTGAATATCAGGAGGCAAAGGCCAAAACCAAGCAGAAAACCTCCAGCTGTCGAGGCCATTCGCATCACCTTAAACTTATTGTTGCTACAGTCCAACCATCTTTAACGAACTGCAGTTCAGAAGGGACCTCATTTTGTAGAACAACGAAAGGCATTGGACCCTCCAGACACTCGCCCGGTTTGAGCACGTGGAAAGTTTTCATTCCAGCAAGGTTGATTAGTATAGCATTGTTTTCTATACATTCATTTTGAGGTGCTGGCACTATATATGATGAGGCAGGGATAGAAGAGTATCTGTAGTCTCTGCCAGTGTTTGTAACAAGAACAAGGTCTTTAAAGGGTGGATTTCGAGATAGTTCGTCTGAAGTAAGGTCTCTTGAGCCCACATTCTCTATTCTAATACCGAGAACAACAAACTTCATGCCACCGGTAGCTTTGATGCACTCGCTCGAAGATGTAGTGTGTATGTTGAGATATTTACCCTCTTCAATGCTGAAAACATCAATTTTTAGAAAGCCAATAGTTATAGCCTTGACGGTTGGTGTATAAGTTGGAGCAGGGCTTGATATTGGTGTCTCCAAGCATTTTAAAAGTTAAAGTAATAAGTGGTGATGGCTAGACCCGCGAGAACTGTTGCAATAGCCATAGCGATGTAAACAATACGATTCAAGGACTCACCCCTTTATATCATGTGTACTGGAGTTTTTAACACTACAGAAAGCAGAGATTACCTTTTGTCAGGAAAGTTGATGTAGAAAACAATAAACAGTATTTTAAGGATTTTGAGCTGTCGGAGGAAGAGAAATTCAAGCTTTCAGAAAAGGCTAGGCAACTTTCCAGACGGACAGAGAGGACGCAGAAGCTTGAGCGTTCAAATACCAAAAAGATTTTTAGTAGAGAAAACAAATCTTTGTAATGGCTTTCCTGTACAAGGGCTTTGATGTGGATACCAGACTGGGAACAGCCCCTGTTATAATCGTAAGGGCTGAGGCGGAACAGGGTTTTGTTCAACAAACACTCAAAGGAGGTCCTGCCCTTTTCATAGTTGATAAGTATAATGTTACAATTTACTCATGTGAAGACTTGAATGGTACCAGTTCAGACCTTGTTTCCCAAATAAAGAGCCTAAAAGGTTTTAGTAAGTTGTTTCATCCTTCCGAAAGTCTTAAATTAGAGTTCGAGATCCCGGTGAGTTCTAAGTTAATAGATCAGATTAACGAGATCAGAAGAAGAGGTAGAGTTTTCGCTCTCTCTATCTTCTTTTACTGGCGCGCGCTGTTACTACACACTTTCGAAGTTGTGCCTTCACAGCCTTTACAACGTTTAGAGTCTGTAGAGAAACCATCGCCAAGAGGTAATATCTCTCCAATAACTTTCTCTACAGAAGAAGTAAACGAGCTGATGAAGGAGTTGAAATACGCGGAGTTCATAAGATTCGATGTCCCCGTGCCATTAATCCCGGATGCCCCTTTTGAAATTCTCAAGAAAAGCGCCGGTGAGCTAAAGAGGGTCGAAGATGCGATCGCTAGGGGCCAATATTTTGAAGCCTTAAACACTTTGAGAAACATAATAATGAATAATTTAACAGATCCTTTAACGAAAGAAGTTGAAGAAAGAGAGAAGGACAGAAAGAAAAGGGTTCTTAAAGAGGAAATACGCGAGTATGTGTTAAAGACAGTTCCTGACAGTTCTAAGAATATTTACGAAGAGATACTGAAAGGAATCGAAAATACGCTGTTGTCCAACCTCGCTCATATACACAAGTTCATCCATGAAGAGACGGGTAAGTTGATCAATGCTCCTTTACCTGAGGATGTGGAGTACGTATATTTCATTCTTCTCTCAACTCTTCGGTATCTTTCCCAACTCATACTAACTTGGGGAAACTCCTGATTTTTGGAGCTTCTCTAGAATGCTGGGGGCACTATGGCTCGAGTTCGGCGATGTTGGCAAGGAACTTTTTTGCCCCTTATAAGGCTCTATCCAACCTTCTTTAAGAACATGTTTAAATATAAAGCTTTGAGGACGTTTTGAAATTTGAACTAATTCTCAATTCACGGAAAGGGGCCTTCATCCACCACTTTCATGGGGAGAGGTTTTCATGGGGAGAGGTCGGGTTAAATTGTAAAAAAAGTGTTTGAAGTGTTAAGTGTGAAATGCTAAATGCGAAGTTCGAAGTTTAGATTTGAACACTTTAAATATCAGTGCTTCTTCGAGAGAGCTTTGGAGATTAGTTTTGAAGCCTCCCTCTTGGAAAGCCACGGAGGGCATGAGACGCCCAAACGGGCTAGAAGGGCGCGCTGCTTCTCCGTCGCTAGGTAATTCTTGTACTTTTCGAGGAAGGTCGCCAAGTTCTTTGAAACGTAATTGTAGTAGGCCCTCCTGCTCAGCTCATCCGCCTCCTCATTCTCCTCACGAGGCACCCATTCAAACCTTATCTTCTTAAACTGCCTGATCAAAGCCATAGCCTTCTCGTAGAGTGGTATGATGCGGGGAGCTTTAACTGTGTAAATTCCCTTGAGCTGGAAGATGAGGAGCTGGCTGTCGCTCCTGACAAGAACATCCTCCGTTAGGCCGAGCTCTATCAGCTTCTCTAGGGCTTTTATGAACGCCATGTACTCGGCGACGTTGTTGGAGGGGTTCGGATGATCCACAACATCGTACCCCTCTTCTACTTTCTCTCCGTCCTTGTAGATGACATACCCGTAGCAGGCGATACCATTGGGATTGATTGGCTCACAAAGGCCATCGACATGGACGAGGACTTTCATCAATTTACTAATGGTTTGTGGAATATTTAAACCATTCAAAACAAATAGCAAAAAATTCAATAATTTTTTTAGCATACTGAGCTGCGCTAAATACACTAAAGCTGGAGAGAGTTTTTAAATCCACCAGTTTCTCTCAGAACATTTTCCCCTTCCATTAAAAAGGCAAAAAATTCAAAACAGCTGTTGAAAGTTTTAAATAATCCACACAATATATACAATCTATATGAAGCGGTCGGGAAGCGTATTCCTGACTTTAGCAGTTGTAGTGGGACTGTGCGGAATCCTCCCCATCCTGGCGATTGAAGACAGCCCCGGCAGTCTGGCCTTCTTCAACATTTTCGGCAAACAGCAGAAAGAGGACTGGAAGACTGTGAACGAGATGAAGGGTCTGGTAGACGACAAACTCTACGAGGTGATGCAGTGCTACGCTGCTATGAGGACTAATGAGTCGGTGATAACACAGCAGCTCGGCCCCTTCTACAGCTACCAGGTAAAACTCAGGACAGAACCGGTTTTCATGATCAAAAACAATACAGTGTACGTGAGGGACAGGACTACGGCAGAGGCTGGAAGACTCATAACATGGGGTTACAGGCTCGGACTACTGCGGTATCCCGGGGGAATGTCATACCCTCTCCCCTTCGAGGCAAGATGCCTGATGAAGGTGAATGAGACACACTACAAACTCTCAGTAGCATTCTACGAGCAGGTGTACTTGAAGAAGATGGTAGTCCTGAGTGCAGTAACACCCAAAGATTACGAGTATCCAAAGGATTACCGTGTATGGGACTGGTTCAAGGGAGAAGAGCACAAATGCAGATTGCTGAGGATGAAGTTTGGCGGGGAGAAGCCCCCGATAGATAATCCACCGATCCCGTGTCACGGCATGAACTATTACTGGGAGAGGCCCAACCCGCTGACAGCGGGTTTTGCGAGGGAATTTGAGAGACTGCTTGAGGAGGAGAAACTTCCGAAAAATGCTGCTATCACGATCGCTACAAAATTCGCGAATGTCCTGATGAATTTCCCGAGTATGAAACCTGACAAGAGTGGTAAAAGAATATTAACACTCTACGATCCTGTTACCAAGAGTGTCAGCAAACTGGAACTGCCAAAGATGACAATTTACTATCCTGAAGACGCTAACTGGTACAACATGCTGGCTGGCTACGGATGGTGCGGTTCTTTTGTTGGAGTTGTACAGTATATTCTCAGGTACCTCGGGCTTGATGTCTATATTACTAGTATTGACATAACCGGAGCCCATGGAGTCCTGGGAGTGAATGAGAAGGATATTACAGGGGCGAAGGGGATAGATGGTGTCACGGTTGTGGCTGTTGAGAGGGATGACGGGCTGGTTGTGAGAATTCGCGTGCTTGAAGTGTCGGATGTTGATAGACCGCACAGCATATTCTACTTGGATGAGACAAAGTACATGGCCTTCAGCCAGTATAATCCGGTCTGAAAAACTCTTCCAATTTTTTTAAAAAAATAAAAGAGGGTAAACTCCTCAGCAGACTCTTACACAATCTGTTATCGCTCCTTGCCAGTCTGGCGGGCACTCGTACCTGCAGCAGCCCGCTTTGAACTGGTATTTCGCCCCCGGTTCGATGAACCACACGACATTTCCTGGCACACTCTCACAGGGCCATTCAATGTACGCTGTGTTGTTCTCCTTGTCCAAGCTACCCATCAGTCTGGCGTCAGGTATGAGCTGTTCACCTGTTGTCAGGAGAGCATTCCTCAGGTAGCCAGTGTAGTGCACATCAAATTCCACCTTCTCGTAGTTCAGAGTACCCTTGTCGTAATTCGCCTCTGTTGCGGGAGCCAGAATGGTTCCAGCTCCCGCGATTGAAGTTTCAGCAGCATTCCAGTAGAGCGGGATTATGGTTTCTTTGATGATACGGACATCCTTTGTCGCTTCCACGATTTGATTGCAGCTGTCCTTCACGACAGCTTTGAGCGTGTAGTTGCCCTGCGGGAGTTCTATCTGTACTATGTCCGGGGAGATAACCATTGTTCCACTCTTGCTGTCCAGGTCTATTCCGAAATACCACAGCTCATTAATGTAGAGATCAAGCCTTTTTACAGCACTGTCATCACTATAGCTGACTGTCACGGGTAGCGGGTATGTGTTCTGACTTTCCTGGATTATGTACTCTTCTTTGTTAGGTTGTATGAAGTTCACGACTGGCGGCTGGTCTGGACAGCGGCTGCAGGCTACCAGCAGTCCAGAAGCTTCGGCGGTCAGGCCTGCAGTGTCCTCGACAACGAGCCTGAGTGTTATCGACTGTTTGCCATTGAACGCTGCCCTGAAGCTCATTTGGACGTTGTTCACGCTGGAGCCGCTTAGAGGCGTGCTCGCGGCGAGCTGGCCGTCAGCGTAGAGTCTTGCTTCTTTCAGCCCGTTTGGAGCGCTGGCTGAGAATGTCACTGTTACAGAGCTTCCATCGTTTATGCAGTACATTGGATAGCTGAACTGGGTTATTGTTGGCGGCTGCGATCCGCTTCCCCCGCCGCCTCCACCTCCGCTTCCGCTTCCTCCCACGGTGAATCTGACGCTTTTTGCGGCATTGTTCCCGTTGCTGTCGTAGGCGAAAACACTCAGCTTGTACTCTCCAGGCTCATTCAGAATGCATGTTGCCCTGTACTCGTTGCCGGTGTCGGGGCTTGTCCTTGTAACACTGCAGACTGTCCTGTAGGAGGCCAGGTTTGAATCGTATATGGCAAAGTAGAAGTCCACTCTGGTAACCCTGCCGTAGCCGCCGCTCACGTAGGCTTCAGCCCTCGCTGTAAGGCTTCCCAGTGGGACGCTCGCACCGTTCTGCGGGTAGAGGATGCCGAGGTATAAGCTCCCCGGCACGGGCACCGGTGTTGAATACACCGGAACATCCGCTGGCGCAGTTCCGAGGACTGTCACGTAGGTCTGGTTGCACTTTCCTTCTGCATTGCAGACTTTGACAGTCCAGGTTTCATTGTACCTCTTTCCGGTCCAGGGGAATCTTGCAGTCTTGGCATCGAGGATCTCCCCCGTTATGTTCTGGCTTCCGTTCTGCATCCATGCTCCCGTGATCGGGCTGGTTGTGTCTATGTTGAAGATGAGGTTGAAGTTTGACCCTTCAACAAAAGCGTAACCCCTTTCGACTGTCACGGGGATCGTGTGCTTTGTTGCAACCCTTCCCTCAACGGAGAGGTATTCTATGGTTACGCTCGTGTTGTTCCTTGCACCGGGTTTGTTGTCCACGGGGTTTATCAGGAAGGCTTTCAGTCCTCCTCTGTTGCTCGGGTCGACATAGTAATACTGGCCGTTCACTCTTATATCGGAGGGCTTGCAGATTGCTATTCCGCTGTAATAGCCGGCATGAGGCGTGTCATTGCATGGCTGATTCCAGGTGTCTTTTGCACAGCCGTAGGTGATCTTAACTGGCAGCATTGCCTGGAAGAGTGGTAGGTTTTTGAACGTTATCCCCTGCTCTGTTGCCGGGTGCTCTAAGAGGTCGGGGAATGTCAGGTAGGGGGCGGCGGTGAATGGGTTGCTGTTGGGTGGGGGTATCTGGTAGCCTGCGGTGCTCACTGTTCCTGTGACCGCTCCCCAGTACTCCTGGTTCATCGTGTTTGATACTGGAATCAGCACCTGTTTTGAACCGGAGAATTCTGTCCCGGGAGACAAGCCTGAACAGCCTGAAGCCTGGCAGGCTTCGTTTATGCAGTACACTGCACCCACAGTGTCCCCGACTCCGAGGGGTTCTGCCTTTACTGGCAGTGGTAGCACTTCATCTGAAACTCTGCAGCATGTCACGGCGAGTGTGCTGGACAGGACTGCAGTCCCCGTGTATTTGCAGTAGTAGAGCTGGGTGGAAAGGCTTGCATAGCCCCCGTTGTATAGGACTGCGGTTGTCTTCGGGTCTACTTTAAAGCCTGAGTTATCGTCGTTAGAGCATGAGTATTTTGGAACGTTTGATATGATTACTGCGCTGGGTATTGCTTTGGGCGGGTTTGCGGTGGATACTATTGATGAGGATATTGTGCCCTGGTACCCGGTCGCGTATGAACCTGAGGTGGCCCGGTAGGCTATCTGGACGAGGTAGCCTTTGTTTGAGGGTGTGAGGCTGGCTTGGACTTCTTTGGTGTTATAATAAACGTTCATGTCCAGCTTGTCTACTTCCTTTCTTCCGGTCTGCAGGTTTATGATCGAAACGTAGAGCATGTTTGCGTTCCCGCTGGATTTGATTTTTACTGGAATGCTCATTGTATCGTATCCTGCAGCATCTCTGCTGCTGTAGCTGGGGTTCGGGTTCAGCGGGTAGATCCAGAGCTGTGCGCTGGGGAGGCCTATGTAGTAGATGTAGTCGTAATATGTCCTGTAGCAGTACCCTAAATCATCGCAGTAGTCTGAATAGAGGTAGTAGAGTCTTGTGATCACGTTTGAGAGGGTGCTGACTTTTGGATCATTCCTCTGTATTGGTGTTGCCTTCCGCGCTATGTCGTCGAGTTCATAAGCTACTACTCCGCTTTTTTCCCCGCAGATGTAGTTGTTCCCTCCAGCATACCTGCACCAGCTTCCCGGTGCTCCGACGATCCTGTTACTGCTGGAGCTCGGGTTAACCTTCAGGATGGTCGGGTTTAGATATTCGACTGTGAAGTTCACTGTGAACGAGCATGTCGCGCCATTGTAACCGTAATGTATGATTGTGGCCGTATGGCTTCCGGGGGTGAGGTCTCCGACTGTCACGGCGACGTATGATCTCATCATCCCGTTGCCCAGGTCGATAAAATTGTACCTGGTGGATCCTCCGTCGGTGCCTCTGTAAACGCCGTCAACGTATACGTACATGCCGACGCCAATATTCTGACTTCTCAGTCTGGTGGATGTTTCCATCCACCCGTAAACGCCAATCCCCTGTCCGGGGTACACTTTCAGCCTGTGCCCCTCTCTTGGAATGTCAATGTAGAGTGTGCCGTAGTATTTGGTACTGCCGGACTGGTAGTACAGTACTGTGCAGCTTTTTTGGATTCCGTCGCTTATAACATCGACATAGATTGTGGAGCTGCCGCAGGTGCTGTCCCTGCAGGCTTCAACTCTGACTTCGTGCAGTCCTACGCCGAATTCTACGGTTGTTGAAAATGAGTATCCATCATACCAGAAGCCTGTGAGTGTTTTGACCAGTTTTCCGTTATCGTAGATGTTTATCCTGTTTGCATAGGATGGGAGACACCAGTAGCCGTAGGGTTCGAGGGCTACTATTTTACCGCTTATCGTCACCTGAGCACTTAGACCGGGGGGATAGAATGCCTGGTAGGATGGGTTGTTGAGTGATGGGTAGACGGGGCAGTCGGCGAGGGCGGGCTGTATTACTGCGAGGAGCAGCAATCCGAAAAACAGGGTTAGTGGCTTTTTCATTCTCTCACCTCTTCCTGTGCAGGAATACAACAATCATCCCGCCCACAGCAGCGGAAACGAGGAATGTTATAATTCCCTCAGGCGGTATTCCGGATTTGACTGTTTCCGGGTTTTCGGATTTCGGATTTTCCTTTTCCAGCAGTTTGAGAGCTTCTGATGCTTTGACAAGTGCTGGTTTTTCAACCACACCGTGGAATTTGTAGGATTCGTGCAGTCCGCGGAGGATTCTTTCGCAGTAGTGCGAGTTTGAAATCCTTATGCTCTTTGGGCACACGAGGTTGTCGGAAACGTAGTCCCAGTCTTCATCTATGACCTCGTTCGCGTAGCTTGCGAAGAGCCAGTGGTTGCCGACGTAGTCTGTTATTGTCCTGTTCAGGACCGTGAACGTGACCTTAGCATTGGCATAGCTTGAGTTGTTCCCTATAACGACCGCGAACGTGTTCAGGCTCGCTATCATCGTGCAGTTTTCAAGCTGTGCATAGCGTATGAGGTTGTGGTAGGCTTCGATTTTCGAATTGTAGCAGTACAGGTTGTCTATTCTGCTGTCGACTATTTCAAGGGTTGCATTTCTCGCCACCACCGTGCCGTTGAAGTTCGAGAGTTTTGAGTTCCCGCTCAGTTCAACGTGGCCGCTGCAACTGTCGAGGAGAGCGTCGCTGGCTGCCATGTTTACAGTCTGGTTCACAAGAACTAGGGTGAAGAAGAAGATTGGGAGGATCATCTTAACCCACCTCCTGGCTGTGTGACGTTTGTCGGCACGTAATTGCCCCAGTCAACCTCAGGGACGTAAACGCTCATTATCCTCGCGTAGGCTGGCGGGGTAATTGTGAAGCTGGCTCTTGCAGAGGAGTTCTTTCCCCCTATATCGTATGCGAGGACTTCCACAGTGTGGTTGCCTACTGTGGTGGAGTGGTTGAGGGAGAGGCTGAATTCTCTCTGCCCGTTTAGCGTGTAGGAGTTGATCTTTGCGTAGTCAAAATAGACTTCAACGAGGCTTAGACCGTAGTCGTCGCTGGCGGAGGCTGTGATTGTGAAGTTTGCGGTGAAATCGTCTCTTGCCTCTATTTTTGTCCCGTTCTGCGGGGATGTTATGCTCACTGATGGTGGCAGGTCTTGGGTTATCCTGAAGTTTGCAGTATCGGAGGAGGTCTGGTTTTCGTTATCGTAGGCTATCGCCATTGCCGTGTGTGTTCCGTGGGTTACGTTGACTGCGACTGCCTGGCAGGTTGTTGTGTTCTCGCATGTTTTCAGGAGGTTTCCGTCCAGGTAGAGTTCTATTTTTACAACTCCGAAGTCGTCGCTGGCGGCTGCTTCGACTGTTACATTTATCGGGCCTGCTGTAACGTATTCTGCCCCCTTTGCCGGTGAAATTAGGACGACTGAGGGCGGGCTGTCGATTGCCAGGACTATGCTGCTCAGTTTCCCGGTTATGTCGGATGCTTCGATTCTGGCAAAGTAAACTGGCTCGTCTGAAGAGCTCGTGTGGCTGTTGCTACCGTAGTTCATTGTGAGCCTGCTGGTGTTGTCTTCTTTGACCCATGAGAGGCTGAATTCTGCTGTTTTAACCTCGCATGTCCAGTTTCCTGTTCTCCTGTACTCTTCATAGCATTCTCTCAGCCTTTGCTCATCGTTTGAGGAGATTGGGGAGAAGCCGAAGGCGAGTCTTTCTCCGCTTTTGTAGCCTGCGTAGACGTTCACGGCGATTACTGAAATGTCATCGGTTACTCTTATGCTGTAGCCTGAGGAGTCTTTTTGGTAGTTTATTTCTGGAAAGGCGATGTCGTTGAATGCTGTTATTGGTCTGATGTAGATTGCCTTGTAGACTACCTGGTTTGCGTAGATTATCTGGACTGTTGAAACATCTTCGAGCTGGCCGAGGTCTATTCTGAGTTTTTCATTCGGCTCCCAGATGTTGTTCCCGTTCTCATCTGCAACGCTGGCTTTTCTGTCGTTGATGTATATTGCGAGGGAGTTCAGGTCGATGCTGAGCTGCGCCGTGTTCACGACTTCCACGCTTGTGTTGGTTTGTGAGACTATTAGGGGAACGCTCTCCTTCGGCATTGTTTCCTCAACAAGCTTCAGAACTGCTGAGCCGACGCTCGCTGCAAGCGCTGAGGAGATCGCCAGCACAACCAGCGCAACTAAGGCCGAGGAACCCCTATTCCCCTTCATACATCCCAATTTGAAGGTTTAAAAATGCTCCATTTTAAAAAATTGAATTATACAACCAGTACAAAAATTGCAATGGAGAAAGTGATAACGAAAGTGCCGAAGCATCTCCTGTAATCCGAATGCACAGCACCGCTTGCCAGCGGAAGAATCGAGGCGAGAATTGCAATGCTGTCAGCGGGAATACCCCTGATGGCTTCAACATCGATTTTTTCAGTGCTGAGCCTTGAAAATGCCTCTATTACGGGCAGAAGCTGGAGCTTAACGATCAGCATCGTGAAAACTATCACCATAAAACCTGCCATTGCAAAAAGCCCTGCACTCCTCGCAATGGATTTTCTAAGTTTTGAAAGCTCGAAAAACCTGTGGTACTCGTATATTAGTCCGGAGATTACATCGCTCAGGTTCCTTGTGACATGGACAACGCAGCCGAGGGTGTAGAGTACGATTGAGAGAAATGGATGTCTGACCCTTTTCGACTGTTCCTTCAGGGCAGAACCCAGCGATGAAACCTGGCTTTCAGCGATTACTGGAGCTATCTCTTTTGCTATCTCTCCAGAGGCTGTTAAAAGCTGCGATCCAGTTTTCGATGCGGCCATGAGGTTCATCAGGAAGGAGTCGAGCTGATCCTCAACGTCTGTTTCCCATTTCAGCGTTCTTCTGAACGCAGCTGCGAGGATGAATGCTGCAGAAGAGCTGGAAACAAGTGATGGGAATGTGATTCCCGAAAATCCGAAAAAGCGCTCCAGATAAACTGAGGCTATTACAATTGAGGAAAGCATGAAGGCAGCAATCATCGCCTCTTTCCCCAAGTGCCTCCTCATCTTCTTTTCCGGGGAGCCGATGTAGAGCGTTGCAACCATAGCAGCTGCCATCGCCGGAAGGCCGAAGTATACCGCAAGGGCCGCGAAATCATTTCCACCCTCGATCATCGAGGATGTAAGGCTGAAAATTGCGAGCGTTGGAAGCATTCCGAGAAGGGCGAAGAAAACGGAGCTAAGGTTTTTAAGCCTGCTTGCATAGCTTTCAAGCTCTATTCTCCTGTAAACACTGTCTATGCTGATGAATTCGGATACAAATTCATCGTAATTCTTCCTTTTTTCGGAAAAGCTAACGAGACCCCTGAGAAAGGCGGAAAACCTGTCGCTAACCGTGGTAAAAGCTATCTCAAGCATAGCATCCCTCAGCTCCTTTCCCGCGTATCTTGTTGCCACCACTATCTTCGAGAACTCCTCCCTTATTCCTTCGAGATCGCTGTTTGCAAGCTCCTCCATTGCCTTTGTTAGCGGAGCCCCTCCCCTTCCCAGCGAGGAGAGTATTGCCAGCGCTGTTTGGAGGTTTCTTTCGATGTTTTCCCTTTTTTCTGATGCCCTGATGCTGAGAAAAAGGCTGAAAAAGGCCCTTGAGAGCATCGGGTATGCGAGAACCGCTGAAAGGCATGAAATCGCAGGTTTTCCCAAAATCTTTGCGTCTTCCGGAATATCTAGCGGGAATGGAAGGGGGAATGCTGAAATTCTGCTCAACAAAATGAAGATTAAAAAGCCGGAAAAAATTGAGAAGATAAAGGCCGCTATTTCACAGTTCCTTGCAAGATTTTCGGCATCGAAGATGTCCAATGCGTAAAGCTTTCTCCTTTTCGCCTCTACTTCCCCTTTCAGCGGATGGAGGAGCATAGTAGATCGGAAAGCTGCAGAGAATCGCTGCCAGCTGATTTCAACCTCTCCAGCAATTTGAAAATACGCGATCGAAGCGAAAATGCAGGATTGAATGCCTTTTCAAACCTCATCTCTAACCCCAATTGGATTGCAGTGTTTAAAAAGCGGACAGGATTGAAGTGCTATGGTCCGGAAACTTCGCAAGATTTAAAGCGCAAAGCAGAATGGGCAGATGAATTCTGAAATCTTCTATGCAGCACGCGTGCTCGACGAGGCATACGAGCGGCTGAAGGATGCCTACATCAGCACTTCGGTTCTGGGCCCTGTTAGGCTGTACTCCGCCGCTGAAACAGCGGACAGGGAGTTCTGGGCACTCTTCTGTGCCCTGATCGATTACCAGATGCCCGTTGCCAGATTGCTGAACCCGATGCTCACGGGCCTTGCCAAGCACATTGAGGGAGAAGGACTGAAGTTCCTCGATCTAATCTACGATGCTAAGCTTGCTGAAAAAGTCCTCAGCGAGTTCGAATGGTCATCCCCGAAAGGTCCGAGAAAGGGCTTTACCACCTGAAAGCCTCGCCCTTCAGGGCGGGGATGGCAGGAAAGGCTTATAAAGGCTCTAGTGGCTAGCAACTAGTAGCTAGCGTATGACGAAGCTCAAGTGCCCGGGTCGAGTAACATGCTGGGTAGTGAGGGTTTCCTAACCCTGACAATCAAGATGAGGGTTAGGCCCG
>Ga0078972_1013488_pt1 | contig 13455 bp, 21 predicted proteins | sample YelNatPaOPGAMG01_FD_67568 | JGI IMG/M metagenome (GOLD analysis project Ga0078972, IMG submission 67568) | Hot spring thermophilic microbial communities from Obsidian Pool, Yellowstone National Park, USA - OP-RAMG-01 (SPADES assembly) (version 2) | ecosystem: Environmental > Aquatic > Thermal...
GAATATCAGGGCTAATCATAATGATAATGGGATTTCTTATCTTACAACTGAACAGCCTGTACGGAGAAATCATTATCCTTACAGGTCTAATGCTGATCGCCATAAGCCTAATCGAACACAAAAAATCCGAAGAGTAAACAACTCAGAAATCCTTATATTCTTTTTCAGTATGTCGTCAGTGATGACAACCACGAATAAGAAAACAGCAAAAGAACGGCTTGAAGAAATTGCTAACGCCGATGCCCTTTTTTCAATCGGCTTTCACAGATACGACGGCTTCACGCAAGAGAAAATAACGGGAATACTTCTAGCGGATAGAAAGTTTCGCTTTGACCTCATCTACACGCCCGATGAGTGCTACTCTGACCTTCTATCGGAGCTTCTGAGCGACCCAAAGGTACGCGAGGCGATCATCGATGAGATGGTGAGGAAGTACTATATTCCCGCATTCTTCAAGAAATACAAACAGCTAGCGATGAAAGGACAGGAGGTGGACTGAGCGAAAATTACGGAGAAGCAGAACAACTACATCTTATCAATTATTGAGCGAAACAAGGACGCCGCGGAGTACTTCTCAGATTACATGGAACAGACAAAAGGCGACCCCTACAGCAGAGACCTGTATAAGCTATTGCAGACCCTCATACGCATAAAGGAAACTTCAGAGCGGAACAGCCAGACTATCTCAGAGCAAAACTTATACAAACTCAATGAACTTTGCGCCAGAACGCCACAGTTCAGACGGGACATCGAAACGTACCTATCTAGAAAGAAGGTAAAGAGCCTAAACCGATTGAGGCAGTACGACGCTATAGAACTCAAACTACTATACGTCGATAGATACATAAGGAGAAGATGAAAAATGAAAGGAATACAAGAGAGAATACAGAGGGAAACCTTAGAAAAACTAAGGAAACACGAAGCAGAAAAGCAAGCAGAAAATGGAGAATACAAAAGAAAGTCAACAAGTGACATAATCGAGGAATTACTAAGAGAGGTGTATAAACATTGAATAAAAAAATAATGAGTGTAGGTATACTCATAATACTAACCTCACTAATAACCGTTATGCCGGCAGTGAATGCACAAAGTCCCAACAGCGGAATTAACTTCGGGCCAGACACAGCAACACTAATACAAGGAAAGGTAGCAAGCAACGGAGTATTATTTTTTGTGCTCGACAAACAGCCGCTAACAAATAATTACAACATAATCCAAAGCAACACCGTACTACATGACCCAAACATGGAAATATACATATACAACCCGAACCACAACACAACACTAAAATTTACGGTTGAAGAATACCAGCTTAACCAATCCGGATTGCCAGAACACATCACATACCAGAACAAAACGTTTTTGGCACCTACAGACCAAATCACACAAGAATTTACAACAATACAATTAAGCCCAGAAGAAGAATACATAGACATAGGAATAAACGGAACGTTCTACAGCTGCACAGAACAGTACATAACAACACCGGCAATTCCATTCTATGCACAAGGAGAAATTGCATATTTGGCGTTTATCATGGTAATGAGCGGGATAGCGATAATAATCGCATTCACGAGCGCCCTAGCGCTACTCAAAAAAGCAAAATATTTTCCACCAATACGAGCGATTTACATCATAATAATTGGAATATTCACAGCAATTGCCGGAGAAAGTATACTCACCACAAACTACTATGAAATTATACAAACAAGATGGGAATACTATTTTATTCCACTATACGCGTTCTTTCTGTTATTATTCCTAAGCAACATACCCACAAAAATACAGAAAGGGCTATTACTAAGGTTCATGAATGACAGGGGAAACAACGAGATAAGAACGCAATACATGGTCATCCATACCGCAGAAATGGATTTACTGGAACTAGAGAATATGAGACATTCCGGAATGGAATATATATCCAACAGGTCATACACAGATTTCCTGAAAAGACTAATAGGAATCCATATACCTATATATTTCTCTCAAGGGGAACTACCCTCAGAAATTGAAAAACCCGAACGGATAACAAAAAAAGGCATAAAATTTCATTTAAAGAATACATTCAAATTCAGGAACATGAAGAGAGAGCCTAACGATTTTGATTTCGGGTACTTGCTGGACGCCCAAGCAAATCCGGAAATAACAACGATAAAGAAAAATGAAATAACAAATGAAATACAAGAGATCACAACGCCGGAAACGCAGCAAAACCAACAAAAGAAAAAAAGGGAACTATTCAAAAAGATAAAAAACTATAAAATTTTGCACATCCCCATATCAGGCCACCACAGTAAGCTAATGGAACAATTTCTAGCGGGACTAAACGAAACGGAACTAAAAGGAAAAAGAATAGACGAACTAACGCTACAAAATGCCCAGCTACAAGCCGAAATCGAGGCCAAAACCTACTTTAGCAAAACCGACATAATACGAGAGATGAGCAAACAAATGAACTCACAACCAAGAGAAACAAAAACGGAGGTGACAAACTACGGAAGAAATAAAGAGGGTAACACTAATCAACAATAAAAATAATTTATCAGAAACGATAACACAATATCAGGCACTACAGGAAGAAATACTACAGCTACGGGAAAAATCAATGACCCTAGCAGACTATTTTAGATGGAGAAGAAGAATACTACCCTTTCTATCAAAAACTGAAACAGAGGGAAGACATTTTCTTTTTGACCTAGCATTCATCGAAGCACTAATATGTTCAAACAAAACAGAAGACAGACAAATAGGAATAAAAATAATCATCAATACAATAGACAACGAATTTTCACACAGAATACAGGAAATAGGAGAGGGAAACAATGAAAATCCTAACCAAAAATGAAACTGGCACCACAATAAAAGAACTACCGGAAATCCCAATAAACGAAGACTTCAACAAAAACGTCCTTATAGTGGGAACAAGCGGTTCCGGAAAAACATTTTTGGGAAAAATCATAAAAAAACAGAGAAACCCCGAACTCACATTTATCTATAAAGAAGACAACAATTATAAAGAACCAACACGAATAAAAGAATATAGAAACAATATAACGCCAGACCTAGACAAAACCGGATTTATAGACAGTTTCATTGAAACCCAGAACCTAAGCGAGATCGGAATAATGGGAAGCAGCCTAACAACAGCGCTATACTCAATCTATGGAAAAGGAAACCTAGAGGAAATAAAAAAGAAAATCCGCACAAAACTACTAAAAAAAAATAGCCTAGAAAATTCAGTTTACAGCTACATATTCGGAAAAATCAACCTGTATTACCCGGATAAAACAACACAAAAAAACAGACATCTAACCGGAGAGATCCAAAAGAACACGGAAATAGAAAAAATAAAAATAAACAGGGAGAACAATCTACTAAGCTTTGCCGGAATGACACAAGAAGAACAGATCTTTTTTTCAGACTATCTACTAAGAATCTTAATGAAAAGTCAGGAACTGCAAGGCATTATGATAGACGAGATACACCGACTACGCCAATTAAACACAGGCATAATCTCCGAAATAATCCGAGAAATAAGGCACAAAGGCTATATCATAGGAATAACTCAATCCCTTAGCGACCTACCGGACGACCTCATCAACAACTTCAGTTCAATTTTTCAATTTCATAGCACACATTTTAAGGATCTAGAAAAACTCAAGACAATAAACGAAGAACTACCAAGCACGATAATGAACCTAAAACCCCACGAATTTATAGAAATAAACAGATATCTAGAAGAAACAAGACAAGGATACAAATCAATATACGAGGTGATACTATAACAGACTACGGAACACCAGAGGAAATGATATATAAAAAAATAAACAATATTACAGACAAACACAAACTGGAAAGGGAATTTGCAAAAAAATTTCCAGAAGAAAACTTCAAGGAATGGTATGAACTAATAGATAAAGAATACAAAATAAGACAAAAGCACGTACAAGGAATGGGAAATTTCCTATTTTTCATGTCAAAAGGAAAAACCCAGTTCCACGAGTTTATCCTAGACAAACTAATCCAAAAACTCAAAAACAACGGAATAAAATATAGGCGAGGAAAAGTCAGGAAGGGGGCAGACCTATTCATTTTTAAGGACAAAAGATACCCCGTTGAACTGGAGACCGGACTATACGAACGTGCAGGAAAAAGAAAAAAACTAAAGCAAAGAAGCCTAAGCTACAAAGAAGACACGGTAATAATAATTGTCCTAAACACCAACGAAAAACAAAAATACAAAAAAAGCGAATTGCCATACATACCAAAGGAAATAAAAATACTGACAATAGGTGAGACCATAGAGCTATTCAAAGGGGAACCAAAACATGTCTTTTGATACACCTTTTCCGCCACCAAAGACGCCTTCTTTTCACTTCGTTGACCTCTTCTCCGGAATAGGCGGGTTCAGGATCGCCCTTCAAGACCTCGGCGGAAAATGCGTATTTTCTTCGGAGACCGACAAATACGCAGCAGCCACCTACGCGAGGAATTTCGGAGACGTTCCGGCAGGAGACATCAGGGAGGTCGAGGAAAACAAGATACCGGCACATGACCTGCTGGCCGCGGGATTCCCATGCCAAGCCTTCTCGATAGCCGGAAAACGAGGGGGTTTTGAGGACGCAAGGGGTACCCTGTTCTTCGAGATCGCAAGGATAATAAAGGAGAAAAAGCCAAAGGCCCTAATCCTTGAGAATGTAAAGGGCCTTGCCAGCCATGACAAGGGAAAAACCCTCGAAACCATTCTGGAGACACTGAGGGTCGATCTGGGGTACACCGTTCCTTCCCCAAAAATAATGAACGCCGCCGACTTCGGCCTCCCGCAGAACAGGCAAAGAATAATAATAGTCGGGTTCAGGGAGGACGTTGACGGGTCGTTTTTCACATATCCCGTGCCGCTGCAAGGAAGACATACCATCGGTGAAATCCTCGATGAAAATCCCGTACCGGCAAGATACTACCTCTCCGACGTTTACCTCGCGTCCCTGAAAAGGCACAAAAGCAAGACACGAAAGCAAAGGAAACGGCTTTGGCTACGAGGTAATGGATTCATGCGACACCGCAAACGCAATTGTGATAGGAGGGATGGGGAAGGAAAGAAACCTTGTCAAAGACGTTCGCCTTGTAAACAACAAGCCGGAGACGAGGATAAAGGGAAAAGTCAACGGCGAATTTCTCCGGAGGATGACTCCGAGGGAATGGGGAAGACTACAGGGATTTCCTGACAGTTTTGTGATTCCGGTATCGGATGCGCAGGCATACAGACAGTTTGCAAATGCCGTGCCAATTCCACTCATAAGGGCAGTCGCCGAAAAAATAGTCACCACAATGAAGAGAAAAACAACCTTACCACATTAGCGAACCAGTGAAAAAGTTCATATGCAACATGAGGCTACGAAAAATACAACAAACAAAAATAAAAATTAAAATTTTTTAATCGCAGCGCCATTGATCACGCGCCTAGAATCAGAAATTTTCGTATTTCCGCCAAAGAAGAGTCAATTCGATAAACAGACTCATTCATAAGCTCCAAACTAGAAACAAGTTTCCCAAGAATCCTCACCATCTCCGACATGCTCACGTTTAAGCCCTCCATGTCCACATTAAGTTCCAATGTCACATCTTTACTTTCCATCTAAAACCCCTCCTTCGACAAAAGTTCACAGAGCAAGTCCTCCACAGTAAAACCATATTTACTGTTCCCCCGCTCACCCGGAAGAGACCAAGCCCCTTTGTGCACAGCCCTAACGTACTTCCGCAACCGTTCCATGGTTTCTTCTGACACACCCACCCGATACGCCATACGGAAACATGCCAATGTACAATATAAATATTTGTACATCATGTGCTGCACCAAATGTACCTTTTAGGATCCCAAATTATGCCTTTTTACAAAAAACCCACCCGAAAAAAAGACCGTAAAACTAAAAGTCGTTTTCCTATGATTCGATAGTACCCGCCTAATCTCGTTTTTTTTTATTTCCCTAACCCAATAAAAAAGAAATCTCGATTTACGCTATGACTTCGGAAAATCCGAAGTCATAAACGCTAACTCCGGGTACTATCGAACCATTCTTTTTTTTACCCACCCTAACAGTTTAGCGAATACGCTAAACACGGAGAAAAAAAGACATAGAAAAAGAAAAAAACTATTTGTAAATAAAAAATAATATAAAAAAGAAAGTTGTAATAAAAAACCTGTAAAATACCGTATTATGTATATTAAAAATAAAAAGCAAATTATCCTAACTCGCAGTATATAAAGAAAAAAGAAAAACCAAAACAAAGATTAATAATCTTAAAAAGTATAATACACTGATGACACATAGCAAAAAAAGTCTAATTGCTATAGCGGGAGTGTTTATTTCAGTCGCCATTTTCCTAATGACGGCAACGCAACCAGCCATAGCACCAGAAGCAGCGCCAGCCACTACACAAACAACCGCAGGTGTAGCACAGCCCACGCCTTACGAAAATACCAACATAACGTGGTCTAGCTACAATGCAAGCATGGCAAGAAATGAGTATTTGAACGGCACAGGAGCAGCAGGCTACATTAACGCAGAGCCAAGCGTATTTTACCAGAATTACATATCGGTAAATCCATCGCATATCATAGCGCCCAAGATTCTAGAGAACGACAAACTGGGAACTTTGCAAACCACATGGGATTCAAGCCCATGGGCAACGGGAACTTCAATCGCAAACGTGACGTTCTCTACCTCACAGAAGAACATATCAGGCGTGCCTGTAGAAACACTCACAGCAGATGTATCAGGCACGCACAACGCGAGACAGCAGGGAATGGTATATAATATACCTCCTTCGAACTATTCATCTCAAAACCTAGAGTATGACTACGTAACATTCATAATGAACTTTGCAGTTCCCAGAAACTCAGGAGCTGTGGGAGGAGTAACACTTCAGAATGACACGTATAGCGCCATAGAAATTGGTAACCTAATAACCTCAGGAACATACTACTTTTCTGAAAACCTTGCACAGATACAAAAAAACGCTGAATACACAGTAACATGGAACACTACAGCAGGATCGGGCTACTCGTCCCTTCTGGGCATCGTTCCATATATCAACATACCAGAAGGAGCACCTAACGGCACTTACTCAATAACCATAACCGCACTAGCCATGACCACCTATCCTATCACTTTCGGATCAAATTACACAGGCTCTACGATAACCTCCGCCCCAACCCTGCAACTATCCAATTTCCACCCTGATGTAAACAACGTAACCATTGTCAACAATGGCTACTCAGAGGCATTGAGCATGCCTATAGAAATGGGGCAAAATTACACGCAAACCCAGAACCAGATAAGCTCAGGGAACTATATTGAAGAGACAACCACTCAGGGAAACCTTGAATATCCTACAGGAACGGACATAAGCTATACAGGAACAAATATAACCATGTCTTTGAACGGCATAGGGGGAATCCAGATACCAGTATTGGACATAAACGGAGTCAGCTACACAGGTAAAGTCAGCAACATGTCAGGCAACCAAACGCTATATGCGGGGACGGTAAACCCCAATGAGCCTAACAACGTAATCTATCAGGTCGAATATACGGCGAGCCAGTGGAACTCTATAACATCACCGCCGTTTTTCCTCTCAGTGCAGGGAATCGAGTACTACTGGTGGATCGGCATAATCGCCATTTTCGGAGGACTGGGGATTTTCGCAGGAGCGAAAAGTTATGCGACTGGAAAGGAAGAAAATCTGAGGGCACCCCCCAAGGTGAGGTAAGATGTATTCTTACCCACCATTCCCAACTTTAAGCTCAAGCCCTACGACCTTTATCTTGCAGCTCTTCGAATGGATTTTCGAGGTTCCGCTGGTCGGGATCGCAAACTTTTTCGAAGGCGTAATCGGAGCCACCACAACGGGCAGCGAAACGAGCGCATCGCAGATCGCAGGCTTCATAGGCACAACATGGGCTAATTCGCTATCATCGTTTCAATCGCTAGGAGTCTTAGCGCCCATTGCTGCGTCGCTGATTTGGGGAGCAGGAATTATAATACTGGTCTTCTTCGTTTTTAAGGCTATTCAGTTAGCAGTGCGGGAGACAGAGGAGGACTGACCAAATGTCAAGCCTTCCAGCATTCCCGACGCAATCCCTTTACGCTGGAACAATCCCCCCGTTTCCCACATACACATGGTCGTGGGGCTTCAATTTTTTTGGCACGTGGGAGGGCTTCAGCATAGCACTACCAAACGTTCTGGCTATTCCGCAATGGATCGGAGAAGTCATCATCTACGGGGCACTCTGGATATTCGGCTGGATCGCCGCAGTCTACCAATTCGCGGTTCAGTACCTAGCTGTTGAATCACAGAATCTAACAACAAGTGGGATATCCTTTGCATTCGGAACATACGACCGAATACTAAGCACAGTAGAAGGAATCACAGGTAATACAGGGATACTATCACCGCTACTAACAACACTAATTATCTCAGGGCTAGCCATAGGAACGCTGTACATTGCAATAATGGCATTTAACGGAATAAGGAGCATAGCATGACAAAAAACACCGAAAAAATGGTCGCGGAGGGCGTGATAATGGGGCTCATAAGCGCAATCATAAGCCTAAAATTCCTAGCAGTAGATGCCTATCTTTTCAATTTGGATCCCCCACAATGGGCAACGCAAATTTCAAACATGATCCCCATGAGTGGAACCTTAATCGACGTCCTAATGACCCTTGATCTAATCCTACTCATAGCCCTGTTCATTCAGCAGGGGGAGAAGGAATGAACATTCTAACAGACCTACTGCTAGGAGGAACAATTTTTTTAATAATAATCCTTTTCCGAAGCGCAATCGGGAACCACCGAGGAGGGGGAATATCAGGGCTAATCATAATGATAATGGGATTTCTTATCTTACAACTGAACAGCCTGTACGGAGAAATCATTATCCTTACAGGTCTAATGCTGATCGCCATAAGCCTAATCGAACACAAGAAATCCGAAGAGTAAACGACTCAGAAATCCTTATATTCTTTTTTAGTATGTCATCCGTGATGACAACCAAAAATAAGAAAACAGCAAAAGAACGGCTTGAAGAAATCGCTAACGCCGATGCCCTTTTTTCAATCGGCTTTCACAGATACGACGGCTACACGCAGGAGAAGATAACGGGAATACTCCTGTCAGAAAGAAAGTTCCGCTTCGAACTCATCTACACGCCCGATGAGTGCTACTCTGACCTTCTGTCGGAGCTTCTAAGCGATCCGAAGATACGCGAGGTTATCGTAGATGAGATGGCGAAGAAGTACTACATCCCCGCATTCTTCAAGAAATACAAACAGCTAGCGATGGAAGGACAGAAGGTGGACTGAATGTCCCCCAGCCTTCGGACACACCAAGCCAAGAGGGACTACGAGGAGGAGAAGCAATGACGATTACGGAAAAGCAGAATAACTACATCCTACGGATCATTGAGTGGAACAGGGACGCAAAAGAGTACTTCGAAAATTACATGCAAAAGACCAGGAACGACCCCTACGCCAGAGACCTGAATAAGCTATTACAAACGCTCATAAGGATCAAGGACGCATCAGAGAAGCACAGCAACCCCATATCAAAGGAGAACGTCTCCAAGCTGGACGAACTCTGCAAGAAAACACCCTTATTTAAGCGGGACATCAAAACGTACATGTCCCAAAAGGGCGTCAAGACCCTTCAGGAACTGAGGCAGTACGACGCCATAGAACTTAAGCTACTGTACATCGACCGATACATAAGGAGAAGATGAAAAATGAAAGGAAAGCAAGAACGCATAAGAATAGAGACCATAGAAAGACTGAAGAAATACGAAAGCGCCCGCCAGAAAGAGACGGAAATATATCAGAGCAAATCGATAAACGACATGATAGCGGATCTTCTAACGGAGATTGGTTTCTAATGGACAAAAAAATAACATGGTTGTTTGTGTTCATCATCATGCTATCGCTATTCATAACCCTTGCACCCGTATCGAGCGCGTCCACGCCCACGCTAATACAGGGCAAGGTGGCTCAGGACGGCGTGCTATTTTTCGTGTTAGAGAAGCAACCCGCAAGCAACAACTACGCGGTCGTTCAGGAAAATGAAGTATTGCACGACCCCAATTTTGAATTGTTTGTTTACAACCCTTCCAATACACCCACGATAACCGTTATTGCCGAGGAATACACAATCAGCACTTCAGGTATGCCCTCTAATATCACACGGCAGAATACAACATTCAATGTGCCACAAGACCAGATGATAGAGGAGCAGTTTACGATATCGCTTACACAAGAAAAAAAGTTTATCGACATCGGAATAAACGGTACCTATTACTCCTCTCAGGAACAACTCATTACAATACCCAGCGTCCCCTTTTACGCAACGGGAGAGCTACCATACTTAGCATTCATCATGACCATGTCTGGACTGGTGATAGCCCTAAGCTTCACCTCAGCGCTAGCTCTTCTACGGCGCGGAAAGTATTTTCCACCAATCAAGCTAGTCTATGTCCTTGTTATTGCCGCACTAACCGCAATCGCAGGAGAGGGCTTGATTACCTCAGATTACTATCAGATTATCCAAACAAGATGGGAGTTCTACTTCATCCCGTTGTACGCCCTATTCCTGCTCATATTCTTATCCAACATACCGAACAAGACACAAAAAGGACTACTGCTAAGGTTCCTCACCGACCGCGGAAACGGAGAAATCAAAACACAATTTCAAGTTATACACACCTCAGAAATTGAGCTACTGGAGCTTGAGGGCATGAGGCATTCAGGCATGGAGTTGATAAATTCGCGGTCGTACGTAGACTTCGTAAAACGCCTATTTGGCGTACACATTCCGATCTACTTTGCGCAGGGAGAATTGCCATCGGAAATCGAAAAACCCGAAAGATTGCGTCTTCAGAAGACCCTACAGTTTGCGTTGAAAAACACTTTTCGCTTTCGAAACCTCAAGAAGGAGGCTTCCGATTTCGATTTTGGGTACCTCTTGGACAGAAACGCCAACCCAGAGGTCTTAAAAATCGAAGCAGACAAAATCCAAAATGAGATTCCAGCAATCAAAGAGGGAGAGACGGAGCAGACAAGGAAAAAGCGAGAGATTTTCCGTCGTATCAAGAGGTACAGAATCCTGAAAATCCCAATTTCAGGACACCACAGTAAACTTATGGAAGAATTTCTTGCGGGTCTTTCCGAAACAGAAATCAAAGGAAAGAGGATTGACGAACTGACCTTAGAAAATGCGCAGTTGAAGGCAGAAATACAGTCCAAGACGTATTATTCACAGACTAACATCATCGAGACAATGGCTGACCAGCTCACACTCTCAGAAGAGAAAAGCACAGCGTCGACGGAGGTAAACAAAAATGGAGAGAATTAAGCCCGTCAGCCTCAAAATCAGAAACGGTCTTGACCTGACAGAAACCATCACAGAGTATCAGAATCTTCAGGAGGAAATAATCAGCCTTGAGCAAAACAAGATAACACTGCAAGAATACTTCAGGTGGAGACGCCGAATACTGCCTTTTCTTTCCAGCAAGCCAACGAGAGGAAGGCAGTTTCTCTTCAACTTGGCGTTCATTCAGGCTCTAATATGCTCAGAAATACCAGGGCGAAGAAAAATCGGACAACAAATCCTACTGAATACCATAGACACGGAATTTTCACAGAGGATACAGGAGATGGGACAGGATGAAGATAGTAAAAAAGATTGAATCGGGAACCATCATCGAGGAGCTAAGCAAAATTCCCATCAATTCCGAACTGAACAGGAACGTTCTAATCGTTGGTTCGAGCGGCTCAGGAAAGAGCTTTTTGGGACGCATCCTCAGAGACGAAACGAAGCCCGATATAACCTTCATCTACAAGGAAGACGACCTCTACCGACAAATAACAAGGATCGCAGAAAAACGGGAGCTAATAACGCCAAACATAGATAAAACGGCTTTCATTGACGCCTTCACCGAGGCTCAAAACCTATCAGAAATCGGAATAATGGGAAGCAGCATGCCATCTATCCTACACGAGGTCTACAAGGAAGGGAACGTCTCAAAAATGAAGATGACCCTAAGGACGCTGTCAGCGCGAAAGGGGATAGACAGCATGATCTACAACTATATCCTAGCCAAACTGTCCATGTACTATCCTGACGGGCACAACTACCCGCAAACGAGCAAAACACCCGACAGGCAGGTAACCAGCGGCAAGGAGACACCAAACAGCATCATGACCCTGAAGCAGGAAAAAATCTTCAACATCATATCCTATTACGGGCTCACGCAGGAGGAACAAATATTTTTTTCAGACTATGTCCTAAGAATCATTATGCTGACAGAGACGGAGAGACGCAAGGAAATCCTGCAAGGAATAATGATTGACGAGATACACCGACTAAAGCAGTTAAACGCAGGCATAATTTCCGAGATAGTACGAGAAATCCGACACAGGGGATACATTATAGGAATCACACAATCCCTAGCAGACATACCCGACTCACTGGTAAACAATTTTGGAACAATTTTTCAATTCCACTCGATACACTTTCAAGACTTGGAAAAACTACGGACAATCGACCCAGAACTACCCCAAACCGTCCTCAGACTAAAAGCCCACGAATTTATCGAACTACAAAGATTTGTCAAGGAAAACCGAAACGGGCACCGTTTTATTTACGAGGCGGTAGAATGAAATTTTACGCGACACCAGAAGAGATGCTTTACGGGGAGATAAGCAACATAGCCGAGGAAAAAGCCCTAGAAAGGAACTTCAGGGCAACTTTTCCCACGGAGGACTACAGACTATGGCTGGAAGTCTTCAGCGAAACATATCAGATGAGGAGAAAATATGTTCAGGGAATGGGCACATTCCTTTTTCTCAGCCAAAAGGGAAGTACAAAATTCCACGAGTACATTTTAGACAAAGTGATCAGAAAATTACAGAATAACCGCATCAAATACCGCCGAGGACAGGTACGCAGAGGAGCAGACCTCTTCATATTCGACGAAAAGGGAACAAGGTACGCAGTGGAGCTTGAAACTTCTTTACTGCACACCCCACAGACAAGACCGAAGCTAAAATACAGAATAGAGCACTGCAAAGAAGAGACCGTAATAATTCTGACGCTGAATACAAGCGACAAGAGGAAGTACATAAAGTCTGAGCTACCCTACCTGTACAAACAGGTAAAAATTCTGACCGTAAAAGAAATGGTCGAGGCGTTTACAAAACACACACTGGATCGGAGCCGTGCTCACAAGTTCGCACGGGCCCGATCCGAAACCAAAAACTGAGCCTTTGTTGAACAACAAACCCACCCAAAAAAAAGACCAGCTCCTAGACTAAAAATAGTCGGAGCTTTGGAAGAGATAGTAGGAAGCTAATTTTCAATATTTATTTAATTTCCCATGCCCAATTAAAAAACATCTCAATTTAC
>Ga0078972_1013490_pt1 | contig 13453 bp, 12 predicted proteins | sample YelNatPaOPGAMG01_FD_67568 | JGI IMG/M metagenome (GOLD analysis project Ga0078972, IMG submission 67568) | Hot spring thermophilic microbial communities from Obsidian Pool, Yellowstone National Park, USA - OP-RAMG-01 (SPADES assembly) (version 2) | ecosystem: Environmental > Aquatic > Thermal...
TAAGATTGTCAAATACGACTACTTCTTTCTCGTCTTTGCATAATCGGTCAACCATGTGGCTTCCTATAAACCCAGCTCCTCCAGTTACGAAGATTTTTTGAGAGCCTAATGTTTTAGGCATATTTTCTCCTCTTTATTTCCACGGATTTCACAAGTTTGATTGTCAATTTTTGATTTTTGTTTTTCTTTAGAACTCCTAAATAGTTATGCTTTATGGAATTTTGAAGCCTAGACATTGTAGTATAAATGTTTGGTTTTCCATAGCTTGGTATAGGACTTTCTTGGACGCTTAAGTGTTCTGATTTTCTTTCTTATCCTACGCCAAATAAGATACTTCGGAAGGAGTTGTCCAAGTTTTTCCTTGTGAGAATGATAAACGCTAAATTTTGGTTCCACAGTTATTTTGTAGCCTCTTGCCTGCATTTCTATCGCCCAGTCATAGTCTTCTCCCCCAAACTTTCCAGCATCGGGAATTTCTTTTGGCAGTTTTTCATTAAAGGGATATTCTTTCCACAATGACTTTCTTAGGATACAGTCTATTGTTGAAAAGTAATTGTCTTTAACATAAGCCCTGCTAATTTCGTTAAGTTTCTTCCAAGCGTTGTATACAATTTTTTCCATTAAAGTTCCATTTTTATGTGGAGAAAAGTAGCCGCCAACACCCGCAACCATTGGGTCTTTAAAATGGCTTACCCCACTTTCCAACCAAGTATCAGAAGAAGGCAAAGAATGCCCATTCGTTATACAAACAAGGTCTGCTTCTGCGACGAAAACTCCAACGTTTGTAGAGTATGGATGGGAGAACTCTTCATCCTTTATTGGAACAAGCTTTAAAACAACATCGTCACCAAAAATTTCTTTCTTAGCCGAAAACAAAAGTTTTCTCATCTCCTCCAGCTTTTTCATCGAAGAAAAATTGTCTACAACAATCACTTCGCATGGTTGCAGCGTTTGGCAAGAAAGCTTCAGCAAGAGTTGTTGTAAAAAGCTTTCCACATCTCTTGTTCGGATGAGAATTGAAACGCTGTATTTTTTGTATGACATTCTGAGATTTGAGTGGGGTAAAGGTGTTTAAAAATATGATGCCTTAAACGAAAACAGCAACGTTATCATAGCATTTAATTCTACTTTTATGTAACGATTAAATCTAACCAATAAATGATTTAACTCGGTTAATGGAGGGATTAGAGTCTGAAGCTTCCTGAAGGGAAAATTCCCGTAGACATTTTAAAGGAAGTTGTTTTCAAAAATTTAGGAGTTAAACGCGAAGAAGTTGTTTTAGGTCCATCCGCTGGATTTGACGGTGCCGTAATTGACATTGGAAATAAATCTCTAATAGTTTCAATGGATCCAATCACAGGCGCTGTTGAACGAATCGGCTGGCTTGCCGTTAACGTAAACGCCAATGACATTGCAACCTTCGGCGTAGGACCAACATTATTCTCATCATGTATATTACTTCCAGAAAAGGGCGAAAGAAAAACTCTTGAAACCATATGCACCCAAATGGATAAAGCAGCGAAAGATTTACGAATAGCCATTATTGGAGGACATTGCGAAGTAACTCCAAGTTTAACAAACCCAATAGTCATTGGCTGTGCAATGGGCATAACAGAAAAAGGAAACTACGTTACAGCGGGAGGAGCCAAACCAAGAGACAAACTAATATTAACCAAAAGTACAGGAATCGAAGGAACAGCCATCCTTGCAACCGAAAAGGAAAAGCAGCTAAAAAAGGCGATGAAATCAGAAACTTTGCAAAGTGCCAAGGAATTCTATGACAAAATAAGCGTTGTTAAAGATGCCATCACCGCCATGAAAACTGGTGGAGTTAATGCTATGCACGATCCAACTGAGGGCGGTGTGAGTGGTGGAATTCATGAGATGGCAGAGGCTTCGAATGTTGGTTTTCAAGTTTATGAGGAGAGAATTCCCATTCTGCCAGAAACTCAAAAAATATGTGAGTATTTTAGGATTGACCCACTGCAACTCATCAGTTCTGGAGCCCTACTAATTTCAGCCAAACCAGAATTTGCAGAAAAGATAGTTGAAGAGTTAAAGCAGAATAAGATTAATGCTTCAATTATCGGCGAATTCTTAGAAAACAAGCATGAGCATAAGATTATAAGAAAAAACGGAAAAATTCAAACCTTGCCAAGACCAGTTTCAGATCATCTTTGGCGTGCCCTAAAAAATTAGTCCTTCCTTGCGCTACTTTAAAATACCCACAGTGAAAACTTTAGAGACATAAAATGTGAAGTGACCATCCTTGGGGTTGACCATCCAGAAAGCTGCACGCATTGCCAAATGTTCCATGGCACCTAATAAGCCTTATCATGTACAGTGGATGATTACGAGAAAATGTAACTATCGTTGTAGAGGATGCAATGTTTGGCGAGAGCAAGACCCAGAAGAATTGTCCACAGAAGAGGTCAAAAGAGGATTGGACATTCTTAGGGCGCTTGACGTTGTTGAAATAGTCTTTTCTGGAGGAAACCCGCTCTTAAGAGAAGATATAGGTGAAATTTTGGATTATGCTTCACGCTTTTTTGTAACAACAGTTTATGATAATGGCAGCATGGCAGCGGAGAAAATGGACGCTTTACACAACGTGGATTTTGTTGCAATTTCTTTAGACAGTTTAGATCCGAGAAAAAATGATTATGTGAAGGGTGTTAAGGGTTCTTGGAAAAAAGCTATGCAAAGTATCGAAAAACTTCATGAAAACGGAATTCGCGTTGGCGTGTCGCCAACAATTTCTCAATTTAACTTATACGAAATGGTAGAATTTACCAATTACTTTTTAAGAAAGGGGATTCCTGTTTGGTATTGCCTATATTCTTACGACTCGTCCAACGATTCAGAGCAACTTTTCAAAATCGGTAAGAGAAATGATGAGTTTTTGATAACCGATAATAAAGCAATGGTTGAACTTTGTGATGCGCTTATTGATATGGAAAAGAAAAACAGCAACATCCTCATAACAACTAAAACATTAGAGGCTGTCAAAAACCTTTACTCGCGTGGTAATAGAATATGGAAGTGCCGTGCCCTCCGAAACTTCTTTATTATAGACCATTTAGGCCGTGTTGCTGGTTGCCATCTCAACAAACCCGTAACCTCAATTTTCAATTTGCCAAAAGTCTGGAACAGCGAAGAGTTTAATGCGTTGCGTAGAATTTACGGTGAATGTTCCAAGTGTATATATCTCTGTTACATTGTTTACTCTCTCCATGGCAGTGTAAGGGGCAACTTGGAAATAGCCAGAGAAAAATGGAGAAGCGCCAAACTCTTCTTGAAAAGAAAAAGTTCTTAGCCCTCTAGGTTCGGCAAAACAGAAATAATATCAACTATTTTCTTGGCAAGCATTTTATTGAATCCTATTTCTTCTTCTACGTCCAGTATAGGCATAGCCACTTTCCATAGAGTTTGCATATCATACGCATAATCAATTATTATTCTGGGTCCCGCATCTTTGGGCTTTTTCAATTCGAGAATGGCGGGTAAAAGCATGATGAAAATGAGGGTTGAAACTCCGATTGTTAGCAGCATAAGAGTTGTTGGAGTCGAATTCGGAATCATTCCTTATCTTTTTGGATTTATCCATCAACTAATAATATAACTGTTTCCATTCCCAGAGTGAACAGTCTTTGTCCAATGGTTGCAATCTTTTCTGAAAATTTTCGATATGAGTAAATCTGTGAGGGCTTTGGTGCATATTGGTATGTTGTAGAGAAAAGTGAATATAAGTAATGGGATTAACCATTGGGCCCTTGTTCTACCATCCAGGTATGTGCCTATCCCAACTTCAAAGAATGGAGCAAAATTCCCTCCCCAAACCCAAACCCAAAAAATTTATCTGCCTTCTTATGCGATTATAAGACGGTGAGTGGTTGAATAGCAATTTAACTTTCAATGAAATTCAAAAAAGGAAACCGAAAAGATTTGAGATTAAACCGAATGGTAAAGTCGTCTTCTACGATTTAACTGACAGAGAAAAAGCCGAACTCCTTTGTGATAGGTGTGGAAAAGCAATTTGGGATTCTTTACCCGTTGGAGAAAAAAATAATTTTGGCTTTCTGCTATCATGCCGCCATTGTGATATGAAACTTCTCATTGCTTTCAAATCGGAGCAAACGCAACCTCTCTAAACGGGAGATGAATTGAAATGTTTGACGGATTAAAAAAGGCTCAGAAAGATTGGGATGAAAAGTGGATAGCTAAAGAAAAGGAAAATTGGAAAAAGAAACTTCAAAATATGTCGAAAGAAGAATTGCTAAATGAATTAGAGAAAATTGGTGATAAGGAATATAATGCTGAAAAATCTTTTTGGCAAGGACAGAAGAAAGTAGCTTTGAGTTTTGGAATGTTCGGACAAACTCAACTTCTTGAAGATAGGTCAAAAGAAGCTAAACGGAGAGCAATTAAAGAATTACTGAGTGAAAAGCCTTAATTTCTCATTTTTCAGTTATGGAGAATAATGTCGGAACAAAAAGATAAGCAAAAATGACATTAATATTTTGTTTTGTCATGGATATTTTCCATGTTTTTCATGGAAAAAGAACATGAAAAATTTTGTTCAGCATTGGAATTTTAGACATGCGCGCGCATCTTAGATAAAAAGAAAATGGGTTATGGAATGGCTATTCTGGGTTTCCATTGTGGAATTTCGCTTCTAAGGTATTTGCCTAAGAGCATGGCTTCCTCTGAGATTAAAGTTTCAACTGTCTGTTTAGAGCCGTGTTTTATTCTTGGGATTTCAACTTTTCTTTCAAAGTAATCATTGAGCTTTTCCGTTAGCTCTTTAGTCTTTTCTCTGTTCAAAACTTGTCTTTTGCCTAAGCGGTTTGTTGAGAACCACTCAGTTTTGAGAACAAAGTCTTTGGGTTTCAATGTTTCGCTAAACTCTATTATGAAATTGTCAATGAGGCTTCTGTATATTTCCATCATATCGCAGACAAGCGACGGTTTAGAGTGAGCCTCAGCATGAACAAAGCCTAAGAACGGTTCTAAATGAGCCTTCAGTATTGCTGAATGAACCCTATATCGCAAAACCGTGTAGGCTAAGTTAAAAGTGTTGTTGATTCCATCATAGGCTTTGAAGCTTTTTCTCTTTTCTATCCTAAGGTTTTTAGGCAATAGTTTAAAAATCTCTGCAAAATAGTGTTCTGAAGCCTTCCCTTCAATTGGAAGAAGTTTTCTTCTGACTTCTGTTAAATTTTTGGATTCTAAGCTTTCAATTTTTGCTTTGAAAGTCATTAAATCTATTTGCCTTAAAGAGTATTCCTTCAATATGATGTTTTGGCTTTCAATTTTGCTTAAGACTATTTCCTTTGCTATGGTTATGGCTTTCCCATTCTTATATGCTTCATACTGAGCTAACCGAGTTTTAATATGCTCATCATCATCTAAGCTTCTAAGAACAGCAATGGGCTTATGGTTTCTTGTCATTATGACAATGGGAATATTCCAGAATCCACAAGACGCTAAAGCGCTTGTGCTTATTGCATTTCCAGACGTTAAAACTATCTCTCCTATTTCATTGTCGAACATTGAGAACCTTTGAACATTTCCTTCTCTATCTCGAACCGTAAGACATCCTTTTTCCATACCCAAATAAGAGCCATGACCGTTTAAGATTATCTTTTGAACCTTAGCCTTCATGTTTGTTCACTTCCTTTTTTCTTTTCAGATTCAAAGGTTCTATGGTTAAGTTTGGTTCTTTCGGTTTCTCTATGCGTTTTATCTTCTTTTTTTTCGGACACTCATAATAGAAGCCATGCATATCCTCTGAAATTGGATGTTGTTCTCCACAATATTGACATTTTATTGTTTCTGGTTTTTCAAATTCTAATGGTTTGTAGGGTTTAGATATGGGAATTTTAACGGATTTCTCATATTCAACTGTTCTAATGAAGGCTTTTTGGCTTTCTATTTCTGGCTCTGGCTTTTCAATGCTTTCTTTTATTGCCTCTAAGTAGCTTTGTGTCATGGTGTTTGTTTTCTGATTTAACACGGTTTCATAAACTCTGAGAAGGCTAAGAAATTGCTCAGAGAATTCTTTTCTAAGTTCTATGATGGTTTTGGGTTTATTGACTTCAAAGACGATTTTTCTACCTTCAATTTTTCTGGATATTAAGCCTTCTTTTTCGAGGGTGATTAGGTGTTTTGATAGGGTTCTTGTGGACATTGGTTTGACTTTTTTATGGAGTGCTAAGAAGTGTAGTGGTGTTTCTGTTTGTATGAGTGTTTGCAGAATTTTTGCTCTTATTTTTCTGCTTAGAAGGTTTAATTCTTGTTTTGCCATTATTTCACCATGTAAATATACTTTACATAGTAAAATATAAACATTACTATTCCAATATTATTTTGGGCGATTAAAATGTCAGAAAAAGAAAATATCCCTTTAGAGGAAGATGAGACACTTGAAGAAGCTCAAGCCAGCATAGACCTTGACAGAGACAAGCATATCGTAACCACAACCGTTCTCATCCCAAAAGACCTTCTAAAACAACTCGGCTATATTGCTGTTGAGGAAGGCGTAAGCAGAGGCGAAATAATCCGCCGAGCAATCAAAGACTACCTAACAAACCACAACCCAAAAATAGGAAAAGGAAAAGAAGACCACGCTGAAAAAGTCAAGAAGCTAATTGAACTCAAAAAGAAACTTGAAGAGAAAGACTTAGAAGTAGAAGTTGAAGACACAGACTTCCTACCCGAAAATATCGACAATGCTATAGCTGTGCTCGAAAAAGCACTCAAAGAATACGAAGACTAAACTCCCCCTTTTTTTATGGATGGTGAAAATGATGGAGAATGAAATGGCGTTTAATCCTAAACCGAGTGTCCCTAATTCCTACAGAAAAGCACACCCAAAGGTATGCAATTCTTCAAGTAGAAAGGATACACTCATCAACATAGACTTACTTAAAAAAATGATAGAATGCACTATACTAAGTGCCTACATCAAAAATGAAAAACCCATATCCCTTTTAATCGTAGCTAAAGCTGAATCTGGAAAAACATCAGCTATGAAACTTTACCGACAAAACAAAGGCTTAATCTACATGACGGATTGCACAGCTTACGGTTTAACAAGAGATGTTTTGCCTAAGCTGATTTCTGGAGAAGTTAGAACTTTAATGATTGCTGATTTGCTGACTCCATTATCTAAGAGCCATAAGACAAGACAGAGTTTCGTAGCGTTTCTCAACAATTTAATTGAAGAAGGAATAGCCAAAATTACGACTTACTGCACGGTTTGGGATAAAGAAGTTAAGGCTAATGTTATCGCTTCTGTTACTGATGAAGCTTTGGAAGATGGAAGACATGAATGGGCTAAAATGGGTTTCTTGTCAAGATTTGTAATGTTTACTTATAGCTATAGCACTTCAACCGTTATTAAGATTCTTGAACATTATAGCGAACATGGTTTAACTTATGGGAATGAAACCTTAGAGCTTCCAGCTCAAGATGTAGATGTTGAATTGCCGAAGGAAATAGCGGATAAACTTAACCCTATAGCCATGAAAATTGGAGAGCAATTCAAACTTTATGGAATAAGAACAAAGATTAACCTTAGAAGTTTATTGAAGGCTTTAGCTCTCCGTAATGGGAAAAATGTTGTTTCTGAAAGTGAATTCCAAGAGTTTCTGGAATTAGCCGACTACATGAACTTCAATTATAATCCGATAAGGTGATGATGATGGAAAATGCTTTAAATTTAACGATTAAAGCTTTCAAATTGCGTAGAGTTAAACATGACACTTTAATCATGGCTTTTGAGCAAATTAAACCCATTTTAGAACGCTACATGGAAAAGAACCAAATTCCATATGTCAGAGTAGATTTGAAAACCAAAGAAGCCTTAATTGTTGAACCAATACCAAACGCCATGAAACAATGGATTATAGAACAATGGCTCAATAACCAACTTTCCAATGAAGACTTTAAGAAATGGTTAGGCTATCGCTTTCAAAATGTTCATTATTTCAATTTTGCTGATTTTCTGCAAAATTTGGAAGGTGAAACCTATGGCAAAAGCTAAAAGAGGCGAGTTTAATGGTTAAAAAAATTGCGAGATATGGAACAGCTCCAGAGAAAGTTTCCGTTTACCAAAGATATTGGAAAAAACGCAAAGACGGAATAAAACAAAGATATTGGCGTAAAACAAAAAGAACAAAAACAGTTTTGAAGTCTAAAAGGTGGGAAATACACGGAAAACCTAAAGACCTATACAAAAGTGCAGTTCTCACTTATAAGCTAATTCCCATCAAAGACTTCACCACTATCCCAGCAGAAAAGCTTCTTGAAAATCCAGAAAAATATGGCTATGAAGCCGAATGGGTGGAAACCGATGTTGAATCTTAAAGATAATTCTATTCTTGGAATTACCGACTCTGAAACTGTTAAGCTTGACTTTGACAACACACGCTTTAAAATGGTGAAATATTGGGCTTTTAGAACAATGAAGTGGTTTAAACTTAAAGGCTTTATAATATTGAAAAGTTCAAAGAACAATTATCATGTTGTTTTTGACAAAAAGGTTTCATGGACTAAGAATATGCATATTGTTGCATGGGTTTGTCTGCTTTCTCAACATAAAGCTTTGACAAAATGGTTTTTAATGCAATGCATAAAAGAAGGCTCAACCTTAAGGGTTTCAGAGAAAAAGGAAAAACCACAACCCAGAATAGTTTATCGTTTTGGCTCTCAAAATAACCAAATTGCAGAATTCTTAGCATACAGAAAAATTGTTAAAGGCATAATAGCAAAGCTTCAAAGACAAAAAGAATTATGCTCTCCAGCAATAAAGACATTAACATAAGCAAAAATGCAAAACTGAAAATAAATGTCTAAAATCCCAATGCTGAACAAAATTTTTCATGGAAAAAGAACATGAAAAAACATGGAAAATATCCATGACAAAACAAAATATTAATGTCATTTTTGCTTATGTTTTTGTTCCGACATTATTCTCCATAACTGAAAAATGAGAAATTAAGGCTTTTCACTCAGTAATTCTTTAATTGCTCTCCGTTTAGCTTCTTTTGACCTATCTTCAAGAAGTTGAGTTTGTCCGAACATTCCAAAACTCAAAGCTACTTTCTTCTGTCCTTGCCAAAAAGATTTTTCAGCATTATATTCCTTATCACCAATTTTCTCTAATTCATTTAGCAATTCTTCTTTCGACATATTTTGAAGTTTCTTTTTCCAATTTTCCTTTTCTTTAGCTATCCACTTTTCATCCCAATCTTTCTGAGCCTTTTTTAATCCGTCAAACATTTCAATTCATCTCCCGTTTAGAGAGGTTGCGTTTGCTCCGATTTGAAAGCAATGAGAAGTTTCATATCACAATGGCGGCATGATAGCAGAAAGCCAAAATTATTTTTTTCTCCAACGGGTAAAGAATCCCAAATTGCTTTTCCACACCTATCACAAAGGAGTTCGGCTTTTTCTCTGTCAGTTAAATCGTAGAAGACGACTTTACCATTCGGTTTAATCTCAAATCTTTTCGGTTTCCTTTTTTGAATTTCATTGAAAGTTAAATTGCTATTCAACCACTCACCGTCTTATAATCGCATAAGAAGGCAGATAAATTTTTTGGGTTTGGGTTTGGGGAGGGAATTTTGCTCCATTCTTTGAAGTTGGGATAGGCACATACCTGGATGGTAGAACAAGGGCCCAATGGTTAATCCCATTACTTATATTCACTTTTCTCTACAACATACCAATATGCACCAAAGCCCTCACAGATTTACTCATATCGAAAATTTTCAGAAAAGATTGCAACCATTGGACAAAGACTGTTCACTCTGGGAATGGAAACAGTTATATTATTAGTTGATGGATAAATCCAAAAAGATAAGGAATGATTCCGAATTCGACTCCAACAACTCTTATGCTGCTAACAATCGGAGTTTCAACCCTCATTTTCATCATGCTTTTACCCGCCATTCTCGAATTGAAAAAGCCCAAAGATGCGGGACCCAGAATAATAATTGATTATGCGTATGATATGCAAACTCTATGGAAAGTGGCTATGCCTATACTGGACGTAGAAGAAGAAATAGGATTCAATAAAATGCTTGCCAAGAAAATAGTTGATATTATTTCTGTTTTGCCGAACCTAGAGGGCTAAGAACTTTTTCTTTTCAAGAAGAGTTTGGCGCTTCTCCATTTTTCTCTGGCTATTTCCAAGTTGCCCCTTACACTGCCATGGAGAGAGTAAACAATGTAACAGAGATATATACACTTGGAACATTCACCGTAAATTCTACGCAACGCATTAAACTCTTCGCTGTTCCAGACTTTTGGCAAATTGAAAATTGAGGTTACGGGTTTGTTGAGATGGCAACCAGCAACACGGCCTAAATGGTCTATAATAAAGAAGTTTCGGAGGGCACGGCACTTCCATATTCTATTACCACGCGAGTAAAGGTTTTTGACAGCCTCTAATGTTTTAGTTGTTATGAGGATGTTGCTGTTTTTCTTTTCCATATCAATAAGCGCATCACAAAGTTCAACCATTGCTTTATTATCGGTTATCAAAAACTCATCATTTCTCTTACCGATTTTGAAAAGTTGCTCTGAATCGTTGGACGAGTCGTAAGAATATAGGCAATACCAAACAGGAATCCCCTTTCTTAAAAAGTAATTGGTAAATTCTACCATTTCGTATAAGTTAAATTGAGAAATTGTTGGCGACACGCCAACGCGAATTCCGTTTTCATGAAGTTTTTCGATACTTTGCATAGCTTTTTTCCAAGAACCCTTAACACCCTTCACATAATCATTTTTTCTCGGATCTAAACTGTCTAAAGAAATTGCAACAAAATCCACGTTGTGTAAAGCGTCCATTTTCTCCGCTGCCATGCTGCCATTATCATAAACTGTTGTTACAAAAAAGCGTGAAGCATAATCCAAAATTTCACCTATATCTTCTCTTAAGAGCGGGTTTCCTCCAGAAAAGACTATTTCAACAACGTCAAGCGCCCTAAGAATGTCCAATCCTCTTTTGACCTCTTCTGTGGACAATTCTTCTGGGTCTTGCTCTCGCCAAACATTGCATCCTCTACAACGATAGTTACATTTTCTCGTAATCATCCACTGTACATGATAAGGCTTATTAGGTGCCATGGAACATTTGGCAATGCGTGCAGCTTTCTGGATGGTCAACCCCAAGGATGGTCACTTCACATTTTATGTCTCTAAAGTTTTCACTGTGGGTATTTTAAAGTAGCGCAAGGAAGGACTAATTTTTTAGGGCACGCCAAAGATGATCTGAAACTGGTCTTGGCAAGGTTTGAATTTTTCCGTTTTTTCTTATAATCTTATGCTCATGCTTGTTTTCTAAGAATTCGCCGATAATTGAAGCATTAATCTTATTCTGCTTTAACTCTTCAACTATCTTTTCTGCAAATTCTGGTTTGGCTGAAATTAGTAGGGCTCCAGAACTGATGAGTTGCAGTGGGTCAATCCTAAAATACTCACATATTTTTTGAGTTTCTGGCAGAATGGGAATTCTCTCCTCATAAACTTGAAAACCAACATTCGAAGCCTCTGCCATCTCATGAATTCCACCACTCACACCGCCCTCAGTTGGATCGTGCATAGCATTAACTCCACCAGTTTTCATGGCGGTGATGGCATCTTTAACAACGCTTATTTTGTCATAGAATTCCTTGGCACTTTGCAAAGTTTCTGATTTCATCGCCTTTTTTAGCTGCTTTTCCTTTTCGGTTGCAAGGATGGCTGTTCCTTCGATTCCTGTACTTTTGGTTAATATTAGTTTGTCTCTTGGTTTGGCTCCTCCCGCTGTAACGTAGTTTCCTTTTTCTGTTATGCCCATTGCACAGCCAATGACTATTGGGTTTGTTAAACTTGGAGTTACTTCGCAATGTCCTCCAATAATGGCTATTCGTAAATCTTTCGCTGCTTTATCCATTTGGGTGCATATGGTTTCAAGAGTTTTTCTTTCGCCCTTTTCTGGAAGTAATATACATGATGAGAATAATGTTGGTCCTACGCCGAAGGTTGCAATGTCATTGGCGTTTACGTTAACGGCAAGCCAGCCGATTCGTTCAACAGCGCCTGTGATTGGATCCATTGAAACTATTAGAGATTTATTTCCAATGTCAATTACGGCACCGTCAAATCCAGCGGATGGACCTAAAACAACTTCTTCGCGTTTAACTCCTAAATTTTTGAAAACAACTTCCTTTAAAATGTCTACGGGAATTTTCCCTTCAGGAAGCTTCAGACTCTAATCCCTCCATTAACCGAGTTAAATCATTTATTGGTTAGATTTAATCGTTACATAAAAGTAGAATTAAATGCTATGATAACGTTGCTGTTTTCGTTTAAGGCATCATATTTTTAAACACCTTTACCCCACTCAAATCTCAGAATGTCATACAAAAAATACAGCGTTTCAATTCTCATCCGAACAAGAGATGTGGAAAGCTTTTTACAACAACTCTTGCTGAAGCTTTCTTGCCAAACGCTGCAACCATGCGAAGTGATTGTTGTAGACAATTTTTCTTCGATGAAAAAGCTGGAGGAGATGAGAAAACTTTTGTTTTCGGCTAAGAAAGAAATTTTTGGTGACGATGTTGTTTTAAAGCTTGTTCCAATAAAGGATGAAGAGTTCTCCCATCCATACTCTACAAACGTTGGAGTTTTCGTCGCAGAAGCAGACCTTGTTTGTATAACGAATGGGCATTCTTTGCCTTCTTCTGATACTTGGTTGGAAAGTGGGGTAAGCCATTTTAAAGACCCAATGGTTGCGGGTGTTGGCGGCTACTTTTCTCCACATAAAAATGGAACTTTAATGGAAAAAATTGTATACAACGCTTGGAAGAAACTTAACGAAATTAGCAGGGCTTATGTTAAAGACAATTACTTTTCAACAATAGACTGTATCCTAAGAAAGTCATTGTGGAAAGAATATCCCTTTAATGAAAAACTGCCAAAAGAAATTCCCGATGCTGGAAAGTTTGGGGGAGAAGACTATGACTGGGCGATAGAAATGCAGGCAAGAGGCTACAAAATAACTGTGGAACCAAAATTTAGCGTTTATCATTCTCACAAGGAAAAACTTGGACAACTCCTTCCGAAGTATCTTATTTGGCGTAGGATAAGAAAGAAAATCAGAACACTTAAGCGTCCAAGAAAGTCCTATACCAAGCTATGGAAAACCAAACATTTATACTACAATGTCTAGGCTTCAAAATTCCATAAAGCATAACTATTTAGGAGTTCTAAAGAAAAACAAAAATCAAAAATTGACAATCAAACTTGTGAAATCCGTGGAAATAAAGAGGAGAAAATATGCCTAAAACATTAGGCTCTCAAAAAATCTTCGTAACTGGAGGAGCTGGGTTTATAGGAAGCCACATGGTTGACCGATTATGCAAAGACGAGAAAGAAGTAGTCGTATTTGACAATCTTA
>Ga0078972_1013491_pt1 | contig 13450 bp, 13 predicted proteins | sample YelNatPaOPGAMG01_FD_67568 | JGI IMG/M metagenome (GOLD analysis project Ga0078972, IMG submission 67568) | Hot spring thermophilic microbial communities from Obsidian Pool, Yellowstone National Park, USA - OP-RAMG-01 (SPADES assembly) (version 2) | ecosystem: Environmental > Aquatic > Thermal...
AGGAATCAACCACGACGTAGTAAGCACTGAACAACTTGGACTGTTCGAATACGCAATTACATGCAAACTTGGAACTGATGCTGTCGGATTAATTTCAAAAATTGGCAAAAACCTACCAACCACTACTCTCTCAGTGTTTAACCCAAAGCAAACTATAGAATTTCTAGGAGACAACCCGGTTTCCTAACCGTATTATGGTGGGCCGGGCCGGACTTGAACCGGCGACCTTTGGCTCGTAAAGCCAATGTCCTACCAAGCTAGACGACCGGCCCATCTTGTTTTCACTAGAATAGGCTAAATTATTAAGATTTGGGTCAATATTGTCTATATTTTGGTCAATAGATTTGGTCAATTGGTTATTAGTTTTAGATTCAATCTTAGATGGTTGAATGTTTAGATTCAGTAGTATTCTATTGATATAGTCTGAGTCTTGTTTGCAGTATTTGAATTGTAATTTGCCATTGATAGTTCCTTGATAGTGCCTAACCCGTGCATAGGTAATTCTTAGACTATTGTTGAGATATAGTTGTAGCATACCCTTGATTCCACATTGTTCACATGGAAAATCTTTGATGCATTTCGTTTTTCCCATTTTGGCTTTCACCTCCTTGCGTTTGACCAGTGCTCTTGGGTCAATCCAGAAATAAAAAGACCCCTCAAACTAATTCTTCAATGGTGTTTAATGTTAAAAATGTACTATTTCTCATTAAAAATGCTCCATACAAACTAAAACATAATTCTGTCCTAGACAGGAAGAAAAAAATACGCAATAAAAATCAGAAATTAGCTTTTGTTTCCTAGCCGTCTAGGACAGGATTCCCAAATTAAAAGCGAAGAATAATACAATTGAGCCTCTTACGGTCACGTAATGTTCTAAAATTACGAAAGGTTTATATTACAGTATGCTATGTCCTTGTATTATGGAAAAACAATATTACAGAGTGAGTTGGAGGTTTTGAAATGGAAGTAAATAAAAAAGGTTTCAAATATGGGAAGCCTATAGGCTCTGAGGAAATGCCAAAACAAAGGAAAAGGCTTCCCCAATATGATGAGTGCCTGAGAGAATTTTTGAAATCTGGCTATAACCATTGGGAGGTAAATATAAGTACGTTGCCAAGCCAAAACCCTAGAGTTGTTTTAAGTTCTCTCAAATGGAGAATTAAGAATAAGCCTGAGTTTAAGGGCATTCGAGCTATTATGCACAAAAACAAGATTTTCTTAGAAAGGGAAAAACAATGAAGAAGAAAACTCTATTCTTATTAGAAAATCTAGCTATGCTGCACATACACACACCCACACACAATCACCAATAGATACACTCCAATAGAAGGAATTAACTATGAGTGAATGTAAAAAATGTCCATCCATATATTCAAATCTGGACAGATTTCAGAAAATGAAACAAATCAGAATGAGAGTTTTGCTCGAGGAGATTGAAAAAATTAAGGAGATTTCTGTTGCAGAGTTTCTCAGTTACATTGCGGTTAGATATGGAATCAGAAGGGCAACTGGCTATGAATATTTGAATGATTGGGTTGATGGAGGCTACATCACTATTCAGGACAATGTCATTAAGTTTGTTAAGAAGCCTGAATGGTGGAAATAACCTTCTCCATTCATATTGGTGTATGTTTCTATGATTGTATCTGGTTGTATGTGTGTGGGTGTGTCTTGTGTGAAGAAATGTAGTAGAAAAATAGAAAAGAAATGTGGTAAGATTATAGCAGAACCAAAGAATTGATTGAAATCATCAAAATAGATAATCTGCTTCTCAAGCAAAATCTAATATTAAATAAGGAGGATTAGCATGTAAGTACCATGCTATAGACTGTTAATAAGTAGATTTAGCCAAATAGAGCTAGAAAAGAGGAGATTAGAAAAAATGGGGTTATGGGTCGTTTTCTGTTTTCATGAAGTTTAGTACGGCTATTGTTATGTCTCTTGCGTTGACTATTAGGTCGTTGTTTATGTCTGCGTTTGGGTTCCAGTTTGGTGGCTTTTCATTGAAGTGTAGGACTAGATATGTTATGTCTCTTGCGTTGCACACGCCATCATAGTCTGGCGGCGGATTCATATTGCCCCAAACATTACCGGGAACACCAACATGAACCTGAATGGCGGATGTTAGAGTGTTGTCATTAGTGTCTGTTTCGCCTGTAACTGGCCATGCGTAAGCCCATATGGTGTAGTTGCCCTTATCAAAACCGGTAGTGTTCCATGTGAAGGTTAAGATTATGGAGCTTCTATCTGCTATTGTAATATTGTTGATTTCGCCGATTATGGCTGTGTTTGCGTAGATTGTAACATTAATGTTTTCAGTGCCATTACCATAGTTGAAAACCATTACATTTATGAACATGCTATATCCTTGTCCAACAATGGTTTTAGAAACTCTAACACTTGTTACTCCTATATCATGTGGACCCCATGGATAAGGCTTCATAAGGGGATAATTGTCTTGATTGTATGCATCAATAATGTGGGGAGTATCACCTATACCATCACTACCAGCCTCATTCTGATAGGGACCACTATACAAATCAATGCCTGCGTAATCACTCCAATAGTTTCCACCAGAAGGATAACCATCATCCCAAACATTTACTGACTCATAAATATCTAAGGGACCTTCTATGTTATTGTGGTAGAATACATTACTTCCCCATTCCAGTACGGCAAGGGTTTTCCATCCCCCAGGCGACAATCTTGATAAATTGTTACCTACAATCCTGTTGCCAGTGGATATATCTAAGTAGAGATTGCTCCAGTTATCTCTTAAATTATTGTAAGTAACATTGTTGTTATTGCTTCCATACGTAATGTAGATACCCCAACCCTTACTCATTTTTGTTATTTCATTTTTGTTAATGCGATTAGAAGATGAATGCCAAAGGGAAACACCGAACCCCCATTCTCTACTATTTGTTATTATGTTCTCGGCTATTGTATTGTTAGAATTGTAATCCAGTCTGACACCGAAGTAGCATGACAAGATAATATTATCGTTAATTATAGTATTCGAACCACCTATTGCAATCCCAGAGTCAGAGCCACTCATTCCACTTTTTTCTACAGTGAATCCAGATATTTTGACGTTATCAGCGGTTATAGTGACAACCGTTCCTATCCAATTTCCATCAATAATTGTTGTGTCTTTGTTTTCTCCAATAAGTGAAACTGTTTTGTTCACAGCTACATTTTCATAGTATGTTCCATTTCTAACAAATATTGTGTCTCCTTCATTTGCATTGTTTATAGCTTCTTGTATTGTTGGATAGTCATCTGGAACTGTGATTGTTTCTTTGACGATATTGATTGTTGGTTGATTGTTCAAGATAGCTGCTGTTTTTTCTATCTCTATGTAATTGTTTGAATTGTCTCCATACCAGTAAATTCTGCAATCAATGGGCTGATCATAGGGTTCTATGGGACTATCTAGAATGAAGTCGTAGAATATGCACCTATCCCAGTCTGATCCTTCCTTTGCAGTAAACAGATAATTATATGCTATTCCAATGTTTAACCCAATTGAACCAAAGATTTCTCCATTGAGAGAATCTCTATAAGCCATCCATCTAGGATTTACTGGTGAAATATACATCTCATTCCATGGATAATGCCATGGTGGGCTTGGTGATATTTGGCTCACATTCTTTCCATCAATAATATTTTGCTCTGAACCAAGACCAAAATTCGCATAATCCCAAGATGTACTGAACATAAAAAGATGATCTGCTTGTGTTGTTTCCACCCAATTATGATTTCGATAGACTCTCAAGCCTGCATCTGCAAATTCAATGTCAACATATATTGGTGTTTGGACATAAGCTTGGTAATTGCCTAAGCCAATTGCTTGAAGGTCCAGTCTATGTCTTGCTATTCCTCCTTGTCTGCTTCCATAATCTCTGATTAAATCATTATCATCTGTAGGATCATTGTTTTCATTGAAGTCTATTCTAAAATCGTTCCATAATTCAACATTGTTGCTCCATCCCCAGCTTGTGTAATCCCACCCAATGTAGATTGAGTTATCAATTATGGCATGTCCAGTGTTTCCCTCTGTTATAGTTAAGGAAACCAGAGGATAACTTGGCGCAATAGCATATTGATTGCCATAATAAATGTAAACAATCTTTGACTCTAAGGCTAACAAGTCTACTTCAAAGATTACCTTTGCATGAGTACTATTGCATTCTTCAACATAACTTGGAATCTCTGTAGAACCATCTACAACTCTAATGTCTGTTCCATCTGCCTTAACATTGCCATCATGTTCAAAAACAACATCTACTGGAAAACTAGTCAAATCATATCCACTGTTTTCAGTTATGTTCAATTTTCTTCTGTAACTCCAAGCTGGATCCCACCAATTGCCATTTATTCCCTCTACTTTTTTTATTCTAACACTCATTGAAAAGACAGAAATTAATAAAGAAGCAAGAATTATCAAGAAGCAAAGTTTCCTCATTATACTTCCCTAATTTACTAAGCTGCCAGAAGTTGTATTTCAAATTTCTCAAAAAACATTCTAGAAGAAAACTCTATTTATTATTGAAGTACGTTATTGTGTCTGTGTATGTGTGGGTGTATAGTATTATTGATTAATTGTATATCTGAACTTCATATCTACAAAAACACAATATTGCCATTTTAGAAATAACCCTTAATATAATTGAATAGAACTATCTCCTAGAAGATAATTCAGTCGAGAAAACTTGGGATAGGAACATTCAGAACCATACTAGTTGGCAGCCAGTAATGACGAATGTTCCTTACCTTAGTCTCGAGAACGATATTATCTTCTTAGCACAGGCATATAATAATATTATTTCTTAGAAGAAAGTGGGTTCTCTAAAAGAAATGAGAAACAAGCATTGAATAGTTTTCAATTCTGTGAATTTTTCTTTCCATGAGGTCTTTGAATTGTTTGTGAATTCGAAAATAGAAAAAGAAGTTAGTTGTTTACTGATTGCTCTAATTCTTTTAATGCGTTGAATATCCTGTCTTTCAGTTCTGATAGCTTAGGACTCCAATAATGTTTTATGAATATTGAAGTTGGAATTCTACCTTGTAACAGATTAATCTCTGCTTCCAATATTCCATGTTGAAGCAAATAGGTTCCATAGTAATCTCTGAGCTCGTTTATTCTACATTTGACTCTATTTCTATGTAATCTTTTAACTATCATGTTGTAGGTTACGGGTTCACTATTAACTATTTCATTAAGCAAATCATTAGCTATAAACGTGATAAAGCAGTTCTTTGTCCTACGAATAAACTCTTTAGGATACTTGAAATGACATAAACAATTGAGATTAGTATCATAATATTCGCTGAGTTTGCCGTCTTTGAATAGCTGTATGATTTTATTGAATGACGTTACAGCCTCTTCTTTTCTAAGTCCTGAATACAACAGAAATTTTAGGAATATTTTTTCGTTGTTTCTCAGAATCTGAAAACTTTCATTATACCATCTCAGAATATCAGAATTGTTTGAGTTGAGTATTCTAAGAAAAGATTTTAAGCTGTCTGGTCTAGTCGTTTTTATTCCATGATTCTTAAGTTTCTGTGTAAACTCTACATAGTTTCCTAGATATTTACTTAATACAATTAAACTCTTAATGCAGTTGTTTCTAACTGTGGGAGCCAACATATCCAGTTCTCTAAGATTATCAGAGAAGACCAAATAGCCAAATCTTCTAACATAACACATTATTGTATTCTGCCATGAACTTCTGTATCTGCTTCTAGTCCACTGGTCAAATTCATGTAAATCTAATGTTGCTTTATGGTTTGGACCAGTCTTCTTACAAGGCTCGTAAAGCCAATGTCCTACCAAGCTAGACGACCGGCCCATCTTGTTCCTTCGGTTTAGACGTTTTTATTCTATTAAAGTTGACTGATTGGTAATAAATATAAATCGATTATTTCTTATACTGCAAAGAAAAGCATAACAGACAATTACGAACGGATATTAGGAAAATGAATCTCAGGTGAGTGAATGAAAAGAATTATGGTTACTGGGGCTGGTGGACCTGCCGGCATAAACTTTGTCATGTCGCTTCGAATTGCACCAGAAAGAATGTTCGTCGTCGGAACGGAGGCAAATCCACATTTTGTTTATTTGGCTCCCACAGACAGGAAGTATTTGGTTCCGAAGGCAACAGAGATTCTTTACATTGACAAATTAAACGAGTTAACAGAGAAAGAAAAAATCGAATTTTTGCATCCACAACCTGACATTGAAGTGCAAGTTGTCTCAGAAAACCGTGAAAAACTCAAAGCAAGAACGTTTCTGCCATCAAAAAAGGCAGTGAAAGCATGCCAAGACAAGCTGGAATCCGCAAAAATCTGGCGAAACAAAGGCATACCCGTGGCAAGAACTATGGCTTTACGCAAAGAGCAAGACATAGATGAAGCTTTTCAAGAGCTTGGAAATCCCATTTGGATTAGAGCCAGACATGGCGCCGGCGGAAGAGGAAGCACCCCAGCTAGCAATAAAGAAACAGCTATCTCATGGATTAACTATTGGAAATCACGCAACGTCAATTGGGAATTCATCGCCCAAGAACACTTGCCAGGAAGAAACATTGGATTTCATAGCCTATGGAAAAACGGCGAACTCATAACTTCAATGGCGAGAGAACGAATCGAATACATATATCCATATCTGGCACCTTCGGGCATAACAGGCACGCCAGCCGTTCAAAAGACAGTACATGACAAGGAAGTGAACCGAATAGGAACAGAAGCCGTGCTAGCCATCGACCCAAACTTCACAGGAATAGCCTGCGTAGACCTAAAAGAAAACAAGCATGGAATTCCATGCGCAACCGAAATCAACGCGGGAAGAATGTTCACAACATCCTTCTTCTTTTCTTACGCAAGCAAAATCCTACGCAAAGACTACTATGCAAACATTCCATATCTATATGTGAAACTCGCATACAGTGAAAGAATCCCGGAAATACCAAAGTATGATGTACTGCCAGAAAACACCTACTGGGTTCGCCACATCGACGCGCCAGCGAAACTTGTTCGAAACGGAAAGATACTCGGAGGAATGTACCGTTGATTAAAGCAGTTATATTCGACCTTGACGGAACACTAATCCACTTACCAATCGACTACGGGAGGCTTTTCAAAGAGTTCAGCAAAATCATGAAAACAGAGGAAGTGCGACCTATAACAGAAAAGATTTCTAAATTGAATAAGAAGACAAGAAAAAGAGTTTTTGAGATTTGGGACAAATTTGAATTGGAAGCATTGAGAAATTTTACAGTAAAAAAAGAAGGGATTATACTTTATCAGAAATTTTCTAAAATTCCAAAAGCGCTTGTGACAATGCAAGGCAAAAACGTAGTTGAAAACATAAACAAACGCCTAGGCTTGTCATTCAATTTCACAATAACCAGAGAAGACAGCCTCGAAAGAACAAAACAATTGCAGAATGCTGCACAAATGTTAGAAGCCCAACCTCAAAACATCCTATTTGTAGGCGATACAGATGACGATTATCTTGCTGCTAAAAAAATTGGATGCCAATTTCTGAGGGCTAAAAATGAAAGTATGGTATGACGCTTGCACAGGCAAACATGTAAGATATGGCGTAGCAGTAGCGAGAAAACTTCGGGTTTTGGGACATGAAGTCTTTTTAACTACCAGAAAACATCCGGACACGTTACCTTTAGCAGAATTTTTGAATGAAAAATTCATTGTCGCAGGGAAGTACAATCCGGAATCGTTGCTGACGAGGTTAAAGGAAGGCACACGCCGTCAGCTTATGTTCTGCAAAATTTTTGAGAAAGAGACTCCAAAAATAGCCATTTCTCATGGTTCCGTGGACTTATGTAGAGTAGCGTTTGGTTTAGGGGGAAAGGTGATTACGACTGTTGACACGCCTTACGCGGAGGCTGTAAATAGGCTTACATTACCCTTATCTGATTACGTTGTCATTTCAAAAGCAATCCCCAAAGAAAGCTTGCAAGTCTACGGCGTTAAGGGAGAAATTGTGAGCTTTAACGGTGTGGACGAAGTAGCTTGGATAAAGAACTTTAAACCAAAGGTACGGTTTGATTTTGGAAAACCGTTGATTGTGGTCAGACAAATTGAGGAAAAGGCTGTTTACACAGAGAAAGCAGTTGATATAATTTCTTTGGCAAAAAAGTTGACAAAACTCGGAAAAGTCGTCTTTCTCTCGAGATATCACCGTAAAACTGTTAAAGGATTGATTATTCCAAAAGGGTTTGTGGATTCTGCGAGTTTAGTGGCACAAGCAGACTTGTTCGTGGGTGCTGGAGGAACAATTACGAGAGAAGCTGCTCTGCAAGGAACTCCAGCTATAGTTGTAAATGCTTTTCAGCAACAATACGTGAATGACTTTTTAATGGAAAGAGGATTCCCAATCGTGAAAGTTGACCCTTCAGAAGTAGTGAAAACTGCTGAAGAACTATTGAGCAAAAAACATAACGTACGGCTACTGTTAGATAAGCTTGAAAACCCGGTTGACATCATTGCAAATATAGTGGAGAAGTTGGCAGTCTCTAGAAGTTGTTGAATGCTATATTCGATGTAAGTTTATATGTAACTCAATGTTATTTGAAAATCTCCGGTGAAGATTTATGCCAAAAACAAATGTCTTAATTGTTGGCTTGGGCGAAGTTGGTAGCGCACTTTTTGAACTGTTTAAAGAAAGCGGGAAATTTGAAGTGCACGGTTTTGATTTAGACAAAGAAAAAATGCGAGAAATCGCTGGGACAACGAAACTTCCGGAGACAGTTGACGTGATGCATATTTGTTACCCGTGCACAAAACAAGAAACGTTTGTCAAAGTAACGGTAGATTATATCAAAAGGATTAATCCTAAACTCACAATAATTGAAAGCACCGTGCCGCCGCTTACAACTCAGAAAATTTACGAGACTACAAAGTCACAGATAGTTCATTCTCCAATCCGTGGAATGCACCAATCCTTGGAGACTATGAAGAGAGACATAATGTTCTGGAGCAAATATGTCGGTGGAGTAACAAAAGAAGCTGTGGAAACAGCCAAAAAGCACTATGAAAAACTTGGGTTGGAAGTCAAAATTCTGAAAAGTCCAGTGGAAACAGAGTTGGCGAAGCTTTTCGAGACAACTTATAGGGCTTGGATGATTGCTTGTTTCCAAGAGATGCATCGTATTTCACGACATTTCAATGCGAATTTTGATGAAGTTGTGGACATGCTTGCGGATATACACCGCTTGAGGTTGAATAAGCCTATTCATTATCCAGACGTTATTGGTGGGCACTGTTTGATACCGAACACTGAATTGCTGTTGAGCGTTTATGATTCGGAATTTCTGCGTTTGATTTTGGCGTCGAACGAAAAAAGAAAGGAAGAGATTAAAGATGAAGCTGTGAAGGGTGAGGTTGAAAAGGTTAAGAGAAGAGCTGATGCCCTTCAAAAGGCACTGATGAGCAAAATGGGAAGGCATTCCTAGACATGACCTATCCAAATCACTAAGTTACACTGAATTTTCGAAAATATTTAAGGTAGGATAAAGTTTGTAGTTTAATGGTGCTGCAATGAAAGTTGTCATGATTAATGACTGCGCTTTTGTCGGAGAAACTTTGCTAAAGTACATGCCGCCACACATTGAAAAGCAGCACATTAAACGCAGTAGAGGGCTATTGAACAAAACTTTTGGTTTAGCCTATAAGATTTTGAGGGCGAAAGGCGACGTGTATCATGCGCATTATCTTCTCCAAGACTGTTATATTGCAGCACGCTTAGGGAAAAAACCCTTAATCGGACATGCACACGGTAGTGATTTGAGAACTAGTCTTAAGCATCCTTTGTGGGGTAGGATAGTTAGGCACAATTTGAGAAAATGTGATAAAATTTTGGTGAGTACGCCGGATGTTCTAGGCATAGCAAAAAAGTTCAGAGAGGATGCGGAGTATCTGCCTAATCCGGTTGACACCGAGATTTTTTACCAGAAACCTATTACGGAGCATGGTGGGAAAAAGAGGGTGCTTATTGCAAGCGATTCAAATTGGAAGGTGAAGGGTACAGACGTGGCAATACGAGCTTTAGGTAAGATTAGGGATGAGGTTGAAGTTAGTATTATTAGGTATGGTGTGGATTTTGAAAGAACATTAGCTTTGGCTTATTCTCTTGGCTTGCATGTTAGTGTACTGCCAAAGGTTCCTCATGAAAAACTCAACCAGTACTACTGGAACGCGGATGTGGTTATCGACAGGTTTACGCTTGGGTCATTGGGGGTTGTTTCTTTAGAAGCCATAGCATGCGGCAGACCAGCAATAGCGTATGTATCGTCAAAATATCCTGAATATAACAGCTTTCCATTGAAAGACATCACAGCAGAGAATGAAATTGCCAAAATTATAAAAGCTGCAGATGATGACTTATGGGAAAGAGAATACGCGTATTTCAGAGCGAGGCATGCAGTAAATGTGGTTTTAGAAAGGTTGATGAAAATTTATGATTCAGTGAGGAGTGGCTAAATGCGCGTGCTTCTCACGTCCACAGATAACCCCTACATAACGCATCTTGGAGGAAAACACATTCATTTATTACTATTGGAACAAGGACTAAGAGAAATTGGTGTTGAGGTTGCTACACTTTATTATAATCCGAAGAGTTTGAGGGAATTAATCAAACGAAGCACCTTGCTTTTTTTAAGGGACAAATATGGTTACAAGTCCAAACTCAAGTGGATGATAAATTACTTAAGAAGACATATTCCAGAAAAAGCTGTTGACGTAATTCACGCTCACGATGTCTTATCATTAATAAGCACAGCGGAAAAGCCTCGAAAGAAAGTGCTAACTCTCCATGGTTATTTTGCAAGAGAGAACATAGAATTTATGAGGAGCGAAAAAAATCGTGAAGAATTATATCCATATCTTTTGCAACTTGAGAGAAAAGGAATGGAAAACGCGGATTATATAATTACTGTAGACCAGCGATTGAAGGAATATATCATTTCAGAATTTAACTACCCTGCCAGCAAGATTAGCGTAATGCACAATGCTGTTGATACAAACTTATTCAAACCAGTTTCAGAAGAAGAACAAAAGAAACTGAAGAAAACCTTTGGATTTAGCGAAGATAACATCATCATCTTAGTGCCTAGGAGACTTGTAGAAAAAAATGGAGTAATCTACGCCGTTCAAGCCATGAAGCACATAAAAAATGAAAAGGTAAGAATGGTCATAGCCGGAGATGGACCGGAAAGAGACAAAATAATGAAAGAAGCAGAAGGAGAAAGCAGAGTATATTTTGCTGGGTTAATTTCTCATAACAAAATTGCACCTTACTATATGATGGCAGATATTATTCTCATACCATCAATAACATCTCACGGCGTCCAAGAGGCCACATCGCTCGCAATGCTAGAAGGAATGGCTTGCGGCAAAGTTGTGATATGTTCTAATATAGGGGGTATGCAGGAAATTATTCACAACATGGAAAATGGCATATTAGTAGATGAAAAGGAATCAATGGAAATAGCAAAAGGTGTCGAAACCGTATTAAATAATAGAAGTTTGATGGCTAAAATATCGAAGAATGCGAGAGAATATACAGTAAAAAATCATTCCTTCTTAGTTCATGCTCGGAAAGTTTTCGATGTGTACTGTGACTTGTTGGAGGAAAAATGATGTTGGTTTTAGATGTAGGGTCAGGAACAGACGAATTTGACATAGCAAGAGGTAACATCTGCATAGACTTGTGTAAACACCCTAAAAATAAGCCACAAAATTTTATTTGTGCAGATGCGCATCATCTTCCGTTTAAAGGAAAAATTTTCGACAAAGCCTATATGTATGAGGTTATTGAGCATGTGGAAAATCCACTGTTATGTCTGAAGGAAATACATAGGGTTTTAAAGAAAAATGGTATTTTGGAAGTGAGTACACCGAATGTTTTCCATCGGAGAATATTGCTAAGACAAATAAGAGGCTTAAGACAAATTTTGAGTGATTCTGGTCATATAGCTTGTTGGACAGAAACAGAACTGCAGAATATTTTGTTGAATGCCGGATTTTCTGTTGCCCAATTCAAATATTTGACTTTACCGTTTGTTTTTACACCTCACAAAACATTAGATAGAATCGCGAGATGGACCATGCCTGTTACAATAAGTGAGAAAAATCTTTTAGTAATTGCCGTAAAACGGGAGGTGTAAAATTTAATGATTAGCGTGGTTATACCTTTCTATTGTTCTCCCAAATTACATACTCATGTGAAATTTAGTCTGCCGTTATGTCTTAAACCGTTATTGTTGCATGACTTAGTAAAGGAAATAATCTTAGTTGATGATGGAAGTCCTTTAAGGATAAACATCAGTGAGTCATCCAAAGTTCGATATTACCGCATATCTCATCACGGAATAGGATATGCTCGGAACTTTGGAGTATCGAAGGCTACCCAACCTTTCATTCTTATATTAGATTCAGATATTATCGTGTCAAAAAATCTGATTGACTCTTTCTTTCAAGTTTTAAAAGAAAAAGGAGCAGATATGGTATGTTTAAGCTATGTAGAAGCTTATGTTGAAGGCATTTGGGCAAAATGTGAAGAGTTGTATTGGAGGCATAATGAAAGTCAAACTGGAAAATGGTGGCTAAGTTGTGGTTGTATGATGGTAAAAAGAGAAGTATTTGATAAGATAAAGTTTGAGGAAAGCGTTTTATCAGATGAAGATACTTTATTCAGCAAAGAGGCACGGAGATTATGCCTAAAAAGTTTAACATTGTCTTTAACAGCAAAACATGTATTTGCAGCAACTCTCAAGTCCTTAAAAAGGAAATGGTATTACGGTGGGAAAAGAGTTGCTCTAAACCAAACAAAAAACTTGAACCAAGTAGTAAAAGGATTAGTTTATTCCCCAATTTTTGCGGTTAAACTAGCAATTAAGTATAGATATGCACCCTTAATACCTTTCATAATAATACGCACTATAACATTTTTCAAGGGCTTTGTTTCTATCTCAGAAAAGCAGGAAGGAGTACTGGCGGCTTCGAACGCACAGGACAGCGGCTATTAGAATCTAATATTTTACAAGTTGCACCACAGTTCTCTTATAAAAGGAATATCTTCAACGGCTGGAAGAGCATTAAAATGGTAAATATTAGAAAATTTTAAAACTTAACAATTAATGAAAAAGAGGGTCTTAGGAGAACAATTGATTGGTACATCCGTAACGAATGGTGGTGGAAACCCATTATAGAAAAAGGAGACGTAGACTTCCACCAAAATTTTTCTTAGTAAGTTCAAAGTAATAAATAGTTTATAAACTCTGGAATGAATTTTCACTTAAGAAAGGCGAATGGAGATAACATTGATAAAACTACGAATTGACGTTGACTATCCTTACCCTTCGAGGATTAAAAGCTTCGTTTGCACAGCTTTTAACATCAAAGTTGGCAAGGATTACCTGAA
>Ga0078972_1013492_pt1 | contig 13448 bp, 15 predicted proteins | sample YelNatPaOPGAMG01_FD_67568 | JGI IMG/M metagenome (GOLD analysis project Ga0078972, IMG submission 67568) | Hot spring thermophilic microbial communities from Obsidian Pool, Yellowstone National Park, USA - OP-RAMG-01 (SPADES assembly) (version 2) | ecosystem: Environmental > Aquatic > Thermal...
GAAAATATAAGCTTTTCTGTCCCTTTTCGGTAACACCAACTGCATCCCTCAAAGTCGACCATGGGTTTAAAAAGGGATTCCGATGCCATATAAGCTGGCCCATTTATGCTGGAATAAAAATAGAGAAGTAAAAGATGGATAAAAATCGTTTCAGCCACAGCTTTTACCTATAAAAATATTCAAGGCTGGTGCTTCCTTATCACTCTGTAGAGTATATGATGAAGAGGTGAATATAATCGATTCAAATTTTAAGGATGCGGATTTTTATTTCAGCTCTTTTCTGCATCTTGAAATGCAGAAAGATGTTTTAAAAATTTCAAATAGAGATAAACTTATTTAACCATTAGAAAATTTATTTCATTCAATTTCTTGCAGAATCCGATTTTTATAAGGCTCCTCCAGCTCTTTATTTGCTGCTGGTCATCCTATGGCAATCTGGTGTGAAATAGTGTTATCAATTTTATATTTCTTAAAACCATTCTTCAGCGAAGTCCTTTAAAAATCCTTCACCACTTGCAAGCTGTGGCGATCGCTTATATTTCCCCGGAAATCCTAGGGAATATGTTTGATGAAACCGGAAATGAGATAAATTCGGAGTGCAGGAAACTATTCGCCTTTTTTTTCTGGAATCAGAGTCATTGGCAGTGGAACCGAGGAGGATGAAGGAGTGAGGGTTGATTACACAATCGTGCAGAGGGGGAGGAAAAGGAGCATTCTAATCCTCTGCCCGGTCTGCGGAAAGTGGGGAAGGCTCAACGTAAGCAAGAAGACAGCCTACGGAAGGCGATTTAAAATTGTCCATGAGAAAGCAAAGTGCAGCCTCAGCTTCACCGCAAAGGGGTTCACGGCTGTAAAGCGGGTTCATGAAAAATTCTCCACTTGCAAGCTGTGGTGATCGCTTATATTCCCCCCTGTCTACGATGGACATGATTTTCAAGAGAAGGGAAGTGTTCGATCCGGACTATGTTCCGGAGGAAATCCCGTTCAGGGACAGGCAGATTTCCCAGCTGGTGAGCTGCTCTGCAGTGAAGTGAAGATGAGCTACAGGAAGTTCTACTACATTCTGGAGAAGCTTGAAAGGCTAAGGCTTGTTGACATTGTCTTCGGCGAGAAGGGGAGGGGGAGGACGAGGTATGTTCATGCAAAGTTCAGCGGAGAAGTTTTCGAGAAGGCCATGAGAATACTGGGCTAAGCCATTCAAAGTTAGAAGTTAAAATTCAAAGTGCATACTCTTCTGGAAGTTCGAAACACAATAATCCCTAACAGTTCAGCCCACAGACAAGATATACCGCCCTCCCTTCCCTAATGTCCTCCTCAAGGTATTTTCTATAATCTTCAAGCAGTTCTTTGAAATCCTTTTCATCAAAAATCAGGGCATTCAGGTTTGCGGGCATGTAGAATTTTTCGTAGAACAGCACGTACTTTCCATCCTTCACGAAAACTCCAGTCAGGGGATTAACGCCGGATAGGGAGTCGTAATAGTGCATGCAGGCGTAGAGCATTGCCTCATCCTCATCTGCCGGCTTCCAGCGCTTCCAGCCGTACTTTCCCGCAACCCTCTCCATAATATCATACACATCAGAATCGCCAAAGATGAGATCCTCGTATTCCCAGAAGAGAGGATCCTCCATGTAGGAGAAGACTGAAGACCAGTGAGAGGGGAAACCACTCTCCTCCTCCCAATCTGCCAGCGCGACAGCAAGCTTCAGAAAAACAACCTGCTTTATCTCATCAATAATTTTCCCAATCTCATCCATTGTACTGGTTAGAGTGCTGGAAATTTAAAACTAACACCTCTAGCTCCTTCGCTCGCTCGATAAGTGCATGATCACAAAAGAGACTCTTGAAAAACTCTCAGAAGCTATGCGTCTCTGACTGGCAGAATGCCTTTGAATATAATCTTGGAAGAGTTTTTTAGTGCCCAAACTGTAAAGTATATTCCACTATTGGGAAAAAAGTTAGCAAAAAAGATTATATAGTTAGCCAGATAATTGCTACCTATGATCGAACCCTTAGATACAATAATATACATAAATATATATATGTGTGGAGATTATTATTGGTGGTAGTGTGAGCGCTTTTATCTTGGCTCTGTGAAGGCGATCATCTCCAAACTAAAACAAAAACAACAGAATCCTAATTCAAAAATAAAAGAATTAGAAAGGAGGATGGAAAGTGGAGAATTCAAGTTTTTCAAAAAGCTGGACAGTTTTAAACCAGAAATATTCATAGAACAATCACACTAATAGATTAGTCCTGAAGAGTAGATTTGGCAAAATAAAGAATCTTAAAGCCTTCTAAAGCATTCTAAAGCATCACAAAAAACTGCTAATTATGCATGTGAAAGTTTCTTTTTATATTCCAAAAACAATTTAATGAGTGAGGTGAGGCAAGCATGAGATGGGCAGTACTCCTGTCCATCCTGGTGCTTGTCGCGGGAGCCGTCCCAGCAATGGGAGCCCCGGCTGAAATGAGCAAAAAACCGGGCAGTGAAAAACCGTTCATGCATGCCGGCGGCGGGATAGGCGCCTCCCACGAGCACGCCAGTATACAAGTACCCAAACCAGAAAAGAAAAGCGAAGTCGAGGAGAAGCTCTTCAACAAGACAAAGGAGAGGTTGCTGAACTGGGCTGAAAAATGCGAGAACTGGATCAGCAGAATGGAGGAAAAGATAACCACACTAAACATGAGCGACGAGGCAAAAGCAAGGATCGAGAAGAGGGTTGAGGATGCGAAGAAAATGATTGGAGAAATGAAGAGCAAAATCGAGAATGCTGAAAATCTTGCGGATCTGAGAAATGCCACAAAAGATGCGAGAATGCTCTGGGCGAACCTTTCAAAGGAGATGAGGCTGATAGCCTTCGAGCGGGAGGTCTACCACCTCGAGAAAATGATTGAAAGGATGAAGGAAATTGCGGGCAAACTCAAGGAGAAAGGGGTCGATGTTTCAGGGCTTGAGGAGAAGATAAAGATCGCTGAGGAGAAGCTGCAGGATGTCAAAAAGAAGCTGCAGGATGGAACGGTAACAGCGAAGGACATTGCAGAGCTCAGGCAGGCTGTGATGGATGCTCACAGGACTTTGATGGAGCTAATTGGGAGGCCCACATTCATACCGCCAATAAAGGAGAGGCCCAAACCGATGCCGGTGCCTCTGCCGCCAGTAGAGACTCCAATGCCCTTTCCACCTGTGAAAGAGAGGCCAGAACCAACACCAACACCGCCAATAACAATAATGCCGGCAACAGGCTAAAAGAATCCATTTTTACAATTTTTCCCCTGTTTTTACACTATTTTTGACCTGATTTGAAACTCAAACTCCCGCTGGAAAGCGATAGAAAGGCACCAAAACCCTTTAATATCCGTCTGCAGAACAGCACTACCATGAGTAAAAAGCTTCTGGCATTTGGAGTGATACTAGTAATTGCAGGACTTGCTCTCCCAGAGATTCCTGTATCTGGAAACATCGGGTTTATATCGTGGACTTATACTCTACGTGAGCTGGATAACATCTGCAAATCACCGGGTGGGGCTATCGGAAAAGCTTTCTACCCTCAACTCCAAAGCGAGTGTAGCAAAGCTGCACTGGCAGTACTATTCTCCCAGATTTTGATAATAATAGGTGTTGTAATACTCGCCGTCGGTTTAATCAAAATGGCTAGAAGCCCTAAAACAGGATCTAACTCGACACAAACACAAAAACCTGAACATTGAGAATATTCCTAACCCCATCCCATGCCTCTCGTTAAGGCATGGGCAGTACTTTCACCAAAGCCGGAGGAAGCTTTCCAACTCGTCACTTCTGCTGACTTCATTTATTATTACAATTGTATAATACCATTTCACGCTTTAAATCATCTTCTAGCTAGGGATATATTGAATTCGGTTATCTTTATCCAAACTCGTTTTTAAGCCCTTCAAAGACAAATTGAACCCCAATTGCTGCAAGGAATATGGCCAATACTTTTGCGATTACATCTGCCCCACTCCTACCCAGCAGTTTTATTATCACGCCTGTATAGAGATGGCTCAGCCTAACTGTTATGTAAACCAGTGTTGCACTAATTAAAACGATTCCCTTAGCAAAAGAATCCCATGCCTCAGAAAAAAGGACTATTCCTGCCGTTATCGCTCCAGGCCCTGTGTAAAGGGGCAAAGCCAATGGAAAAATTGCAACCGAATCTATATCCGCTGTTTTCTGCGCCCTTTTTCCGTATCTCTCCCTACCTATTCTTCCAAGAAGTATGTCAACCGAGATTACAAAAAGAAGAATTCCTCCAGCAACCCTAAAACTGTTGATCGAGACGTGAAAGAAATCCAAAAGCTGCTCACCTATCATGGTTGTGAAAATCAGAATCAAAAATGCGACAATCGTTGTTCTTTTAGAAATCTTCTGCCTAACACTCTCATCGAATCTTTCTGTTAGGGCTATAAAGAACGGTACATTCCCAGGGGGATCAACGATTATGAACAGAGTTACAAAACATTTTATGAAAAAAGTTAGGTAGTCCATAAATCCCTCGCTTTTCTAAGATTTTCAAGTAGTTTCATAGCCGTTTTCTGGGAGGGAAATGAGAGCATTCCACAGTCGGGTCCAATGTATTTTATCAAGTCTCCAAATTTCTCTGAAGAAATTCTTATCCTCTCAGCAATTGTCTTTACCGACTCGAATTCTTCTATTGCAAGTTCTGCTAGCTCCTCATTTTTCCAAGCGTCAACTCCGTGCTTTTCGTTGAATTGACTGATAATACAATCGATGTCCGTTCTTGCTACGCCGATTCTAAGTTTCTTTCCCGCAGAAGATATCTCCTCCGCATCTAAAGCAGAAATTTTTTCGATGTTTCTCGCACTTTCTATCCCTATTATTTCTATAGAGCTTCCCAGAAATTTTTCATAAAAAACCGGTTCATGAAGATGGACTTGCACATCAACGCCCAACTTCTTGCTATACACTCTCTCGACTAGCTCTTTTTCTGGTTGTAAATCCGGAACTATGCCCAAACTTGGCTCATCAAAGCTAATGCATTTCACGTTTTCGAACTTTATAGCGTTTTTTGCAAATCTATAGACAGATTCGGCAAGATTCATCAGAATATCTTCGTAAATCACACCTCCAAATTCGCGATAATATAGTTCGAATGCTCCGGTTATGCAAACCCTTACACTCTCAACTTTCATTTTTTCAATGTATTCAAGCTCTGGGATTACAGCATATCTTCCAGAAATGAGGTATGGTTCGTCCTGAAATTCAGGATTTTTTATAGGCTCGATAAACATTTTCACCATATCCCTAAACTGCGGATAATTTGGAACATCAAGAAATTTGGCTTTCATCAGAAATGCTCTCTGAACCATTTCTTCATACTCTCTAGTCATTAGATTTTCTTCAACCCATTCTCTGGTTATTCCATAGGGTAGGGGAAAACTGCCGATATCATCGAGGATGGGCAAAAAATCACCTCAAGATTTAAAAATGTAGCAGCTCGGATCCCAACCCCAGAGATTTCCAAATCTCAGAGCTCTTACCCTGAACCCCCCGCAAACGGATTTAAACCTGCAAACACCGCATTTTCCTTGCAAGTATTTCTCTTTCTCTCTTAACTTTTTGAACAGCGGATCGTTCAACCACAAGTTTCTAAACCCGTGCAAAAGAACGTTTCCAGCATTGTAATCCAGCCAGAACTGGTTTGGATGCAGATTTCCAGCTTCATCTATGCATGCGAGTCTTACTCCACTGCTATCCCCACCTCTGAACTTCAAAAACTCTAACAATTCTTTTTTCTGAGTTTCCAGATAGACATACACACCATCTGCCGGATTGTCAACTGTAAGGATCTCCATCTCCTCTTCTCTCCTAGCTACTTTCATTAGAAAGTTAATCATCCTTCTTCTTGTCGCATTGTCAATGTCATCCTCAAAGCTCGCTTTTCCTGAGGGGACAAGATGATAAACACAAAATCTTGGCACTGCTAAATCTTTAGCCAGTTTTACTAGATCTGGAAGCTCAAGAAAGTTGTACTTGGTCAGGGTGAATCTTATCCCGGTCATCGTAACATCACTTGCAACTTCCAGAGCCTTTATGGCTTTTTTAAAAGCCCCCTCAAGTCCGCGAAACTTGTCATGAATCTTTATGCCATCAAGACTGATCCCAACATAATCAAAAACCTTTATTTCGTCTACATTGCTCTCATCGATCAATGTGCCGTTCGTCGAGAGAATGACCCTTATGTTCCTCTTTTTTGCATAGTTTGCGATTTCAAAAATGTCCTGCCTCAACAAAGGTTCGCCTCCGCTGAACAAAATCATGGGCACACCGAATTCTGCCAGTTCGTTGACAATTTTCTTACATTCCTCGCTTGACAGCTCAACAACTCTAGTGTTTGCTTTCGCATAACAGTGAAGACAGTTAAGGTTGCACCTGTTAGTTATGTTCCAAACCACTATAGGAACCTGCTTTGAAACGAATTCCCTAAACTTTTCTGGAATTAAAGAGTCATCCATCCCATAACTTAACTCATCCGAAACCGTTGCCACATTGGAGAGCATCTTACTCAAACTTATCACAAATTAAGTTATAGGAAGGATAAAAAAATCTTTTGGCCTTATGCTCGCATTTTTCCAATTTTGCTGAAAACGAAATAGCAGATTCCACAGCCGATGAAAGTGGCCCACCACCAATTTCCCCAAGGCCATTGAGCTACCGTGTAGACGTAATAGCCTCCAAGAGCGGTCATTGCAAAGCCATAGATCATACAAGCTATAGCTCCAAGCTTGTGAGCTCCTTTCCAGAATAAAGAGACGGCCAATGTATAGAAAAATATACAGCCCATACCAACAGCAGCTCCAGACATAAGATATGCAAGCAAGTCGGGCGGTCTTAGAATAACCCAGGTAATCGGGATTATACTAAAGAAAACCGTCAAAATCCTTGCAACATTCAGCAAAGTTCTGTCGCTAAGATTCGGTTTAAGAACCTGTATCAGATCCCTTGTCAGACTGCCAGACATTACCAGTACCATCCCTGCGAGTGTTGAGATTGCTGCAGCAAATACTGCCGCAACGTATAATCCAGAGAATGGAGATCCAATCATCAAAGCAACCATTGGTCCTGCAGCATCCTGTTTTGCTGCTGGAATATTAAAAAGCTCAGCTCCAAATAATGCCCTAGCAGACAAGCCTGTTAAAATATTGAACCATGGTACCGAAGCGGTAACGAATACAACAACCGTCATTATGACGAGATCCCTTTTTGTGATTTTTCTCATGCCAATAAAACGGGCGACATTGTGGGGGAAACCCACTGCCATCGTTACAAAAAGTCCCAAAGTTGCAGTAAGCCCAATAAGATCGGCCGCAAATTGTAAATTTGGTTTAGTAGTAAGATCTTGTCTGAGCGGCTGCAGGAGCTTTGGATCTTGCTGATATAAAGCTGTATTCAATCCTTCAATGCCACCCACCGCTGATAAAGCAAGCAAACCCAAGAGTACGCAGGCAACGAATATGAAAATCGATTGAATCGCCAGTGCCCATTGAGTTCCAGTGTAGCCACCTACTGCCATGTATATCGCCATGACGATGGCTGATACCAGTATCGAGAGCTCCCAAGAAGTCCCTGTAACAATATGCCAAGCGGTAGCTGCTGCCTTGTACTGTCCAACGGAGTAAACAATCAGAAGTACTATGTATATAATCGATGCTACCGCTGCAACCATTTTGCTATCATAGATATTACCAACGAGTTGCGGAACCGTTGTCGCCCTCATCTGCTCGAACCTATTTCTAAGCTTTGGCCCAAAAATTGTCACAGTGGGGATTATTCCAACCAGAGTCCAAACCCCGGCCAGCCACATTCCGGACCAGCCGAAAGAGTAAACAATGCCCATCAGACCCAAACATGCCCAGCCGCTGAGCCATGTGGCCGTTAGAGCAAGACCGGTAATGACTGGACCAAAGGTTCTGCTTCCTGCAAGCCATGCATTAAAAGTTTCGCTTTTCTTTTTCGACACAAATCCGACGGCAACGCTTAAAAAGAGCAGAATTGCCAAGAGAAGTGCTGAAAAAACCAGATCCAAGTAATTCGGTGTTGGTAGCATTTTATCCCTCCGGTCTACTTAAAGCCAAGCTCAAAAGGGTCACCACTATGCTGACCAAAACAACTAAGAGGAAACATGTCCAGGCATCGAACATGTGTTCATCCTGAGAAGAGAGAATTTAAATTTTGCTATTCTTTGTCAAAACAAGCTAAGAAAATATTCATGAACTTTTGTTGTGGTAAGCTCGGGATGAAAGGCCAGGCCCAGTATTTTTCCCTGCTGAACCGCAACTATCTTTTCCTCGAACTTCGCAAGAACTTCGACGTCACTTCCAACTTCCTCAATTATCGGAGCTCTTATGAAGACTGCATCGACTTCCCCTATATTTTTAATTTGCAACTTCGTTTGAAAGCTTTCTCTTTGCCTTCCAAAAGCGTTTCTTCGAACCTTAATGTTGAGCAATCGAAGGAGTCTGGTCCCTGTTTTCTCAACCTGTTCATCTCCAAACTTTGAAAGGATTATTAATCCGGCACAGGTGCCCATTATGGGCCTGTCGCATTCAGCGAGCTGAATTATTTCATCAGCTATACCATCTCTAAAAATTAGTTTACTGATTGTAGTGCTTTCGCCCCCGGGAATTATTACGGCATCGCTCTTCGAGACAATTCCGGCTTTTCTAGTTGCAATAACCTCCCCGCTTATCCCAAGATTTTCCATTGCCTTTCTTGTTGAGATAACGTGCTCTTCTACGTCTCCTTGAACTCCTACAACCGCTACTCTCATGTCCCCCTTGTCTGCAAAAACTCCGTTAACTTCGAAATTTCGGAACCCTTCATCGGCTCTCCCAATTCCTTTGAGACTTCTGCAACAACTTCAGGCTCATCAAAGTGCTGCACCGCCTCGACTATCGCTCTCGCAAATTTTTGCGGATTGGAAGACTTGAATATCCCTGAACCGACAAAAACACCATCAGCACCGAGCTGCATCATAAGAGCGGCATCTGCTGGCGTTGCGATACCCCCTGCTGCAAAATTCACGACTGGCAGTCTTCCAAGCCTTTTTATTTCAAGCAAAATATCATAGATTCCCTCTACTATATCCTCAAAAGTAAAACCTTCATAAATGATCTCTTTTTCAACTGCTATCCCCATTTCTTCTTTTACAAGTCTTGAGAGTTCCAGATATCTTGAAGCAAATTTCTCAGCTACCGAATAAAGCCTTTCCTCGCTTGTACTTCGAATTAGATATATGGCATGGTTCATCATTCTCATGTGTTTCACGGCTTCAACCACATTTCCAGTCCCAGCCTCTCCCTTTGTCCTTATCATCGCCGCTCCTTCCCATATCCTTCTTACAGCTTCACCAAGACTTCTTGCTCCACATACAAATGGAACGGTAAAATTCTTCTTGTAAATATGGAAAAAGGTATCTGCAGGTGTTAAAACCTCACTTTCATCAATCATATCAACTCCAATTGCCTCCAAGGCTTTAGCTTCTGCCACGTGACCAATTCTGCACTTCGCCATTACGGGAATCGTTACCGCATCCATTATTTCCTCAATGATCTTTGGATCCGCCATCCTTGCAACTCCTCCACTTGCCCTTATATCCGCTGGAACCTTATGTAAAGCCATTACTGCCACTGCCCCAGCTTCTTCAGCTATTATCGCCTGCTCTGCATTGGTTACATCCATTATAACTCCTCCCTTCTGCATCTTTGCAAAGCCCCTTTTTACCAGCTCAGTGCCGTATCTGAGTTTTTCCAACTCGATTCTCATCGTTGAGAGCACTGTCTCAGGGAATATAAATCTACTTCAAAAACTCAGCAATCTCTTTAGCATGGTACGTTATTACCACATCAGCTCCGGCCCGTTTTATAGCCGTTAGGATTTCATAGATAATCTCCTTTCCAAGCCATCCCTTTTCGATAGCAGCCTTTACCATCGAGTACTCACCGCTTACGTTGTAAGCTGCAACCGGAACATTGAAAGTTTCCTTAACGCTTTTTATTACATCAAGATAGGCAAGGGCAGGTTTTACCATAACAATATCGGCCCCCTCCTTTATATCGAGTTCCACCTCTCTAAGTGCTTCCCTTGCGTTGTGAAAGTCCATCTGATAGCTTTTCCGATCTCCAAACTTGTAACCGCTTTCAGCTGCTTCTCTGAATGGAGAATAGAAATTTGAAGCGTATTTTGCTGAATAGCTCATTATCGCCACCTCTGAAAAACCTTCTCTGTCCAAAGCCTCTCTTATAGCTCCCACCATTCCGTCCATCATTCCGGAAGGAGCAACAATGTCTGCACCCGACTTTGCATGACTTACAGCTATTTTTCCGAGAATCGGCAAAGTTTCATCGTTAAGGATTTTTCCGTTTTTGACGATTCCGCAATGACCATGATCCGTGTACTCGCATAAACAAACATCCGTTATGACCACTGCATCCGGATAATCCCTCTTAATAACTCTTACAGCTCTTTGGATGACTCCTTCATCATTAAAAGCTTCGCTTCCAGTTTCATCTTTTCTTTTCGGTATACCGAACAGTATGAAAGCCCTTAACCCAAGTGACATGCATTCCCCAACCTCATTCGAGACTTCGTCTAGGGGAATTCTATAGTAACCAGGCATTGAAGCTATTTCCTTCCTTTTTTTCGCATTTTCATCTACAAAAATCGGAACAATAAGATCGTCAATACAAAGTCTAGTTTCACGAATGAGATTTCTCAAATTTTCTCTCCTCAACCTTCTCATTCTCACAACCGGAAACATTTTCACCACCGAAAATTTTTATTGCTGCATTTATCAATTCCAAATCTCCATTGCGGGCTGCAAGTTTAAGCTTTTCAGTCGGTTCGCTAAGGAATTTCTTTATAAATGAGATTGCAAAAGCTCGCAGAATTGGCTTAATTTTTCCATCTACTCCAAACTTTTCAAGTTCTTTGGCCAATTCCTCTATTTCTTCATCTAAAAACTTGCCAGCTAGAGAATACATTGCATCTATCGCTTTTTTCGCTTCGAGCTCCTTCAAGTATACCTTGAACTGGGAGAGTTCTTTTTCTATTATCTCCTCCGCCTTCCTAACCTCAAGCAATCTCGCCTCAAGATTTCTTTCGCTTATTTCTCTCAAATCATCAATTGTAAATAATTCCACGTTTGGAATCTCCCTAACGGAATCTTCCACATCCCTTGGAAGGGCTATATCGATAATCACGAGTTTTTTATCCCTTTCTTTCATTGCGTTTTCTACTATTTTTCGCGTTATAACAACATGGGGTGCAGAAGTTGCGGAAATAACAATATCGCATACTTTCAGGTATTCCTGCAGTTTGTCAAACTTAACTGCAACTCCGTTAAGTCTTTTCGCTAAAGCTTCTGCCTTTGAAAAAGTTCTATTTGCTATAAAGACCGTTTCAGCGTCTCTACTTATAGCTCTCGCTACTAACTGCCCCATCTCGCCTGCGCCTACCACCAGAACTTTTTTACCTTTAAGCGGACCGATAACCTCTTCTGCCAGTTCTACGGCAGCTGAACCTATGCTAAGAGCTTTTTTCGATATCCCTGTCTCTCTCCTTACCTTGCCACCAACCTGAATAGCCTTTAAAAAAATTCGCCTCAAGTTTTCCCCAGCAAATCCGGCTTTTTCACACTTTTCAAAGCATCCTCTTACCTGCCCAAGAATTTCATTCTCCCCCACTATCATCGACTCAATACCCGAACAAACACGCATCAAATGTCTGAGACAATCATCGCCTATGTAAATTTCTCCTTTTTCGATTCCAAGTTTTTTTGCTAGCTCTAACAACTTTTCCGCAACGTTATCGCAGTAAGCGTAAACCTCGAATCTGTTGCAAGTTGTGATATATACGAATTCTTTAAAACAACTACTTAAAATTCCGAAAAGGTCAGGATTTTTTACAACTCTCTCTATTTCCTCGACACGCGCCCTTTTGTGAGACAAAGAAAGACAACCAAATTCCACACACAAATTAATCCTTCAGCTTTTTAATTTTTTGATTGTAGCGCAGCAAATTAAAAAAATATTTATGCTGACATTTTGACTAAACCCATGCTCGGAGTTGAAGGAAAAACGCTCATGGAAATAAAACCTGAAGAAGTAAAGCGCATATGGGTAAAGCATTATGATAAGGGGGTCAGAGATCACATTGACTATCCAGAAATACCGCTTTATGCTCTGCTTGAGGAGAGCGCAAAAAAGAACCCGAATAAGACTGCTCTGATATTCTACGGAAAAAAATTGAGTTATAAAGAGCTAGACGAACTTAGTGACAGGGTCGCTGGATACTTGTACAGCCTCGGGATAAGAAAGGGTAGCAAAATAGTATTAGATTTGCCGAATACCCCGCACTACGTTATAGCCTATTACGGTGTTCTGAAGACTGGCGCAACAGTTGTCCAGTGCAATCCTCTCTACACCGAAAGAGAGATTAGATATATTGTGGAAAACAGCGAGGCAGAGGCAGGCTTTTTTATTGAGATGGTGTATCCAAGAATCGAAAAGATTCTAAACGAAGGAAAGCTAAAGAAAGCAATAATCTGCAAGGTAGAAGATTTTCTGCCCTTCCCACTAAATGTTCTTTATCCATTAAAGAAGCAAAAAGTTAAAATTGAAAAAAGAGGAGACATTGCATTCTGGAATGAAGTAATTAAACATCCACCATCAAGAGAAAGACCAAAAATAAATCCAAAAGAAGACGTAGCTGTCTTTCTATACACTGGAGGCACAACTGGAGTACCAAAAGCTGTCATGAGTACGCACTACAACTTGGTTGCAAATACGTATCAGGTTCTCGAATGGCTCCCGGACAAAAATCCTGAAACCGACGTGTTTATAGGAGTTCTTCCCTATTTCCACAGCTATGGAATGACAACATCCCTTAACGCTCCAATTTCTTTCGGAAGTACAATTGTCCTAGTTCCGGATCCAAGGGACATAAAGTCTATATTGAAGTTCATTGAAAAATATAAAGTTTCGATATTCTGCGGAGTGCCAACGATGTATGCTGCCGTTCTCAACTATCCTGAAAGAAAGAAATACAATCTATCTTCCATTAAGGCTTGCATAAGCGGTGCAGCTCCTTTGCCAGTTGAGCTCAAGAGAAATTTCGAGGCTGCAACTGGAGGTAAACTGGTGGAAGGCTACGGTTTAAGTGAAACTTCTCCTGTAACCCATGCAAATCCGCTCTATGGGTTGAACAAAGAAGGGAGCATAGGAATCCCGTTCCCGGACACGCTATCAGTTGTCGTCGACGATGAAGGAAAAATTTTGCCACCGGGAGAGGTTGGAGAGCTCGCGATATACGGACCTCAGGTGATGAAGGGTTACTGGAAGATGGAGAGCGAGACGGCGAAGGTTCTGATAAACGGATGGCTGCTAACCGGAGACATGGCGAAGAT
>Ga0078972_1013493_pt1 | contig 13448 bp, 16 predicted proteins | sample YelNatPaOPGAMG01_FD_67568 | JGI IMG/M metagenome (GOLD analysis project Ga0078972, IMG submission 67568) | Hot spring thermophilic microbial communities from Obsidian Pool, Yellowstone National Park, USA - OP-RAMG-01 (SPADES assembly) (version 2) | ecosystem: Environmental > Aquatic > Thermal...
CGCTCGGAGTAACGGCGCTGGAAGACAAAATCGTTCAGCGTGCGGCGGTTGAGGTGTTGAATGGCATCTACGAAACGGACTTTCTCGGATTCTCGTACGGGTTCCGGCCGGGGCGAAGCCCGCATCATGCGTTGGATGCGCTCTATACGGCACTGCTGACGAGAAAGGTGGCCTGGGTGCTCGATGTGGACATTCGCAGCTTTTTCGATACCATTTCGCATGAATGGTTGGTGAAGTTCCTTGAGCATCGGATTGCGGCCGGCGCGTGGTGCGGCTCATCCAGAAGTGGTTGAACGCCGGCGTGCTGGAGGATGGGAAACGGACACGAATGGAAGAGGGGACGCCGCAGGGTGGAAGTGCATCGCCGCTGTTGGCCAACATCTACTGTGGCAGCAAAGTGATAATGTCCCCTTTGGGCAAAGTAGAAATGTCCCCTTGACAGCCTTCAACCTGAAGGGTGCGAGAAGGACAACTACTGATGACCCAAGCCGAGCGAGACCGGCTGGTGGCCCTTAAGAAGGCCAAGAAGAAGCTGATCACGCAGCGCGAAGCCGCCGAGGAACTGGGGCTGAGCGTGCGGCAAGTAAAGCGCCTGATATACGCGCTGAAGAAGCACGGCGACAAGGCCGTCGTTCACCGACTGCGCGGGCGGCCGTCCAACCGCAAGATTGAAGAGCGCATCGAGCGCGAGGCGGTCGAGATCTTGTCGGCACCGGTGTACAAGGGGTTCGGGCCGACCTTGGCCGCGGAGTATTTGGCCAGCAAGCACGGTATCGAAGCCAGCAAGGAAACGGTGCGGCAATGGATGATGCGGGCCAAGCTGTGGCGCGGGAAGAAAGCGAAGATCAAGGATGTGCACACCTGGCGGCCGCGTCGGAGCCGTTGCGGCGAGCTGGTGCAATGGGACACCAGCGATCACGATTGGCTGGAGGGCCGCGGCGAGAGGCTCTACCTGATCGCGATGATCGATGACGCCACGAGCAGGTTATTTGCGCGCTTCGTGCGCAGCGATTCCACGGAAGAGAACATGAAGTTGCTATGGGAATACCTGGAGAAGTTCGGGCGGCCGGTGGCGTTCTACACGGACAAGGCAAGCATGTTTCATACGACCCAGAAGCGGAAGCGGGACGAACCGGGCGTGGACAAGGACCCGGTGGAGATGCCGCCGACGCAGATCGGGCGCGCGTTGCGGGAGTTGGGAATCACATGGATCGCGGCCCATTCCCCGCAAGCGAAAGGACGGGTCGAAAGGAATTTTGGAACGGCCCAGGATCGGCTGGTGAAGGGGATGCGCGTGGCCGGCGTGGGGACGCTGGAGCAAGCCAACGAATACCTGCGGAATGACTATCTGGTGTGGTGGGAACGGGAGATGACGGTGGAGCCCGCGAACAGCGACGATGCGCACCGGCCGCTGGAGAAGAGCCACAACTTGGCGGCTTCGCTGAGTCATGTGGAGACGCGCCAGGTGCGGCCGGACTACACCTTGCGTTGGAACGGGAAGCTGTATCAGATCCAGCGCCAGGCGGTGACGGCTGGATTACGCCACAACAAGGTGCGGGTGGAACAACGGCTGGATGGCACTCTGGCGGTGCGGCACGGCGAACGATACTTGCCCGTCCAAGAGTGCCTCGCGGCGGACAAGCCGAAAACGGCGGCGGCAAAACCGGCTCCGAAACGCCGCGCCCCCCTGCGCGGTAGCGGCTGGAATCAGAATTTCGACATGAAGAAAGGGCCGAAAGTATGGCAGGCAGCTCAGGCTTCGGGTTATCGGCAAGCTGCTGGGGACTGAGTCTTACGCCCCGGGCTGGGGAGCGAGCCGCGGTCCAAAGATGCCCTGTACGGGGAAACTCTCCAACCGACCGGAAGGACAACCCGGATTTTGAATCGCCCCAAGAGAGTTTGCATCGATGCCCACCCGCTCGCCCGCTGCCCCGGAGGGTTGCTCGCGGCGAGTGCGCACCCGCCAGCGAGCCACAGGCCCGCGACCTTGCGTTTTTCAGGCATGGCGGAATCTATCGGTCCGATGTGGCCCAAAACCGTGGAAACCCGAGGGCGGGGCGCCGCCTCCCGTTGGTCGGCCCCCGATCCTCGGTAAAAGACGCGACGGAAGGAGCGCGTCTGGGCTCATCGTCCGCGATGAGTTCCGGCCGGCTATTCCTCGATCGGGTTGCTCGCCAGCAGAGCCCGTCTCCGCTTCACCGTCAGCCCGAGCATAACACGCACTCCTCAGGTGATCGGGCAGAAGGGGACATTTCTACTTTGCCAGCGAGGGGACATTTCTACTTTGCCTTGACAGTTGGCCAACATCTACCTGCATTACGTGTTCGACCTTTGGGTCCAGGCATGGCGCCGGAAGCGAGCGCAGGGCGATATGATCGTCGTGCGTTTCGCCGATGACATCGTGGTGGGATTCCAGAGGAAATCGGATGCCGAGCGGTTCTGGGCGGAACTGACGGAGCGATTTCGGAAGTTCACGCTGGAACTGCATCCCGACAAGACGCGCCTCCTGGAGTTCGGTCCGTATGCGGCCGGAAACCGGAGGAAACGTGGAGAAGGGAGGCCCGAGACGTTCAACTTCCTCGGCTTTACCCACATCTGTGGGAAGAAGAGGAGTAATGGGATGTTCACGGTGCTGCGGCAGACGATGCGTAAACGCCTGCAGGCGAAGCTGAGCGAGATGAAAATCGAGCTCCAGCGGCGCATGCATGCTCCCGTCCCGGAAGTGGGGCAATGGCTGCGCATGGTGGTGAGTGGACATTTCCGCTATTACGGAGTGCCTATGAACAAGCCTGCGCTGTACCTGTTTCGGTTTCAGACCGGCTGGATCTGGCATCGCGTGCTGTCGCGCCGGAGTCAGAACGGCCGAGTTCCCTGGGACCGAATGCGGCGGTTGATCGACCGCTGGCTCCCTCCTGTTCGCATCTACCATGACTATCCCCTGCGCCGCTTCGGCGTCGTCACCTAAGGCAAGAGCCGGATGCGGGAAATCCGCCCGTCCGGATCCGTGGAGGGGGTTATGGGTAACCATGATCCCTACTCCGACTGGCGGCCACGGCGACCCGGTCCAGAAGCCGGCCGAGATCCCGTCGCGTCAGCACGTTGCCCTGAATCACCACGGCGGAGATCCTGTTCGTGTTGCTGATGTCCGCCAACGGATTGCCGTCGAGCAGCAGGAGGTTGGCGGGCGCGCCTGGCTCGATTCCACCGGTTGAAACCGTCCGGCCGAGAAATTCCGCCGGCCCGATGGTCGCGGCTGCAAGTGCCGCCGCCGGAGATAAGCCGGCTCTCACCAACAACTCCAGTTCATCGTGCAGCGCAAATCCTGGAATGCAATATGGCCAAGGGGTGTCTGTCCCTGCCAGGATCCGCACTCCGTTGCGCCACATCAGGCCCGTCAGGCGAAGGTTGGTCTCGAATAGCTTCTTGGCGAGATCGCTATTCCGCGCGGTTTGCCGGCGCGATTCCCACTCGCGAACAAAGTTAGAGCGAACGTATCGCAGGCGCGGATCCCGGTACAAGCCGGGATCGTCCGCTTCCGCTGGGAAGCGTTGTTCGGTCAGGGTCGGACAGAGCCACGTCCCATTCTTGCGAAAGCACGCTGCAAGCTCGGACGCCTTGCCGGGATCGAATGTCTCCACGACCGTCTCAATCGGAACGGGTTGGCCTTGCTTCATCAAGTCACGGAGATGGGACTCGGCGCTGGAGCAGGCAAGCAATAGCCCATCCATGTGCTCGATTGAGCGCTGCCCGGCGTCGGAAACCTCCGCCGGGGTCAAATCACGGGACACGTGGCCCGAAAAAGGAAAGTTCAGCCGACGGCACTCATCGGCAAGCGACATGTACGCCTGCCGCGGTACGTCCCCACCGACCGTCACGAAGTCAGCGCCGAGTTCCCGCAGCAGGTCAACCACGGACCGGGCTTCTACCGCATTCTGGACTCCGAACGGCGCTGGCTTCCCGGGTCCCCTGGACTCGATGGCTTCGGTTGTGGCCACGAGTTCCGGCCCCACCGTCTTTCCGGATGCGACATCTACGCGATACTGCTTCAGCCGGTCGAACTCCGGCAGGCTGCTTTCCATCTCGCGCATTCCGGTAATCCCATTGGCCAGGTAGATCTGAAACGAACCGGACCCAATCATGCCCAGGTGCACGTGCATGTCCCAAAGGCCGGGGATCAGATACTTTCCGCGGCCATTGATTCGCCGGGCGCCCTTCGGCGCCGCCGTCTTTCCCACCTCCCCGACGCGCTGACCGCGGACAACAACGGTCTGGTCGGCATAGATGGTCGCCGCTCGCACATCCACCACGTTGACGTGCTCAATCGCAATGTCCGGCGCCGCTTTAGCCTGAAGAGCCAACAGGAGCAACACGAACAGGCAGCTTCGATCGCCTCGCTGGTTCCGCAGACGCTTACCAGTCATGGTTCGGCATCCTGAAAGTCTCATCTCCCGCGGTACGAGTTGGACCAGAACAATGCCCCCAGGGCTCGACGTGCAAACCGCGCAGGAATTGGACATCCGACAGGGACAGCCGATCCGCTTGCGGCTTCCGGTCGCGCCGCCGGAGAGGCGTGCTCATAGCCCAAAACAGGCGCCCCATCCAGATCAGCCATAAGCTCCCAAAAAACACCATGGCTAAGGTGCTGCGGAGATCCACCTCGGAGCCAGACACGCCTTCTCCCTTCTCGGCCGCCACCGGCTAATAGATGTAAATTACATCTAGAATATTATTACACCATAAAAACACTCGACGCAAAACAAGTCCGCACCCGGCGCACCCGGCCCGCCGTCGCGTGATGGTCTCGGCCTATACCGCGAAGATGCCGGTCTTTTCATCCCCGCTCCAGGATCAGTTCCGCGACCCGTTTCCCGGACAACAACATGCCTCCAAAGACCGGCCCCATGCGAGGGCCGCCGAAGGTGGCGCTCACGGCCATCCCCGTCACCCACAAGCCCGGAAATGCCTCCGCGACCCGTTCCACGACGAACGTCTCTCCAGCCGTCGCATCCATCGGCCCTTCGCCGGTGCCGGCAGAGGCTGATCGCGGAGCAAGAAGGTTTCGTGCGCGCAGCCGCTCCACGGCCACCGCCTCATGTCCCGACGCGTCAATGACCGCCGCAGCCTGGAAGACAATCGGGTCGACGGGGAGAGCACCGGAAATCGTAGTCCGATTGACAACTACGCCCGTTACCTTGCCGTCGTGAACGCACAAATCTTCAAGCGTCACCAGGTTCAGGAAGGTAGCTCCAGCCCGAAGAGCCTGAAGACAGAGGGCGCAGGCCAGTTCCGCGGCATCGATGACGCACAATCCTTCGCAGCGGCGATCACTGCGGATACCGGCGGCTTCGAGAACGGGAACAGCCTCCTGTTGGACGACGATCTCGTTCATTCCCATTCCGCCGCCCCACACGCCGCCGCCCGGCGCGAGCCGCTTCTCAATAATCGTGACCTTTCGACCTCGGGCCGCGAGATGGAAACCCGCCGTCAGACCCGCTGGTCCGGCGCCGACGATAACCACGTCACCTTCGATCGAGCGCAGTAGCTTTCGGTGATAGCTGTCCACAATCGCTTTGGAGATCACCGGTTCTTTGAGTTCGTTCACGAATACCGCCTCCCGTTGGTTTTCCTGCCCTGGGGCATCGCTCGAATTGACCAAATCGATCGGTCCGAGCTACGATAGGTGTTTCTTACACTTACCCAATATCGCACGGATGCACATGAACGGAAAACACACCGCGCGTTTGCCGTTTGACCCATCAGCCAGACTGCCGGCGGCGATTCTCATCGCGGCGGCTGCTGCCGGCTGGCTTGCGTCGTCGGCGGCTGTATGGATCGCCGCTGTCGTTCTTCTCGCGATCCTTGCATTCTTTTGCCGCGATCCGGAGCGCAAGGCGATTGCGCGGCCGGGAGCTATCCTCAGCCCCGCCGACGGCCGGATAATCGAGGTGCTGGAGAGCGCCTCTCCATCCCTCGGACCGACAAAGGGGCCATGCATCTCGATCTTTCTGTCGATCTTTGACGTTCACGTGAATCGTGCGCCTTGCGCGGGGGTGGTCGACGCCGTTCTTTACCGGCCAGGCGGGCACCATGACGCGCGAAGACCCGATTCCACGACAAACGAAAGCAACTGGATTTTGCTACGCTGCGGGGGAGATCGCATGACGGTGCGCCAGATTGCCGGCCGCTTCGCTCGCAGAGTAATATGCCGGGCGCCAAAGGGTTCGGTGGTTGACCGGGGCGCCCGGCTTGGGTTCATTCGGCTCGGATCGCGCGTCGAACTCTATCTGCCCGCCGGGAGTACCGTGGTGGTTCGCCCCGGACAGCATGTGCGCGGCGGGCTTTCTATCGTCGCGTATCTGCCGGAACGCGGAATGCCCTCGTAGCGGCGCCCAAGCGTGCCGCTATGCCCAGTGCCCTTCCACGTCTGCCGAGGCGGCAGCCACTAGTTTGCCCGCTTTGAATTGTTGGATGGCGTCGGCAATCGTGCCGGATGCGCCAGTGTAGATCTTCACTCCGCCGGCCTGCAAGGTGGAGAACGCCTTGGGACCGACGTGTCCGGTTATCAGACCCTCAACACCGAGTTCGGCAACCCGTTTGCCGGCCTGGATGCCTGCGCCTTGTGCGGCATTCAGGTTCACAGTGTTGTCGGCGGCCGAAAACGCACCGGTCTCGGTATCCACCACGATAAAGTACTTCGCTCGGCCAAAACGCGGGTCCAGCGGCGAGTTCAAATTGTTTCCTTGAGAAGTGACGGCAAGTTTCATCAATGTTTCCTTAAGCACGCGCTGTTCCATTCCCCTGGGCCTTCAGCTTGCGATACAAAGTGCTGGCATCAATTCCGAGTTCCCGCGCCGCCTGAGTGCGGTTCCCGTTATGCCGCTTGAGTGCCGCTTCAATCAGATGTTGCTCCATGGAGCGAAGGCTCATCGATCCGTTGGCGGCATCCCCCCCAGCCGCGAATGGCCGCAGTTCGGGCGGCAAGTGGCGCAACTCGATCCACCCCCCGCGGCACAGCACGAACGCCTGTTCGATGATGTTCTCCAACTCGCGCACATTGCCAGGATAGTCATGCTCCATCAGCCGCACCAGAACCTCCTCCGAGACGCCGGCGATGTCCTTGCCTTGCAGGCGGTTGAATTTGGCGACGATGCGATCCAGCAGCAACGGGATGTCCTCGCGACGCTCCCGCAATGCGGGCAGCTTCAGGTGAATGACGTGAATGCGGTAGAAGAGATCCTCGCGGAAGTTGCCCTGGCGCACCAACTCCGCTAAATCCTTGTTGGTGGCCGTCACCACCCGGACGTCAACCTTCACCGGTTCGACCGATCCCAGCGGTTCTACCATGCGTTCCTGAAGCACCCGCAGCAAGCGGACCTGCAGGGCGGGCGAGATGTCGCCGATTTCGTCGAGAAAGAGAGTGCCCCCGTCCGCCAGCGCAAAACGGCCGGGCTTGTCGCGCCGCGCATCGGTGAAAGCGCCCGCCTTGTAGCCGAACAGTTCCGACTCGAGCAGCGCATCCGGCAAGGCCGCGCAGTTTACCGCCACGAATCGCTTCTTCTTGCGCCGCGACAGGCTATGGATGGCCCGTGCGAAGAGTTCTTTGCCGGTGCCGCTGGCGCCCTCAATCAGTACGGTGCTGCTGCTCTCGGCAATCTGGGGGAGGATCTCGAATAACTCCCGCATCGCCGGGCTTCGTCCCACGATGTCTTCGAACGTGTATCTGGAATCCAGTTCCTTGCGCAGTTGTTCGACGTGGCTGAGGTCCTGAAAGGTCTCGACTCCGCCAGTGACGGCTCCGTTGACATCTTTGAGAAGTGCGGTGGATATGCGCACCGGGATCTGCTCTCCGGCCGCGCTGGTGATCTGGGCGGTCACGTTCACGATAGGTGTACCGGTTGTGAACGTGCGCTTGAGGGCACAGGCCTGCTCGCAAATGCTGGCGCGGAAAACGTCGGAGCAGGAACGGCCGATCGCCTCCTGCCGCCGTACGCCGGTGATCCGTTCGGCAGCAGCGTTGAACGTCGTAATGTGCCAGTCCGGGTCGACGGTAAAGACGCCCTCGTTGATGGAATCGAGGATCGGATCGCTATTCACATCTAAGTGTAACTAACACCTTATGCAATTTGCAAGAGCGCTCTACCGTAAACCTGGGATTTTGCACGACCCGATAAGGCTGGGCCGGCCGAATTTCGTACCGCCACAATGAGTTGTGGGTCTGGCACGGCGTGTGCTTTTCCCAAGGGTGTGAGGCTGGCGATTCCACAGCATCAGGGGCGCATCTCGCCGGTATTCGATACGGCCGCCAGCGTGTTGCTCATCGACCTGGAAGACGGACGGGAGATCCGACGGGAATCACGGAGTTTAAGCCGGAACGAGTTACTGGCCCGGGCAGGGGAGTTCCTGAAACTGGAGGCGAATGTCCTCATCTGCGGCGCCATCTCAGCGCCGCTTGAGACCCTGCTGATTTCATCGGGCGTCCATGTGATCGGGTTCCTGTGCGGCCCGGTTGACGAGGTTGTCGCGGCTTTTCTGAACGGAGATATCGCGAAGCCGGAATTTTCAATGCCCGGTTGCCACGCGTGGCGGCAGCGCCTGGGGCAGACAAGGAGAAACATGATGGCAGGAGGTTTTGGAATGGGTTCGGGCTCTGGCGGCGGCCGGGGCCGCGGAGCAGGTGGGGGCGGACGGGGCAGGATGGGCGGACCGTCGGCCGCTGGGCCGGGAGGGGCCTGCGTGTGCCCGAAATGCGGCGAGAAACTGCCGCACACGGTCGGGCGGCCGTGCAATCAGATGGCGTGCCCGAAGTGCGGTACGGCAATGACACGAGGGTAACGGGAAAAGGAGGTGCAACCATGATGAGTCGAAATCGAGTGCCGGCGCTGGCCGGCGTGCTGGCCGCCATGCTGCTGACAGCGTCCCAGGCGGGGGCGCAGATGGGACCGGGCATGGGTTTTGCTCGGGGCTATTACGGCGCCCCGAGCGAGACGATTCACGGCACGGTCGAAACGGTCCAGAACAACACATCCTTCTGCCAGTGGGGTGGCACGGAGGCGGCGTTGAAAACGGACAAAGGAACCGTCAACGTCATCCTCGGCCCTACTCCGTTTCTGTCGCAGAACAACTTCAGCGTGGCCAAGGGTGACGAACTGAGCGTGACCGGATTCAATCTTGCGCCTCAGGGGACGCCTTACGTGATCGCACGCGAGGTGAGCAAAGGCGGCGCCACGCTTACGCTGCGCAACGCGCAGGGATTTCCGGCTTGGGCAGGGCGCGGGCGCGGGATGGGGTGGAGGGCTTACAGTGGCTGGCGCGGCGGCCCCGGCTGGGGCAGGGGCGGTCGCTGGTGGTAGCCCGACATTGATCGTAGCAGCAGCAAGAATTTCGAAAGGAGAATTCAAACATGCCATTTGGAGATAGAACAGGTCCGTTGGGACAGGGTCCCAGAACAGGACGAGGCGCCGGGTATTGCTCCGGCTTTGCAGTGCCCGGGTCGATGAACCAGGGCGGTGGTTTCGGCTTTTTCGGCCGCGGCGGCGGCGGAAGGGGCCGGAGAAACTGGTTCCAAGCCACCGGCCTCACCGGCTGGCAACGTGCGGCGGGCGTTTCCGGAGCGCCTCCGGCGCCGGAGGCCGCCGGGCTGACCGGGGCGGGCCAAGCGCAGGAATTGGCTGGCCTTCTGAAGAGTCTGGCTGAACGTTTCGAACGGGCTCTGGAAAGCATCGACAAGCGCATCGAAGAACTCGAAGGTAAGACCAAACCAGAGTAGCGGTCATCAACGGAATTGGGCTGACGTTGGGCATGATCCGCCACGCGGCGGCCCGATTTCCAAGAGACGCAATCCCAAAGGAATCCGCACACCATGAGAATTGCCATCGCCAGCGGCAAAGGCGGGACAGGAAAGACCACCGTTGCCACCAATCTTGCCTGGGTGGCCGCGCGCAACGGGCGCAGCGTCGCTTACTTGGATTGCGACGTGGAAGAGCCGAACGGGCACCTCTTCCTGAAACCGGAGATCTCGTCGAGCCGGCCGATCGGGCGGCTGCATCCGGCGGTTGATGAAGAGAAGTGCGCCCACTGCGGGCTGTGCGGCGAGATCTGCCAATATAGCGCCATCGTCTGTGTAGGCGAAAAGGTGCTAGTTTACCCGGAGCTGTGCCATGCCTGCGGCGGCTGCGTCCTGGTCTGCGCTCCCGGAGCCATTACGGAGGTCCTGCGAGAGAGCGGCAAGCTCGAAATCGGGCAGGCGGGACCGGTCCGGTTTGTCCATGGAGTGCTCCGGATTGGGGAAGCGATGAGCACGCACCTGATTCGTCAGGTCAAGCAGGCCGCTCCGGAAACGGATCTGGTCATTATCGATTCTCCGCCCGGCACTTCCTGCCCGGTGATTGAAAGCGTGCGGGACGCCGACTATGTGCTGCTGGTGACGGAACCGACTCCCTTTGGGCTGAACGATCTCAAGCTGGCGGTGGGAATGGTCCGAACCATGAAGTTGCCTTTGGGCGTTGTCATCAATCGCGCCGGCTCGGGCGACAGCCAAACCGCCGAGTATTGCCGCATGCAGGGGATCGAAGTGCTCGCGACAATCCCTGACGACCGTCGCGTGGCAGAGGCTTACTCGCGCGGCGTTCTGGCGTCGGAGGCGATGCCGGAAATCCGGACACGGATGGAGCAATTGCTCGCGCGGCTCTGCGGCGCAACCGCGCTCTGCGAGGTGCGTTTATGAGCGATCTCATCGGTATTCTGAGCGCCGGCCGCAAGCCAGTGAAGGAACTGGCGGTGATCAGCGGCAAAGGAGGAACCGGCAAAACCTCCATTGTGGCTTCGTTCGCGGCCTTGTCACATAGCTCCGTGCTGGCCGATTGCGATGTGGACGCCGCGGACTTGCACCTGGTTCTCGATCCCCGCGTTCTTCGACGGAACGAGTTCATGGGAGGCAATCGCGCTCGTATCAAGTCCGGCCACTGTACCGCCTGCGGTAAGTGCGAAGAACTTTGCCGGTTCGACGCGATCTTTTTCGACGGGCCGGGCAACGGCATCGTGGAGAAGACGTTTCGCGTGGATCCGGTGATCTGCGAGGGCTGCGGTGTCTGCGCCTGGTTCTGCGCTGAGGACGCCATCGACTTCGGCCCGGTGGTGAACGGCGAATGGTTCCTATCGGAAACACGCTGTGGGCCGATGGTTCATGCCAAGCTGGGGATCGCGGAAGAAAACTCGGGCAAGCTGGTCAGCACCGTTCGCACGAGCGCCAAAAGAATCGCCGAAGAGCGCCAGTTGGATCTGGTGATTATCGACGGTTCGCCGGGCATCGGCTGTCCGGTGATCGCCTCGGTTACCGGTGCGACCCTGGTTCTGGTGGTCACCGAGCCGACGCTGAGCGGCCTTCACGACCTGGAACGCGTCGCGGAGTTGACGCGGCACTTCGGCATCCCCACGCTGGTTTGTGTCAACAAGTGGGATATCAACCCGGAGGTTTGCGAGCGGATCGAGGCGCGGGCCCGGGAAGAAGGCCTCGGGTTGGCAGGCCGGGTGCGCTATGACCACGCCGTTACAGAAGCGCAAATTCGCGGGAAGGCCGTCATCGAATATGCGCAGGACGGATGCGCTGCCGATGTGCGCGCGGTTTGGTCCGTGGTCGAGGCGCGCCTGAACGGCTCCGCGTGCCCCGCTGGAGAGGAACTTTGATATGCCGGCATACGACTATGAGTGCAAAGAATGCGGACGCCGCTTTGAGCGACGCCAGAAGATGTCCGACGAACCGATTGCGGTCTGCCCGCAGTGTGGCGGAAAGGTAGAGAGGCTCATCAGCGGCGGGGCCGCGGTGATCTTTAAGGGCTCGGGCTTTTACGAGACCGACTATCGCTCTACGCGCCCCAGTTGCGGCCGGGACACGCCGTGCTGCGGACGGGACACTGTCTGCGACAGCAAGCCCTGCGGATCCTGAACGCGACTCGAAACACGGCGGCACATGATCGAACTGTTCAAGACCTCGCTGATGATCACCGGGTTCGTCCTGGCGATGATGCTAATCATCGAGTATTTGAACGTGCTCACCGCCGGAGAGTGGCAAAAGCGGCTGGCCGGACACGTCTGGGGACAGTACCTTTTAGCGGCATTTCTGGGGGTTCTGCCCGGTTGCCTGGGCGCCTTCACCGCCGTCGCCATGTATACCCATGGCGTGCTCACCCTCGGAGCGGTGGTCACCGCCATGATCGCCTCCAGCGGCGACGAGGCGTTCGTGATGCTGGCGCTGATTCCGCGGCAGGCGGTGCTGTTGATGGGAATCGTGTTCGGCATCGGGCTTGGTGTAGGAGTTCTGGTCGATGTGGCCGGGCACAGGCGGAAAACAAGCCACCCGGCGCCCTGCTTTGAGGTGCACGGAAAGAACGGCTGTGGATGTTTTCGCCCCGCGGAGATTCGCGCACAGTGGAAAAGCTGTTCGCCGGCACGAGGCACGTTGACTGCGGGCCTGGGGCTGTTTCTGGCCGGAATACTGGCGGGCCAGTTGGGGCCTGCGGGTTGGAACTGGATCCGCGTCACACTGGCCCTCGTGACCGCCGCAGCGGCTTTCATCGTCGCTACTGTGCCGGACCACTTTATTGACGAACACCTGTGGCGGCATGTCGCCCTGAAGCATGCGCCGCAAATCTTTCTCTGGACCTTCGGCGCCCTGATCGCGATGCACTTGCTCACCGATGTGTTGCACCTCGGACCGGCAATCCAGAAGGGGCGGTGGGCGGTGCTGCTGGTGGCCTGCCTGGTGGGATTGATCCCCGAGTCCGGACCCAATCTGATCTTCGTCACCCTTTTCTCTCAGGGGCTGGTGCCATTCGGTGTTCTGGTGGCGAACTCCATCGTGCAGGACGGCCACGGCATGTTGCCGATGCTGGCCCACTCGCGGAGGGAGTTTCTATTGATCAAAGGGATTGCCTTTGCGGCCGCCTTGGCATTTGGAGCCGTTGCCCTGGGTCTCGGGTGAGCAATGAACGGTTTGGAGGATGAGCTGTGGCTTATATAATCACTGACACCTGCATCAAAGACGAACTTTGCGTACAAGCGTGCCCGGTGGATTGCATCCACCCCACGAAAAGCGAACCGGATTTCGAATCCGCTTCGCAACTCTACATCAATCCGGCGGACTGCATTGACTGTGGCGCCTGTGTGCCCGTGTGTCCCACGAATTCGATCTTTCCGCAGGAGGAACTTCCTCCGGAGTCCGCGGAGTTTGCCGCGAAGAATGCGGATTTTTACGCGCGCCAAGCGTAGTTGGCGGGCGCCGGAATGGTATGCGCATGAACTCGCCTGATTCTCGCCACGTCTATGGTCCAGTGCCGTCGCGCCGGCTGGGCCGATCCCTGGGTGTGACCTGACCCCTTTTTCCGTCCACTAAGTTATACAACTTCGCACCATTCCTTCGCCGTCTTGTCAGTCCCGCCTGCGCGGACGGGATC
>Ga0078972_1007447_pt1 | contig 13447 bp, 6 predicted proteins | sample YelNatPaOPGAMG01_FD_67568 | JGI IMG/M metagenome (GOLD analysis project Ga0078972, IMG submission 67568) | Hot spring thermophilic microbial communities from Obsidian Pool, Yellowstone National Park, USA - OP-RAMG-01 (SPADES assembly) (version 2) | ecosystem: Environmental > Aquatic > Thermal...
GATTGGTCGCGCCCAGAATCACCGGTTTGGTGAACGCTGGGTTGAGCGAGCGGAATTCGTCGAGCGTCAGCCCGGCGAGTTTGGCCGCCAGCGTGACGTCGATGTCACGCGTGATGGTCACGGCCTTGAAATAGGGGTGATCGGGAATGTCCGGCAGGGTCATGCCGTATTTGCCCGGGTCGGAAATGATGTTCTTCACGGCCTGCAGCTTGGGGTAGTAATTGCGCGTTTCCGCAGGCATGCGCAAATCCTGGTAATCGACCGGGAGATTGTGCGCCTTGTTGAAGGCGATGGCGCGCTGCACGCTGCCCTCGCCCCAGTTGTACGCCGCCAGGGCGATTTGCCAGTCGCCAAACATGTTGTAAAGGTTTTGCAGGTAATCGAGCGCGGCATTGGTCGAGGCCAGCACGCTGCGGCGGTCGTCCTGAAACAGGTTTTGTTTCAGGTTGTAGTGCTTGCCGGTCGACGGGATGAACTGCCACATGCCCACGGCATGCGCGACCGATCTGGCGTCCGGGTTGTACGCGCTTTCGATGAACGGCAGCAGCGCCAGTTCGGTGGGCATGCCGCGTTTTTGCACCTCCTGCACCGTGTAATAGAGATACTTGCGGGCACGCTCGGTCATGCGGGCGACGTAATCCGGGCGCGACACATACCACTGCGCCGCCTGGTCGACCAACGGGCCCTGCATGTCCGGGATGCCGAACCCGGCGCGGATGCGCTGCCAGATGTTTTGGTATTGCGGCGTGATGTCCTGCGTGTCGTCCTGCAGCGCGGTCTGCTCCGCGGTCGTGGCGCTGCTGGCGGAGGCTGCGGGCGTCCGGGGCGCTGCGGTGGGGGAGGGACTGGGTGGGGGTGAACTGCTGGGAGGGGGAGAGACGGCGGCGGTTTTTTCCGCTGGGGGGACGGTGGCGCATCCAGCGGCCAAGGCGACGATGGCACCCAAAGCCCAAAACCGCAGTCGTCTCAGTTGCTGCATCGGTGTTCACCCCTTGAAATCATTCTTCCACTCCCGCAGCCAGGCCAGCGCCTGCACGGCATCGGCGGGCGCCTGGCCGCGGTGCCGCTGCAACGCCTGCACCACGCCGGGCTGCGAGGTGCGCAAAAACGGATTGATCTGCTTTTCCAGGCCGATGCTGCTGGGCAATGTGGGCTTGCCTTGTGCACGCAGCGCCACGCACCGGGCCTGATGCGCCACCACCTCGGCATTGTCCGGGTCGGCGACACGGGCGAATTGTAGATTAGACAGGGTGTATTCGTGTGCACAATAGACTGACGTTTTTTCAGGCAGTTGCGCCAGTTTGTTCAAAGAGTCGTACAGCTGCGCCGGCGTGCCTTCGAACAGCCGGCCGCAGCCGGCGGAAAACAGCGTGTCGCCGCAAAACAGCGCTGCGGGCTCCTGCGGCTGTGCGGGCGAGACGACGTAAGCCACATGCCCCAAGGTGTGCCCCGGCACGGCGAGGACCGAGATGGGCAGCAGCATGTCGGGGGCGACGAAGCGCTCACCGCCGCGCAGCGCCACGGTGCGCGCCGGAATGGGCTCATTGGCCGGGCCCCACACGGGGACTGGCCGGTGCGGTTGCCTGGCCTGCTGCCAGCGCAGCAGCTCGACGATGCCGCCGACATGGTCGTTGTGGTGGTGGGTGACTAGAATGCCGCGCAGTTCCAGCCGGTTGCGCTGCAAGGCGTCGATCACCGGCGCGGCATCGCCCGGATCGACCACCAGGGTACGCGCGTCCCCTGCGGCGGGCCGAATCAACCAGATGTAATTGTCCCGAAAGGCTGCAAGCGCTTCGATATGCATGGCGACTCCGATCTGTGGCCGGCGATGGGTTTGCAACACTGGTTGCACACTCCGGCAGGTCGCTATGCGCTGGCGTGGGAGCAGGCGCAGATCGACCGCGCGGTCAGCGATATTTTCGGCTATCACGCGCTGCAGCTGGGCAATCCGGCGTTGCGCGGACTGGAGCAAAACCGCATGCCGCACCGCTGGCTGGCGCTGGACGGCGCCGAGCACGACGCCGTCCCAACCGGAGACGTGCGCCCGGCCTGCCTGCTGCCGGAGCACTACGGTGGCGAACCGGTCTACGCCGAGCCTGCACGGGTGGGCGCCGTGGATACAGTTGCAGGTGCAGATGCGCAAGCCGGCTCCGCCGGGCCAACGCCACCCGGCGCACCGGACGCCGCGGTGCATGCCGAGCATTTGCAGTGCGATTTCACCGCGCTGCCGTTTCCGGCGCAGTCGCTGGACCTGATCGTGCTGCCGCACACGCTGGAATGGGTCGACGATCCGCACGCCTGCCTGCGCGAAGTCGATCGCGTGCTCGTTCCGGGCGGGCAGGTGGTCATCAGCGGCTTCAATACCTGGAGCCTGTGGGGCCTGCGTCAGCTCGTCGGTCGCGTGGGCGGCGGCTGGTATCTGCCGCAGCACGGCGAATTTCTTGCTCCACGCCGCGTGCGCGACTGGCTGCGGCTGCTGAGTTTCGAGGTCACGCTCGGACGTTTCGGCTGCTACCGGCCGGCGCTGTGCTCGCCGCAATGGCTCGAACGCTGGCGCTTCATGGACGCGGCGGGCGACCGCTGGTGGCCGGTGTTCGGCGCGGTGTACGTTCTCGCCGCGGTCAAGCGTGTACCGGCCATGCGGCTGGTGGGCAAAGTGCAGTTGCGCGCGCAGCGTCGCGCCGTGGCGCTGCGTCCGGTGGCCCAGCGCGGCGCGGCATCAACTCAAAGGCTTTCATGAGCGAACAGTCTGTTCCCGACGTCGTCATCTACACCGACGGCGCGTGCAAAGGCAACCCCGGCCCGGGCGGCTGGGGCGTGGTGCTGCGCAGCGGCGCGCACGAAAAAACCCTGCATGGTGGCGAGGCGCAAACCACCAACAACCGCATGGAGCTGATGGCCGTGATCATGGCGCTGGAGGCGCTCAAACGCCCCAGCCGCGTGCTGCTACATACCGACTCGCAATACGTGCTCAAAGGCATGACCGAGTGGATCGACGGCTGGAAACGCCGCGGCTGGACGACGGCGGACAAAAAACCGGTCAAAAACGTCGAGCTCTGGCAACGGCTGGAAAAGGCCGCGGCGCCGCATTCGCTGCGCTGGGTCTGGGTGCGCGGCCACACCGGCGACCCGGGCAACGAACGCGCCGACGCGCTGGCGAACCAGGGAGTGGAAGCGGCCACGCGGGGGCAGGGCGCCGGTGTGGCTCGTCCCTGATGCCTTGCGTTGCGTGCACCGTCAGGGCAACGAAGGGGGCGTTGATGGGGGGGCACCTTCGGCCTCTTTGCCGAACAGGCGTCGCAACAGGCTTTTTCTGCCGCTGGGCGCCGCCTGCGGCAGCCTGTCGTATTCGCGGGCGATCTGCCGCAGCGAGTCGAACACGTAGTGCCGGGGGCCGAGGCGTTTGCCGGTGAGTTTTTCCATGCGCGACAGCGCCTGCATGACCAGCAGCGAGTGCCCTCCCAGGTCGAAGAAGTTGTCGTCGGGCTGGATGGCCGGGACGGCAAGGAGTTCGGTCCAGAGCGCGGCGAGCTGCCGCTCGGTTTCGGTTGGTGCGGCGTCGGCAGACGTTGCGGCAATGACGGGGGCACGCAGCGCCGCTGCAGGCAGCGCGGACGCGGCGGCAGATGCCGGCGCTGCGGCTTGCACGCTACCGTGCAGCGCGGGCAGGTCGTGCAACGCGGCAGCCGGATCTGCCAGGGCCTCAGCCAGCAAGCGGTCGTACTGTGCCACCCAGCCGGCCACGCGAGGAGCGTCGAACACGTCGGTGTTGTAGGTCAACCCGCCGGTGACGCCTCCGGGGGTGTTCAAAAACCACAGCCGCACGTCTTCCGCCGCAGCGGGTTGATAGACCTTCAGGTTCTCCTGTTCCACGGCGCCCCAGTGAGTGTTGCGCTGGCGCACGTCCTGATAGGAAAAGAAGGCCTGATAGATCGGATTGCGGCTGTCGTCTCTTTGCACGGACGAGAACTGCAACATCTGTTCCAAAGGCGCATCGGGGGCCGCAAAGGCGTTGAGCACGACGCTGCGCACCTGCCGGACGAGGGCGGCGAACGACTGCGCCGGATCGGGACGGATGCGCAGTGGCAGGGCATTGACAAAAAATCCCATGACCTGTTCCAGCTCGACCGATGGCCGGCCCCGTACCGGCGTGCCGATGACCAGATCGGTCTGGCCCGACTGCCGCCACAGCAGCGCGGCGAAGGCGGCGAGCAGCACCATGTAGGGCGTGGCCTCGTTGTGCTGCGCAAACTGGTACAGGCGGGTGAACCAGTCTGCCGGCATGTCGAACCAGTGGGTCTGTCCCCTGCCGGTCATGCGCAGCGGGCGCGGGCGATCCGCAGGCAGATTCAGCGGCGCAGGCAGCGGGGTGAGCTGGTCGCGCCAGTATCGCAGCTGACGCTGCAGGTCGGGGGTTTGCAGCCACTGCCGCTGCCAGGCGGCGTAGTCACCGTAGGTGACGGTCAAGGGAGGAAGTTGCGGGGCGCGGCCGGCGGCATAGGCGGAGTAGAGCGCCGCCATTTCCTCGTAGACGAGATCGAACGACCAGCCGTCCCAGATGATGTGGTGCGGCATGAAAAACAGCACGTGGTCGTCCGCCGCCAGGCGGTACAGCCCGAGTTTGAACAGCGGCAATGTGCCCAGATCGAACACTTCCGCGCTGCGGGCCTGCAGGCGGGCCATCAGCTCGGCTTCGCGGGTGGTCGCGGGCAGCGCGGACAAGTCTTCGATGTCCCCCAGCCGCACCGTCAGCTCGGCGGCCACCCGTTGCACGGGCACACCATCCCGTTCGACGATCACGGTGCGCAGTGATGCCTGGCGCGCCACCATGGCGTTGATCGCGCGTTCCAGCGCAGCGACATCGAGCGGCCCGCGCAGGCGATGCGCCGACGGCGTGTTGTAGGTGGGCAGCCCAGGGTCGAGCTGTTCGAGAAACCAGATGCGCCCCTGCTGCAACGTTGCGGGGGCGGCGCTCTGATCTGGGCGATGCGCAATGTCCGCGGCCCTGCAGGCCAGGTCCTGCGCGTGGGCGTCGATCCAGCGCGACAGGCCTTCGATGGTCGGAGTATCGAAGACGGTGCGCATCTGCACGTCCAGTCCGGTCTGCTGGCGTAGCCGCGCGGCGAGCTGCGCGGCCAGCAGCGAATGGCCACCGAGGGCGAAAAAATCGTCGTCGAGCGCCAGGCCGGGCAGGTGCAACACCTGCTGCATGACGTCGGCCACCAGGCGTTGCGTGGCGGTGTGCGGCTGCCGGCGCTCGACGGTTGCCGGTGCGCTGGCGGCCAGCGGAGAAGGCAGGCGTTTGCGGTCGATTTTGCCGTTGGGCAGCAACGGCAGCGCCGTCAACGCGATGATGTGCTGCGGCACCATGTAGCCGGGCAAGCTGGCCGCCAGATGCGCGCGCAGCTCGGCAGCGGTGGGCGCGGCGTGACCGCCGGGCGGCACGACGTAGGCGACGAGCCGGGCGTCTCCCGCTGTGTCTTCGCGCACCAGGGCCACGGCCTGCGCCACCGCCGGATGCCGGGTGAGGTGCGATTCGACGTCGCCGAGTTCGATGCGAAAGCCGCGCAGCTTGACCTGAAAATCGAGCCGCCCGAGGTGTTCGAGCTGACCGTCGTTGCGCCAGCGGCCGCGGTCTCCGGTGCGGTAGAGTCGGGCGCCGGGCTGGCCGGAAAAGACATCGGCGATGAAGCGTTCGGCGGTCAGCGCCTCGCGCTGCCAGTAGCCCAGCGCCACGCCGGCGCCGCCGATGTGAATCTCACCGGGCACGCCGATGGGGCAGAGCTTGCCGCGCGGGTCGAGCACCCAGATTTGGGTGTTGGCCAACGGTGTGCCGATGGCGATGGCGGCGTCGTTTTGCACCGGCCAGCAGCTCGACCACACCGTGGTTTCGGTCGGGCCATACAGATTCCATACCTGCCCACAGTGACGCAGCAACTGCGCGGCGAGGTCGGCGGGCAGCGGTTCGCCGCCGACCAGCGCCTTGAGCTGCGGATTGCCGCCCCATCCGGCGCTGAGCAGCAGGCGCCAGGTACTGGGGGTGGCCTGCATCGCGGTCACCGGCTGGGTGGCGAGCAGGTCACGCAGGGCAAAGCCGTCGGCTGCCTGCTCGCGGCTGGCCAGCAGCACGCTGCCGCCCACGGCCAGCGGCAGCAGCAGTTCGAGCACGGCGATGTCGAACGACAGTGTGGTCACGGCCAGGAGCATGTCGCCAGCCTGCAGGCCGGGGCGTTGGGCGACGGCGAGCAGGAAGTTGACCACCGCGCGGTGCGGCAGCATGACGCCCTTGGGCTTTCCGGTCGAGCCGGAGGTGTAGATCATGTAGGCCAGCGACTCGGGCGTGGCGTCGCGTTCGGCACCCGCTGCGGGGGCGGTGTCGGGCTGCGCGGCGATTTCGGCGGCGTCGGCATCGAGCCAAAGGCTTTGGGCACGGGGCCAGGGCAGCGCGTCGGCTGACGTGCTCTTGGCGATGAGCAGCGCCAGGTCGGCGTCTGCGGCCATGTCGGTCAGCCGCGCGGCAGGAAAGCCCGGGTCCAGCGGCACATAGCCTGCGCCGGCAACCAGCACGCCGAGCAGGGCGGGCAGCATGTCGGCGTCGCGCGGCAGACATAGGCCGACGCGGGCGCCGCGTCGCACGCCGCGGGCACGCAACGCGTGGGCGATGCGGTGGGCCTGCGCCCAGAGCTGGGCGTAAGACATCGTGCTGCCGCCACAGAGTTGCGCACGGGCATCGGGCGTGCGCACCGCCTGGGCGTGCAGCAGCTGGTGCAGCAGCAGGCCCGGCGGCAGCGGCATCGCCGTGGCGTTCAGGCGCTGGAGCTGCTGGCGGTCGGCCGCGGTCACGATGTCGATGGCGCCGAGCGCTGCATCGGGCGCTGCGCACAGGTTGACCAGCAATGTCTCATAGCTCGCCAGCCAGCGCTGCACGGTGGCGTCGTCGAACAGCGTCGCAGCGTACTGGCACTGCAGCTGCAGGCTGCCGTCGGCCTGTGGGGAGGCGTTGACGAACAGCTCGAAATTTTCTGCGCACCGCGGGTTGGACACGACCTCGGCCCGAAGCGGGGCGAAGCGGTGCAGATCGATGGCCTGATCGAGGTTGAACATCACCGCCGCCAGCGGCACGCGCGACGGGTCGCGTTCGATCAGCAGTTTTTGCAGCAGGGTGCCGAAGGTGTAGTGCTGGTGCTCGAAGGCGTCGAGCACGTCGGACTGCACGGTGGCCAGACTCTGCGCCAGCGGGGCGGCGGTGTCGGCGGTCAGGCGCAGCGGCAGCAGGTTGACGCCGTGGCCGACGACCGACGCATAACCCGGCAGCGTCTGCCCGGCGGCGGGCACACCGACGACCACTTCGTCCTGCCCGCAGATGCGCTGCAGCAGGGCGCCGAAGGCGCAGAGCAGGGTGGAAAACAGGCTGGCGCCCGATTTGCTGGCCAGTTGCCGCACGGCGGCGACGACATCGGGCGGCAGGACATGGTCGATCCGCCGGGAGGCGAAGCGGCGATGCGCCGGCCGCGGGTGATCGCAGGGCAGATCGAGTGCGGCAGGAACACTGGCGTAACGCTGCAGCCAGTAGGTTTCGTCGGCATGGTGCGCGGCGGTGTCCTGCCGCGCGGCAAGCGCCTGGGCGAAGGCGGCAAAGCTGACGGCTGGGGCCTGTGGCACAGCCTCGCCCCTGTTCGCGGCGTAGAGCGTGGCCAGGTCGGTGAGCAGCACGCCAAACGACCAGCCGTCGCAGACGATGTGGTGGGCGCTGAGCAGCACGGCGACGTGGTCGTCGGCCAGCCACAGCAGGCGCGCCCGCAGCAGCGGCCCCTGCTGCAGATCGAAGGGCGTGGCGACCGCCTGCGTCGCGGCGCGGCGCAGTGCGTCGTCTGCCTGTCCCGGCGGCAGCGCGCGCAGATCGTCGACGGCGACATCCAGCGCCAGACTTTCGGCGATGAGCAATTGCTCGCCGTCGGCGCTGAGGGTCGCGCGCAGGGCGTCATGGCGGCCGGGGAGTGCCTGCACGGCGGCGGTGAGCGCCTGCAGATCGACTGCGCCGCGCAGGTGCAGCGTGACCGACTCGTTGTACGCCAGCGTGGCATCGAAGCCGAGCTGGCACGCCAGCCAGATTTCGCGCTGGGCCTCGGTGGTGGGGGCAACGTGGGCGACGGGCGCGGCGTCGGCGAACGGGTCGTAGTCGACGGCGGTGGCGGCGGTGAGTGACTGAGTGTTCATGTTCAGGCGTCCAGGCGAAGGTACTTTCCCGGCTGCTCGGGGTTGGGGACGAACCAGGCGGGATTGCCGTCCGGGTCTTTGCCGATGCGCGCGCCGGGTACCGGCGGGCGGCTGGCGTCGAAGGCGGCGCGGGCCGCGTCGGCGCGACGCGGAAGGAAGTCGGCCTCCTGCAGTTCGGCCACGGCTTCCTTGAACGCGGTCTTGATGACGGCGATGTCCTGCGGGGTGTGCGCCGTGGTGAGAAAGCAGGGAAAGTTGTCGAGGATGTGCACGCCGCGGTCGCGCATCATGGCAAACAGCAGATCCTGCAGCGGATGGTCTTCGGTGAAAAAGATTTTCCACACCGACGAGAACGACTTGAGCACGATGGGCGCGCCGACTTCGCGGCAGTAGGCGTTGAGTTCATCGACCATCGCCGCGGTCGAGGTGGTCAGCGCCTGCTGCAGCTCGGGGCCGGCGGCTTTCAGGTGCAGCAGCACGGCCTTGGCCGCGGCCAGGGCCAGCGGATGGCGCACGAAGGTGCCGGCAAAGTAGGTCACGCCCACGGTGGGCACGGAGTCGTCGCCGTACTGCCACTGGCCGCCGTCGAGCGCATCCATGTACTCGCGCTTGCCGGCGATGACGCCGATGGGAAAACCGCCGCCGACGACCTTGCCGTAGCTCACCAGGTCGGCGCGGATGTCGAACAGCGCCTGGATGCCGCCGGGGTGTGAGCGAAAGCCGGTGACGACTTCGTCGAAGATCAGCAGCGTGCCGGCCTGGGCGGTCAGGTCGCGCAGGGCATGGAGGAATTCGCGCGGCTGGAAGTCGGGGCGGCGGCTTTGCACCGGCTCGACGACGATGGCGGCGAACTCGTCGATGCGATCCTTCAGCGCGGCCAGGGTTTCGGCGGTGCCGTAATCGAACACGACGACGTTTTCCGCGGTGTTGGGCATGATGCCCGGCGCTGCGGGAATGGAACGGCCTTTTTTCGTGCCGCGCACGATGACTTCGTCGAAAATGCCGTGGTACGACCCGGCGAAGATGGCGATTTTGCTGCGCCCGGTGACGGTGCGGGCCACGCGCACCGCGCCCATGACGGCCTCCGATCCGGTGTTGCACAGCGCGGCGCGGTCGGCACCGGTGAGGTCGCAGATGAGTTCGGCCACCTCGCCGGCCAGCGGGTGCTGCGGGCCGATGTCGTAACCGGCGTCGAGCTGCCGGCGCACGGCGTCGACGACGAACGGCGGCTGCCAGCCGAACAGGCTCATGCCGAAGCCGCTGAGCGCGTCCACGTAGACGTTGCCGTCCAGATCCCACAGGTGACAACCCGCGGAGCGGGAGACGACGATCTGGTAAACGATTTCTTTGAGCTGTGGGCGGAAACCGTTGACCACGCGCGGGTCGGCCAGACGTGGGCGGTAGCGTGCGGTGTAAGCCTTGGATGCCGCGGTGCGCTGCGTGTAGCGGCGGATGAAGGCGTCGAGCCGCGCCTGCTGCCGCGCGCTGAGCTCGCCGGTCGAGGTGGTGTGGATGCGGGCAATCGCGCCGAAGGCCTTGTTCACGTCGTAGCGCGCCAGGGCCGGCGCGCCGTCGTCGTCCGTGCTCTGCGCGGGCGTGGCATCGGTTGCCGGTGGCCGGGGTGCGGTGTCGCCGGCGGCGCGCAGTGACGCGCCGGGCTGGCTGGCTGCCGGTGCTGCCGCCTGCGCCACGGGTTGCGCCGCAGTGGCCGCGCCCAGCAGGGCGAGCTGTTGCTGCATGAGCTGCATCTGCTGGGCGATGAGTTGCTGCACGAACGGCGCGTCCGCCGCAGGCCCCGGGGCCGTAGCCGCTGCCACCCCCTGGGCGGCCAGAGATGCGCACGCCTCGGTTGCCGCCGTCGGCGGGACGGCCGTGGTGTCGGCGGCAGCGGTTTGCGGCGCGAGCTGGCTGTCCAGATGCCGCGCCAGCGCGTCCACGCTGCGGTAGCGCTCCATCAGATCGCGGAAGGTGATGGGCAGGGCAAACTCCTTTTTGATCTGCAGCGCGGCCTGCGTCAGGGTGAGCGAGTCCAGGCCGAGCTCGACGAAGGTCGCTGTCGGGTCACTCTGGGCGAGCTCGATGCCCGAGCTGTCTTCGAGCAGCGCGTTCAGCCGCGCGATCAGCGCGGGCAGGCGGGAGGCGGGTTGGGTCATGGCAGGTGCAGGGGTGGGAACCGAGGTGGGCGCTGGCGCAGCGACGGCGGGCAGCGGGGCGGCGTCGAGCCAATAGCGTTTGCGCTCGAACGGGTAGGTGGGCAGCACGATGCGCCGGCGCGGCTCGCCGGCGTCGAACCAGGGGATGTCCAGCCCGAGGGTCCACAACTGACCGACGACGGCAGCGAGTGACGGCAGTTCGCTGCCCGCGGTGTCGTTCAGGCTGGGCACGGCAACGGGTGCGCTGTCTGCGCGCTCGGCGTGCTGGCGGGTCAGCGTGCTGAGCATGCCGCGTGGGCCGCATTCGACGCAGACCAGGCCGGCGTGCGCCCGTAACGCGGTGCGCATCGCGGAGGAAAAGCGCACCGTGTCGCGCAGATGGCCGGCCCAATACGCCGGGTCGGTGGCTTCAGCGGCGCTGAGCATCTGCCCGGTGCGGGTGGAGACGATGGGGCGCTGCGGCGCGGCCAAGGGCACGCGGCGCACGGCCGCTTCGAACGGCGCCACCGCGGCGTCCATCATCGCCGAATGGAAGGCGTGCGAGGTATGCAGCAGGCGGCTGACGACGCCCGCGGCGTCGAGCGCGGCCTGCAGCCGGGAGATGGCGTCGACCGGCCCGGCAGCCACGCTGGCCTGCGGGCCGTTTTCCGCCGCCAGATCCAGACCGGCGCCGAGGTAGGGCTGCAGCGCGCTGGCCGGCAGCCGCACCGACAGCATGGCGCCGGCGGGCTGCGCCTGCATGAGCTGGCCGCGCAGCGCCACCAGCGCTGCGGCATCCTCCAGGCTGAACACCCCGGCGAGCACTGCGGCAACGAACTCGCCCACCGAGTGGCCGATGAGCACGGCAGGCCGCAGTCCGCGCTGCAGCCACCACTGCGCCAGCGCGTATTCCACGCAAAACAATGCCGGCTGGGTGACGGCGGTGGCCTGCAGCGCAGCGGCGTCGTCGCCGAACAACCGTGCCTTGAGATCGAGGCCGGTGTGCGGCGCGAACGCAGCGAGCGCGGCGTCGAGCGCGTCGCGGAACTCGGGCAGCACCGCGTACAGGCTGCTGCCCATGCCGGCATACTGCGCGCTCTGCCCCGGAAACAGCAGGGCCACGGCAGGCGGCGAGACCGGCGCCTGCCGCTGCGCCGCCGTCTGGCGCAACGCGCGCACGGCAGCGGCAGTGTCGTCGGCGACCACGCTCAGGCGATGGGCGAACGCCTTGCGGCCGACGCGCAGGGTGTACGCGGCGTCGCCCAGCGGCGTGTCGGGGTGGGCGGCGAGGAAGTCGGCGAGTTGCATGGCGGCGGCGCCCAGCGCCTGCGGGCTGCGCGCGGACAGCCGCAGGATGAACGGGCCCTGCGCCGCGGCGGTTGGCGGGCGCAGCGGGGCCTCCTGCACGATGGCGTGCGCATTGGTGCCGCCGACCCCGGCGCTGTTCACCCCGGCCAGCCGCGGTCTGGCGCCGCGCGGCCAGGGGGTGGGACGGTCGTTGACGAGGAAGGGGGAGTCGTCCAGGCCGAGTTTGGGGTTGGGGGCGGTGAAATGCAGTGTCGCCGGCAGCAGCTCGTGTTGCAGCGCCAGTGCGACCTTGATCACCCCGGTGGCGCCGGCGGCGATGACGGTGTGGCCGACGTTGCTCTTGACCGAACCGATGCGGCAAAACCCGCTCCGGGTGGTGGACTGGCGAAACGCCCGGCTCAGCGCCTGGACTTCCACCGGGTCGCCCAGCGGGGTGGCGGTGCCGTGTGCTTCGACGTAGCCGATGTCTTCGGCGCGCACCCCGGCGGCGTCCAGCGCAGCGGCGGCCACCGCGGCCTGGCCGTCGAGGCTGGGGGCGGTGAAGCTGGCTTTGCCGCCGCCGTCGTTGTTCACCGCCACGCTGCGGATCACGGCGTGGATGGTGTCACCGTCGGCGAGCGCGGCGGCCAGCGGCTTGAGCAGCACCACCGCGGCGCCGTCGGAAAACACCGTGCCCTGGGCGTTGACGTCGAACGTGCGGGTGTGGCCGTCGGGCGAGAGCATCGCCCCCTCCTGGTAGAGGTAGCCACTGGCTGGCGGGCAGGTGATCGAGCAGCCGCCGGCCAGCGCCATGCCGCACTGCCCGCTGCGCAGGCTGTCCACGGCCATGGCGATGGCCACCAGCGACGTGGAGCAGGCGGTGTGCACGCTCACCGCCGGGCCGGTGAGGTCCAGCCGGTTGGCGGTGCGGGTGGCGATGTAGTCTTTTTCGTTGGCCAGCATGACCTGGAACTCGCCCAGACGCTGTACCTTGTCGGGATGGGCGCTGACGTGGCGCTGAAAGTACGTGGCGTTGTACATGCCGGCGAACACGCCCACCGGCGTGGCGGTCTGCCCCGGCACATGGCCGGCGCGCTCCATGCACTCCCAGCACAGTTCGAGGAACACGCGCTGTTGCGGGTCCATCAGCTCGGCTTCCAGCGGGGAGATGCCGAAGAACGCGGCGTCGAACCCGGCCACGTCGTCGAGCACGCCGCGTGCGGCGACATATGCCGGGTAGGCGCGCACGCCCGCGGGGATGGAGGGGTCGAGTTCGTCGGGGCGGAAAAACCGAATGCCCTCCTGCCCTTGTTCGAGCAGCGTCCAGAACGCCTCGATGGTGGGTGCGCCGGGGAACCTGCCGGCCATGCCGATGATGGCAATGGGCGCGTTGCGCGCCTCGTCTGCCTGGCCGTTGCCGTGATGCAGCGACGGACGGCGGCAGGCGGCGATGGCCTTGCCGCCTGCCAGCTGCGCGGCGAGGCCGCGCGGCGTCGGGTTGCCGAAAAACGCGGCGACACCGAGCTCGTCAAACCCGCGCTGGCGCAGCGCGGTCAGCGCGCGCAGCACCAGCAGCGAATTGCCGCCGAGGGCGAAAAAATTGTCGTCGGGCTGCACCGCGTCGAGGCCGAGCACTGCGGCGAACACCGCAGCGACGTCGCGCACACGGTCGTCTGGCGCGGCTGGCGCCGTGACTGCGGCGGTTTGCGCCGCGCCCCGCGGCGGCGGTGGCAGGGCCTTGCGGTCGAGTTTGCCGTTGAGGGTCACGGGCAACCGCGGCAGCAGCAGGATGTGTGTGGGCAACATATACG
>Ga0078972_1013496_pt1 | contig 13444 bp, 14 predicted proteins | sample YelNatPaOPGAMG01_FD_67568 | JGI IMG/M metagenome (GOLD analysis project Ga0078972, IMG submission 67568) | Hot spring thermophilic microbial communities from Obsidian Pool, Yellowstone National Park, USA - OP-RAMG-01 (SPADES assembly) (version 2) | ecosystem: Environmental > Aquatic > Thermal...
CGTCTAGAAAGTAGAGTTTGGATGACGAGGTGGGTTCTTCTGCGATGACTGCGTAGGTGAACGGAGGGTTTAAGGGGTATCGCTCTAAGATCTTGTAGTAGGGTGGCAGAGATTCGCCGACAGTAGGGAATCTTATCCGAGGTTTTCCACCGCCCGATTCTTTTTTTGGTCTTTTAAAGAGGCGCAGCAACTTCTCACCCCTTGTATAGGGTGGTGACGTAGGGTGAATTCTGCCCATAGTTGGGTGTGGTATTTCCTATCTGATCGTAAGGTATGCCGATCCACCCGTGTGTAAGTATTAGGACGCCAACTAATGTGCCTGCACTCGGTGTTTCGTCGCCTGAAAGTTTTTGTGGTGTGAAGGTGTTAGGTGTTTTTGAAGCAAAGACTATAGTTTTTGGTCTATCATATTCAAGTTCTATTGGTGTGTAGCTGCTCAATATTGTGCTCGATTGGTTGGACACGATGTACCAGGTGGCTCTCCTTACAACCCCTTGGTCTGTTCCCCAGAATTGAAATATTCTTGTGTATCCGTCGAGGATTATGTTCTTCTGCGCGCTATTGAGGTTTGTTATGGTGAGTGAGAAGGCTGAGTAGTAGTTTGTGATGAAGCTTACGGGAATGGTGAAGGCTGGGCCTTGATAATATAATGTGTTTGATGAAACCCTATAGTATGAGTATGAGCCAAATTCTAGATAGAGGTCTCCTAGTGCGCCGCTTGAAAGCGCTCTGGCTGCTAACTCATTTTTTACAGGTGGGTATGTAGCGGAAAAGACATTTCCCCTATCTGTTAGAAGTTTAATCTCGTATTTTTGGAGGCTTGTGGGTTCAATATCTGTGGTTATGCTTTCTGTGTCAAGTGGGTTTAAGAAGATAGGCAGCCTTGGGGTGATGGTGGTGCTGCTCGCGTTATAGTATCTCACCACACCCCCCTCTGCGTCCCTCACCATTATGGCGATTATAGATAATGGTAGTCCACCTCTATTGATAGCTAAGATGATCAGCTTATCATTTACTAACATTGCTACGGGCTCTAGGTTTTCTTTTAGTCGCTCCTGTGTCTGCTCGCTGCTCTTAACATACGTGTTAACGTACAGATTGTTGATCTGGTTTATAGCGATCAGGTAGCCTGTGCCTACCGTGAAGAGCAGGGTGAATAGTATTGCAGCTGCTACTATACCTGAGACCCCGCGTTTCTTCACCACATCTACCACCTCTGATAATATGTGAAGACGTTGCCGTGCTTAGCTGTTATGCTGACGTAGTATGTCTGCCCCTTCACAAAGTTGGTCCAGCCTTCTGGTATCGTCAGAGTTATCGTTGCCGCTCTCTCTGGGCTAAGCTTGAAGCTGGAGAGCCTAGGCTTCTCGAGAGCAGGGTTGGTATCCAACGACACACAGTTGGTGGGGTTGTTTAGGTCGATCACGCGTGAAGCGTTATAAAGGTAATATAATGATCTCGAATAATCGTAGATTAAGATCTGGATGATCTCTAAATCTGCTTTCCCGCTGTTATATATCCAGATCGTAACCGAGTTTGAGGTGTAGTTTAAGTCTACTATGGTTGCTCTCTCCTGCAGAAAGCTGATAACACCGCTAACACTCTCACCATACAATGAGACGCTTTCAACACTACGCGCACTAACATAGTAGAAGACAGCTGAACCAGCTACTAATGTCAGCGTGAGCGTCAGCATCGTAGCTACCAGCTCAGACAAACCTGCTCTTCTACGCCTAACGTAAGGGACACGCATATCAATACACTTCAGCACCTCAAGAATATTATATCATTTATGTAGCTCAAATATAGATTAGCGATAAAAAAACAAAAGAAGAAAAATAATTTGTGGAGGCGCCTCATCTTTCGGCGCCTAGGAGTGCTGTCACACCCTATTTTATGCGAAGGTTCCTGCGAAAGGTATTTGAGCACCGTTTGACAGAACAACGGCACCTGTGAACTGCTGCCCCGCTACCGCATCTGTTGGAAGGCTGGTGATGTAGATGGTTGCTGTCACACCGCTCTTAAGTGAAGCAGATTGGCTGAGTGAAGCGTATTTTGTTGAGCCTCCGTAGGTTAGGGAGACCCCGTTTATAGCTACGTTAGCGGTTCCAAGGTTTTGCAGCGTAATAATACCATATGTCCCTTCTGTTGGTTTATCTGTTACAATCTGTAGAGTGCCTGTAGTAACATCGTGAGGAATGTATGCGTATGTCACTGAGACTTGTGCGGTGGATGTTTGTGAGCCGAATATTCCGAATACGTAGCCGCCTACTGCTACCGCTGCCACGAGAGTGACGGCTATCAGGGTTAGTGTGGCTATGAGGGGTGAGATACCCTTTCTTTGGTATTTGTTTCCTCGCATAGGCGAATATAGATTAAACTTAATTTAAAACCATTGTGGATTTCTAATTTATCTTCCAACTCCATAATCAGAGTTCATAAGATTTAAAACAGAAAAAGCACCCCTCTACAACCCAAGATGACAGCAGTAGCAACATCGGTCGAGAACACACCCATATTAGAGGCGATAGAAGAAACACAAAGCACCCTCGCCCAACTTACCGAGCTACAGGACCTACAGAAGAACTACATTACAAGACTTGTCGAAGATCTAAAAGCCCTATTAGCATACATCAAAGAAGCCCTCCCTCTAGATCCAACTAAACTAGGATGCCCCTACCATAACATAAGAGAAGCATACCTGGTTGGTGAAGCGCAGCTGGTAATGGTAGATAAAGATGCTAAGATGCTAACCCAACACCTATTAAACCTAGAGCCAGAGAAGATCATTACGATAATAGAGGAAAGCGTGCCAGCGATCAACCGAATCATAGCATCAAAGAAGCAGACACTCGAAGAAAGAGTAGACCTACTAGAGCGCCTCATAAAAGAATTCAAGAAGATAAACGAAACACTGAACCCAGTTGAAAACACCAATCTAAGCGGAGACGCAATCCAGAAGGCACTCAGCGAAACATAGAGCGGTAAAGTTGACAACAGAGGAAGCACCTAGCGCAGAGGGGTTAAGGACCTTCTACGGATTCGACGAACTAAGAAGATTCGGCAACACACTCTTAACCTACTACGAAGCAAAAGTAGACTACTACAACCAAAAGCTAGGAACACTACTGAGGCAGGAAGAAAACAACGCTACATCGAGCAGAAACGCCCCACCAACCACTAAAGGATGGATAAAAGTCGGCACCATACTCGTCAACGTAGCCAACCCGACTCAAGCAATGAGCGAAATACTATTCAAGCTGCGAGAAGAATTCAAGCTAAAATTAGCGGCAACCAAAGCCTTCCTAGACTATCTAGATAGCATCTTAAACGTAGGTGCAAAAAGAGAATCAACCTACCAAGTTTACCTAAAGAACGGAGTCCCAGAGCGGATTATAGTTGAAGAAACCAAACGAAATGAAGCCTTCAAATACTCAGTAAGATTCCAAGTAATCCCAGACTAAAAGAGATTCGAGAGTTCATAATACGATCTAATAAAGAACTTCATCATCTGATACGGTTCACGCAAAGGGCAGTTCACAGCAAAATAGCCACGTAACGCCGGGTTTGTTATCCCTATTCCAAGTAGAAGAATGCCAGATTTCACAATCTTGTGTACCTTATGAACCACCTCTTTCTCTATATTTCTATAGCCAGCAGGATAGCCATCAGAAACAACCATCAAGATCTTTGGCTCTACAGATAGAAGACCTAAGGCTCTTGAACAGCTGTATATAGCATCCGGCAAAAGAGTGGCATCGCCTTGTGATAAACCGCCTATGCGCGCTTTAATCTCCATAGAATACTGCTCATTAAAATCCTTAAGCACAATAAACGAGTTGTTAAACGCAAATAAGCCCCAAAGATTATTTGCTGGTATAAGATCTTTAGCAACCTCAGCCAAACACACAGCGATCTTCTTAACATCAAGCGCTGAAGGTTTGATACTCCTACTTGCATCAAGCAGAATAGCCCAAGCTTCTTGTTTATGTATCTTCTCATCTCTCATAAAGACGTCGTTTCTTACGCTTCTCGAAGCGATTACCTGTACGGCACTCTGCACATCAAGATGCCCACTTTCATCACCATACACCTCATCCTCAGCAGTCTTCACCAACCTAAGCTGATTCTTTATACTAGCAATAGCACCAGCTACCTCCCCCCTTATGCGCAGAAACATCGAATAATCCCCAGTCGGGATCTGCAAACCATCAAATCTTGTTGCCGAAATGATCTTATCGTAACGTTCCCTTATTTTACTCTCCAACGATTCCGCAGCCTTAAACACGTGAAAGCTCTCCCTAGAATCATCCAAGGTTAGATCATCCACCTTTAAACCCAAGCTACTACAGCTGCTCTGCAAAAGACCTTCAGATTCACATAGGATCTTATTAGCAAACACGCTTGTTCCACCATGATACTCAGTATAGGGAAAAGAAGGTACTTCTTTAAGCAAACCACGCTTGCTAACAGCTGAGTAGGCGATTTGTGCCCCCTCAATCAACCGACTATTATCTCTGTTTTTTACCGCCTCAAGCACAACCATCCTAATCTTCTGAGCGACACTAACCGCCTCTCTCTCCCTACAAGCAAGAGCACCTGCCACACGCTCTAACCCCCAAGCGCCGAGCAGAAGAAGGGTTGCGAATCGCAGAGCAGCATCAGAAATAAGAGCAGAATTATTTAGCCTTAAAGCAGAGGTGTAGTTAGAGTAAGCTATATCTGAGAGAATAGCAGGATGATCCTTAGCTGCTCTGAAAGCTATATGTAGGTCTTCTATCAGAGAGACACAATAGGTTGCTGTCTTTAGATCCTTCCCTTTAGCCCAATCTTTATAGATGTTAAAGTCTGAGTACGCAATATGCAAAGCAGCGTGATAGAGGGAAGCCTTAAAACTCCTCCACAAAGCCAACCAACCACTCTCATTAGCATCATAATACTCTCCGAATAATGTGTAAAAGTCTCTTCTCAGCCGCCTCGGAAGAGGCAGCTTCACAACATACCCCACCTCATCAAAAGATAGAATGGGGTACGTTAACCGGTTATCTAAAATGAGCCTCACCTTATCAAAATCCTTCTGCGCTATGCTCACAAACGTATGCCAAACAAAATTAAGAAGATTCATAAGGCGTATGCTCCCTATTTGCTAGACCCAAAGATCATACGTAGTACCGCTCTAATACTATTCTGTACTTCAACATCATCAGAGGAAACACCAACAACCGTTTCTTCAGCGCTCACAAGTGGCGGGCTGCCGTCAACGATAAGAGTCGCCCAATTTATCAAGTCTCCCACAGAAGGCGCATAAGGTAGATCTCCGCTCTTATACCGCCTCCTTAGTTCCGCAGCAGCCCTAACGATCTTCTCAGCCAAATCTCGTTGGATCTTCGTTCTTTCACATATAAGATTGATCTCCTCAGACGAGATATTCGACCCCACACTCAAGTAGTCAAAGTTTATCCATACGCTCATCCTCCTCCTAAAGGCTACGTTAAGAGGTTTCGTACCAGCGAACTCAATCGAATAGGGGTTCATGCTGATAATGACGTAACCATACTTATGTCTAGGTATAATCTCGTTATCCTTCTCCGCCAAAACCAGATGCCCTCTGGTATCTAAAAGAGGGTTTAATCTTGTTGCCACATCCTGTTTCATCATGTTAGCTTCATCTAGATACAGTATACCCCCATGCCTACACCACGAAACGATCAAACCATCCACCCAATTCTCCTTACCCAAACCGACAAACCGCCCAAATAAGTCATAAACAGATGTCTGAAGGCTACAGTTGATCTCCCAAAGAGGCAAACCAGCAATCTTAGCCACTAAGTAAACAACATGCGTCTTACCCGTACCACTCGGACCAATAAGCGCACACTGCTTAAAGTGATATAACGCACGCATTACCCGCTGAACATACCGCTCAGTATCTACAAATTCAGGCACATCTTTCGGAACTAAACTTTTCAACGAATCGGGTAGAACATAACCAGCGCTCAAATCGTATTGTGTTACACCGTATCTTTCTTTGAGCCTCTCCTCACCAAGCTGTTGGGTGATGTCAAGCTTCACACGCAGCCTTACGCTAGCCCCATCAGCCCTAATTATCTTCCCAGAACCCAACGTGACCTAAAATATAAGCCAGGTTTCTAGATTAAACTTTTATGAAGCTTTAATATGTAACTGAAATCCGTCTAGCTTTTAAATTAATAGCCTCGGTTATAAGAATGATGGAAAGCGACATCTTACTGACCGCCATCCAAGCTAACAAACTTTCTGAACAAGCTAAGGTGAACGCTGAAGCATCCTTTGAGATGAATGCAACCCTCACCGAAGTCAAGCGGTCACCAGACAAGATAATCATAAGATTCGATATGGATCTAGAGCCTCAACCTTCTATCGCAAAGCTTTCTGTTACAGGATTCGCAACACTTCGAGGCGAAGCAGAAGAGATCGAAGCACATTTAGATGCGCAAGAAGGAAAACCGCCGAAGGTATTTATGCTAATCTATCAAAAGATCTATCCGATCTTATACCTTCTATGCTGCTCCTTGAATATACCCGCACCAGGACCAAAACTTCTCGTTACTACTCAAATCCTAGGTGCGCAGGAGATGGTGCAAAGCGTTGACTCATGAGCTCATCTTAAGTGCTGTTGCATATTACAAATATAGCTTACAACTGCGTAACCCTCAGAAAAATTTGGAATTTAGAAACCAACCATTAATTTTTGATACACAACCATTATATAACTTGGATTACGAATCTAGGAGCAGAGCGGCGTATGGACCAAATCTATGAATGTAGGATATGCTTAAAAGAGTTTCAGGGGAAGAGCGCTTTGATCGAACACCTTAGAACAGAGCACGAAGTCCTTGAGATTGTATCGTATGCCGCAACAACGATGATAAGTGAACAAGAGCGCGATAAGATTGCAAGAGAGTATTATAGGCAGCTGGAGCATATCAAGAAAGAGTTAAGAGGAGAAAGCTAGAACACAACTTTATATTTCAAATTCATAAACTTTAATTGCGGACGAAAATGAAAAATTTTTGAGGGCTTGAAGTGCTTCCACCACAGGGCTGTAACGATTTTATCGGTAACGTTACTTGTCAGCCTACTTTTCTTAACCCTTTTGAGCGATAAGGTAATAGCTCAGAACGAAACCTCTAACACCGAAACTCAGTATATGCTCGACCTCAAACTTCCAATGCCATATGTGCCAGCTGACAGCAAAGCCTACCCTCTTGTTGTGCAAATAGTAAATAAGGATGGGCAGCCTCGATTCCTTACAAAAGACCTTATAATCACGCTATCCTCATCCGATCCCACCGTAGGCTACACAGAATCAACATTACTGCTTAAAGCAGGACAGTCATCAACATTAGCAACCTTCAGATCAACCTTCAATACAGGCTCCACCAACATCACAGCCTCAGCAAGCGGACTAGCCAGCAGCACCATCACAGTAAGAACAGTAGGAATAAGCGGCGCACCAAACAGACTCACAGCATACATCTTACCAAATAAAGTCTTAGCTAAAAACGGTACAAAAGCAATGATCGTCGTCGAACTCCAAGATGGAAACGGCTTACCCGCCCGTGCAACAGAAGATATCACAGTATCTCTCACGTCAAGCGTGACCAGCGTGGGTATAGTTGACCCAGAGACCACAATACGTAGAAACAGCACATTCACCGTAGCCTACTTTTATCCTTCAAACCGGCCAGGCAGCACTGAAATAACTGCTTCTGCTTCTGGGCTTCAGTCAACTACGCTCGAAGTCAGAACATTATCTTACAATCCGAATAAACTTGCTCTCTATGTACTTCCAAATATACTACCTAGACAAAGCAAGGGTATGGTTATAGTGCAGATTCAAGATTCTAGAGGGCGCCCAATATTTGCTACCTCAGATATTAAGGTTATTCTAGCCTCAAGTAATACGTCTGTTGCAGCACTTGATACAAACTACTTAACCATACAAAGAGGGATGAATTATGGCAGGGCATATTTAACTACGGGTAATCTCACAGCTTCCACTATCATCTATGCCGCAGCCCAAGGATATGAGAGCGCAGAAGCAATAATTTATGTAATGGAAACAGAGGTTGCCAAGAGCGGCACTCTTAGGATCTTCTCCCTACCCGTGCTTCTATCAGATGGTCAGCAGCACACAGTTATCGCCGCAATTATGATGAATAATAACTTAACTAGCCTTGTGCGACCAGCTTACCCGCTTAAAATCTACTTTTCATCCAGCAACATGAGAGTAGGTGAAGTAAGTGAAGCGGTTCTGACCGATAAAGAATACGCCTACGCTAGCTTTACCAGTTTAACGGTTGGGTGCACAAACATTACAGCCCTAGCAGACGATTTTAACGCATCACAAACAACTATTTCTGTTGTTGAAGAACCTAAATTCAAACTGGATTTATGCGTGCGTCCGTCTCTTATACCTGTAGATTCGCCTTACAAGCCTATTATTGTTATAGAAGCGCAGAATGAATACGGTGAACCGATACTCGCTCCATCGGATGTAAAAGCGTATCTTTTCTCATCAAATACTAGGGTTGGCAAGGTAGAAGCGGCTGTCTTCATCAATCAGTCTCAATATTATGCTCTATCTTCTTTTTACATTACATCAGATCTTGGGAACACTGATATCACGGCTACAGCAACCAACTTCGCTTCAGCAACAGCTAAGATAGCGACATTCAAAGTCGGTGCCTCAAAAATCTATCTGAGTATAGAACCATCGGTAGTTATAGCCGACAACTCCACTACACAAAACATATTCATAATGCTGCAGGATATGTATGGATACCCCGCTAACGCCCCACGAGATACCCTCATATTTCTCTCATCTTCCAACATCGAGATAGGCTCACTCCCGTCTTCTTTAATCATCCCAAAAAATGGCACATTTGCATCCACCTACTACAAAAAAAGCTATAAAGAAGGAATTACGCAGATCACAGCACATTCAGAGGGGCTACAATCATCTGTCAAGACCCTATCTCTCGTTCTACTTGAACCAGAAGTAAAAATGTACGCCACCCCTCTTAAAATCTACACGTATGATCATCTAACTATTTACATCAAAGCTCAATTTGAGGGACAACCCCTCAGTGGCGCAGAAGTCAAGTGGTCTACAGCAGCACCACTCCTAGACGCCTCACCAAAAAGTGATGCAGAAGGTGTAGCTAAAGCGATATTTGTTACGCCGCTAGAAGGGGAGTATAGGATAAAAGCGCTCATTTCCAAACCCGGATTTCGGGTGGCTGAGACTGAGCTTCGCGTTTCGATAAAACCTCGTTCATTAAGCGTTCAAGTTGAAGCGCCTCCAGAGGTGCAAGCATTCGAAGAAGCTGATGTTTCGATCAAAGTTACCGAGGACGGTAGACCAATAGAAGGCGCTTTAGTGACCCTCAAGCCCTCACAAGGAAATATAAGGGTGAAGAGCAATCAAAGCGATAAAGAGGGGGAAGTTAAAGCGTTCTTCCAGAGTAGCGAGCCTTCAAAGGTAACAATCTACTATAATGTTAAGAAGATGGGATATACTGCTTCTAATGGAAGTTTAAGCATTAACGTTAAGCCTCGTCCTCTCTCTATAGCGTTAAGCACCAATGCATCAGTATTTGATGCTGATGATATTCTAGAAGTCACCGCTTTGGTGAGTAGCGAGAATAAACCTATTGAGAATGCTACCCTTAGCTGGAATATAGTAGGTGGGGTTGTGCTCAAAAAGGCTGACGCAACTGATCAGAATGGAATAGGGCGGCTGATCCTTAAGAGTGATGAAGAGGCCAGAGTAGTGTACATAAATGTAGTCGCAACAAAGAAGGGTTATAGTTCGACGTTAGCCTCCCTTAGCATTGAAGTGCTTCCCCTACCTCTCCATCAGTCTATCACCACTCTATCCTTTTGGCAGAAGAATCCTTTGATTACCTCTTTAGTCGCTACGTCGATTATTGTTAGCGTCTTCCTGATTAGATTCTTTAAGAAGAAGAGCTCAGCTTCAAGACCCGAAGATTTAGAACTTTCTACTGAGACGTAAGGTAGGCAATCTGCAGCTTGGGTAAAAGTTATATGCGACCCCATGGTGTCTAAGGTGTCGAAATGAGCAGTATCAAACGAAGCCATATTAATTTGATAATAAGCTCGATCGCGATATTTATAGCCGCATTTATCCTATTTATTGTACTCTGGTACTTTATTATGCTGCTGTCACCCACTATCTTATCTATGTTTACCAGTGTTACGGAAGTTGGTAGACCAACAGGCGGGACTCAAGAAATACTTAAGATGCAGGAACAGTTGAGTGTCGTTGTTTTACGCTGGGGGCTTATACCTATATTTATAGGAGGCGTAGGCGACCTAACACCTTATTACATAGCCTACAGCGTGATCATAGCTCTGCTACTTGCTTGGAGGGTTAAGAAGAGGTGGTAATGATGAACATCTCGACGATAAGGAATATCTGGGCTCTGTTCGGCGTCATATGGTTTGTGATTTTCTTTCTATTAACGTTTGTTAGGGAGAGTATGGAACCAGTCGCCATAGCGGCAGCGATCAGCCTATATGCAGGAATCATCTTGGCAGCGTTCACAATAATCTATTTGGCGTACAAGGGTCTGAGAGGGGTAATGAGAAGAGGCGGCAAAAAGACCTAGCTAGTTAATTTATTACAACAACCGCCGGTGATTGAGACCCACTTTCACAATGGAAATCTAAAGAAGGAATGAAATAAGAGACGTTCCCTTCTGGAGGTTTCCCACCTCTAATAAGTAGAATCTGAAAGCTTGCACCTGATTGGAAAGACGTTATGGTGCTCTTAATGACCGTCGCATCAAGCAGAAGCCTATCTGAGTCTAGGAATTGGAAACCGCCTGTGAAGACGAAATCCGCCTCGTATTCCCGCCAAGTTCCCCTTACGAGATATGAGGCCTTAAAGAAACCGCTTCCAGAAGCGTAGCCATCTTTAATCAAGCCAGAACCTTGCCAAGTGTTAAACGCAGCTCCAGCTCCAGGTACAGCGAAAGTATGCCTCGCCGAAAAAGCGAATGAATGTCGATCACTTTCAGCAGCTACTTGTACGGTAGGCATAGAGAAGAGAAGAGCGTATAATACCAAAAATGACGTTAGGGTATATATCTTATTCATATCCTAAGATCCTAAGATAAATTAGGGTTGTCCATCTTAAAAAGGTTTAGTGAGAGCATAACTATCTTACTTTTCTTATTTGTAATAAGTAAGTAGCCTAACAAACATGGTTGCAAAGAGTATACATCATGCCAACATACAAGATGTATACATCATTCAAGGATTGAGGCATCATAGACGAGCTTGGTAGAAACTTCTTAATGCATCTTCATAAGTAATCTGCCGAGTCAGACCGATTACTGATTGATCTTTTTCTATAACTAAAGTCGTTAGTATACTGTTTGATTAAATGATGTTGATCATTTTCTACTAATGCTGATTAGTGATATCTATCTGTACATTAGCAACATCGCAGCTGATTTAAGTCGAATTATACGGATCTATCACTAGGCGGACTTAGCGCTTAGGTGGGCTCATGTGGTGATTTTTGTGGCCTAAAGAGCATGGTGTCGAAACGCTAAAGATACAAGGTTTGGCATCGATACTTTTTAATATAGTTAGAGGCTACTTGAATGTGGAGGGAAGAATCCTGACGTCTCTAGGCGGAAGCAATTTAACTACTGCGGGGGATACGCTCCTAACTATTGAGGATCTGAATCTTGATGGTAAGACAGTGATTGTAAGAGTTGATATCAACACACCCATCGACCCTAAAACACATCAGCTGCTTGAGCTTAATAGGATAATGGAAGCAGCAGTCACAGTAAAGGATCTATCTAACTCTAAAGTGGTGGTTGTTTCACATCAAGGTAGAGTTGGTAGATACGATTATGTACCGTTGGATCAACACGCTCAAGCCTTATCCAAAGTCCTTGGCAAAGAAGTTAAATTTGTTGATGATGTCTTTGGCCCAGCCGCTCGAGAAGCCATATCTTCGCTTCAGAACGGCCAGGTTTTACTGCTCGATAACCTTAGGTTTACTGCTGAGGAGAATGTGGAATATACGCCTGAAGCTGCTGTTAACACTTATCTTGTCAAAAAACTTGCTCCTCTTTTAGATGCGTGTGTTTTAGATGCTTTCCCAACAGCACATCGCTCATCCCCATCAATAGTCGGCTTCGCCGAGATTCTTCCGACTTGCGGCGGACGCCTCATCGTCAAAGAACTAAAGACACTTAACAGAATTCTTACGGTCGCAAAGGCCCCTTATGTTGCAGTATTAGGTGGCGCCAAGGTCTCCGACCGAATCGAAGCCATAGAGACACTTATCACAAATAAAAGGGCCGACAAGGTCCTTCTCAGCGGCTTGTTAGCGAACGTCTTCTTACGTGCAAAAGGGAAGCTGAAGACCCCTATAGGCGTAGACAAGGAGGAGCAGTATGTAAAAAAGGCACAAAACTTACTCGACGAATACCCAGATGTCTTTGAGTTCCCAACAGACGTAGCCGTCGATAGAGGCGGAGAGAGGGTAGAGATTAGAGTTGAAGATCTTAGGGAAGACGATCAAGTTTATGATATAGGGCATAAGACGGTGGAAAACTACTCTAAGATTATACGAGGTGCGGGGACTGTATTTATGAGCGGCCCTCCAGGCTTTTTCGAGCGTGAAGAGTTTAGCTACGGCACTGAGATGCTCCTCAGGGCTATGGCATCGTCTTTTGCTACAACCATTGTAAGTGGTGGTCATCTGAGCGCCGCTCTACAAAAGTTTGGTATTAAGGAGTGGATCGATCATGTAAGTACAGCTGGCGGCGCTTTGGTGCTCTACTTAGCTGGTAAGAAGCTCCCACTGATAGAAGCCTTATATAGAGCTGCGAAGCGTTGGCGCTCTAGCAGATAGGGCGATTTTGTATGAAGGTTAAAGTTGCTATTAATGGTTATGGTGTGATAGGTCGTAGAGTGGCTGATGCAGTAGCAAAGCAAGATGATATGGAGCTCGTAGGTGTATGTAAAGTAAGCCCAGATTACAAAGCGCTCTTCGCCTTAGATAAGGGCTATAAACTCTTCACCACCGATGAAAAAAGTGTAGAGAAGTTTAGAAAGATGGGGGTAGAGGTTTCCGGTACAGTAGTTGATATGGTTAAAGAGGCTGACATCATCGTGGACGCAACACCTGGAGATGTTGGGCCCCAGAATAAAGAAATGTATGCCAAAGCATCTAAGAAGGCGATCTTCCAAGGTGGTGAAGAACACGAGTTAACAGGCTTCTCTTTTGTTGCACAATGCAACTATAACCAAGCATTAGGCAGACAATTTGTAAGAGTCGTTTCTTGCAACACGACTGGCTTATGCAGGGTTTTAAATGCTTTGGATCTAGCGTTTGGTGTTGAAAAGGCTA
>Ga0078972_1013497_pt1 | contig 13443 bp, 14 predicted proteins | sample YelNatPaOPGAMG01_FD_67568 | JGI IMG/M metagenome (GOLD analysis project Ga0078972, IMG submission 67568) | Hot spring thermophilic microbial communities from Obsidian Pool, Yellowstone National Park, USA - OP-RAMG-01 (SPADES assembly) (version 2) | ecosystem: Environmental > Aquatic > Thermal...
ATGGCAGTTTGATAGTTAACGCTGGGAACAGTATTTATTTTAATGGCGTGACTCTTGAAATGAACTCATCGAATAACGCGAGTGTGGTAAGCATTAACGGCGGTTCTGCTAATATTCAGAATAGTGTTGTTGAGAATTACAGTGGTGGTTTTAATTTCACTGTTTCAAGCGGTTCAACTTTCACTCTTCAAGGTTCTACGATCACCGGGTTGAACCCAAGCTATTCTTTTGTTGTCAACGCTAGTAACTCTCAAATTATTTCGAACACGATTCAAGCCGACGTGCCGCTTTTGGTTTTAAACGCCAATAATCTTATAATTCAAGGAAACAATTTAGAGGGGAGCTCGCTTGGCGTTTTGCTGGTTAACTCAAGCTATGACACTTTTTCAGGCAACACTGTAACCGCGTCTAGCAATGGTCTTGAAGTTAATTATGGGAATCTAAACGACCCGACTGGGAGTGGCACTGGTCTTGGTTCGAGCGCCGGTAATGTTTACAGTCAAAACACTTTCAACAACATTCCAAACAACCAGGCTGTTTTGATATTTGCGACTAACGCTGACTTGTTTAAATACAACATTATTGAAAATTCAAACGGTGTTATAGTTTTTAATGTGGTTAACATTAGTTTAACGAACAATCAATTTAACAATAATCCGGGGATAGGACTTTATGAGACAAATAATGTTTTAATTCAATCAAACACTTTTAATCTTAACTCAGGCGCGGCGGCGGTTTCATACTTGGGTAGCGTGAATAATACGGTTGTAAATTCAAACACTGTGAACAATGGAGGTTACGGGGTTGCTGAGAACCCGTGGGGGGCTAGTAGTGATTTTAATTTCAGTATAACGAATAATGTTTTTTCAAATCAGAGTAACACGGGTGTTTTCTTGCTTAACGCGACTGGTTCGATTGTAACTGGAAACACGGTTTACTCTTCAAGTAATAATGGAATTGAAGTTTTCGGAAGTAGTAATACTAACATTTCAAATAATGTAATTCAAAATAACACGAATCTTGATGTTGAAGTCACTTATAATTCAACGTGCACTTCTCCTTCTAATAACACGTTTGTCGAGTTTAATAACATGTCTTTTGGAGGTTTTCATGGTGTTAATAACACTGATGTTGGAGTGTGCGCTGACTGTAATTCAACTAGTCTGGGCACGATAACAAGTGTTTTAAATAACCTTCCAGGGGATAACACGACTGTTGTTGGTCAGGAGGTTTGCCCTTCAGTTTCAATTGGATGTCCTTTTATTGAAACTTTTAATAACGGGGTTTGGAGTTACCAGGGAGGCGCTATTTTAGGTTTGGTCACTCCTTACATGGCAGTTTGGAGGGCTGAAAAACTTTACAATGCAGGTGATTCCAATTCTTTAAGTTTGATGGTTCACGAGATTCCAAGCGAGACTGGTCATTATAATGGTTTCAAGCTTTTGGTTGTGGACCACCCTACTGGCGAAGCGTTTTTCAATGAAGAGCAAGATTCAACTCCTCTTATTGTGAACGATCCTTTGAATGTTGTTAATTGCGTTGATTCTTACGGGAGAAATTGTTTAAAACAAGTGTCGAGTAACGAGTACTCGTTCTTGCAGGGTAAGCCGGCTATTCAGGGTTACACGATTTTAAACCAGCCTGGCGCTGAGAAGAATGCTTGGTTTTCACCGGTTAATTTTTCAAATCCTTCTCAGCTTGAGGACTGGATTCAAGTGACTCTTCCAAGCGGGTGGAGGAACGCAAGCGAAATCAAACTCTTGGTAACGGGAACTGCTACTGGTTTGGACTCTCTTGTAGAGGATTACTGGGGCGAGAATAATTTCAATCACAACATCGTTGGTTTTATAATTCAAAACACCCCGTTAAACGAGATTATAAAGAAAGGCGCTTACTACTTCTCAAGCTTTAAAATAGAAGCTCAGCAGAGCGACGGGTCTTGGAAGACCGTGATAGGCGAGAACAACTGCGCTCTTGACGATTATAAAACGTGCGCTATTTCAATCCCAACCGGAGATGTTCAAACCGGTAATGTTAGAATCGTCGAGCCTGCTTTTATTGATGCGATAGACTCTGTTAAAGTGGATTACACTCCGAGTTTTGCTTTTGTTTCAACCCTACTGCCTTCAAGCATTGATTTTAACAATTCCTCATTCAGTGAAAACACTTCAGGCTTTCTGACAAGCGATTTAATTGTTCCGCAAAACGATTTCGTTATTATTAACTTCACCGGGATTCCTAGTGTAAAGCCCGGCTTTACTAGAAGTTTGTTTCTTGATTTTAACGGTTGGTACGACCCGAGTCCAAAAGACTTGAGTTTGATTCAAAAAATAGGCGCTTCGCTTAAGCTTGCCGGCGCTTTAACTCAAATCGCCTTTGGCGGGTCTCCAAGCGTTGAAGAAGAAATTTTCTTGAAAGCATACCCTGAAAGCAGCATTTGCAGGGTGTTCTCTAAAAATTATTGTGATGAAAAATGAGTTTTAAAAGCATTATAATCGGAGTTTTCGGAGTTGCTGTTTTGCTAGCCGCGGCTTATTTTCTAGTTTTCAATTCTTCACAGCAAGCGGGCTTGTCAACCAAGCAGCAGGGTTTGGTTCAGAATAATTCAAACCTTCCAAAACCGCCTCCAATGCCTCCAGCGAACTCTTCGATTTTGAATGGTTTGGGCGGGGGTTCGCAGGTTTTAAACTTCACTTTCATTGGCCAGAAGTTGAAGGTTGGGGGTTATTATGTTGAGTTTGTGAATTATTCTAATGACACTGCTGGTTTTAACTTGCTCGACTCTAATTCTAATATTATAGGAGGTCAAACGCTGGTTTTAAACAGGGTTTTCTCCACTTCTTATTATAGTGTTGTTTTGACTAGTGTGGGGAACAACTCGGCGACTCTTGAAGTTAAGTTTAACATTCCAGTTTAACTCCGCCTTAACTTTTTTTTGAAAGCGTGGTTTCCTCGGGGGTTTTTTAGTGTTTGTTTAAGTTTTGGAATTTGATTTTTTTTTCGAAGGGTTTAATTTTCCACGGTGTTCCCCTCCTTGTTTTTTTTTCCAAGCGTTAGTTTTTTAAAACACTTCTTTTAAAATGTTTTAGTGAGGTGATTTGGTTTTTATGGATGAGTTTGATAAGGCGAGGGATTTGGGTTTGATAGGGCTTGGCTTGTTAGCGGTTTCAACTTCTAAGCTTGTTTCAAGGGTTAACGAGCTGATAGAGAAGAACGAGGTGAATAAGAAGGAGGGGGAGAGGATGATTAGAATGTTGAAGCAGGAGGGTTTGAAGAGGAGGAGGGAGGTTGAGGATCTTGTGAAGAATGAGTTGAAGGGTTTTTATAAGAGTGTTTTTGTTTCAAGAAAGGATTTTGAAGTTTTGGAGAAGAGGGTTTTGAAGCTTGAGAAGAGTTTGGTTAAGCGTTCAAGTGGGAAGAAGTGAGTTTTAGTATAGTAGGTTTTAACCCGGTTGGTTTGGGTTTTAAAGAGTTTAAGCGTTTTCAAGAGGTAGTGCATGTTTTCGTTAAGTATGGTTTCGGGGGTGTTTTGTCGAGGATTTCAGAGCTTGGAGTGCGGGGGGAGGGTGGTGTTCAAAAGCTTTCTGAAGGGGTTAGGTTGAGGTTGGCTTTAAGCGAGCTCGGCCCTACTTTTATTAAGCTGGGGCAGGTTTTGAGTACTAGGAGTGATTTTTTACCGTCTGAGGTTATTGAAGAGCTTGAGAAACTTCAAGATGAGGTCGCGCCGTGTGAGTATGTTGAAATTAAAAAGATTATTGAAGCTGAGTTCGGCCTGAAAATTGACAAAATTTTCAAAACGTTTGATAAAACGCCTGTCGCGTCAGCTTCGATAGCTCAAGTGCATAAAGCAACGTTGAAGAATGGGGTTGTGGTGGCGGTTAAAGTTCAAAGACCGGGGGTTAGAGAGTCTTTTGAAACTGATCTTAAGATTCTTAAGATTTTTGCGGGTTTGGTTGAAAAGTATTTTCCTGAAACTGCTAGGGTTTATAATCCTGTGCTCGCGGTGGAGGAGTTTGGTAGGAGTGTTGAGCGGGAGTTGGATTTTAGGGTTGAAGCGAGGAATGCTGAGCGTTTCAGGCGGAATTTTATGGGTGTGAAGAGTGTGGTTATACCGAGGGTTTACAAGTCGTTTGAAAGGGTTTTGGTTATGGATTTTATTGAGGGGGTTAAGGCGAAGGATTTGAAGGTTTCTTTGAAGAGGAGGAGGGAGCTTGCGAGTGAGATTACTTTTTTTATTGCGAAGGAGGTTTTTATTGATGGTTTTTTTAATGCTGACCCGCATCAGGGGAATTTTATTTTTTATAAGAGTAAAATTGCGATGATAGATTTTGGGATGGTTGGTTTTATAGATGAGGATTTTAAGGAGGTTTTGGCTGTTCTTTATGTTGATTTGATTCAGAGGGATTTAAGTGGTTTCGCTGAGAATTTTGTTAAGATTGCGAGGTTTTCAAGTGATTCTGATTTGGAGGGTTTTAAAAGTGAGGTGAATGATTTTATTGAAGGGTTTTATGGTGTGACTTCAAGCGAGCTTGAAATAGGTAAGATTCTTCTTCAGTTGACTTCGATAGCTAGGAGGTATAAGGTTTCGATTAACCCTAAGTTTTTGGTTCTCGCTAAGGTTTTTATAAGTCTTGAGGGTTTACAGAAGACTCTTGACCCTGATTTTAATGTTATTGGTAGCGCTGAGCTTATAGTTAAGAGTATTCAGAAGCGGGAGGCGAGTCCTTCTAACGTGGCTAGGAAGGCGGTTAAGCAGTTGAGTTTAATGCAGAGTTTTCTTTTTGGCTTGCCTCCTAAAATTTCTCAAATTCTTGACAAAGCTGCTAGTGGTGGTTTTAAGATGGAGGTTGAGCATGTTGGTTTGGAGAAACCTGTTTATAGGATAGACCGCGCGGTGAATAAGGTTTCAATTAGTATGATTATAGCAGCGCTTTTAGTGTCGAGTTCTCTTATAATCTTGTCGAAAACAGGCCCGTTATTTGAAGGTTTTTCTGTTTTCGGGTTTGCGGGGTTGGTTTTAGCGCTTATTCTTAGTTTTTGGCTGGCGACGGTGATATTAATTGAGGGCGAGGTTTAAACTTTGAAAAAAAAAATTTAAGTGTGAGTGTTCTGTTAAATTAAGCTTGGAATAAAACTTGTCGCCCTGTTTTCAATTATGGAAATAAAAGCAAAAAAAGCGTTTCATGCGAAAAATTATTAAACCGGTTTTAATATTAAAAAAAATCATGAGAGAAAAAACAGCTTTGCAGGTTATAGGTTTGCTTTCACTGGCGGGTGTTTTATTTTCCGGGTATCTAAGCTACACTGAAATAGTCGCGCAAACGTGCGCTTTGGGGGTTGGAACGTGTTCCAGTGTTTTCACTATACCGGCGTGCGTTTATGGTTTGATAATGTATTTAATCATACTAATAATATCGATAACCGCGCTTTACAAGCAGAAGCGCTAGGTAAACCTTTTGGGTTTTGAAAATTCAAAGAAAAGAGCGGGGGAAGTGTTTAGAACGAGTTTAAAACTAAGAAACAATTGGCTTTAAAAACTTTAGTAAACACTAAAAAATGAGAATGGAGCAACCGTCCTTGTTTGAAGAGAGAAGTAAGAAGATAATGCAGGAAGAGCTTAACAAAGCCCTGTCTTCAATACCAACTGTGGCTAAAGCAAGTGTTAGGATAGCAAGTGAGTGTGATTCTAATGAGGTTCATTTAGTGGTGCCTAGGGGTAATATTATTATAAGTGACGCGGTGCAGAGTGCGATGCGTTTACAAGGTAAGAATGTGAAGAGGGTGGTTCTTCCTGTGACTCAGGTTGGAACTTACCAGCCTGGAGAGATTGAGGATATAATAAGGTTGAAGCTCGGCAAGCTTCCTTTGAATTCGACTGTTCATTATATAGACGAGTGTAATACTGGTGATAATAGTGTTCAAATTTCAAAAGCTCTTAAAAAAATAGCTGGGGAGAAGAAATTTAATCTTAAAATAGACTTGATAGCGAATAATGGAGGGTTGAACATAACGCGTTCGAATAGGAGAAAGCTTGAAGAGTTGAAGGCGGTTATTCATCCTGTGTCTGAAATTCCGTGGATGGACCGGCCGATAATTGAGGGGTATGTTTGGTCTAAAAATTTGATGAATGTTTAAAATTTTTTAAAGGGTGTAAATAAAAAAAACGCTAAAAAGGTAAATAAAATGTTTAATTCTATAATGTTTAAAAAATATGATTGGGTGAGGGATAAAAAGCGGAGGAATTTGAAGATAATGAGGTATGACTCGCCTGAATACTTGAAAAGGGCGTCTCAAGTTTTAAGTGCTTTGTACGAGGCGTTTAAAAAAGCCGGTTTAGATAAAAAATATAATGTTTGGCTTAACAGGCGAGAGCAAGTGATATACATAAAGAACGAGCCTATGCGCGCAGCGCAGCTTTTTGAAAGGAGAGAGCCTATAGAGGTTTTCACGCAAAGGGAAGATCAGAATAAGGAGATTGATAAGTATACTCTTTTAAGAATTGGAAGTCCTTACTCTAGCGCTACGATTGGATATAGAAGGCGGTTAGCAGAAGAAATTAAAAAAATGGTTAAAAGGTGAGGGGGGAGTGGTGTATAAAATACCTTTTAAGGATCTTAAACCTGAAACGCAAGCTCAGATTCGAGAACTTCTTAGGCTTAGGAGTGAGAGGTTAGCGGGGGTTGGCGGTTTGTTTTCTGTGGGGGCGGCAAGTGGAATGCTTCCTTTAATACTTTACTCGGCTAAGACGAATCCTAGTGAGTACGCGAACTGGTACGCGCATTTTATAACGAAAGAAGCGATTCCAATAGCTGGGGGTGTTGCGACGGCGTTCACAGTGTTTTTGAACGAGGCTAGGAAGGCGAACGAGCAAGTTAAAAATCAATCTTTTAAGGTGATTAAAAATTTAGGTGTTAAATCGTTTAAGATTAAAGCTCCTAAGCATGAGGAACCGCTTAAACAATACTTGTATGGTTTTGTGAATCGTAAGGGGGATGTTATTTTAACACGAGAAAAAGAAGCTAAGACGATATTTGGTAAGATTTTGAAAAAGTTTAAGCGTTTTAGAGTGCCTCTTTAGAAGCGTGGTTTTAAAAAAAGAGAGAGGGTGTTTTGCGAGTTTTAAACCCGCTTTTGTTATGTTTGTAGTGGGGCGCGTGGTTCGCGTGACTGATAAAAAACAGGGTTTTAAGCATTTGATGTTATGAGTGTTGTTTTAAAAAAATTTTTTATTTTAGTGTTTTAAACTTAGTGATCGTGGTTGTAAGATTTTATTTTAATAACCCCCTCATCTTAAGGAGCGTATTTTTTTAAAATGTGCTCTTATAAGAGCATATTTTCAAAAGGGGGGGTTAAATTCTGCAAGGTTTGGCGAAAGTTTTAAAATTCAACAATGCTGTGCAGACTTCGTTTCTGGAAATTCTCGAGTTAGTGCTGGAGGGTGGTAAACACTTTCGGTTAGATTTTATACTTTAAATCTAGTTTGGGAGACATTTTAATTATTGAGTGTTAGTTTGTTATAAATAATCTTTACTGGCTTCAGATGTGGCGAGGGTTTTAATAAAACCTTTTATTATAAGAGGTTTAGAGTTTGTGGTTTGATTAAGAGGAATGTGTCCAGTGGAATGTATATTATCGTTTTTCCGTTTATTTTTTTTTCATCGAATAAGTTTTTAGTTATGATAACACCTTTGGTTTTTTTGTACTTGTTTAAGTAGTAAAGGAGGTTGTTGGCGTCTACGCGTGTTATGGTTGACTGGTATTTTACTTCTATTGGCGTGGTGTTTTGAATGAAGTCCACTTCTCTTTGTTGAGCGTCTCTGTAAAAAGCTAGTTTTTCGAGGCTGAGCTTGTCGTACACTGCGGTTTCAGCTGCTTGCCACGCGTTTGGGTTTTCTGCCAGCGCGTTGTATATTGAAGCTGTTTTCACTAGTATTTTTTTTTCTTTTTTAAGCGCTTTTTGAAAGGAGCCTTGAGGGTAGATTGTTGTTGTTAGGTACGCTTTTTCAAGGTATAATAGGTAGTCTGACACGGCGTGCCTGCTTAATTGTACAGCTTCGGCTAGATTTACTTCTGTGAATAGTCTGGATGAGTTTGTCGCGCATAGTTTCATGAGGTCGTAGAGTTTGGAGGGGTGTTCGATTTTGAATGTGTTTGGAATGTCATCGAATACTATTTTTTCTATGGTGCTTGAACGAATGTATTCTTGAGCGTCCTTATCGTTGAATTTTGTTATTTCTGGGAATGATCCTTTTTTAAGGAATTGGTTTAACTCTTCTTCGTATCTTTTTATTTTGAAAATGTTGTTTGATGTTTCGTGTTTTTTTCCTATCATTTCAAGGTACTCGTTGAATTGAAGGGGGGGGAGGTAGTGTGTGGATAGCCTCCCGCTTAAACTTTCCACTCCTTTTCTTATTAATAGAGATGAAGACCCGCTCACGACGAATTTAACTTTTTTTTGGTCATGGTATTTTTTAAGTACTCCAGCCCAGTCTTCCACTCTGAATATTTCATCAAGGAATATTGTTGGTTTTTCTTTTTCTTCTAAAAAAACTTCTATTACTTGTTTAAGTGCTTCGGTGTTAGCGTATTTTTTTTCATCGAATGAAAAGTAGAAAGCGTTCCTTCCTAAAACTTGTTTGATTAGTGTTGTCTTACCTACGCGTCTTAAGCCGGTAACTGCGGTTATAAGGTTTGTTTGAATGGCTTTTTTTATTTCTGCGAAAGCGTTTCTTTTGTAATTTGGAAGGTTTTCTTTTTCTCCTGTGTTCATTGGAGAGAAGCTCATTATTTCTTTTTTTGTTGGTATGGCCATGCTTTATTTATTAAGGGCGTAATATTTAAAAATGTGCTCTTATAAGAGCATATTTTCAAGGAGTAAGTTCAAAATCAGTGGCGTGTCTAAAAATAAAATTCTCATAAATTTAACACTGTAAGCGCTGGCGATGATAGTGAAGTTTTTTAGTGTGTTGTTAGTTATCTTTTGATAATTAACGTAACACATAATTTTAAATAGTTTTGTGTTGTAATATTAAGTAATGCAGACTAGCGAGTTTTTAAGTTTTTTAAAAGATTCTAATATAATAGTGTTTTCGTTAGAGGATGCTGTTAAGGTGTTGCGTTGCAAAAGAGCGTACGCCAGGCTTTTTTTATATAGGTGTGTTAAGAAGAAGTTGATAGGTAGGGTGGAAAGGGGTTTGTACTATTTAACGGAAAGGTTTAACGAGTATGAGATTGCATCACATGTTTTGAACCCTTCGTATGTGAGTATGGTGAGCGCTCTCGCGTATTACGGGTTGACCACTCAAATACCTAGAGTGGTTTACGTGGTTTCCACTAAAAGGCATAAACCAATTAAAAACGTGGCTGGGTTTGACATAGTTTTCAAGAAAATTAAGAAGGAAATGTTTTTCGGTTTTCATAAAGAGTCTGAAGGTAACGTGTTTATCGCTGACGCGGAGAAGGCGATAGTTGACATATTCTATTTTAATGATGTTAACGATCTTGACGAGTCCGCGTTTGAAAAACCATCTAGGATAGATGTTGACAAGTTATTTTCTTATGCTGAAAAAACCGGGAAGAAGTCAGTGGTGTTAGGCGTTGCTAAACTGTTGGAGGAGAATGGTTATTTTAAACAAGCTGAGAAGCTAACTGGTTTTATAAAAAAATAAGGTGTTTGTGTTAAATGATTGATAAAGACGAGCTTTTAAAAACAAGCGTTTACGAGCACCCATTTCAAAAGGAAAAGGATTACATTCAAGAAATGTTTTTAATGGAAATTTTTAACGCGGTTGGAGGGTTAGTTTTTAAAGGAGGCACGGCGCTGTCTAAGTTTTATGGTTCTGTAAGGTTTTCAGATGATTTGGACTTTTCTGTTATTCAAGCCAACCAGCCAGCGCGGTTGGATGAGGTTGTTAAAAAGCTTTCCAGAGACTATCCATTAAAAGTTATGAGAAGAAAGAATAACACTAAAATGCTCTCGTATGAGCTAAGCATAAGAGGGCCTTTGTTTGAGGTGGTTAACAAGTACCAGCACCTTAAAATTGAAGTTGATAAAAACGCTTCGGTTATAAGCCAAACCAACATTTTTCACAGAAACCCAGTTTATGTTGACTTAAGACCATACGTCGCGGTTGTGATGAGTGAAAGGGAAATCCTAGCTGAAAAGGTAGTCGCGTTACTTTTCAGGCATAATATAAAAGCAAGAGATTTATACGATCTTCACTTCCTAGTACAAAAGGGTGTTAAAATTGAAGTTGCGATGGTAGATAAAAAAATGAAAGAGCATTATCATGTTTTCACTAAAGACAGGTTTCTAAGCAGGGTGAAAAGCCTGAAAAACGTGTGGAACAAAGAGCTAACCCGATTACTACCTGAAAAAAATTTCATCACGTACAATGAAGCTGAAAGAGTCGTTACAGAGCATTTTCAAACCGCTGGCTTGTTATAAGAAAATTTTATTTTCAAACTCTTGATGTTGGATAGGGGGTTTAAAGAAAAACGAGTTTTTGTGGTTGTATGTAGTGTTTTGAATGGTTATTTCCTATCTTTAAGGTTACCGTAGGGTTAAAAGGGGCAAAGCCTGTTAATAGAAAACCTTTTATATAACTTAATTAAATGTGATGTTATATAAAGTGATTGTGGAGTGAAGACGTTGGCTAAAGCAAGGGTGTTGGGAGGCTCGCTGGTTGTTACTATACCTCGGAGGATTGTGGAAGAGGAAAATATTAAACCCGGCGAGTTTATAGAAATTAACATTGAGAAGATGAAGAAAAGCTTTTTCGGAGTTGCAAGTAAAATAACCCCGTTTACAAAAAAGGATGAGTTTAAGGGATATGAGTAAGTACGTAATAGACGCTTACGCGTGGATAGAATACTTGAGGGGCAGCGAGAAAGGAGAAAAGGTGAAAAGCATAATAGAAAACAAGCAGAACGAAGTTTTAACAAGCGCGATTACAATAGCAGAGGTTTTAAGCAAGTTCGTGAGAAGCAACGAAGATTATTACACTCCTTTAAAGGCAATAAGCATTCTAAGTAGGGTTATCGACGTTGACGAGAAAACAGCGGTGAAAGCCGCGTTGGCACATGCTGAAATGAGGAAAAAAATCAATGATTTCGGCTTGGCAGATGCTTTTTTAATTGCAATTTCCAAAAACTTGCAAGCAAAAATATTAACTGGGGATAAGCACTTCCAAAGCATTCCAAACACGATTATGATATAAAAATTATATATGTTGGCGTAAAACCCGGCGCTCTTCAGGGGGCGGGGTGAAAAAGCGAACTGTTTTTCTCTAATTTTATCACGCTGGGAAACGCCTGGCAATTTTCTTTCGTGTTGTGAATAAAGTATTTTCTATTAAATATTTTTTAAGCAATATTATCTCTTTTTTTTATTTAGGGTTGAGTGTAGTTTTTGTATTCTTTAACGTATTTTTTGAAGAGCCATTGTACAAATATTGCATCATTTTGCTTAGTTTGTGACCGTTCAAGCGCGTTGTAATAACTGTTTCTGTCTTTATATGTAATGTTCAAGAGTGGAAAGCCGTGTTTGTGAAGAATGAAGTTCATTAACAATCTGCTTATTCTACCATTTCCATCTCCGAATGGGTGGATTGTAACAAATTTTAAGTGCGTCAACGCTGCTAGTTCAACTGGGTGGGTTTTCTCTTTATTTCGGTTATACCATTTGAAGAAGTCGTTTAGCAAGACTGGAATTTCTACCGGGCTGGGTGGTATGAATTTGCTTCCTGAGATGGCTACTTGATATTCTCGCAACTTGCCAGCAATGTCCGGTTTTGTAGATTCGAAAAGTTTTTTATGCCAGTAAAGCACGGTCTGCAAAGTTAAATTTTTTTTGTAGTCAAGAATTTCATAAAATAATTTTTCATGCGCTTCTGCTTCTTTTATGTCTTTTACTGGTTTGGAGCGAGGCGTTAAACCACGTTCAAGAAGATCAGATGTTTCACGATATGTGAGTTTTGAACCTTCTATTCTGTTAGTGTCGTAGGTGAATTTAACTGAAAACGTTTTAATTTGCTTCTCCAACCCGCTTTTTGGTGTTTTCTGTTCTTCTTTAGAATAATTTTCTTTTATTTTATTCAATTCAATACTGGATACCAACGTTCTTTGTAAATTTCTGAAAGGAATTGAATTTTTAGCTCTTCAATTTTGCTTGGTATTTTAACGCCCAAATATTTTTCTCTGGTTTGAATCCCGCGCTTGGTGCGTACAGCATGTTCTAAGTAATAGTATGCTTTCGAGCCGATAATCTTCTTTTTTACACTAACCACGCTATACTTATTATACTAACATATTTGTATTATTTTTTATTTAAACTAAAATGTAAGGGTAAGAAAGTAATGTTGTAAAAGTGGATGATAAGCTTAGGTAAAATTTTAAACACTTGCAAACACTAGGCGGTGGCGAGGGTGTTTTTTTATTCTTTTAGTTTGTTTAGGTGTTTTACTATGTCGTCAAAAATCATTTTTCGTTTTTCTTTGGTTAGTTCGAATAGTGGTTTGCTTATCATTTTTTCTGATATTGTGAAGATGTAGTTTGTTTTTATAACGCTGTCTTTTATTGCTCCTTCTTTTTTTGTTAGTGGGATTCCTTTCATTTTTGGGTTACTGGTTATTCCTGCAACTACGATGTTGTTGAATTCTTCAAATAATACTACTGCGGGTCTTTGTTTCACTTCGAAAGTGTCTGTGAATTGTATGGTTGTTAGTACTACTGTTCCTGGTTTAAACATTCTCCCACGCCTCGTCTTCTTTATTATCCCACAATTCTTTCATTTTATCTTGTTGTATCTTGTGCAGGAACTCGTCGTACTGGTTTTTTGTTTGAATATTTTTGAATGTTTTTATTAGTTTTAAGATTACCTCTTCATAAGTTTCTTTTTTATACTCTTTGATTTCTTTGAGTGATCTAACCACTGATTTTCTTAGTTGAATCGTGGTCACGTTTTGATTCATTATATACCACCTATAGTTAATATATAACTACTTATATAAATTTTTCTATTCTTGTGCATTGTTGCATCTACGGGTGTTTTAGATAATTTTGTAATTTATGTTCACTGAAATAGCCAGTCTGCTTTTCGATGAACTTAATCTAGCAGTACCTTTTAGAACGAACCTTCGGCTAATAATGCTTCTTTTGTATACATCTGTTTATTTGAAGCATTAAATTCATGTTTTATTTGACCAACTAAATTATCAACGCTAAATATTTTCCAATAAACAGGAACAAAAGCACTCTTGCCATTTCTTTCTGTTTTTTCTATTTTGAAACTTACAATTATATGTCGTGCATTGTGTATTACTTTAAAATCCTCCGGTCTTTCTGCCGGAGAGAAATAAAACGATCTTTGAGTTGTTTGATAATTCTGTTCATTATAAGTTTTACATTCAATATAATTTGGTCTTTTGTGTCTATCCTCAACAA
>Ga0078972_1013498_pt1 | contig 13441 bp, 9 predicted proteins | sample YelNatPaOPGAMG01_FD_67568 | JGI IMG/M metagenome (GOLD analysis project Ga0078972, IMG submission 67568) | Hot spring thermophilic microbial communities from Obsidian Pool, Yellowstone National Park, USA - OP-RAMG-01 (SPADES assembly) (version 2) | ecosystem: Environmental > Aquatic > Thermal...
GGGGGGGGCGGCGGCCCCCCGGCCCGCCGCAGCCAGGATTAACAGCGTACTTCCCGCATCAACAGACCAGCAGCTCGTAGCCGCGCTCGTAAGAGCGCGGAAAACGAGATTCAAACCCAGCAGCCGGTCCTGCATGACTAACCCCCAGCGCGCATCCCGCACATGCAGGAGCGCCCTACCTTAACTTTGCGTTTCCGCGCCTTTGCGTTAAAAATGCGGACGCATGAGGGCATGCGTCCCTACCATAGACATTAGTAGAGACATTCCATGCATGCGGGACCAACGTGTTCGCAGCTGAGAATGGTAGGCACGCCTCGCGTTCTAAAGCGGGACGCGCGCCGGCCCACAGCTTTTGTGGCGACGTTCCGCGAACGCCGTCTGTTTTTCCCATGATCGGTGCAGCAAGACACTCCCCCAAATGCGGGACGACAATAAACCGGGCGGTCACAGACCGCCGCTACAGAATTCCGGCACCGCTTTCAATTCGGTTGGGGGGGCACTTCCATATCGTACAGAGTTTGGTGCAGGCTGAGCGGCGCACTGCATTCAGCTCTGACCAAAGCCTGCTCTGCTAACACGGAATTGACTGCGCCTCAGAGCGGCGCACGCCGTTACAACTGCATTCTCGTGGCGCGGATCACGTACGTGCGGGAGCGCACCTTACAACAAACCGGGTTCGTTGGGCGCCTACGAAGTGGTGTCTTCCATAAGTCATTCCTCAGACACAGGGGTTAGCGTTGCGCCGGAAATGGCTTTCTGCCACAGAAAAAACGCTTTTCGTTTTAATGATGTTGCGCTTTCGAGTGCAACGCGCCAGTGGATACAAAACCTGCCGCAAAGGAAGCAGCTTTTTTGAGAAGTGTGAAACATCCTGCTCGACGCCGGCCCCCCACGGTTCAATGTGTGCCGGTTTGGGCAGGCAACGGAAGACCGTTCCTGATTGACTTTGTAAATCTGACCAGCAAGCTCTGCGCGGTGTGCGTTCGAGTTGCGCAGCAGTATGTAAAGCATGTGAAAAAAACCGAGCATGACCAGATGAAAACCCGAATAGCCGTAACGCAGCAGGAATCAGCACGGTGCCTGGGCCAGTTTGGTCGGTCGCGCAGGCTTATTGTGGGTGGGATGATCCTGGTGATCCTTTGCGTCCTGACGTGCGCAATTGCACTAGGTGGGGTGGCACCGCAACCGCGTGAACGTTGCTCATTCAACGCCGATTGGCGGTTCACAATGGGCGATCCGCCGGCATGGGAAGGCAAACTCAGCTACGAAAACCTTAAGCCATGGCTGGTTACAGTTGGGCGCGAGTTCGCGAAAAACACAAATGCAACTGCTCAATCCCGACCGGCTGGCAACCCGGGTTGCGATATGCCGTATGTCCAACCTGATTTTGACGACAGCGCATGGCGGCGGCTGGACCTGCCGCATGACTGGGGCGTCGAAGGACCGTTCAAGCAAAATTATCCAGGCGAGACCGGCAAACTGCAGTTTTGGGGTGTTGGCTGGTACAGAAAACGGTTTCATGTACCGGCATCTGACACAGGCAAACGAATTTACCTTGACGTTGACGGTGCAATGTCATACGCGATGGTCTGGCTCAACGGACGGTTTGTGGGTGGGTGGCCTTATGGATATGCCTCGTGGCGGTTGGACCTGACACCGCACATTCGGTTCGGTGCCGAGAACGTACTGGCCATCCGACTCGATAACCCGCCTGTGTCATCGCGTTGGTATCCGGGTGGCGGCATTTACAGGAACGTCTGGCTGGTTAAAACCGCTCCGGTCCACGTTGCTCAATGGGGCACGTTCATAACAACGCCGGTAGTTACCCCGGATTCCGCAACAGTTCAGGTTAGGGTCGAAGTTGTCAACTGCACGGAAACTCCGGTTGAACCGATGGTTGCAACGGCGATTTACCAGTTGGATGCAAGAGGCAACAGAACCCGCAGAGCTGTTGTCAAAACCGCCCCTGTACAACTGCAGGTTGCGCCTGGTACAACCCATGCCTGTACTGCAACAGTCACGCTTGCAAAACCCAGGTTGTGGAGCATTCAAAAGCCGAACCTGTATGTCGCCGTCACAACGGTTGAGATACAGAATGCTGTTGTTGACCGATACGAAACCGTGTTTGGTGTCCGAACAATCAAGTTCGATGCTGCACACGGATTTTGGCTTAACGGCGTGCTGACCGAGATCAACGGTGTATGTAATCATCACGATCTTGGCGCACTCGGCGCAGCACTAAACCTGCGCGCATTGGAACGGCAGTTGAGGTTGCTCAAAGAGCTGGGTTGCAACGCAATTCGCACAAGTCACAACCCGCCTGCGCCTGAGCTGCTCGATTTGTGCGACCGGCTCGGGTTTATGGTGATGGTGGAAGCATTTGACGCATGGCGCACGGCAAAGCGCACCAACGATTACAGTGTGCTTTTTGATGACTGGCACGAGAAAGACCTGCGTGCAATGGTGCGGCGTGACCGTAACCACCCCAGTGTTGTTCTCTGGAGCATCGGCAACGAAATTCTCGAGCAAAGTGATCCTGACGGTTGGAAACTGGCGTTGCACCTTGCAAACATTGTTCGCGATGATGACGCGACACGGCCTGTGACGGCCGCGCTGCACAAGCCAGAGGCAATGACAAACGGGTTCCAGCGTGTGTTGGACGTGTACGGCTGCAATTACGGCCCGCACAGGTACACAGAGTTCCGGCGGTTGAACCCGGATGTGCCGCTCATTGGCAGTGAAACAGCGTCATGCGTAAGCTCGCGTGGCGAGTATTTCTTCCCTGTCAGCACAAACAGACGCGCCGGACGGGTGAATTTCCAGGTCACCTCGTACGACCTTGCCGCACCTGCGTGGGCGGTCCGGCCGGACACGGAGTTTGAGGCACAAGACCGAAATTCGTTTGTTGCCGGCGAATTTGTCTGGACCGGATTTGATTACCTGGGTGAACCCACCCCGTACGACCGTGACACGACAAACATGCTCGAGTTTACTGAACCGGAGCTGCGCGCCCGGGCTGAGAGACAACTAGTGGAGCTTGGCAGGATACTCGTGCCGTCGCGCAGCTCGTACTTTGGTATATTCGACTTGTGCGGCTTCAGAAAAGACAGGTTTTACCTCTACCAGGCACGTTGGCGACCCGAGCTGCCAATGGCACACATACTGCCGCATTGGACCTGGCCGGAACGCGTTGGCCTGATCACACCCGTCCACGTGTACACTTCGGGCGATGAAGCTGAGCTGTTCCTGAACGGCAAATCATGCGGCAGGAAAAAGAAGGCGCCTTTCGAGTACCGGCTCTGCTGGGATGATGTTGTGTACGCGCCGGGCGAGCTGAGGGTTGTCGCTTACAAACAAGGCCGGAAATGGGCAACTGATGTTGTGCGAACGACTGGGCCTGCAGTGGCGCTTGTGCTTGAGCCGGACCGGAAGACTGTGCGTGCTGACGGGGTTGATCTGGTTTTCGTGACTGTTAAAGTCGTGGACAAGAACGGACAGGTTGTGCCCCGGGCAAAAAATCGGATCAGGTTTAGCATAACCGGTCCCGGTAAGATCATTGCAACCGACAACGGTGATCCAACGTGTCACGAACCGTTTGGCTCGAGCGAACGTGATGCGTTTAACGGCCTTGCACTTGTAATTATCAAGGCTGAGTCGGGCCAACGCGGTACAATCACACTCACTGCACAAGCCGATGGCCTGCGCGGCGCGACTGTGCGAATCCGAACCAAACCCGACTGACGTGGTGCCGAAAAAGCCATTTTCGAGGTGGAAAAACATGCGTAAACCCCGATGTTTCGGATCGTCGTTTTTTCAAAACAGCCCTTTTCAACAGCTTGCCGGGCGGCGTCGGTTTTTGACCGAGCAATGTTTGCAGCAGACATGCTGTGGTATTCCCCCCGAGAGTGTGCAGAATACAAAATGCAGATTTGCGATACCAGGGAAGAAAAAACTGGTGCATCCCAGCGTTACCGCAGTAGGATTTCGCACACCATTTAAGCGTAAACCGTAGTCGAGAGTATAAAATGAAGCTCAGGAGGTTAATTGCGCTGGCAACGCTGGCTGTGATTTTGGGCTGCAACTGCGCGGTTTCATCACGGGCGCAAACAAACGATTTCTCGGGCCGAACGGACGAATCAATTCGAGCTGTGCTCGAGTTAGTGGCTGATCGGCAGCTTCGCGTGTCGGCCACGAATCCAGCCCCCATAATTCTTGCAGATGGTGCGTATCCGGTCGCACGCGCGCTTGCAGAGGCAACAAATGCAACCAGACCGACCGGAATTGCGTGGAACTATCCGTGGGGTGTGACACTTTACGGTCTGTTGCAAGCGTATCGCGCGACAGGTAACACGAACTACCTGAACTTTGTGCTCGAACACAACCAGATCGTAGGGCGGTACTACTACTGGTTGCGGAGCCTGCACAACTCGCTCACAAATACAACCGGGCTTGCTTCATTTCAACAGAGCACTGCGATAGGCGAGTTTTTCAAAAACGATTCACCTGCAACCGGCAAGCTGGATTATTGTGGTGCAATGGGGGCACAGTTCATGGAATGCATACTGAACCATGCCGGCAATATCTCGACCGAGCAGTTACATGTCGGGTTCAACGTGGCACGGTATATCAGTTCTATCCAATCACGGTTACCCGATGGCACGCTCTGGCGCACAAACACAAGTCCACAACAAACAATTTGGGCTGACGACTTGTACATGAGCTGTCCGTTTTTAATCCGGTGGTACCTTTACACTGGGCAGACCAATTACCTCGACGACGCCGCGCGTCAGATCATAAACATGGCAGGGTACCTGCAGGATACCGACGGGCTTTGGTACCATGGATACTTCGTGAACTCAAACGCTGTTAACGGGTTCAAGTGGGGGCGTGCAAACGGCTGGGCTATGGTCGCCACTGTCGAAGTGTTGTCTGTAATGCCTGTCAATCATCCGGCTCGGTCGAACCTGCTGAGCATACTGCGCCGACACATCGAAGGCGTTAAAGCTGTGCAAACGTCTTCAGGCATGTGGCGGCAGGTGCTCGATTATCCGCAGTTATGGGAGGAAACATCTTGCACGGCCATGTTCACCTATTGCATTGCACGGGCGGTTAACCGCGGCTGGATTGATCCGACAAACATTGATGTTGCGCGCCGTGGTTTTGTGGGTGTGGCAGCTAACATTGATACAAACGGTGCGGTGCTCAACGTGTGCCAGGGCACGGGCATCGGTACCAGCCTGAGCTTTTATCAGAATCGGCAACGGCCATACGACGACTCACACGGCCGCGGCGCGGTGTTACTGGCGGCATCGGAGCTTTTGCTCAGACCGCAGTTGGCAATTGCGACAACTGATACCGAGGCGGCGGTTTCGTGGCATGGAGGTATCAGAGATTGGATTTTGGAAACCTCGACGAATCTCGATACCTGGCGTGTGAGCGCAACACAACCCGTTTTAACCGAAAGTTGGCTAAATGTTGTTACCGAACCGCTCGGTGAGGTGTGTTTTTACCGGTTGCGTTTCAGCCAGCCGTGTTACCCGCCTGAACCGATCAGTTTCGAAGCCGAGTTATTGCCCTGGACAACAAACGGCGCTGCTGCGGTTTTGTCTTCGCCGGACACAAATGCAAGTGGTGGGTTGTTTGTCACGTTTTATGCCGATAGCCCGGGCGATTACATCGAATTCACGCTGACCAATGTACCTGCCGGCGCCTACCGGCTTAAAACCGGCTTTAAATCAAACACAAACCGCGGTCAGGTAATTGTGGCCGTGGACGGCACACAACTTGATACAGGTTTGGATGAATACTTTTACCAAACGCTTTATCCGACGATGGATTTCGGCCTCATAACATTTGAGGAAAGCGGCAATCATTCACTACGGTTTACCCTTACCGGTAAACACGGCGCGTCAACAGGATATACGTTTGTAGCTGACAAGTTCATCCTGTGCCCACAATAACCGGACTACACGCACTGAGTGGTTCTTGAGAGCGTTATCGGTTGCGGGTTGCGCCCTCGGAAAGTGCGCGAAATCCCGAGCTGCGCGATTTGCGTTCCACAGCTACCAGTCTCACGTGAGCCGGCCGGCCGTCTCACAACTTGCACAAGGACTAATACCTGGCCGGATTTGAACCGTACAATTTCCAGTGCGCCCGCAGGCAGGCGGACGCGCGTAAACCGCCCGAGTTATGGAAGTGCAAATTGTTGCATGGCTCAAGTCGTAGTCGGCGGATTCGGGCAGTTGAAGACGTTGGTATGCAAATTAACCTGGTGTCCTTTCGTTATGCAATGTCCTGCAGCGGCACCGGGTTTTTGTTGGGGGTAACACTTGACCGGGGAAGGCAGTTGGGTTTACTCTTTTTTCAGCTTGAGAACGGTAAAGCGCACCAAAATTTGGCACGCTGCACGGCCTGGTGTGGCGTTGTGGTTGTTGGGCGTGAGTGTGTGCAGTGTGCACCTTGCAATTGCTGCAGCCGGAGCCGGTGAACCGGTTCAAACCGCACCGGCCAATGATAAAGTGCTGCTGATCCCACTCGAGTACCGCGAAGTTGGCTTTACGATTGATCGGGTTGGATTCGAGCTACACACACCAACCGCTGCGCAGGCAGCACAACTTAAACTGCCGCCAGTCGGCAAGGGAACAAAGCTGGTTTTCGGCGCTCTCGAAGTGGGGACGAACCAGTTCGCTTTCGCCTGGGACAGGAACAAAGCGAGGTTGTATTTGGACCTCAACCAGAACGAGGATTTTACAGATGATGCTGCGGGTGTGTTTGATGCGGCTGAAAAGGGGTACTCACAGAAATTTGCCGGGATTCGCTTGTCGGTTTTAGACGGAACAGGCCAATGCGACCTTCTGATTGACCTGATGTTTTACAGTACGCGCATTGGTTTTGCCGAGCTGCGCTCGTTTTACGAGGGGAAGCTCGAGCTGGCCGGACAAACCTGGCAGATCGGTGTGGTCAGGCGGCCTGTCGCTAGTGGAAGGTCCACAAGGGGCAGGTCGGAATCGGCGCTGTTGATCAGGCCGTGGACTGAACGTGCTAACGAATTCAGCTTGACCGACTCGACTGCGGTTACAGTTCCATTCTGCGAAACAGTTCAGTTATGGGACAAGAGCTACACCCCTGAGCTTGTCTGGCAGCAATGTGGCGGCACAAACAAACCCGTGCTCAAACTTGGCGCGGTGGAGACTGCGCTTGGTCAACTTGAGCTGGCCGGAATGTATGTGGACCGGTTGGTTTTGGCAAACGCGCCGCACCGCGCCGCATTTTTCCATGGACCAGCCCGAATCATTCGGTTGCCGGTTGGCACTTACACCGACATCGAGGTGTTCCTGAAGAACGACGATTCAGAAGCAACTGCTGCGTTTGATGAAAAGGTCGTGGTTACCGCAAACACAACTAATACTCTGCCTGTTGGCGGGCCACTGACGAACTCGGTAACGATCACACAACGCGGGCGCATATTGCGCATGGACTACAAACTCGTCGGGTACAGCGGCAAACCGTATGAGCTTGTCCATAGCGGCCGACTTAAAGAACCCGAGTTCACGATCTACAAAGGCGACAGACGGATTGCCAGTGGCAAGTTCCAGTTCGGGTGAGGCGGCACATGCTCGTACTCATGGCGAGTACCATTCAATGTATTCGGTAAGCTGAAGATTGTTGTGTCGTCCGATCTAGGTAAGCTGGGTGACAAAACTGGTGCACCCGTCGAAGTCACGGTCGGTTGGGGGCGGATTCCATTGCGCGTTTTGGGCTGGGGGGTGCTGTTTGCGCTGATGTTTCTCGAGCCGAACCGCTCAGCGCGCGCGTGGAGTGTGTGGGTGGTTGTCATACTGCTTCAGGGTGCAATCTCGCTTCTGACTTTTGCGTTGGGTGCGATGGCGTCTTCTGTTTCTGGGCCTTATACGGGACTTGTATTTGCGCTGGGCACGTTTTGGCTGCTGATGCCGTACGTCAGTGGCAAGGGCTGGCCAACAACGTTTTGGTGTGCATTCGGTCTGATCTTGATTGGCACATGGGTCTTTGGGTTTAGCGGGATGGACTCAGTCGGAGAGAGCGAATTTATGATTTTTCTGCTTTATGTCGGGTTTAACTCGGGCCTCGGGTTCGCACTTGGATTGGCGTCAAGTCGGAAAAACCCGCACATTGGCACTTTTATTGCGTGGTTGTTGCTCTGGTCATGCGTATTGTGGCTCGTCACGGCCATACCGTGGGTGGTGATTGCTGTGGCTGAGGCGGGACCGATTGCGCTCACGGCGTTATTTGCCGTGTTTATTGCAGCCGGCGTAGGAGTCGGCGTCACATTGGCCTTCCTGATTCTGTCAGCCGTTGAACCGTTCTACGGCACCAGATTCAGAGCGTTTCTTGGTGAATTACCAGCACCCGAAACTCCACCTGCACCGCCTGTGATTACATGCCCCGCTTCTTGAGCGCCGGTGCTGCTTTTGTCATCAGGCCGAAATCGGCCGCGGCGGACCCTCCGACATTGCAGGATTGACCAATCCCACCACATCGTGACTCCTGATGCCGCCGCTTGGCCATGGGATGCGAACAAGATCTGGCCTTTGTCGTTTTAAGGAACGGCAGTAGGGTGGACTTGAAGGATGGCCAAGCTGCAACAGACACGTCTTGCCAATCAAGCCGCGTGAAACTCGGAGGCTTTACTTCGGCCTTGGCAGCAAGAACTGACCTTTCGGCTCTTATGCGTATGCGTGCCCGGTTTTTGTTGGCTGTGAACTATTCTTTGTTGCATGACACTGACCGGGATATTTCTTGCTTTTTTCGTGGCGCAGAGTTCCAAGTCTGCCGCCTACCTGCGTGGAACGCATAGCCAGGCATTCGGCTTGGCGTAGGCAGGCGACTCAGCAGGTTTCTCCCGCAATGCGGGATGCGCCACGATAGTTCCGTCGCGCCGGCACTGCATGTTTGTGAAATATCCGGGCGGAGTGCGTATGGTCGAGCGGCATTCGGGAACCGAGCATGCGGTCGGGCACGAAGGCTTTCGTGCACACTAGCCGTGCGGTGCAATCGCTTCGGATTAGTGTTGTCGTAGTTCATGCGGCTGCGTTGCAGCTCGTGTGTACTGCGGTAGCAATAGCCAAATTTGCAATAGCCGATTGCAGATAGCGGATTACAAATGCGGATTGACAATGGGTTGTGAAGAAACGGCCTGTTCTCGCACGAGGATTACCGATGGCCTTTGGCCGATAGGAATGCACAATAGGCAGTGTTGGGGGATATTGCTGTGGTTGGCTATTGCCAAAAGGCCAGGCCTATTCTTCCACAGGTTCACCCCGGGCGGCGCGTGCTTCAGGCGAGTTGTACAGTGGATGGTCCAGCTTCAAACTCCGGAGGAAGTTGACCCGGAATTCCCTCAGTTTCTGCGCCGTTTCACGCTGCTGTTTCACTTCCCGCGTCAAATGCCGCTTGCCCTGCACCGGCGAATCCTCGATCGAGCTGGTCCATGCTGTGAGTTGTCGCGCGCATGGCTCGGCCAGTGCACGAATTTCCTGCAGGTGGCGCGCGAACAGTCTGAGTTTGGGGGCAGCCTTTCACCGCGGCAATCATCGAGCGCACCTCGCCCGCTGAGCCGCGTGCAATGGCGAGGAACGCTGTCAATTCATCTGTGGTCACGCGCTCAAACCCTTCCGCAATGTTGTTTGACACTGAAAGCGCGGCGCGGTCGAGCTGGTTGCGAAATCCCGGCGTGAGCGGGAGATTCGGTTCCTCGAGCAGGTCGAGCACCTTGTTATAGAGGCGGGCGGCTTCCTGCCAAACGAGCAGGTCCTCGAACTTTTCGTATTTGGGCATGGCGATGACCTTTCTCGGTTGCGGATTCGCCGGGAAGTAACAATAGCCGATAGCCAATTGTCAATAGGCAAGTGTCAGGATTTTGCCACGATTTTCTCTGAAAACCGGCACAAGACCGTACAAATCTGCCCGGATACCGGGGATAAATCACGATTTTGCGGTTGTATTCTCGCTTTGAGAAGAGGTCGGTTTTTCAAAATACCCCTTTTTCAACGGCCTGTTAGTTTCCAGGGTGTTGCCGAGACAGCCGTCCAAGGTATCACAGCCGGGCATTCACATTTTCGTGCAAAGCGCGGATACCGCACGTTCTTCCGGCGCAGGGCGTTACAGGCTGGGTTCGGCGTAAACTGCAAAATCTGAGATAAATCATCCCGAATTTTGAATTGTAGCTATGGAATTGTGCGGACGCGAAGCCCGTTGAAAACACAGGGACTTCTTGCAGTTTTCACTTAAAACTGGAGGTAGCTCGCGCAAGTGTCGCGTTTGGGCGAGAGGCTGTTTGTATTTGGCCATTGGCTATTGACTATTGCGGGTGCAAACCGGCCGTCGGTCATCGGGTATCGGCTCTTGCCGGAGGCAGCATTGGCTTTTGGTCATTGGCTATCGGCTATTTACTGTTTGCACGCCCGCGCAGTATCGCGTCGTGAACCCGTGACATGCGTTTGGCTCGACCCCACGCAAAGCGCTAAAGTTGCGGCGCATTTCTTGTAATCAAGGGTCTCCGCCGCATTACAATCACCTTCAACGACGCCCGCCACACTGATGTTCCCCCGCGCTTCACTTTCGAGCCACAAATCGCGCCGCCAGACGCCCTTGCCGGAGCGGCCAAGGACGTTGGGATTATCCAACCCCGTAGGGCACGTCCACATTCCGATGTGCGATTGTGTTTTAGCGGCCAAAGTCCGGCGACCAAAGCCGGACGAGGCTCGAGCCGTTGGCTGGGAACCTGCGCCTGCCAAGCCAGAGCGGCCGTTACCCTGTGCTATCTGGGAATTAGCGCCTTGAGCCATCACTGCCAACGCCAATGTGTGGTGATCCATTGCGTCTTTGGACGGCGCGTGATGCTGCCCAAGTTCGTCTTGCCATTTGGCCCGTTTTTGAGTCGGGGTCGGAATCCCATATTCAACCGGGTTGATCTGTCTTCGGGTCAAGACATTTTGATTTTGTACGTTTGATTTTCGTGCTGGGTCATGGTACACACCCGACAAGCACAGTGAAAACAGGCAGTGCAATTTGGCGCAGGGTGACCGCCAACGGAGGTGTGAGGCGGCCTGGTGGCGCTCCTGGTCTTCAAAACCAGTGTGGGACTTTAACCAGTCCCAGGTGGGTTCGATTCCCATACACCTCCGCCAACTGCGGTTTTGCCGAAACAAGTCATGCACAACCCGCATTGGACCGGCACCGGTCATGAACAAGGTTCAACAACCGCACCTTGACCCGACCCGACGCCTGACGGACGGTCGGTCGTTTTTGCCCGGTTTTGTGTTGTCATTGGCCGGGCTATTGCTTGTTCTTTTTGGTCTTGGCCGGATTACCGGGGTGGAAAAGGTCTCAGGCGACCTTGCACTTGAGACCGAAGTTAACATTGCAATTGCGCATGGCGGCGTGCGGTATGTTGTTGAGCAACAGGCTGAACCCGGGTTCGAGACGCAACAGTTGCGCCGGGCCGAGTCGCCCGAAAGGCTGCCCGGTGCGGTTCCGCGCCGTTTTTTCCCAGGCACAGCGCGGCTGTGCATTGACCTGACATCAAAAGAGCCGTGCCCGACCTGAGTGCGATGATCCCGCGCAGTGTGCGGGGCGGCCATCATGGCGATGGCGTCCAATAAAATGTCCAACTCTGTTGACACTGCGCCTCGGGCGCAGGCCGTTGCAAGTGCCAAACGCATCGTCAAAATCCGGCCTTGGATACAGACAGCATTTTTGGCCGTTTGGCTGATGCCGGTGGGTCGTTGGCTACATTCGGTTCCGGCATGCGTATTTCATTGTTACGCATGTCCACTGTCTGCATTTGCATGTCCGGTTGGGTTAATGGCCAATTACGCCGCTGTATTTCCTGTTTGGACAACCGTGCCCTGGTTGTTGATTGGTGTATTATTGCTTGTGGGGGCGGTTGGAGGGTCGCTCGTATGCGGCTGGGCGTGCCCGTTTGGTCTGCTGCAGGATTTGCTGGCGCGGATTCGACGCCAAAAGATGTCTTTACCGGTGTGGGCTGGCCACATGCGATACGTTGTGCTGGTCGGGCTGGTTTTGTTTTTGCCGTGGTACCTTGGCAGGCAGGGAATTCTGTACGAGGAACAATCCATCTCGATTTGTCGGCTTTGCCCGGCCGGTGCGCTCGAGTCGAGCTTGTGGTACTCGATTCGAGGTGTGTTGACCGGGTCAGGCTGGCTGATGAGCTGGTACAAGGGGACGATTTTGGTTGCTTTCATTGTTGGGGCAATCCTGATCCATCGGCCATGGTGCAGGACGTTTTGTCCGTTGGGCGGACTACTTGCGCTGTTCAACCGGGTGAGTTTGTTTCATCTGCGGTTCGACCCGGCCAACTGTGTCAAGTGCAACCTATGCCGCAGCAGATGCGCAATGGGCGTTCGAGTTGACGAACGTGTCAATGCAACCGGCTGTATTCGGTGCCTCGAATGCACAACCTGCGGCGCAATTCAAGCTGCGGTTGCGTTGCCGGGCAGTAAGGCTGGCAAAGCCCAGCAGCAACCGGCCTCGTAACCAGTCGGGTTTGGTTACCCGTGCAGTCAGCTCACGACACGAATCCGGAGCCAGTTTGCCCATGTTGAGGCAGCGCTTGACTTGGCCGGCGCACATGCTTAACTAATAAGCGGGTTGAGGGTTTGGTTGTGCCCGCGTGGCGGAATTGGCAGACGCGCTAGATTCAGGTTCTAGTGGGTAACACCGTACAGGTTCAAATCCTGTCGCGGGCACCAACGTTAACTGTGCGGGGAACCTCTGGCGCAGAGACGCGAATTTAGCAGTTAGATTTTCCAGTTGACCGGTACGGAAACTTTCTTGCCGAACCTGTCGTTGTAAAGGACGAACCCGTTGCGCACACCGAATTCGTGCACAAGCCGCGTCAGTTTGACATCGTAACAGCAATATTCGGCGATCTCGAGCAGTTTGCCTTCTTTGAACCAGCGCAGTGCTTGCATACCGTCACTGGTTTTTTCGAGGCCGAACGTTGCCTGTGCAATTGCCTCAAGTGACAGCCTGTGTTGTACCTTGTTTTGCAGGTCAACCATGATGTCGAGCGTGGGCAACTGGCGCAAATCAAGTGCAGTGTAACCGTGCAACACCTCGTAATCGAAGCGCAAGATATTGAAACCAACTACCAGGTCGGCCCGCTGCAGCTCGGCAAGCAGGTCGTTGACATGTTTCTCGGCGTAAATGCGGTACTCGGCCCGCGCGGTGCTGTAGGTTACACCCACACTCATCCGCATTCGGCTGATGTGCGACCAACCGCCGACTTCATTAGCCGATTTCTGCGTTTCGAGGTCGAAATAGACGATGTTTTTCACCGTGCGCAAAGAAAATCAAACCTGGTTCAGTTTATCTAGACAAACTCATTCTTTGGCACACCGTGCCGTGCCAGAAATCACGCAACTGGACTGTTAACGGT
>Ga0078972_1013500_pt1 | contig 13438 bp, 26 predicted proteins | sample YelNatPaOPGAMG01_FD_67568 | JGI IMG/M metagenome (GOLD analysis project Ga0078972, IMG submission 67568) | Hot spring thermophilic microbial communities from Obsidian Pool, Yellowstone National Park, USA - OP-RAMG-01 (SPADES assembly) (version 2) | ecosystem: Environmental > Aquatic > Thermal...
TCGGTGCGTTGTTCGACGCGCGCCGCTTCGACCGCATAAGTGACACGACGCACCGGAGAGAACGACGCGTCGAGCTGCAGACGGCCGATCGGCCGGCTCTGCTCCTCGAACGCCACGCGCGTCGCTGCCGGGCGGTAGCCGCGGCCCCGCTCGATGCGCAGCGTCATGCTCAGCTCACCCGCCTGCGTCAGGTTGGCGATCACCAGATCCGGGTTCACGACTTCGATGTCATGATCGGTCTGAATGTCTCCGGCGGTCACCGGACCGGGGCCCTTCTTGTGCAGACGCAGCTCGGCGTTGTCGCGCGAGTGCATGCGCAGTGCAACGGACTTGAGGTTCAGCAGGATGTCGACGACATCCTCCTGAACGCCCTCGATGCTGGTGTACTCGTGCAGCACGCCGTCGATCTCCGCTTCGGTGATCGCGCTGCCGGGCATCGAGGAGAGCAGCACGCGCCGCAGCGCATTGCCGAGCGTGTGGCCGAAGCCGCGCTCAAACGGCTCAATGGTGACGCGAGCCTGGCGAGGCGCAACAGGCTGCACCTTCACCACGCGCGGCTTCAAGAATTCTGTGACGGATCCCTGCATTGCAGTCTCACCTTGCCGGCCGACAGCCGGCGTAAAAAGCGAAAACGGGGGCGCGAACGGCCGACAGATGCCGGCCCTCGACGCGCGCCGATTACTTCGAATAGAGCTCCACGACCAGGTTCTCGTTGATGTCCGGCAGGACATCATCGCGGCCCGGCGGCGCCTTGAACACACCGCGGAATTCCTTGTCGTTGACCTCCACCCACTCGGGCAGGCCCACCTGCTGCGCAATGCCGAGCGCGTTCTGAATGCGCAGCTGCTTGCGCGCCTTCTCGCGAATCTCGACCGTGTCGCCCGCCTTCACCTGATAGGAGGCAATGGTGACCGCGCGACCGTTGACGTTGATGCCCTTGTGGCTGACCAGCTGGCGCGCCTCGGCGCGGGTCGCCGCGAAGCCCATGCGGTACACGACGTTGTCCAGCCGGCACTCGAGCAGGCGCAGCAGGTTCTCGCCCGTGCTGCCCGTGCGGCGGGCCGCCTCGGTGTAGTAGTTACCGAACTGGCGCTCGAGCACGCCGTACATGCGACGCAGCTTCTGCTTCTCGCGCAGCTGCATGCCGTATTCGGACAGACGAGTGCGGCGCTCGCCCTTGATGCCGCCCGGCGGCACGGAGAGCTTGCATTTGCTCTCCAGGGACTTGACACCGCTCTTCAGGAACAGATCCGTGCCCTCGCGACGAGCGAGTTTGCACTTGGGACCGAGGTAACGCGCCATGCTGAATTCTCTCTTCTCGCGCCGGAGTCGATCAGACCCGACGCTTCTTCGGGGGACGGCAGCCGTTGTGCGGAATCGGCGTGACGTCGGCGATGCTGGTGATTTTCAATCCGCAGCCGTTCAACGCACGGACTGCCGATTCGCGTCCAGGGCCCGGGCCGCCGACGCGCACCTCGACGTTCTTCACGCCGTGCTCCTGCGCCGCGACACCGGCCTTCTCCGCCGCCACCTGCGCAGCGAACGGGGTGCTCTTGCGCGAGCCGCGAAAGCCACAGCCGCCCGCCGTCGCCCACGACAGAGTATTCCCCTGACGGTCGGTGATGGTGATGATGGTGTTGTTGAAAGAAGCGTGCACGTGCGCAATTGCGTCGAGCACGTTCTTGCGCGCCTTCTTGGGCTTCTTGGCGGACGAACCGCCCTGTTTCTGATCAGCCATGCTGCAAAGTCCTCAAATCAAGCCTTGCCCGGAGGCGCATTCAACTTCACGGCCTGCTTGCGCGGTCCCTTACGGGTGCGAGCATTGGTGCGGGTGCGCTGCCCGTTCACCGGCAGTCCGCGACGATGCCGGATGCCGCGGTAGCAGCCCAGGTCCATCAGCCGCTTGATGTTCATCGACACTTCACGCCGCAGATCGCCTTCGACGGCGAACTTGGCGATCTGACTGCGGATCGCGTTGATCTCGGCCTCGGTGAGATCCTTGACCCGCGTCTCAGGGTTGATGCCCGCGCCTTCGCAGGCCTTCAGCGCCCGCGTGCGGCCCACGCCGTAGATGTGCGTGAGGCCAACCCAGACATGCTTGTTCAGGGGAATGTTAATGCCGGCTATGCGTGCCATATTGCTCTACCGAAGCCGCGGGGAAAACGCGGTATTTTAACAAAAATTCGACCTATTCCAAATACTTGCGAGGCCGGTCCCGGGCCGTCCCTGCTGAGGCGCGGCCCTGCGAGACCGCTGCCGCCGGCAGTGCCGACCCCTGGCGCGGCACTCACCCCTGGCGCTGCTTGTGGCGCTGGTCCGTGCAGATGACGTAGACCACGCGCCGGCGGCGCACGATCTTGCAGTTCTTGCAGATCTTTTTGACCGAAGGTCTGACTTTCATGATGCGCTCCGCGCAGTCTTAAGGGCGGGCCGAAGCGGTCCGCGGTTAAACATGGCGCCAGGCGCCGGGATCGTACGATTCATCATCCGCGCCGCCCTCACCCGCCCTGGCCTGAACGGCCGTAGCCGAGCAGGTTGGCCTTCTTCATCAGGCCCGGGTAGTGGTGCGACATCAGGTGCGCCTGCAGCTGCGCCATGAAGTCCATGACCACCACGACCACGATGAGCAGCGAGGTGCCGCCGAACTGGAACGAGACGCCCTGCTGGCCCTCGAGGAACACTGGCAGGATGCACACCGCGGCGACGTACAGCGCGCCCCAGAGGGTCAGACGGGTGAGCACCTTGTCGATGTACTCGGCGGTCTGCTGCCCCGGGCGGATGCCGGGGATGAACGCACCGGATTTCTTCAGGTTGTCGGCCGTCTCGCGCGAATTGAACACCAGCGCGGTGTAAAAGAAGCAGAAGAAGATGATGAGGATGCCGTAGAGCACCATGTACAGCGGCTGGCCGAACCCGAGAGCGGCCGCGACGTCCTGCATGACGCTGGCGAAGCCGCCCTTTGCGCCGGTGCCGAGGAATCCGGCAATGGTCGCCGGGAACAGCAGGATGCTCGAGGCGAAGATCGGCGGGATCACGCCCGACATGTTGATCTTGAACGGCAGGTGGCTGCTCTGCCCGGCGTACATGCGCCGGCCGACCTGGCGCTTCGCGTAATTCACCGTGATGCGCCGCTGGGCGCGCTCCATGAACACCACGAATGCCGTGGTCCCGATCACGAGAATCAGCAGCAGCAGCGCAAACGGCCCCTGCATGGCGCCGGAGCTCACCGCCTCGGCGGCCGAACTGATTGCGCCCGGAAGTCCGGCGACGATGCCGGCCAAAATGATCATCGAGATACCGTTGCCGATGCCCCGCTCGGTGATCTGCTCGCCGAGCCACATCAGAAACACCGTGCCGGTCGTCATGGTCACCGTGGCGGTGAACATGAACTGCCAGCCCCCGACCATGGTCATGCCGCCCTTTTCGAGCGCCCCGGCTGCCGCGAACGACTGGAAGATCGCGAGCGCCACGGTTCCGTAGCGGGTGTAGTCGGTCATCTTGCGCTGACCGGCCTGACCTTCCTTGCGCAGCTCCATCAGGCTCGGCACCACCATCGACATCATCTGGATGATGATCGAGGCGGAGATGTAGGGCATCACGCCCATGGCGAAGATCGACAGACGCGACAGCGCACCGCCGGAGAACATGTTCACGATGCCGAAGATCGTGCCCGAGTTCTTGCTGAAGAAGCGGGCGACCTCGACCGGATTGATGCCCGGGACGGGAATGAAGGTCCCGACCCGGTAGACGATCATCGCGCCGATCAGAAACAGCACGCGCGTGCGGATCTCCCCAAGACGGGCCGCTTCGCTGAGCGCTGCAGCTGGATTGTTGAGAGTGTTCGCCACGATGTCTTCCGGTTGAGTCTGTGAACTCGCTCGTCGCGCCGCTTAGGCCTCGATCTTGCCGCCGGCCGCCTCGATGGCGGCGCGCGCGCCGCGCGTGACCGCGATGCCCTTGAGCGTCACGGCCTTCTCGAGTTTGCCCGACAGCACGACCTTGGCCCGCTCGGTCCCGACCGGCGCGACGCCGGCCTTGATCAGCGCCTCGACGTCGACCACGGCCGCGTCGACCTTGGCGAGCTCACTGAGGCGCACCTCGGCACGGGTCGCAGCCATTGCGGAGCGGAACCCGACCTTCGGCATACGCCGCTGGATCGGCATCTGGCCGCCTTCGAAGCCGACCTTGTGATAGCCACCCTTGCGCGCGCGCTGTCCCTTGACGCCGCGTCCGCAGGTCTTGCCCTGGCCGGCCGACGCTCCGCGTCCGACGCGCAGCCGGGGCCGCTTGGCGCCGGGAGAAGGCTTCAGTGTGTTCAGTCGCATGTTCGAAATTCCTCTCAACCGACCTGTTCGACCTTCAGCAGGTGGACGGCGGTCTGGATCATGCCGCGATTCTCGGGCGTATCGGCCACCTCGACGGTCTGGTGGATCTTGCGCAGGCCGAGACCGCGCGCGGAAGCGGCGATGTTGGCCAGCTGCCCGTGCAGGCTTCTGACCAGCGTGACCTTGAACGGCTTAGCTTGCTTGCCCATGTGTTTCAGCCCGTGATCTCTTCGACGCTCTTGCCCCGCTTCGCCGCGATGTCCTCCGGCGAGCGGATGTCGGCAAGCGCCTTGACGGTGGCGCGCACCACGTTGATCGGATTGCGCGAGCCGTAGCTCTTGGCGAGCACGTTGCGCACACCGGCGCATTCGAGCACCGCGCGCATGCCGCCGCCGGCGATGACGCCCGTTCCTTCCGAGGCCGGCTGCATGTACACGCGGGTCGCGCCGTGAATGCCCTTGACCGGGTAGAACAGCGTGTTGTTCTTCAGCGACACGTTCACCATGCTCTTACGAGCCTGGGCCATCGCTTTGGAGATGGCCACCGGCACTTCGCGTGCCTTGCCGAATCCGAAGCCGACGCTGCCGGCTCCGTCGCCGACCACCGTCAGCGCCGTGAAGCCGAACTGACGGCCGCCCTTGACGACCTTTGCGGTGCGGTTGACGGCGACCAGCTTCTCGACGAGCTCATCGGCCGGTTGGGTCTTATCCGTTCTTGCCATAGGGTTTACCTGACCTTAGAACTCGAGACCCGCTTCGCGGGCCGCATCGGCGAGCGCTTTGACGCGCCCGTGGTATTGAAATCCCGCCCGGTCGAACGCCACCTGGGTGACGCCCGCGGCGCGCGTGCGCTCGGCGATGGCGCGCCCGACCGCCTTGGCGGCCTCGACGTTGCCCGTCCCCTTCAGGCCGGTTCGCACCGTCTCCTGCAGGGTCGAGGCACTGGCGATCACCGTCGCGCCGGCCGCGTCGGTGACCTGTGCGTAGATGTGCCGCGGCGTGCGGTGCACCGTGAGGCGCGCGATGCCGAGGGTGCGGATGTGCGCGCGGGTCTTGACGGCGCGACGCAGCCGCCGGTCCTTCTTGCTCAGGCTCATTTCTTCTTCCCCTCTTTCAGGGAAATCTGTTCATTGGCGTAACGCACGCCCTTGCCCTTGTAGGGCTCCGGCGGGCGAATGTCGCGGATCTCGGCGGCCACCTGTCCGACTTTCTGCACGTCGACGCCCTTGATCAGGATCTCGGTCTGACTCGGGGTCTCGATGGTGATGCCCTCCGGAACGGGGAAGTTCACCGGGTGCGAGAAGCCGAGCGTCAGGTTCAGAGTCTTACCCTGCATCTGGGCACGAAAGCCGACGCCGACCAGCTCGAGTTTCTTCTCGTAGCCCTTGGTGACACCGTGCACCATGTTGGCCAGGTGTGCGCGGGTCGAACCGGCATGCATGCGCGCGATCACCGGGTCATTGTAGGAGACCTCGAGGTGCTTCTCGGCCTGCACGACCGACACGCCCGCGGTCAGCGGAAGGCTCAGCGTTCCCTTGGTGCCCTTGACGGTGACAGTGCCGTCACCGACGGTGACCGTCACGCCCTGGGGCAGCGGAACCGGAGCTTTGGCGATTCTGGACATGGATCAGTCTCCGATTACGCGACGATGCACAGCACTTCGCCGCCCTGTCCGATCGAGCGCGCCTGCTTGTCGGTCATGACGCCCTTCGGAGTGGAGACGATCACGGTGCCCATGCCACCGAGCACGCTCGGCAGCTCATCCTTGCCGCGATAGATGCGCAGCCCCGGACGGCTCACCCGCTCGAGGCGGTCGATCACCGGCCGGCCCTCGTAGTACTTCAGCCCGATGGTCAGCGTCGGCTTGCCGCTGTCCTCCTCCAGGCGGAAGTCCGCGATGTAGCCTTCATCCTTCAGCACCTTGACGATCGCCGTCTTGAGCTTCGAGGACGCCAGCTGCACTTCGGCCTTACCCGCGGTCTGGCCATTGCGGATGCGCGTCAGCAGATCGGCGATGGGATCGGTCATGCTCATAGGGCGCCCCTCACCAGCTCGCCTTGGTCAGACCCGGGATCTCGCCACGGTTGGCGACTTCACGGATCTTCACGCGCGACAGCCCGAACTTGCGGTACACGCCGCGAGAGCGGCCCGTAATCGCACAGCGGTTTCGACCGCGCGAAGGACTGGCGTCCCGCGGCAGCTTCTGCAGCTTCGCTTGCGCGGCCATCCGATCCTCCGCAGAGGTCTTCGGGTTGCGGATGAGCTCCTTGAGCTCCGTCCGCTTCGCCGCGTATTTCTCCACGATCTTGGCGCGACGCTTTTCGCGCTCGACCATGCTCGTCTTCGCCATAGGCGTACCAGTTCCTCTTACTTCCGGAAAGGGAAGTTGAAAGCCTCGAGCAGAGCTCGGCCCTGACGGTTGTCCTTCGCCGTCGTCGTAATAGTGATGTCCATACCCCGGACCTGATCGATCTGATCGTATTGAATCTCGGGGAAAATGATCTGCTCCTTCACGCCGAGGCTGTAGTTGCCCCGTCCGTCGAAGGAGCGCGCCGAGACACCGCGGAAATCGCGGATACGCGGCATCGCGATACTGATCAGGCGGTCGAGGAACTCGTACATCCGAGCCCCGCGCAGCGTCACCTTGCAGCCGATCGGCAGGTCGGCGCGGATCTTGAAAGAGGCGATCGCCTGGCGCGAGCGCGTGATGAGCGGCTTCTGACCGCTGATCTTGGTGAGATCGCCGACCGCCGCGTCCATGACCTTCTTATCGGCGACGGCTTCGCCGACGCCCATGTTCACCGTGATCTTGGTGATGCGCGGAACCTCCATCGGGTTAGTGATGTCGAGTTCCTTCTGCAGGCGCGGAACGACCTGCTCGCGATAGTACTGGTGTAGCCTGACCATAGGTTGCTCTCGTGACCGGCGCCTCAGGCGTCGATCATCTCTCCGTTGGATTTGAAGAAGCGCACCTTCTTGCCATCGGCAAGCGTCTTGAAGCCGACGCGGTCGCCCTTCTTGGCGCTCGGATTCCACAGCGCCACCTTACCCATCGGCATCGGCATTTCCTTGTCGACGATACCGCCCGGGCTGTTGGTCTGCGGGTTGGCGCGCGTGTGCTTCTTCACCTTGTTGATGCCTTCGACGATCACCTGATCGCCCTCGAGCACCTTGAGCACCGCTCCGCGGCGGCCCTTGTCGCGGCCGCTCAACACGACGACATTGTCGCCTTTGCGAATCTTGCTACTCATTACAGCACTTCCGGCGCGAGCGAAATAATCTTCATGAACTGCGTGCTGCGCAGCTCGCGCGTCACGGGCCCGAAAATACGGGTGCCGATCGGCTCGAGCTTGTTCGTCAGCAGCACCGCAGCGTTGCCGTCGAAACGGATCAGCGATCCGTCGGGGCGGCGCACGCCGCGGCGGGTCCGGACCACGACCGCGTCATACACTTCGCCCTTCTTGACCTTGCCGCGGGGGATCGCGTCCTTGACGCTGACCTTGATCACGTCGCCCACGGTGGCGTAACGGCGGCGCGTGCCGCCGAGCACCTTGATGCACATCAAGGTGCGTGCGCCGCTGTTGTCAGCGGCCGCAAGCATGGTGCGCAGCTGGATCATGCCGAGGCCCCCTTCACATCCGCGGCCTTCTTCACGACCTCCAGCAGGCGCCAGGACTTGCGCTTCGAGAGCGGACGACACGGCACGATCGTGACCAGGTCACCAATGTGCGATTCACCGTTCTCGTCGTGCGCCAGCAGCTTGGTCGTGCGACGCACGTACTTGCCGTACTGCGGGTGCTTGATGAGGCGCTCGATTTCGACGGCAACGGTCTTGACCATCTTGTCGCTGACCACGCGTCCCGTGAGGGTGCGCTGCCCCTTCTGTGCCTCGCCCTCAGGCGTGGCCGATTTGTTCTGCTCTACGCTCATGCCTTCTCTCCGCTCGCGCGCGCCTTGCGCAGCACGGTCTTCACGCGCGCAATGTTGCGGCGCGCATTGCCGAACTGATCAGGCTTCGGGGCCTGACCGCTGGCCCGCTGCAGGCGCAGCGCGAACTGCTCCTTGCGCAGTTTGACCAACTCATCGACGAGCTCATCCGGCGAGGCCTTCGCGAGCTTGTCGCGGTATTGCTTGATCTCTCCGAGCTTCATTACCGAACCTGCCGTTTCACGAACATGGTGGACACGGAGAGCTTCGAACCGGCGAGACGGAACGCCTCACGAGCCGTCGTCTCGTCGACACCCTCCATCTCGAAGAGCACTTTGCCGGGCTGAACGCGCGCGACGTAGTACTCGACGTTGCCCTTGCCGCTTCCCATGCGGACTTCCAGCGGCTTCTTGCTGATCGGGACGTCCGGGAAGACGCGGATCCAGATCTGTCCGCCACGCTTGACGTAGCGGGCCACCGCACGGCGAGCCGCTTCGATCTCGCGCGCGGTCATGCGCGCGCGGCTGGTCGCCTTCAGGCCGAAATCGCCGAAGGACACATCGCTGCCGCGGTGCGCCAAGCCGCCGTTGCGGCCCTTGAACTGCTTGCGGAACTTGGTGCGTTTTGGCTGCTGCATGACTTACGTGCTCCTAGGCCTGCGCCGGGGCTTCAGCCGGAGCCGCCGCCTGCGGGTTCGCCGCCAGAGCGCCGTCCGCGTCCGCGGATTCGGCGGCCTCGGGCTTATCGAACACTTCGCCCTTGAAGATCCATACCTTCACGCCGATCACCCCGTAGGTGGTCATCGCTTCGGACAGACCGTAGTCGATGTCCGCGCGGAAGGTGTGCAGCGGAATGCGGCCCTCGCGGTACCACTCGGTGCGCGCGATTTCCGAGCCGTTCAAACGGCCGGACACACGCACCTTGATGCCGAGGGCGCCGCTGCGCATGGTGCTCATCACGGCACGCTTCATGGCGCGGCGGAACATCACGCGCTTCTCGATCTGCTGCGCGATGCTGTCGGCGACCAGCTGGGCGTCGAGCTCGGGCTTGCGGATCTCGGCGATGTTCAGGCGCACGTCACCGACGGTCATGCCGAGCATCGCAGCGGTTTCGCCGCGCAGCTTCTCGATATCCTCACCCTTCTTGCCGATGACGATACCAGGGCGCGCGGTTTGGATCGTGATGTTGACCTTCTTCGCGGCGCGCTCGATATGCACTCGGCTCACCGAGGCTTCGGCGAGCTTCTTCTTCAGAAACTCGCGCACGCGAAAGTCGGTGTGCAGCTGCTGCGCGAACTGCTCGCGGCCCGCAAACCAGCGGGACGCCCACTCGCGCGTGATGCCGAGCCGTATGCCAAGCGGATTGACCTTCTGACCCATGCGTTAATCCTTCTTACCGTCGCTCACCGCGACGGTGATGTGGCTGTTGCGCTTGACGATGCGCGCGCCGCGGCCCTTGGCCCGGGCGGCGAAACGCTTCAGCACCGGAGCGGTGTCGACGTGGATGAGGGAAACCTTCAGCTCGTCGATGTCCGCACCGTGGTTGTGCTCGGCGTTCGCGACGGCCGCGGCGAGAACCTTGCGCACGAGATCCGCGCCCTTCTTCGGGCTGAACTGCAGGGTCGCGAGCGCGTTGCCGGCCGACTTGCCCCGCACCAGGTCCGCCACGAGGCGGCACTTCTGCGGGGAAATGCGCGCGTAACGCAGTTTCGAGGTGACTTGCATCGTGTGTCTCCGCGTCGCGCTTACTTGCCGGACTCGACCTTGCGGTCGCCCGAGTGCGATTTGAACGTGCGCGTCGGAGCAAACTCGCCGAGCTTGTGGCCGACCATGTTTTCGCTGACCAGCACCGGAATGTGCTGCCGACCGTTGTGCACCGCGATGGTGAGCCCCACCATCTCCGGCACGACCATCGAGCGGCGCGACCAGGTCTTGATCGGCTTGCGGTCGTTCTTCGCGCTCGCAACCTGCACCTTGTTGGCGAGGTGCAGATCGACGAAGGGACCCTTCTTGAGTGAACGTGGCATCTTGGCTCGTGCTCCCGCTAGCGCTTCCGGTTCTTGCGACGCTGAACGATCATGTTGTCCGTGCGTTTGTTGTTGCGAGTCTTCAATCCCTTGGTGTTCCAACCCCATGGCGAGACGGGGTGAGGATTACCCTGGGCGGACTTACCCTCGCCGCCGCCGTGCGGATGATCGACCGGGTTCATGACCACGCCACGCACCGTGGGACGGATTCCGCGCCAGCGCTTCGCACCAGCCTTGCCGTAGTTGCGCAGGTTGTGCTCGTCGTTGCCCACTTCGCCGATCGTGGCGCGGCAGTCGACGTGCACCTTGCGGGTCTCGCCGGACTTCAGCCGCAGGTAGGCATAGCTGCCCTCGCGTGCAGTGAAGGCGACGGAGCTGCCTGCGCTGCGCGCCAGCTGGCCGCCGGCACCGGGCTTGAGCTCGACGTTGTGCAGCGTCGTTCCCACCGGGATGTGGCGCAGCTGCATGGCATTACCCGCCTTGATCGGCGAGTCCGCGCCCGAGCGCAGCTCGTCGCCTGCCCGCACGCCTTTCGGCGCCAGGATGTAGCGGCGCTCGCCGTCGGCGTACTTCACCAGCGCGATGTGGCTGGTGCGGTTCGGATCGTATTCCAGGCGTTCCACCACACCCGCGATGCCGTCCTTATCGCGACGGAAGTCGATCAGACGATATTTCTGTCGCGATCCGCCGCCCTTGTGCCGCGTGGTGATGCGGCCGGCGTGGTTGCGCGCACCGGTCTTGGACTGCGGCGCGGTGAGCGGCAGGAACGGTCCACCCTTGTGCAGGTGCGACCGGTCGACCTTGACGACCGCCCGGGTACCGGGCGATGTGGGTTTGTACTTGATGAGGGCCATGTCAGTGCTTCCGATCAGACCCGCGCACGGGCCTCGTAGTCGATTGCCTGCCCTTCGGCCAGGCTGACGTACGCCTTCTTCCAGTCCTGCGTGCGGCCGATCGTCTTGCCGAACCGGCGCTGTTTGCCCGGCTCGTTGACCACCTGCACGCCGCTCACCTTGACGTCGAACATCAGCTCGACAGCCTTCTTGATGTCGACCTTGGTCGCCGTGCGGCGGACGCGGAAGGTGTACTGGTTGTGGTTCTGCATCGCGCGCGACGTCTTTTCCGTGACATGCGGCGCGATCAGCACGCTCATGAGCTGTTCTTTGTTCACTGCAGCCGCTCCTCGATCATCTTCACCGCACCGACGGTCATCAGCACCGAGTCGTGACGGGCCAGAGAGACCGGATTCAACGCACCGACGTCGATGACCTCGACGTACGGCAGGTTGCGCGCCGCGAGGAACAGCTTCTCATCGAGGGCCTCCACCACGATCAGCACGCTCGAGAGCGACCAGGCCTTGAGCTGACCGGCGAGCAGGCGGGTCTTCGGCGCATCGAGCGCGAGCGCTTCGGTGACCACCAGCCGCTCGGACCGGGCAAGCTCCGAGAGCATGACGCGGATCGCACCGCGATACATCTTGCGGTTGACCTTTTGCTCGAAGCTGCGCGGCTTGGCGGCGAACGCCCGGCCGCCACCGACCCAAATGGGCGAGCGGCTCGAGCCGGCGCGCGCCTGGCCGGTGCCTTTCTGGCTCCAGGGCTTCTTGCCGCCGCCACTGACTTCGGCGCGGGTTTTCTGCGCCTTCGTGCCAGCGCGACCTGCGGCTCGATACGCCGTCACCACCTGGTGCACCAGCGCCTCGTTGAACTCGCGGCCGAAGGTGGCCTCCGATACCTGGAGCTCACCGGCTCCATTGACCATCTTAAGCTTCATGGCGGCTTACTTCTTCGACTGCTTCATCGGGTTGGTCGACGGACCCGAACCGGCCTTGGTCGGGGCGATCGTCTTGCGCAACGCCTTGCGGCCGGCCTTCAGCGCCGGGCGCACGATCACCTGACCACCCTCGGCGCCCGGAACGGCACCGCGGACGAGGATGAGGTTGCGCTCCAGATCGACCTGCACGACCTTGAGGTTCTCGGTGGTGCGGCGGACCACACCCATGTGACCGGACATGCGCCGGCCCTTGAACACGCGCCCCGGCGTCTGACGCTGACCGATGGAGCCCGGCGCGCGATGCGACACGGACACACCGTGGGTCGCATGCTGGCCACCGAAATTGTGCCGCTTCATCACGCCGGCGAATCCCTTACCGATGGTGGTGCCCGTGACATCCACCTTCTCGCCAGCCTTGAAAATGTCCACTTTGATTTCCGCGCCCGGCGCCAGCTCGGCCTTGTCCGCGGCGGTCAGCCGGAACTCGACCAGCGAACGACCCGGCGCGACACCCGCCTTGGCGAAGTGTCCGTTGAGCGCCTTGGAATACAGCTGCGGACGGCGCGTGCCGAAGGTCACCTGGACGGACCGATAGCCGTCCTTATCCTCGGACTTGACCTGGGTGACGCGGTTGGGCAGCACTTCGATGACGGTGACCGGAATGGTCTCGCCGCTCTCCGTGAAGACTCGCGTCATGCCCGCCTTGCGGCCGATGACTCCGATTGCCATTGACTAGCCTCTCTATAGCGCTCTATGCGCGTTTTCCCCGTCCCGCACGCCCGCTCTGAAACGATTGCCAGAGCGGTCACCGGCGCCGGACTGCACGAACGAGGCAAAACCACTTGAGATGGCGCGACCGAGTCCGGCCGCGAGGCGGAGAATCCGCCGATCTCGAGTGGTCTTGGGGGCTATGCCCCAACCTCGCCCGATGCGAAAGGGGCGCGAAGTATACGCGCCCCTCGCGTTCAGTTCAACTTGATTTGGACGTCCACGCCGGCCGGCAGCTCGAGCTTCATGAGCGCATCGACGGTCTTGTCGGTCGGGTTCAGGATGTCCATGAGACGCTTGTGCGTGCGCAGCTCGAACTGGTCGCGCGCATCCTTGTCCGAATGCGGCGAGACCAGCAGCGTGAAGCGCTCCATCTTCGTCGGCAGCGGCACCGGCCCGCGCACCGTGGCGCCGGTGCGCTTGGCCGTGTCGGTGATTTCCCGAGCGGAGCTGTCGATCAAGCGGTGATCGAACGCCTTGAGCCTGATGCGGATGTTCTGGTTGGCCATGAGTGCACCCTTACTTCAGGATCTTTGCGACGACGCCGGCACCGACGGTGCGGCCGCCTTCGCGAATCGCGAAGCGCAGGCCATCCTCCATCGCAATCGGCGCAATCAGGT
>Ga0078972_1013501_pt1 | contig 13437 bp, 11 predicted proteins | sample YelNatPaOPGAMG01_FD_67568 | JGI IMG/M metagenome (GOLD analysis project Ga0078972, IMG submission 67568) | Hot spring thermophilic microbial communities from Obsidian Pool, Yellowstone National Park, USA - OP-RAMG-01 (SPADES assembly) (version 2) | ecosystem: Environmental > Aquatic > Thermal...
AACCTGGTCCCAGTCGGGGAGCAGGCTGACCATCCGCGTCCCGGCAAACCCGGGCCTCAACGCCGCCTATTCCTTCGATGCCACTGTCAGCCGCGATGCGAGCTCGTTCACCAGTGGCAAGAGGACGTGGGTCAAGGTGAAGTAGAATGCCGGGCCCGCGGGCCCGGCATTCTAACCTCTTGGGCTCCTTTCCGCCCGCCAACTCGCACCGCGTGTCTGGTTCGCCGATGGGGGCGACCTGAGCGAATGCGCTCCCCATGGCCGCGGTGCCCATCCCCCGGCCCCCTTCCCGTCGCCACGGGAAGGGAGAGCCCTGCAACGGGGGTCTGCGCGGGCGAAGCGCCCGCGCAGACGCCCTCGAACCTCTCTTCCCCGCCCTTACCGCAGCGGGGGTGGGGCAGCCTGCAAGGCAACCGGGAGCACCTCATCCCCAAGCGGAACTGCGCTCCGTCCACGGGCCGGCCCTCTTTCGTTTCCAGGCGGTCGAGCCAACGCTCCACAATGCAGCCGGCTTCCTGAGCCAGTGCGCCGGCCACCCGCGCCAGCACAGCCCCCCGCGCCGTGGCAGTCCGCTCCATCTCCACCCCCGAACGCCGGGCCATGGCCCATCCACCCCGCGTCGCTCCCTGCCAGCAAGAGCCGGGCCAGTGTGGGGCGGGCCTGGAGCGGGTGGTAGGCGCCTGGGTGCCCTCGCCCTGCACCGAAGCGAGAGCGAGGCCCCCAAGCGCCGGCTACGAAGCTGGCCGGGCAACGGGCAAGGCAGGTAGTTCGATGCGCACCGTTGTGCCCTCTCCCGGCGCCGATTCGGCGCCCACAGTGCCGCCGTGCGCCTCGACCAGGGCCTTGACGATCGCCAGGCCCAGGCCCGTCTCGCCTGTTTCCGAATGTCGCGAGCGGTCGGCGCGGTGAAAGCGCTCAAAGATGTAGGGCAGGTCATCCGGGGGAATGCCGGTGCCGTTATCTGCGACCGCCAGCACCACGCGGTCGCGGGCGCGCCGGGCCGAGAGGGCAATCCTCCCGCCCTGGGGTGTGTAGCGCAGGGCGTTGCTCAGCAGATTGCCCAACACCTGCATGATGCGCTCTTCGTCGACGCGCACCTGGGGCAGTTCCGCAGCAGAGTCGACCACCAGAGCCACCTGTTGCGTCTCGGCACGGTGCTGGAAGGCCGCCGCTGCCCGCTCCAGCAGGCACCTGGGATCGCTGGCCTGCAGGTGCATGGGCAGCTCTCCGGCGTCGGCCTGCGAGAGCATGCGCAGGTCGCCCACCAGCCGCTGCAACTGGCCGATCTCTCCATAGATGACCGAGAGCCGCTCGGGGCTCGGCTCGAGCACGCCCTCCTGCATCGATTCCACATAGCCGGCGATGACCGTCAGCGGCGTGCGCAGGTCGTGGGCGATATCGGCGGTCATCTGGCGGCGCAGTTGGTTGACACGCGCGATCTCCTGGCTCATGCGGTTGAAGGCGCCCGCCAGTTGGCCGATCTCGTCCTTCGAAGTCACTTTGACCTCCTGCGCCAGGTGCCCCTGCGCGATGTTCTGGGCCGCCTGGGTGAGCGCCCGCAGCGGGCCGATGAAGGCGCGCGCCAGAAGCAGCCCGATGACCAGCGCCACGAGGACCGCCACACCGACCGCCAGCGCCAGCGCCTGATTGGTGCGCTCGAGGAAGAGCGACTCCTCGGGGTTCAGCCCAGGCACCCAGGGCGCAGCGAGCACCGTCCCCACGCGTTTGCCAGCCACCAGGATCGGGGTGCCTGCGCTCAAGGCATTCTCGGGCGCCTTCACCCCCACCGGAAGGTCAGGCCCCACAGAGACGATCACCACCCCCTGGGCATCGGCCAGGCCAAAGGGTGCCCGGCGGTCGCGGCGAACCGGCACGTCCACGTCAGCCGGCCGGCGTGGCTCCGATGCCGCGTAGCTCGGCGCCTGCGCCGAGGCAACGCTCGGCCAATCGCGGGCCACCCCAGCCCACGAGCCGTTGGCCGCGTAATAGTCGGCCAGCGCTTGCGCCAGGCTGTTGCGCTGCTGGTCGACGATCAGCCGCGACAGCCGGTCGGCGCTGGTCACGCGGATGAACACCGCTACCAGCCCCGCGGTGGTCACCGCCACCAACACGAAGGCCAGGGTCAGTTTCCAAAGAAGGGATACTCTCATGCCCATCAAACCGGCTTGTGAAAACGATAGCCGATGCCGAACACCGTCTCAATATACTGTGGATTCGCAGGGTCGGCCTCGATCTTGGTGCGGATATTGCGGATGTGCACGTTCAGCGTGCGGTCGAGCCCGGTGAACCCGCTCTCCAGCAGGTGGTCGACCAGCTCGGCCCGCGAGAACGCCCGCCCCGGCGAGCGCATGAGCACCGCCAAGAGATCGAACTCGATCGGCGTCAATGAGACCGAGGCGCCGCGCACCGTCACCGTGTGCATGGTCTCGTCGAGCACCACATCGCCCACCCTGAGCAGGTCGGGCTTGAGCGCTGCCTCCTGCGTCCGCCGGAGGACGGCCTGGATGCGGGCCACCAGCTCGCGCATGCGGAAGGGCTTGACTACATAGTCGTCAGCGCCCAGGTCGAGGCCGAGGACGGCATCGGTCTCCTCCTCACGCGCCGTGATGATGATCACGGGCGTCCTGTGCTCGCGGCGATACTCGCGCAGGAACTGGTAGCCGTCGAGCCTGGGCATCATGATGTCCAGGAGGATGAGGTCAGGCGGCTCATGGCGGGCCACGTGCAGCGCGTCCTGCCCGTCGGCCGCCGTCAGCACGCGAAAGCCCTGCTCGGTCAGGTACTCGCGCAAGAGTTGCCGCACGCTGCCCTGGTCATCCACCACCAGTATCGTCTTCAACATGGCGTCCTTGCCCCAAACCCCTATGCCACTACCGGCCTGTATTCTGTCTTGCCGAATCAAGTCTACCTCAGCCAAGCTCAGATTTGGTTCAGAAAGGGATCAGGTCCGGTTTGCCTGCTCCCGGAATCCGGCAGCACCGTGATTATGGTAATGTACACGCGCGCAAGGGTGCTGTCAAGCAACCCTTTCTCTCTCAGAGCGTGGTCATGGCCCTGGGCGTCTCCGTCGCCGTGGGGCTCTTCTTCAGCATCTACCCGGCGGCGCGGGCGGCCGCCCTGCACCCGATCGAGGCCCTGCGCTACGAGTCAGGGCGAGGCAGGGGCCCAGCTTTTCATCTGGCCTGAACGCACTCCTAACCTCTCCTGAACACGCTCTGAACGTGCAGGTGCTACACTGTCAGCGGAGAGGGGGAATGGGCGGTTCAGGGATTCCCCCTCCTGCGGAGGCAGGGGACCTGGCCTAAACAGGAACTTGACAGCATCCTGCTATACTGGAGCACAGGTTCGACCAGGCCCATCGCCCTCACGGGTATGAGGAGGCAACAATGCACGGCACAAAGGACGAAACCGTCAGCTTGGCCGGCCACCTCGGCGCGGCCCTCATCCTGCTCGGCATGGTGGCCACCTCCATCACGGTCGTCTTGCGGCGGTCTGCGGGCCGACCCCAGGTGCTCGCCGTGGCCGCTATCGTCTCGGCGGTGCTCTTCACCGGTGCCAGCCAGTTGCTCTGCCTGGCCATCATCTGCCGAGAGCCGTGGCCCGAGGGCGAGGCCCGCGAGCAAGCCCTCTGCCCCGTCGAGCAGACCTGGGCCATCGCAGAGCCAAGGCGGCACGCAGCCGCCCGCTGACCACACCGCCAGCCATCACCTGGCAAGTCGGGAGCCTGAGCGTGAGAGTTACACTTGTCGAGAGTATCCGGTCCAAGACCCTGCAGGCGAAGGCGCTGCACCTGACGCGCGAGGACGCGCTGCGGCTGACGGCGCTCTCCGCCATCGTCATCCTGGCCGCCGCCCTGCGCTTCGCCAACCTGCAGGCCCTTGGCTACGCCAACCACTACTACGCAGCGGCCGTCAAGGCCATGCTCCAGTCATGGCACAACTTTTTCTTCGTCGCGGCCGAGCCGGGCGGCTCGGTGAGCGTCGACAAGCCGCCGGTGGGGCTGTGGATCCAGGCGATCTCGGCCTACTTCCTGGGCGTGAACAGCCTGGGGTTGCTCTTGCCCGAGATCGTAGCCGGCATCGCTTCGGTCATCGTGGTCTACCACCTCGTGCAGCGCTGGTTCAGCGCAGCCGCGGGGCTCCTCGCGGCGCTGGCCCTCGCCATCACCCCGGTCGTCGTGGCCACCGACCGCAACAACACCATGGATAGCCTGCTCATCCTGACCCTGCTCCTGGCCGCCTGGGCCTTCATCCGGGCCACGGAGACGCGCCGGCTCCGCCACCTGCTCGTGGGAGCAGCGCTGGTGGGCATCGGCTTTAACATCAAGATGTTGCAGGCCTACCTGCCACTGCCGGCCTTCTATGCGCTCTACTTGCTGGGCTCGGCCGAGCGCCTGTGGCGCAAGGTGGGCAAGCTGGCGTTGGCCACCGTGCTGCTGGGGGCCATCTCGCTCTCTTGGGCGCTGGCCGTGGACCTCACTCCCGCCGACCAGCGGCCCTACGTCGGCTCGAGCGGCAACAACACGGTAATGAACCTGATCGTCGGCTACAACGGCATGGAGCGGCTCCTGGGCATGGGCGGCTCCCGGGGCCTCTTCGGCGGCAACTCCGCCGGCCGCTTCGGCAGCGGCAACTGGAACGGCACGGCGCCCGACGGCGCGCGTGGGCGCCCGTGGAACCCCGGTGACGGCGGCGCGGCGCCCCAGTGGGGCATGGGCGCCAGCGACGGAGGCCTGGCCCGGCCCCAGGGCGCCGATGGCGGCCGCGGCGGCCTGGCGCGGGGCGGCCCGGGCGGCTTCGACACCGGCCGGCCGGGGCTGTTGCGGCTCTTCACCCCGCCCTTGAGCAAGGAGGCCAGTTGGCTCCTTCCCTTCGGCCTCGTCGCTGCCGGCGTGCTCGCCCTGCGCTCGCGCCTGCGCTGGCCGCTCACTGCGGGGCAGCAGGCGGTCGTGCTTTGGGGTGGGTGGCTCCTCACCGGCGCCGCCTTCTTCAGCGTCGCCGGCTTCTTCCACGAGTACTACCTCTCGATGCTCGGCGCGCCGCTGGCGGCGCTGGTGGGCGCCGGCGCCGGCCAAGTCGTCCAGCTCCACCGTGAGCACCGCTGGCCGGCAGTGGGCCTGCTCGTAGCTGCCGCCGCGGCCACCCTGGCCCTGCAGATCAACACGGCGCGCGCCTACGTGGGCATGGCCTGGTGGCTGTGGGTCAGCGTGGCCATGCTGGCCCTCGGCGCGGTGGCGGCCATCGCTGCCACCGCCATCCGTCCGCTGCGGCGCGCCGCCCCCGCCGCCCTGGCCCTCGTCATCGCCGCCATGCTCGTCACGCCGGGCATCTGGTCGGCGCTGACTGCGCTCAACGCCAGCGAGAACCAGTCGCTGCCCGCCGCCTACAGTGGCCGGGCAAGCTGGCCGGCCAACCGGGGCGGCCTGCAGGTGAACCAGGCCCTGCTCGATTACCTCGAGCCCCGCACCCAGGGCACCACGTTCCTCATGGCCGTGCCGAGCTCGATGCAGGGCAGCGACTATGTGCTCGCCACCGGTCGCCCGGTGCTCTACATGGGCGGCTTCATGGGGCAAGACCAGGTGCTCACCGTCGACAAGCTGGCACAACTCGTCTCCGAAGGCAAACTGCGCTACATCCTCTGGGGCGGCCAGGGCGGCGGGCTGCGGGGCCAGTCGGACCTCTCCGCGTGGATCAGCGCCCATGGCACCCTCATCCAGGGCTTTGACACCGTCACCCGCAACTCGGGCGCGCCCGACGGTACCAACGCCCAGGCCCCGGCCGGCCGCGGCATGGCTTTCGGCGGGTTCGGCGGCGACATGCAGGTCGGCCTCTACGAGCTCAGGCCATAACCAGAGCCCCGCTGTTCGCGGAACTCTACCGAGCCCACAAGACTTGGGGCCTATCAACGCGAGGAGGCGGCCGAACGGCACCCACGCGACCCTCGGGCCTCGCAGCCCCACGGTCGCCGCCCGGCCGCGCCGCGGGGCGGGCAGGGCGACAACTTGCTCTCTCCCTCAGGAGGGTTCAGGGGCGGAGAGCTGAACGTATTCCCTCTCCCCCCAAGGGGGAGAGGGAAAAGGCCCGCTGGCCAGCCCCCGAAGCCTCGCCAGGTGCGGGGAAGGGGCCGTGGGTGGGGCACCGCCACCCCTCTCGAGAGCCGCATGCCTTGGCCCGGCAGTTGCTAGTGTGCGGCAGGAACAGCCCGGCCGCGGCTGTGCACGCCATGTCGCCAGTTCCCCACCGGGCAGAAGGAGAGAGCGGATGAACCCCCAAGCTCCAAGCGTGGGCCAGACCAAGCATGCCGCGCCCACGACCATGCAACAGGCCTTCACCAACGCCGCCATCAACACCCTGGTGAGCGCCCTGCAGTGGGGCGCCAGCACCGTCGGCCAGGCTACGCCGCTGCGGCGCGCCATTGTCCGCCTCTACGACCGGCGCATCCGTGCCCAGTATGCGCGCGCCTTCGCCAGCTCCCCCGGCCCCACGGCCATGCTCCAACACCGCCTCGACATGGCCCTGGCCATCCTCCACACCATGGACCGGGCCATGGACCAGGGGCTCCTGGGCAGCGCCACCATGCGCGGTGTGTTCAACATCGTCGTGCGCGAGATCCTGCTGACCGGCGGCGATGCGGCGACCAAGCAGGCCTTCGAGGCGCGCTTCGGCGCCATCCCACCCGCCCTTCTGGCCATCAGCCCGGGCAAGGCCTGCAACCTGCGCTGCAAAGGCTGCTATGCCGACTCGGGGCCGGCCCACGAAAAGCTCGCCTGGCCCGTCTTTGAGCGTATCGTGCGCGAGGCACGCCAGTTGTGGGGCCTGCGCTTCTTCATCCTGACCGGCGGCGAACCCCTGGCCTATCGGGACCAGGGCAAGACCGTCCTCGACATGGCCGAGCAGAACCGCGACTGTTTCTTCATGATGTACACCAACGGCACCCTGATCGACGACGAAGTGGCCAGGCGCATGGGCACCGTGGGCAACCTGACCCCGGCAATCTCGGTGGAGGGCATGCGCGAGGCGACCGACGCCCGCCGTGGCGCCGGCGTGTTCGACCGCGTGGTGGCCGCCATGGGCCGCCTGCGCCAGGCCCACGTGCCCTTTGGCATCTCCGTCACCGCCAGCCGCGACAATGCCGACCAGGTGCTATCCGATGAGGTGATCGACTACTTTTACGGCGAGCTGGGCGCCATGTACGGCTGGCTCTTCCATTACATGCCCATCGGCCGGGCCATCACCCTGGAGATGATGCCCACCCCCAAGCAGCGCCTGGCCATGATGGAGCGCATGTGGGAGATCATTGCGCAGAAGCATTACTTCCTGGCCGACTTTTGGAACTCGGGAATCCTGGCCGATGGCTGCATCTCGGCTGGCGGCCGCGGGGGCTACCTGCACATCGACTGGAACGGCTCGGTCAGCCCGTGCGTCTTTGTGCCCTACTCGCCGGTCAACATCCACGACGTCTTTGCGCAGGGCAAGGACCTGAACGACGTCTGGGCCGAGCCTTTCTTCGCCGACCTGCGGGCCTGGCAGCAGGCCTACAACCCAGGCCTGGGGGCGCCCCAGCCCCATCCCAACGGCAACCTGTTCATGCCCTGCCCCTTCCGCGACCACCACGCCGACTTTATGGCCATCTACCGGCGGCACGAGCCCCAGCCGACCGATGAGAACGCCGAAGCCGCCCTGGCAGACCCGGCCTACCACCAGGGCATGGAAGAGTTCGATCGCGAGCTGGCCGCCCTGTCGGACCCACTGTGGCAGGCCCACTACCTGCCACCCGACGCCGAGCGCTGAAAAAGAACGTGGGAGGGGGGCCACCGGCGCCATCGCCGATGGCCCAGCCTCCCAACCCCGGATCAGGCCTGCAAGTGGAGGAGGGTCTCCCCCGGGAGGTGCTCGTAGCAGAGGATCCAGAGCTCATCCGCCCCATCACGCACGTGCTGCCATTGCCCCGCTCCGGCGGCAGGGGGCTCTCGCCCTGGCCGCAGGCGCACGGCCAGCTCGCCCTTCGTCTGGGGCTGGCCGTAGAGGGACAGGCGGAGCCGGCCCTCCTCGACATCCCATCCCTGCACCTGAGAGGTGCAGTAGGCGATGGTGAGGCCACTGCCCGGAATGGGCACCTCCAGGCAGAGGATCAGCGCCCCTGCCCCCGCAAACTCGACGCCCTGGAGCAGCCGCGGCAGGCGCATCGGGGCGCCCGAGGCGGGGTGAGTGTAGCTGAGGCGCGACCGCACAGGCCGGGGTAGCGGGTTGACCACGAAGAGATAGCCCGCAGGCCTCGCGCTGCCGGGCGGCGTGGCTCGCTCCACGACGTGCAGGCCGGGCACTTCACTGAAGGCATGGCGGCGCACCATGGCGCGGTCAGCCAGGCTGGCGATAAAGCGCTCGTGTTCCGCTGTCTCTGTGGGCCGGGCGGCCAGCGCAAAGCCCAGCAGGGTGGCCGTGCCCGAGCCATAGGGCCTGCGGTAGGCGCAGGGGCGGCGCTCCTGCCCCGCCCAGGCCAGAGCTTCGCTCTCCGCGGCCAGCTCGAAGGTGTCGACCTGGCCGGCCACGACCACCTGGGCGCCCGTGCACAGGCGCACAGCGTGGCCCGCGGCGCCCCGCCCGGCCCCAGGCTCATCGGCCGGGAGCGCGACGGGCCGGGCCGGGAAGAGCTCATCGAGCAGGGTGCAGGGGCGCAGGCGCTCATCGAGGTAGGGCACGCGTGGCAGCAGCACCAGGTTGCCCCCTGCCCGCACATACGAGATCAGCTCCCTCTGCACGGAAGCGGCCATGAAAATCGAGGCCCAGCACCCACAGTTGTGGGTGCTGCAGCCACTCCTCCAGCGGATCGCGCTCCAGGTCGAGCATCGCAAAGCTCAGGCCCAGCCGGGCCATCAGGCTGAGCAGCCCCACGCAGCCCGGCCGGTGGCCTCCACCAGTCGGCAGGCCCCAGCGTTCCTGCAACATGGCGCGGTAGTCATCGCGCCAGCCGTAGGCGCGGGCATCGCCCTGTTGGCCGCAATCCTCATAGGGCTCGTACCAGCCCACGGCCAGGTCGACGAGAGGCGAGGTGTGCACCAGGCGCTCGCCGTGCAGCTCGAGGAACCTGCCGAGGCGCCTGACGGCGGCCTGAGCGCTGCCGGCCCCTCCCTCGCCATCCGCCGCCAACCCCAATGCGTTGAGGCCGTGGCCCAGCTCGAGTGCGCACAGGAGGTCCACCGGCTCCTGCGGGTTGCCGGAGGACGCGGCCGCCGGCGTATCGAGGCCTGCTGGCGGCAAGGTGGTTCCCCTCACCCAGCGCCGCGCCAGCTCGGTGATGCCCACCCACTGCCCCAACGCTCCGTCATCCCCCGGTATGGGCAGGTTGCAGCCCGCATCCTGGGCCACCCACACCGGCTTGCCGCGCAGCCGGAAATAGTCGGCGCAGCAGCGCGCAGCGAGGGGCGACCGGTAGGGCGACGCGACCAGGATGGGCACATCGAGGCCCCCCGCACGCAGCCAGTCGTAGAGGTACTCCAGATGCTGGTTCAGCAGGTCCATCTTGCAGCGCCGCCAATCGCTGAACCATGGCAACTCCTGGTACGAGGCCGGCCGGCGGCGTGGTGGCTGCACAGCGGCGAAGGTTTCATACCGTGTGCCGTAGCAGCGGTTCAGGCGCTCCACGTCACCGTAGCGGGCGGCCAGCCAGCGCTGATAGAGGCCCGGCCGCCCGTTCTGGCCGATTACCCAAGCGTTATAGTCGGTCAGCAGCGGGTCGCCCTCCGGCAGCCCCCAGCAGGCAGGGCAATGGTCGATCTCCACTGCCACCACGGTGCCCTCTTCGGAGATGAGGGAACGCCGCAGCAGGGGCAGGCAGGCCTGGTACCAGCCCGCCACATATGCCTGATAGACGGGGTGCAGGTAGGTGACCGGCGGGTCTCCCATCTCCACGCCCACGGGCTGGCCCTGGGCATCGAGGGCCAGCACCTCCGGGTGGGTGTTGGGCAGCCAATCGGGAATGCCACCGCCCGGCCAGCCGCCGCCGATGTGAGGGCCGAGCCGAACGACGGCGTAGAGGCCATGCTGCGCACAGAGATCGAGGGCCGCTGCCAGGTCGCGTCGGGGGTCGCTTTCGCCCTGCAGGTCCAGCTCGCCCTCCTCAGGCTCATGCCAGCTCCAGGGCACGCTCAACACCACAGCGTTCAGGTGCGCCGCCGCCAGTTGGGCCAGGCTCGCGGCCCATCGCTCGCGGGGCAGCAGAGGGTAAGGCCAATGGCCCGCAAAGAGGAAGAGGTCGCGGCCATCCACCTGCATGGCAAAGGCGGTTGCGGATGCGGCGCCAGGCATCGCTCACCCTTTCGGCGGTGTGTGCCGCCGTGTGATCCACCTTCACGGCCGTTCAACTCCGCTCTGCTTTCATCGTATCATGCCCAGGGACCAGAGTCAATGGACCAATCGGCGCAACTTGTGCCCAGACACCCGCCAAACGGGCTAGGCCGTGCCCACACGCCTCCCGGCAGGCTGGCCCGTTTGCCAGCGCTGCGGCATTGTGGCAAGATGCACCCGAGAAGGGCGGAGCTCCGGCCGCCCGAGCCACGCATGCAGACCAAAGGAGCGTTGCCATGCCCACACCCTCTCGCCCCGGGCCGCGCGAACTCGGCCTCTGCCTGGGCACCCTGCCCCCCGGCCCCCACAACGACATCACCGACGTGGCCGGGGTGCGCGTGGGCCACACCAGCGTGATCGAGGGCCACGATGTGCGCACGGGCGTGACGGTGGTCCTCCCTCACGGCGGCAACCCCTTCCGCGAAAAGGTCATCGCCGCCGTCCACACCATCAACGGCTTTGGCAAGCCCTTCGGCTTCGAGCAGGTCCGGGAGCTGGGCACCCTGGAAAGCCCCATTGCCCTCACCGGCACCCTCTCGGTGCCGCGGGTGGCCGATGCGCTGTTGACCTGGATGCTCGCCCGCGACGGCGAGATTGCCCGCGAAGCTCCGACGGTGAACCTGCTGGTAGGCGAGTGCTCCGACGCTTTCCTCAACGACGCCCGAGGCCGCCATGTGCACGAGGGGCACGTCCTTGCAGCGCTCGAGGCAGCCGGCGAGGGGCCAGTGGCGCAGGGCTCGGTCGGGGCAGGGGTGGGCATGACCGCCTTCGGCTACAAAGGTGGCGTTGGCAGCGCCTCACGTCGCCTTTCCGCCGCCTGCGGTCCCTACACGCTGGGCGCCCTGCTGGTCTCGAACTATGGCAGGCCCGAGCAACTCACCATCGCCGGCGTGCCGGTGGGGCGGCTGCTCCCCAACCAGACCCCATCGGAACAGGAACGGGGCTCGGTCATGGTCATCCTGGCCACCGATGCGCCCCTGACCGCCCGCCAGTTGGGCCGGCTCGGCCGCCGCGCCGTGCACGGCCTGGCCCGCACAGGGTCCACCAGCGGCCATGGCTCCGGCGATTTCGTCATCGCTTTCTCCACCGCCCAGCGCATCCCCCAGGATGGCGAAACGATGGAGCTCAGCCTGCGTTGCCTGCAGGATGGCGGCCCGGCCATGGAGGCCCTCTTTCAGGCGGTGGTCGAGGCGGTGGAAGAGGCAGTCATCAGCTCGCTCTTCCGCGCCGAGACCATCACCGGCCGCGACGGGCACACCCGCGAAGCGCTGCCCGTCGCGCAGGTGCTCGACGTCCTGCGCCGCAGTGGCCGACTCTTCCCCAACTCTGCCCTCGTCGATTCTGTGCTGCCCGGGGCGTAGCCCAGCACAGAACCGCACCACTGCATGGGAGAAGGGTATGGGCAATCCTTCTCCCCGGTCCACGCTCTTTTTCTGTAGGCACGAGAATTGCTGGTATCTTCTCGGGCAGTGCGCCCGGCCGGGCCTGGCGCCAACCCGTCGCTTGCGGATGCGTGCCGGTGCGCCCATCCAAGGGCGACGGTTGGGGCTGCCCAGACTCCGGGGGCGCTGCCATAGACCGGGCCAAGAAGGCCCACTCCGGAGGACAGAAAGAGGAGGCAGAGAATGACCCGAAACCGGCTTCTGGTAGTGGCCGCGTTCCTGCTGACCTTGTCTCTCATCGTCAGTTGTGCCGCGCCAGCTCCTACAGCGACACCTACCTCCGCGCCGACGCGCACCCGGACCCCGACGAGCGCGGCGACCGCAGCGGCCACAACCTCACCGGCGGCGGTGGCCAGCCCGACCTCGGCCGCCACCACAACGGTGGCTGCGCCCTCGGCTACGCCGCTGGGCACCTCGGTCGTCGGCACACCGACCACTACGACCTCACCCTGAGTCTTCAGGCGCGATCGTCTCTCTTGTCCAACGCCCCGGAGCAAGGCGAGGAGCCCTGCTCCGGGGCAATCTTTGCCCGCCGGCCCATCAAGGCCAGGCCGCAGCCACTGATGCCACGATCAAGAGTTGCCCCAGATTGTAGGTGGCCCAGACCAGATCGTTGACCCGCCGCCGGGCGTGGCCACGGATCGTCCAGTTCCCCAGGATCAGGTCCGACATCAGGAAGAGCAGCGCGCCGAGCGCCAGCGGCACGAAACGCGTTTGCCGCAGGGCCAGGGCAATGGCCAGCGCATTCATCGTCGCCATCAGCAGGCTGTAGCCCAGGGCGGCCAGGTTCAGTGGCCGAGGGCCGCCCGGCTTTTGCACGGCGAGCTGCCACAGCCCCGCCGCCCCCAGTGCGGCAACGGCCCACACGGCCAGGTGGAACGGGGCCGACCAGAGGCCCAGTGTCACCGTCAGCCCGGCCAAAGCCACGATGTAGGCGATGTGGCCCAGCCCGAACACCAGCATGCCGCAGATCAGCCGGTCGGGCACGGGGATCAGGCCGGCCATGACCAGGTCGCCCAAGAGGCCCAGCGCCATGCCCAGGAACACCCAAAAGGCGTACGTTGCAGCCATCGCCGCAGCGCTCAGGCGCCACTGGGCCAGGGCGGCCAGCACCAGCAGCGACGAAAGGGCCATACGTACGCTCAGTGGCAGGCGGCCGGCCTGCGCGGCGTCGAGCGGCCCGAGGAGCAGGCCTCCGCCGAGCAGCGCGATGTCGAGGCCGAAGAAGGCGTAGAGCAGCGCACCCCAGGGCGCGGGGTAGGGAAGAGGGAACACGGCGGCCTCCTTTCGAACCGTTGACGGCCGGCTGCACAGCCCGCAGCCACGGCCATGCCCACAGCACAGAAAGGCCGGCGGCCTCAGCCCAGTTGGGGCTGAGCGCCTGCCAACAGGATGTGCGGGTCGGCCCGGCGGACGTACGCGCGGTAGGCCGCCGTCTCGGCGAGGAGGTCGGCCAGCCGCAGGGCAGCCCGCTGCGCGGCTGCCGGGTCAGGCACGCCCGGCGTAGCGCTCACGCGCCAGCCGGCTTGTCCCTGGTCGATCAGCGTCCACTGGCCCTGGGCCGCCAGCCATTGCAGGCCGCAGCGCACCGCGCCCGTCCGGCCGGCAGTGGCCGCCGCCATCCGTTCCAGCAGCGCCCCATCGATCAGCCC